>Ga0335075_10016327_pt1 | contig 11102 bp, 8 predicted proteins | sample Lox_Sample_24_FD_206723 | JGI IMG/M metagenome (GOLD analysis project Ga0335075, IMG submission 206723) | Soil microbial communities from Loxahatchee National Wildlife Refuge, Florida, United States - Lox_Sample_2.4 | ecosystem: Environmental > Terrestrial > Soil > Wetlands | place: USA: Florida... | reverse complement strand
CGATCCTGGTCACCTCTTCGTCAGACGCTGATGCTTTACCGGTCGGCTCGGTATTCGAGACTGTCACCTGGGGTGATACCGGTTTCGGGAACATCTATTCCGACATTGCCTCGACGGTAGCCGGTGGGGACGTCATCTCGGACACGTTGGTGACTCCCTTCGGGGACTTCACCGTTCCCATGACTTTTGATGCGGCCGCAGGGTTGGCCAGCGATTTGTTCGCCGGTGTATGAGGCCGGCGGCCTAGACCATCACTAGCTCTGCTGCGTCGCGGCGAACCGCTTGTCGGTTTAGCGGCGCAGGTTAGACAGGAACCGTCGGAAGCCAAGATCTAGCAGTGGCCGGACCACGAACATTGCCAACTTGGCCGGCCCACGGTTTTTTTTGGCGCCGGCGTCCAGGTCATCCGACAGCCGCCCGCAACCGCAACGACCGCGCGCCGATGGTGCGGGATCTCCTTCCCGGTGCGGCGGTTTCGTTCTAGCCAGTCCGGGCCAGCTATCCGGGGCCGTCGCTGGCTGCCGCGAGCAGTGGCACCAGGACGTCGCTGATCGGCGTCGCGATCCCGTGGGTGCGTGCCTTGCGGATGATCACCCCGTTGCGGATGTCCCACTCCTGCGGGCGGCCGGCCTCGCGGTCGGCGAGCATCGACGTGCCCATATCGGTCGGTGCCTGACGGAACATCTCGGCCGTGCCCTCGGCGACGTCGTCGCCGAGGTTGGCGCCCTCGGCGCAGGCGACCGCCGCGCATTCGGCGACGTATCGCCGTGATAATGCGGCCACGTCGTCGCGGCGGAACATGCCCGACCGTCGCCCGGTCAGCACCATCAGGCCGGCTAGCGCATTGGTCAGCAGCTTCCGCCAGGCCGCGGTGGTGAAGTCCGGGTCGCACTCCACCATGCACCCGGCGTCGTTCAACAAGTCAGCGATCTTCTTCGCGGCGGGTCCGGTCGGCAGCACCAGGCGGGCTTCGGTGCGCAGCCGTACCCATCCCTCGGGCTGAATCTCGGCGCTGTACCAGACGATGCCCGGGATCACCGTCGATGACGGGCAATGCGGCTGGACCTGCTCGATCTGCTCGACCCCGTTCTGCAGCACGACGACGATCGTGTGCTCGTCGCAAAGCCGGGCCAGCCAGCGACCGCCGTCATCGTTCTGGGTCGCCTTGATCGCCAGCAGGACCACCCCGACCGGGCCGGTGATCTCGGCAGGATCGGTGCATACCGGCCCGGGCACCACGATCGGATCGGCCCCGTCGGGCCGCAATTCGAGCTGTGGTCGCGGTGTCCGTCCGCAGACCAGAATCTGGTGGCCAGCAGCGTATAAGTAGCCGGCGACCGTCGTACCGACTGCACCGGGACCGACAACTGCTACTTTTCCCACGACATCCATGACAGTCGTTGAAACTACCGCCTCTAGACTGTGCTGTCGTGTTACGCAGTCACGCCTCCGGATCGTTGCGCGCCGCAGATGCCGGCCAAAAAGTAACCCTGGCCGGATGGGTGGCGCGTCGGCGCGACCATGGCGGCGTGATCTTCATCGACCTTCGCGACGCGTCGGGTACGTCGCAGGTGGTGTTCCGCGCTGACGACGTGCTCGCTGCGGCCCACCGCCTGCGCGCCGAGTTCTGCATCGCCGTCGAGGGTGTCGTCGAGATCCGTCCGGAGGGCAACGCCAACCCCGAGATCGCCACCGGCGAGATCGAAGTCAACGCAACGTCGTTGACGGTGTTGGGGGAGTGTGCGCCGCTGCCGTTCCAGCTCGACGAGCCGGCCGGCGAGGAGACCCGGCTGAGATACCGCTACCTCGACCTGCGGCGTGACGGCCCCGGTCAGGCAATTCGGTTGCGCTCCAAGGTAAATGCTGCGGCCCGCGAGGTGCTGGCAGCGCATGACTTCGTCGAGATCGAGACTCCGACGATGACACGCTCGACACCGGAAGGCGCCCGCGATTTTTTGGTGCCCGCGCGGCTGCGGCCCGGCTCGTTCTACGCTTTGCCGCAAAGCCCGCAGCTGTTCAAGCAGCTGCTGATGGTGGCGGGCATGGAGCGCTACTACCAGATCGCCCGGTGCTACCGCGACGAGGATTTCCGCGCCGACCGGCAGCCGGAATTCACCCAGCTCGACATGGAGATGAGCTTCGTCGACGCCGACGACGTTATTGCGATCTCCGAGCAGGTGGTCAAGGCGGTGTGGGCATTGATCGGCTATGACTTACCGCTGCCGTTGCCGCGGATCAGCTACGCGGACGCGATGCGCCGGTTCGGCTCGGACAGGCCCGACCTGCGATTCGGTCTGGAGCTAGTCGAGTGCGCAGAGTTCTTCTCCGACACCACATTTCGGGTGTTCCAGGCGCCGTATGTGGGCGCGGTGGTGATGGCTGGCGGAGCGTCGCAGCCGCGTCGCACCCTGGACGGCTGGCAGGAGTGGGCGAAGCAGCGCGGGCACAAGGGGTTGGCGTACGTGCTGGTCGCTGATGACGGCACGCTGGGCGGGCCGGTCGCCAAGAATCTGTCCGACACCGAGCGCGCGGGTTTGGCGGCCCACGTCGGCGCCCAGCCCGGTGACTGCATCTTCTTCTCGGCGGGGCCCGCGAAGGCATCGCGCGCGCTGCTGGGCGCCGCCCGCGAGGAGATCGCGCACCGGCTCAACTTGATCGACCCAGAAGCCTGGGCGTTCACCTGGGTGGTCGACTTCCCGCTGTTCGAGCCCGCCGATGAGGCCACCGCCGCCGGTGACGTCGCGGTGGGTAGCGGTGCGTGGACCGCGGTGCACCACGCGTTCACCTCGCCCAAGCCCGAGTCGGAGGCGACTTTCGACGCCGACCCGGCCACCGCGCTGGCCGACGCCTACGACATCGTCTGCAACGGCAGGGAGATCGGTGGCGGCTCAATTCGTATCCACCGCCGCGACATTCAGGAACGGGTGTTCGCGATGATGGGCTTGGACAAGGCCGAGGCGCAGGAGAAGTTCGGGTTTCTGCTGGACGCATTTACCTTCGGCGCGCCGCCGCACGGCGGGATCGCGTTCGGCTGGGATCGGATTGTCCAGCTGCTGGCCAACGCGGATTCCATCCGCGAGGTCATCGCGTTTCCGAAGTCCGGCGGCGGCGTCGACCCGCTGACCGACGCTCCGGCGCCGATCACCGCTCAGCAGCGCAAGGAGTCGGGTATCGACGTCGTGCCGAAGGCATAGCCTTCGCGAGACAGAAGCCATGGGCTGTGATTCGTCTCCAGTGACAACCCTCGCTGCTGTCTCGCGGCGGAATAGACGGTGGACTCCGCGAGGTTGACGGGGCATGAGCCAACAGATGCCGGACACCGAAACGCTCAAAGCCTTCAACAAGAGCATCTCCGATGAATTCCGGGCCAACGACGGAAAGGTCGGCGGCCAATTCGAGGGCGCTGACCTGCTGCTCTTGACCACGACGGGCGCCAAATCCGGCCAACCACGACTGTCGCCGTTGGCGTATTTCCGTGTCGACGGCAAGTTGCTCATCCTCGGGTCTTTCGCCGGCGCCGACGTCAACCCGGCATGGGTTCATAATCTGCGCGCAAACCCGTCGGCTCGCGTCGAGATCGGTAACGAATCCACCGACGTGACTGCACGCGAATTGCCGCCGGCGGAACGGGACGAGTTGTTCCCCAAGATCACCGCGGCGGCACCGGGTTTCGCCGAGTATCAGGCGAAGACGACCCGGATCATCCCGGTTTTCGAGCTGCAGCCGGTGGCTTAGCCGGCGAGATATTCTCCCCGGCAATCCGGTCAACCGGCGCAGCCGATCACGGACCGATCACTTGGCTGCGCGGAATTCGTTAGTGCGGGACTGACAACGACCACAGCTTTTGCAGCGTGCTGCGGATCGGATGCCCGGACCGCAGTATGTTGACCACTTCAATCGGGAAGAGGTCTTGGTTGCCGCCGCACTTGGGCCACGCTTCGGGGCCCTGGGTGGCCAGCACCCGGTTGGCCACCGCGATCTGCTGATCGCGGGAGGCAAACGCCGGGTTGCCGACGCCGCCGTTCTCGTCCCAGGTGGACTGCTTGAATTGCAGGCCGCCGTAGAACCCGTTGCCGGTGTTGGCCCCCCAGTTCCCGCCCGATTCGCATTGCGCCACGGCGTCCCAGTCCATGCCATCTGCGTAGGCCACCCCGGTAGTGGGATCGATGAACAGTGAAATTCCGAGGACGACCAACGCGGATAGCACAAGCGACTTGCACGCCGATTTCGTGCTCAATGTTCCGCGTAAATAACTCATTTAACACGTGTAACAAACCAGCGTGAAAACTGTCAACGGGTGGGACTTTAGCAATTTAGTGAGATCTTTGATGTTAGCGGCGTTTTGAGTTGCCAGAGTTAAAAAGAGTTAATTACTGTGCTAAATGGTGTAATTGTTACTTATGACTGCTAATGTTGCTAGAGTTACGTAGTCGTGATTGAGTTATCTAGAGTGGCTAAAGTTGTTGTTGTTGTTAGAGTTGCTGTTGATGCTTCTGTGACGAATGTGCCATCGCGTGGGTCCGTTACGTGACCTCGCCGAGGAACTCCTGCACCAGACGCTTCGGCGCCTGTGTCAGCCACGCCTCGACGATCAGCTCGCGCAGACCCACTTTGTCGATTTCGGCCAGTCTGACCAGCACTGCCGGATAGCCATCGAAATGCGGGGTGGTGAAGTACACGTCCGGTTCGTCGGCGATCAGCGCGAACTTGACGCCTTCGTCGGCCACGCGTGCGCCGAGGATGTCGCCCTCGGGCGGTTCGATCCCCCGAGCGGCCAGAGCTTCCCGATCCGACTTACGCAGGGGTCGCTCCCAGGCGATCAGCTTCTTGCCGACCCGCCATTCGTGCGGTGACCGTTCCTCGGTGAGTTGCAGCTCGTCGACGATGCTGGCGACGTCGTCCCACGTGGCCATGACTCATTGTGCTCCCATATCGGGTGGCCAGCGCGCCGATCGTGACGCGGCGTTGTTCAGCCGCCGCCACCGTGCGCAGCTGGCTAGTGTTACAGCCGTGGCCGATCGCGTTCTCCCCGACGAGCCGCTCGCACCGGATCAACACCCGCCGGGCCCGGGAGCGCGCTATCGGATCACTCACCGCACCGAGTACCGCTACTCCGACGTGGTGACCAGTTCCTATGGGCGAGGCTTCCTGACCCCTCGTGACTTGGTTCGGCAGCGCTGCCTGTTGCACGAGCTGCGAATCTCACCGGCGCCCGCCGACAGCTCAACCAGCCGCGACACCTACGGCAACATCAGCTCGTATTTCCATGTCACCGAGCCACATCGGGCCCTGACGATCACCAGCGAGTCGATCGTCGAGGTGTATCCGTCACCGCCCGAGCGTTGGGGAAGCGGACCGGCGCAGGCTCCCTGGGAGCAGGCCCGCCCGACCGGAACGCGGGGCGCATTGGCCACCGAGTTCGCCTTGGACCTGGATCCGCCCGAGATCACCGACCGCGTACGCGAATACGCCGCGCCCAGTTTTGCGTCCGAACGACCGCTGATCGAGGTTCTGCGCGACCTCACGTCACGGATTCACGCCGACTTCACGTACCGAACCGGGTCGACGACGATTTCCACCGGAGTCAATGAGGTTCTGTTGGCCCGAGAAGGGGTATGCCAAGACTTCGCTCGGTTGGCGATCGCCTGCCTGCGAGCCAACGGGTTGGCGGCCGGCTACGTCTCGGGATATCTGGCCACCTATCCGCCCCCGGGAAAGGATCGCATGATCGGTGCTGACGCAACGCATGCCTGGGCCGCGGTGTGGACGCCGCAGCAGCCCGGGCGGTACGAATGGCTGGGGCTGGACCCCACTAATAACCAGATGGTCGACGAGCGCTACATCGTTGTCGGGCGGGGCCGCGACTACGCCGACGTCCCGCCGCTGCGTGGGATCATCTACACCAACTCCAAGCACAGCGTGATCGACGTGGCGGTTGACGTCGTGCCGTACTCAGGCCCTCTTGAAGGCGACTACTTGCATGCGTGATTTCCACTGTCCAAATTGCGGCCAGCGCCTGACATTTGAGAACTCGGCGTGCCTGGCTTGCGGTAGCGCCCTGGGTTTTTCGCTCGAGGAGATGGCGCTGCTGGTTATCACCACAGGTGACGACGCCGATCGCGCCGGATTCGTCAGCGCCGGTGAATACGAACTATGCGCCAATCGCAATGTCGCCGAATGCAATTGGCTCGTTCCGATCCACCAGCCCGGCTTGCTGTGTAGGTCGTGTGTGCTGACCGTCGAACGGCCCAACGACGCCGACACTGCCGGCCTCGCGGAATTCGCGCGGGCGGAGGCTGCCAAACGAAGGCTGGTCGCCGAACTGCACGAACTGAAGCTACCGATCGTCGGCCGCGACCAGGACCCTGATTACGGCTTGGCCTTTCGGCTCCTGTCCAGCGCACACGAGCAGGTGCTGACCGGACACGAAAACGGCGTCATCACCATCGATCTGGCCGAGGGTGATGACGTGCACCGGGAGCAGCTGCGAGTCGAGATGGACGAGCCGTATCGCACCCTGTTGGGGCATTTTCGCCACGAGGTCGGGCACTACTACTTCTATCGGCTGATCGACCCGTCGAACGAACACCTGCAGCAATTCAATGAGCTGTTCGGTGACCCGGACGCCGATTATCAGGAGGCGCTGGACCGGCATTACAGCGAGGGACCGCCCGAAGGCTGGCAGGAACACTACGTGTCGTCGTATGCGACCATGCATGCTGCCGAGGACTGGGCCGAGACGTTCGCGCATTACCTGCATATCCGGGACACGTTGGACACCTCGGCGTGGTCGGGTTTCGCGCCGGCGACGGCCACCTTCGACCGACCGGTGCTGGGGCCCAGCGCTTTTCAGACCATCATCGACATGTGGCTGCCGTTGTCGTGGTCGCTGAACATGGTGAACCGGTCGATGGGCCACGACGACCTGTATCCGTTCGTGCTGCCGGTCGCGGTACTGCAGAAGATGAAGTTCATCCATACGGTGATCGACGAGGTGACCTCGCTGCCAAGCAGGCCCGCGGCGTTCAGCGAGTAGTTGCGGAAGTGAGGGTCACGGCATCACCCGCCGAACCCCGGGCCCCCACAACGGCTGCATTCCGCTGGGCAGTGCCAGCTGCGTGGCGGCGATGACGTCGGCCAGTTCGCGCAGCGCGGTGTGCACGGCGGTCAGCAGCTCGGCCAACTTGGCGCGGCGCCCGTCGGCGGCGACCGCTTCCAGTTCGGCGGGATCGGACCTGCGCAGCAGGGTGCCGACTTCAGCGACCATCCGCTCCGGCCGCGACGAGCCCGACGCGCCGGGCAGGTCGCCGAGGTCGGCCCGTAGTCGCTCCAGCTGGTACACCAACGACCGCGGGTTGGTCGCGTCGAAGAGCATCAATTCGGCCAGGGCGGCGACACTGACCTTGCCCACCGTGCGGCGGCGATAGGTGACCGACGATTCGCAGGCAACCAGGGTCGACTCGATGATCGTTCGCTCGGCGGCGGCAGGGCGGACGGTCGTCAGAGTGGCACCGAGCAAGGCGGTCAGGCCGAGCCCGCGTTCGATCCGCTTGCCGATGTCCATCATCGTCCAGCCGACGTCGTGCACCATCGACTCCGCGGCCACCCCGGCCAATGTCAGCATCCCTACCAGCGTCTGAGATTGGGCCGCAGCGAGCGCCGCGTCCGCTTCGACGAGCGAATCCGGCGGCTCGGACCCGTGCGCGAGCGTGCGCTCGAGGCCGGCCAGCACCACCCAGGTGTCGGTGGACAACTGGTCGCGGACCGCCCTGGCGGCGTGGGCCAGCCGGTCGACCGACTGCACCAGCGACCCCGGCCGGCCGCGGTCCATAGTGAGAGACCACAACGTCGAGGGCGCGATGGCGATGGTTTCAGCGTGGTCGTCGGACCCGATGCCGGTACCGGTAATCCAGTCCAGCGCTGCCATCAAGACCGGTACGCACTCGCTTTCTTCGGTGTGCTGGCGGTGCCGGTATTCGTAGTAACGCTGGCGCGCGACGATCAGCAACCGGGCCATATTCTCGGCGCGTTCGCCGTAACGGCCCATCCAGAACAAATCGGACAGCACCCGTGGCGAGCTGACCGTCAGCGTGCCCGCACCCGTCTTGACCGGCGGCTCGGGCGGCGGCAGCGTGACCGCCTCAGCTCGCGCACGCTCCGTTGGGCGGATCCAGACATCTTTTGCTACAACGGTTTTCAGCGTGTACGCGCCCGGCCCGGCTGCCAGCACGTAGCCCAGACCACCGATCATCGGCGCGTAGCCGCCGCGTTGCGCGACGGTGAACAACCGCATTCCCACAGCGGCCGACGAGAATTCACCGGCATAGTTGGTTGGCGCCGACGAGAATTGCGGAAGCTCCTGGCCGACCCACTGCCAGGGCGTAGCCGTGATGTCGGCGGCCAGCGCGGCCAACTGGGCCGTCGAAAGTGTTGGCCCGACAAAGGTTCGCCCGCCGACGGTGGACTTGATCAACAGCGACGACAGGTGCTTCAGCAGGTGCGAGCGTTCGCTGTCGAAGCCGCCCCAATAGCTGGGCGCAGTGGCTAGCAGCGGTGCTTCGCCGAGCAACCGTTCGGCCAGTTCGGGCAGGAACCGCAGCAGCCCCGGGCTTTCCAGGATCCCGCTACCCAGCGTATTGACTACGGTCACCGTTCCGCGGTGCTGCGCCTCCACCAAACCGACGACGCCCAGCCTGGAATCGGCTCGAAGATCCAGTGGATCGGTGTAGGTCGCATCGACGCGGCGGAACACCACGTCGACGCGTTTGAGGGTGCCCAGCGAACGCATCCACACCTTGCCGTCGCGTACCACCAGATCCGCGCTCTCGACCAACGGAAAGCCCAGCAGTGTGGCGAGATACGCCTGATCGAAAGCAGTTTCGGAGTAAATGCCCGGGCTGAGCACAACCACCACCGGGTCTTGGACGCCGTCGGGCGCCGCGTCGATCAGCGCCAATCGCAGCGCCTGCGCGAATGGCGTCGTCGGATGAGGCGCGACATTTTCGTAAAGGTCAGGCATCGCGTGCGCGACCACTCGTCGGTCCGCCAGCGCGTAACCGGCTCCCGACGGCGCCTGAGTCCAGTCGGCGTTGACCTGGAAACCGCCGCCCGGCAACCGGCTGACATCGCAGCCGTGCATGAAGAGTTGGTGGTTCCCCGGCACCTCGATTCCGGTAGCAACGCGCACGTAACCGGGGTGGGCGAACAGCAGTTCCGGCGGTAGCACGCCCTCGGTGAGCGAGCGGCGAGGCCCGTACAGGTCGGCGAGCACGGCGTTGAGCAGGCGCGACCGCTGGAGCAGCCCGGCCTCGAGTACTTCCCAGTCCGCCGCGGCCACCAGCAACGGCAGTGAGTCCAGCCGCCAGGGCCGCGGCTCGACGCCATCGCCGTCGACGGCGGGCCGGGTGCTGGATTCGACTCCGGTGTAGGTGATGTCGTCGTTGTCGACCAGTTGGTGCACCGCGGAACGCAGCCGATTCAACCCGGACCGCCCGCGCTCTCCGACGGCGTCAGCAAGCTCTGTCCAGGCGGGCCGCACTTTCCCGGCCTCGTCAACGAATTCGTCGTAGCCGATGACCGGGCCCGCCAAGCCGGGAGTGCGCAGATCGAAAAGGACTTCCTGCGCGCGCGCGGCGCGGTAGCCGGCCAACAGCCGGTCGACGTCGGAGCGATAGCGGAAAGCTGCCGACGGCTCGCTGGAGGGTAATGCCATTTCAGCCGATGCCATTACCGCAGCACGGTACGCACGCGCCGCAGGTCCAGGATGCCCGGCGCGCCGATGTCGGTGGAAATTCGAGCCTGCTTTTCCCGGATGTCGGACAGGTCGAGCTTGCCCGGGGTGAAGCCGGTGGCCTCGAATCGGCGGGCCCGCCGAGATTCGGCCTCGACGGCGTTGACCGGAGGTTCGTCGTAGGCGCGGCCGCCGGGATGAGCGATGTGATAGGTGCAGCCGCCGCGCGAGGTTCCGCTGGCCAGGTCGACGAGCTCGAACTGCAGCGGCCCGTCGACCGTGATGCTGGGGTGCAGCGCGCTGGGCGGCTGCCAGGCCCGGAACCGCACCCCACCCACGTGGATGTCGGGATTGTCGGTGGCCAGCAACGGAATCGGGTAGCCGTTGCACGTGACCAGGTAGCGGTGGCGGTCGGCGCCGATGATGCGAACTTGGATCCGCTCGACCGACGAGTCGACGTAGCGGGCTGTCCCGGTGGCGGTGGCCTCCTCGCCGAGGGTGTTCCACGGTTCGATCGCCCCGCGCAGCTCGATCTCGACGCTGTCGAACACAGCGGTGCCGATGCGCGGGAAGCGAAATTCGGTGAACGGGTCCAGCCAGCTGGTCTCAAACCGGATGCCGTGCGCGCGCAGGTCGGCGGCAACGTCGGCGATGTCGTGAATGAGGAAGTGCGGCAACAGGTATCGGCCGTGCAAGTTCGAACCGTGCCGGATCAGTGGGGCCCTCAGCGGCTCGTCCCAAAACCATGCGACCAGCGCGCGCACCAACAGCGACTGCACCATCGCCATCCGCAGATGCGGCGGCATCTCGAAGCCGCGCAGCTCCAACAGTCCCAGCCGACCGCGCGGGCTGTCCGGGCTGTAGAGCTTGTCGATGCAGAACTCGGCGCGATGCGTGTTGCCGGTGACGTCGGTGAGCAGATGACGCAGCGCGCGGTCGCTGATCCAGGGGCGCGGCCGGCGATCCTTGGAAGACGAAGCAAGCCGGTCGATCTCGGCGAACGCGATCTCGAGTTCATAGAGGGCTTCGGCGCGGCCTTCGTCCACCCGCGGTGCCTGCGACGTGGAGCCGATGAACCGCCCGGCGAACAAGTACGACAGCGACGGGTGGCGCTGCCAATAGGTCAGCAGCGAGACCAGCAGGTCGGGGCGGCGCAGCAGCGGTGAGTCCTTGGGCGTGATGCCGCCCAGGGTGATGTGGTTACCGCCGCCGGTGCCGCCGTGGCTGCCGTCGACGTCGAACGATTCGGTGGCCAGCCGCGCCAGCCGGGCCTGTTCGTAGAGGGTCTGCAGCTGCTGGCACTGTGCAGCGAAACTCGCGGTGGGCGCGATGTTCACCTCGATCACCCCGGGGTCGGGGGTGATCGTCGTCG
>Ga0335075_10016326_pt1 | contig 11103 bp, 7 predicted proteins | sample Lox_Sample_24_FD_206723 | JGI IMG/M metagenome (GOLD analysis project Ga0335075, IMG submission 206723) | Soil microbial communities from Loxahatchee National Wildlife Refuge, Florida, United States - Lox_Sample_2.4 | ecosystem: Environmental > Terrestrial > Soil > Wetlands | place: USA: Florida... | reverse complement strand
GCTCGCATTCCGGCTGACGGACTTCTTCTCGCGGCGTACGGAGGTGGCTCCTCCGGGGCTGCTCGAAGCGCCGACAGAAGACGTCGTGGTCGAGTTCTGATCGACCTCGCGCTCAGGAACGCGCGCATGCCGGGCGGGCAGGCGCGCGACCTCTTCGTCGACGACGGGCGCTTCGTGTCGGAGGGCGAGCCGCGCCGGGAGATCGACTGCGCGGGCCGCCTCGTGACGCCGCCGCTCGTCGACTGTCACCTCCACCTCGACGCGTCGCTCACCGCGGGTCGTCCACGCTGGAACGAGAGCGGGACGCTCCTCGAGGGAATCGAGGTGTGGGGCGAGCTGAAGCCGTCGCTGACCGAGCAGGACGTCGTCGATCGCGCGACGGAGATCGTGCGCTGGTCGGTCGCGCAGGGCACGCTCTTCATTCGCGCGCACGCGGACGTCTCCGGCGACAACGAGGCGATGGTGCGGGGCCTGCTGCGCGTCCGGGACGAGCTCGCCGACCTCTGCACGATCCAGGTGACCGCGTTCCCCCAGGACGGGATCTACGCGCGGACCGGCGACGAGCAGCGCCTCGAGCACGCGATCCGCCTCGGCGTCGACTGCGTCGGCGGCATCCCCCACTACGAACCGACCGCCGAGCTCGGCCTGCGGGAAGTGCACCGCGTCTTCGAGCTCGCGAAGACCCACAACCGTCGCGTCGACGTCCACTGCGACGAGACCGACGACCCGGCGTCCCGCTTCCTCGAGGTGATGGCCGACGACACCGTGAAGCTCGGACTTGCCGGTCGCGTGACGGCGAGCCACTGCACCGCGATGGGGTCGTACGAGCCCTACTACTCGTCGAAGCTCCACGGCTTCCTGCGCCGCTCCGGCATCAACGTCGTGGTCAACCCGTATGCGAACTCACTGATCCAGGGCCGGCTCGACACGTATCCGAAGCGCCGCGGGTTCGCCCAGCTGAAGGAGCTGCTCGCGGCGGGCGTCAACGTCTCGCTCGGCAACGACGTGATCGTCGATCCGTGGTACCCGCTCGGCAAGGCCGACCTCGTCGACGCCGCCCATCTCGCTCTCCACTTCACGTACATGAGCGGTCGCGACGAGATCGTCGAGATGCTGCGCTGTGCGACGGAGCGCGGCGCCCGCACGCTCGGCGTCGAGGACGACTACGGGCTCGAGCCCGGCAAGCCGGCCGATTGCGTCGTCTTCGACGCGCCGAGCGCGCTCGAGGTGATCCGCCTGCGCGCGACGCGACGCTGGGTAATCCGCCGCGGCGAGGTGGTCGCCGAGACGACGCCCGCGCGGACGACCCTGCGCGGCGAGCCCGTGACGTTCGCTCCGAATGGTGTCTGACACCCTTCGGGTGCCGGATCGAGTCAGCGCGTCTGCGGGAAGCCGAGGTCGACGCTCGAGGTCGCCGGGTCCGGCCAGCGGGCCGTGACGACCTTCGTCCGCGTGTAGAAGTCGATCCCCTCGGGGCCGTAGATGTGGCGGTCGCCGAAGAGCGACGCCTTCCAGCCGCCGAAGCTGTAGTAGGCGACGGGCACCGGGATCGGCACGTTCACGCCGACCATCCCCACCTGGATGTCGAACTGGAACTGCCGCGCGACGCCGCCGTCCCGGGTGAAGATCGCCGTTCCGTTGCCGTACGGGTTCTCGTTGACGAGGCGAACGGCCTCGTCGTAGGTGTCGACCCGCGTCACGCTCAAGACAGGGCCGAAGATCTCGTCGCGATAGGCTTTCATCTCCGGCGTGACGCGATCGATCAGCGTCGGACCCAGGAAGAAGCCGTCCGCCGGGCAGCTCTCGCGGCCGTCGACGACCACTTCGCCCTCGGCGCCGATGTAGGACGCGACCTTGTCGCGGTGCTCGCGGGTGATCAGCGGCCCCATCTCGGTGCCGGGCTGCGCTCCGTCTCCGACCTTGACGTCCGGGATGCGCTGCTTGATCGCCTCGACGAGAGGATCCGCGACATCGCCGACCGCGACGAGCAGCGAGACGGCCATGCAGCGCTCGCCCGCCGATCCGTACGCGGCGGAGACCGCGGCGTCGGCCGCCATGTCGACGTCGGCGTCCGGGAGCACGACCATGTGGTTCTTCGCCCCGCCGAGGGCCTGACAGCGCTTGCCGGCGGCGGTGGCGCGTTCGTAGACGTAGCGCGCGATCGGCGTCGACCCGACGAACGAGATCGCGGAGACACGACGGTGCTCGAGCAGCGCGTCGACGGCGACCTTGTCGCCGTGAACCACGTTGAAGACGCCGGCGGGCACGCCGGCCTCCGCCAGCAGCCCGGCGACGTAGACCGACGCAGACGGGTCCTTCTCCGAGGGCTTCAGCACGAACGTGTTCCCGCAGGCGAGCGCGGGAGCCCACATCCACATCGGGACCATCGCCGGGAAGTTGAACGGCGTGATCCCCGCCACCACCCCGAGCGGCTGCCGGATCGAATAGACGTCCACGCCGGTCGAGGCTTGCTCGCTCATCTCGCCCTTGAGCAGGTTCGGCAGGCCGCAGCAGTACTCGACCACCTCGAGCCCGCGCGTGACCTCGCCGACCGCGTCCGACAGCACCTTGCCGTGCTCCGCCGTCAGGAGGCGCGCGATCTCCTCGCGACGCGCGTAGACGAGCTCGCGGATCCGGAAGAAGATCTCCGCGCGCCGCGCCAGCGAGAGCGCGCGCCACTCGGGGAACGCCGACCACGCCGCCTGCACCGCTCGGTCGACTTCCGCGACGGACGCGAAGTCGACGACGCCTGTCTGTGCGCCAGTCGCCGGGTTGAAGACGGCTCCGCTCCGGCCCGACGAGCCGGCGACCGCCCGACCGCCGAGCCAGTGGTTGATCGCGGCGACGTCTGCGGGCGCGTCGATCACGTCGGTCACCCCGTGAGCGTAGCGCGCTCGCTTCCGCGGGAGGACACCTCGGCTTCGCGCGGCTCGGCGAGATCGAGCTGCTCGTCGACCGGCTGTAGGATCGCGTCGTGGCGACCACGGAGAGCCGGAGCGAGCTGAGCCGTCGGATCGTGGAGGATGCGAAGCGGTACGTCCTCTACTCCTGGAGCGTCCAGGATCAGATCAACCCGATCGCCGTCGAACGGGCGGAGGGTCGCTATTTCTACTCGTACGACGGCGAGCGCTACCTCGACTTCGCGTCGCAGCTCGTGAACGTGTCGATCGGCCATTCGCACCCGAAGGTGATCGAGGCGATCAAGGAACAGGCGGAGAGGCTGGCGACGATCGGCCCGCCGATGGCGACCGAGTCGCGCTCGACGCTCGGGCGCCTGCTGGCCGAGGTGACGCCCGGGGATCTGACGATGAGCTTCTTCACGAACGGCGGCGCGGAGGCGAACGAGAACGCGATCAAGCTCGCCCGCTGGGTCACGGGCCGGCCGAAGGTGATCGCCCGCTATCGCAGCTACCACGGCGCCACCGGCGGCGCGATCACGCTCACCGGCGATCCGCGCCGCTGGCCGGCGGAGCCCGGGATCCCCGGCGTCGTGCGCATGTTCGACCCCTACACGTACCGCTGCCCGGCGGGCCACCCCGACCCGTGCCCCGTGTGCACGGGCGCGCCGCACCTGGAGGAGATCCTCCAGTACGAGGGCGCGCACACCGTCGCAGCCGTGATCCTCGAGACGATTACCGGCACGAACGGGATCATCGTCCCTCCGGACGGCTACCTGCAGTCGATCCGGGAGGTCTGCGACCGGCACGGGATCCTGCTGATCTGCGACGAGGTGATGGCCGGCTTCGGCCGCACCGGCAAATGGTTCGGCGTCGACAACTGGGACGTCGTTCCCGACATCCTCACCCTCGCGAAGGGCATCAACTCGGGCTACGTGCCGCTCGGCGCGATGGTGGTCCGGCAGCCGATCGCCGACTGGATCCGCGACAAGCCGTTCGCCGGCGGGCTCACCTACAGCGGCCATCCGCTCGCGTGCGCCTCCGCGGTCGCGTCGATCGAGGCATTCAAGGAGGAGGGGATCGTCGAGAACGCGGCCGCGACGGGAGAGGTGTTCCGCGAGGAGCTCGCACGCATCGCCGCCAGACACCCGTCCGTCGGAGAGGTGCGCGGGCTCGGCTGCTTCTGGGGGATCGAGCTGGTCAAGAACCGCGAGACACGCGAGCCGCTCGTCCCCTTCAACGCCGCCGGGGAGGCCACGAAGCCTGTCGCCGCGCTCGCCCGGCGGGCCCTCGACCAGGGCCTCTACCTGATGATCCACTGGAACGTCGTCATGTGCTGCCCGCCGCTCACGATCACGCGGGAAGAACTCGACGAGGGCCTCGCCGTCCTCGACGACGCCCTCTCGGTTGCCGACGAGTTCACGACCTAGCGGCTTCGCAGGCGCGCCCGAGCGTCGGACGCGGCTGTCCGGCGAGGTCACGCGCGTCGCGGACGAGCGGGTCTGCGTGCTGCAGGGGCCGACGTGGGCGAACATCAGCGACGTGCACGTCGGCGCGGACGACGTCGGACGCGTGCTCGCCGACGTCCGCACGATCACCGGAACGGAGCGGCACGTCACCTGGTGGCTCGATCCGTGGTGCGAGCCCGCCGACCTGCGCGAGCGCCTGCGCGCGCTCGGACTCGCCGACCCGGCCGACCGGGTCCCGGTCGTGTACCGGGTCAGGCTCGATCGCGAGCCGGCGCCGCTGCCTCCCGGCGTCGAGATCCGGTCGGTCGCCGCCTTCGAGGACTTCGAGACGGCGATGCAGATCGCCTGGGAGGCGTTCGAGACGCCCCAGGAGCGCCGGCGGCGCGAGCGATCGCACCTCCGGGCGAACTTCGACGAGCAGCAGAAGGCCGGCGTCCCGCGAACGTTCATCGCGTCGGTGGACGGCGAGCCGGCCGGCGTCGGCCGCTCGGTCTACGGCGACGGCGGCGTCTTCCTGATCGCAGGGGCCGTGCTTCCGTCGTTCCGCGGCCGGGGCGTCTATCGAGCGCTGGTCCGCGCGCGGTGGGACGACGCGGTCGAGCTCGGAACGCCTCTGCTCGTCACCGAGGCGAACCCCGAGACGTCCTACCCGATTCTCAAGCGACTCGGCTTCGTCGACGTCTGCCCGGTGCGACGCCTCGAGGACCCCGTTCAGACCGGCGGGAGCGCGCCGGCCTCATAGAGGTCGCAGAACGCCGCGACGGCATCGGGGTCGAACTGCGAGCCGGCCCCGAGCCGCAGGCGGTCGACGGCCTGGGCCTGCGTCAGCGCCTTCCGGTAGGGCCGGTCGGTGACCATCGCGTGGAACGCGTCGCAGACGAGCACGATCCGGGCCTCGACGGGAATGTCCTCGGCGACCCTCCCGTCCGGGTAGCCGAGGCCGTCCCAGCGCTCGTGGCACGCGCGGACGATCGGTCGCACGTCTGCGAGCCGGTCGATCGGCGCCAGGATGCGCTCGCCGAGCTCGGGGTGCGCCTTGATCGCCTCGAACTCGTCGTCGGTGAGCGGACCGGGCTTCTGCAGGATCTCCGACGGGATCCCGATCTTGCCGATGTCGTGCAGCAGCGCGCCCAGCTCGAGCCGCCTCAGCGTGTCCCACGGCAGGTCGAGCGAGCGGCCGACGAGGAGGGCCATGTCGGTGATCCAGCGCGCGTGCGACGACGTGTAGGCGTCGTTCGCCTCGAGTGCGTTCGCGAGCGCGGCAATCGTGGAGACGAACGTGCGCTCGAGGCGGTTGTACTGCTCGGCGGTCTCGATCGCGAGCTTCGCCTGGTGCGCGAGCCCCGCCAGGAGGCGCAGCTGACGGTGGTCGAAGTCACGGCCCTCCTCGAGGAGGGCCGTGAGGGCGCCGACGCGGTCCTTGTCGAGGCGAAGCGGCGCGACCGCGAACCGGCCGACGACCGACGAGTCGACCTCCTCGATCGCCTGCAGCGCCTCGGGCTCGAGGATGAACGGATCGTCGCGCTCGAGGAGCCAGGCCTGCGCAAGCGACGCGGGGTACCGGGCGCCGATGCGCTCCGTCCCGGTGCCGACAGCCGCGCGGGAGACCAGGTCGTGCGGCTCCTCCTCCTCCTGGATCCAGAGGGACACGCGCTCGGTCGCGAGCGCGCGGGCGGTGACCTCGACCGTCCGCAGGAGGACGTCGTCGGCGGAGTCGGCGGTGGCGAGCTCGCGGCTCGCGTCGAGCAGCGCGTTCGCGATCTCGGCCGTCTCCTGCTGCCGCCAGTACAGCCGCGCCTTCTGCAGCGCGACGGACGCCTGGTAGGAGAAGGCGGCGAGCAGCCGGAGCTCCCACTCGGGCGCGTTCTTCGGATCATCCTTGGCAACCGCGATCCAGCCGGTGATGCCGTCGCCGGAGAGGAGCGGGGCGACGAGCGCGTTCTCGCCGCGGAACGGCTCGCGGCCCTCGACGACGAGCTCCGCGACGCCCTCCCGCGCGAGGATCCCCTCGACGGCGCCGTCGGCGCCCCGGCCGGCCGCGCGGGCGAAGTCCCCTGACGCCTGCTCGAGCCAGAGCGACGCCTGCTCGGTGCTGAAGAGCGTCTCCGCCGTCTCGACGACGCGCTCGCAGATCTCCTCGAACGTCTGCGCGTGCGAGACCTCGCCCAGGAACGCGAGCAGTGCGTGCGCGCCTTCGGCCTCGCGACGCTGCGCCTCGTAGAGGCGCGCGTTCTCGAGGGCGACCGACGCGTGGCCGGCGAGCACCTCGAGCAGCCGCACGTCCTCCTCGTCGAACTGGTTGCTGCCGAGCTTCGAGATCGTGATCGCGCCCGTGACGCGCGAGCCGTAGCGGAGCGGGACGACCGCGAGGGTCTCCTCGAGCTCCTCCGTACCGGGGATGAAGTGCGCGAACTCGCACTCGAGCGCATTCGGGACCAGCAGCGACCGGCCCGACTCGGCAACCCGCCCGGTGATCCCCTCGCCCACCTTCGTCCGGTAGGCGTCGATCACCGACCCGCCGCCCTGCCCCTCGAAGTCGCCCAGGAACGCGATCGGGACGAGATCCTCCTCGCCCTCGCGCAGGTAGACGCGGCAGTTGTGGTAGTCGATCAGCAGGCGCAGCTCGGTGGTGATCGTCTCGGCGATCTGCTGCACGTCGTTGAGCCGGTTCAGCTTGGCGGTCAGCGACTGCAGCATCTTCAGGTGCGCGATCGAACGGACGTCGCGGCCGACCGAGGCCGGGTTCGGCCGCTCGGTCACCCGCTCGTCGTAGAGGACGACCTGGTTCTTCCCCCGCGCCTTCGCGGTCATCATGGCGGCCTCCGCGCAGGCGATCAGCTCGCGCGGATTCATCGCGTGCTCCGGCCCCTGCGACACCCCGATCGAGAGCGTCATGCGCCCCGTCGGTTCGAGATCCAGCTGGCGCAGCCGCTCGACCAGCCGCGACGAGAGCACGAGCGCGTCACCGGCCCCGCAGGACGGCATGATCACGCCGAACTCTTCGCCGCCGATGCGGCAGACGACGTCGGAGCCGCGAACGGTCTCCTTGGCGAGCCGGGCGATCTGGATCAGCAGCTGGTCGCCCGCACCGTGCCCGTAGACGTCGTTGACGCGCTTGAAGTCGTCGAGGTCGAACATGAGCACGGCGACCGAGTCGTGCTGCCGCGAGGCGCGGGTCAGCTCGGCCCGCAGCCGTTCGTGGAAGAAGCGGTGGTTGTACAGCCCCGTCAGCGAGTCGGTCTGCGCCAGGTACTCGAGACGGGCGCGCGTCTGCGCGTTGTCGAGCGCGAGCGCGGCCGCGTCGCCGAAGGAGATCGCGAGCTCGAACTCGTGCTCCGAGAACGAGGCCTCCTCGCCGATGCGGTAGATGTTGAGGACGCCCTTGAGGTTGCCGCGCGCGATCAGGGGCACCACGATCATCGCCTCGGGCTCGACGGGCGTGCCGGCGACGACCGTCGCGCGCGGATCGAGGTGGGCGCGGTTCGTCCAGACGGGCCGCCGGTGGACGACCGCCCAACCCGTGAGGCCCTCGCCGAAGCGGGGCCGGCTTCGCATCACCTCGTCCTCGTAGTCCTGCGTGCGGACGAGCATCGGAACGAGGAGGCGGCGGTCCTCGTCGGCCTCGTAGACGTGAAGCGCCTCGTAGGGCATCAGCTCCGCGAGCGTGTCGGCGATGCGCTCGAGGACGGCGTCGAGACCCTGCTCCGAGAGGACGTCGTGGAAGATCTCCGCCAGACGGCGGTACGACTGGACGAGCGCCTCGGGACGGTCGGCGCTCGGAGTCGTCGGGACGGCGGATTCGGCGTCCCGTGCCGCAGAGGTGGTCTGGACCATACGAAACCTTCATCGGCCGGAGGGGCGTCGAGCTTTACAGCAGTCCGCAATCGGCGGCCGTATTCGGCCACGGCCCGAACCCGCGTCCGGCGAGGTACGCCCGGACGGACACCTCGAGCTGCGCCCACGGCGGCCAGTGGTCGGCCGTCCCCCAGCGCGCGAGGAAGCCGCTGCCGTAGCGCTCCATGAAGCGGAGGTCCATCTGGAGGCCGCCGTAGTACCCGTTGCCCGTGTTCGCGTTCCAGGCGCCCTCGTAGCGATGGATGCACATGAAGGCGCTGCGGAGCGACGGCGTGCCGACGGACATCAGGCGGGTGGCATGGCGGGAGACGGCGAGCACCGCGTCCGCGGCCCGCTCCTGCCAGAGCGCGAGCGCCTCGCCCGACGTGGCGTGCGCCGGCGTGCGAAGCGCCGCGCGGCCGCCGGGGTAGATGCGGCGAAGGTCGACCGTGACGGTGCGGGCATAGGCGATGCGCCGCCCGACGGACGCATGCCGCCCGGGCTCGGCCGGAACGCGGACGTCAAGGCGGCGGCGGAGCGACGCGATCGCCGCGTGTCCCGCCGTGTACGCGCGGGCCTGCCAGGCGGTCAGCGTCCACTGGAGGTAGGCGCCGTTCGTGCTCCGGCGATAGGAGAAAGAGGTCGGCGTCGGGCTGCGGTGCGCCGCCTGCTGATACGTCCAGGCGACGCGCCGGTAGTGGTCGATCGCCGACCGGACGCGCCGCACCTGCACCGGGCTGAGCCCCGGCCGCACGGCCTGGGCGGCCCGGGCGACGCCGACGGCGGCGACGGCGAGGATGGCCATGAGCGCAGTCAGGCTCAGCCGCAATGAGCAACGCAACGAAACGAGTCCTCCTTGGCCCTAGGACTGTGGCGGTGTCCGCAAGAGGTGGTGCGCCGGCGGACGTCCTGGGCGTTAGCGCCCACCGAGCGACCGCGCCAGGCTAGCGGCTCGACCCGAGGCGGGCGACGGTAGGTGTAATGAGAGTGTTAGGGGCTGGACGTCCAGTGGGTCGTTCAAGCTCACCCAGGCTCGGTAATGAGAGAAACCATCCGGTCAACCGTTTGCGATCACGCATCCGCTCGCGAGGTCGGTACGTTCATATTTTTGGCGGGTTGCGTACCAAACTTGCTATGTTTGGTACGTCCGGATTTTACGAATGCCACGTACCTAACCTGTGCCGAGAGGACGCCCCTCACGCCTCGCGGTCTTTGACCGCCTAGACCACACGGTCAGCGAACTGCTGAACGTCGGCGGCCTGCCCAGTCCGACCGAAGCCGTCGAGATCTGGGAGGGAATCTGGTTCGAAGAGACTCACAACTCGACTGCGATCGAGGGAAACACCCTGATTCTCCGAGAGGTCAAGACGCTTCTCGAAGAAGGCAGGGCCGTGGGCGACAAGGAGCTACGCGAATACCTTGAGGTTCAGGGCTATGCCGAGGCATCCAATTGGGTCTTCAACCAGGCGTACGCCTCGGATATCTGGGCGGAAGGCCCGCTTATCACCCTGACCGAGCTTCGCGAGATCCACCGGCGCACCGTCGAGCCGGTCTGGCGTCACTTTCCGCCCGTAGACCATGACATGCGAGAGGGGCCTGGGTCATTCCGTCGACACGACATCGAGCCGTTTGCGTCGGGCATGCGCCCGCCGCCCTGGCCCGACGTTGCACCTCAAGTTACGGATTGGCTGGAAGACGTCAAGCGTTTCCGACGGTTCATCGCCAAACTCCTCGATGATCCGGACTCGCTGGATTTCTCGGACCCTGCGATACACCCGATCGCGCAGCTGGCAGCCCTTCACGCGGCTCTTGAGCGAATCCATCCGTTTCGCGACGGAAACGGTCGAGCAGGTCGGCTGGCGCTTAACCTCGTACTGGTTCGACTGAACTACCCGCCAGCCGTCATTTACAAGAAGGACAGGGCGAAATACCTCCGCGGACTCGAGCGCGCCGACAAGGGCGATCCGTGTCCTCTAGGCGAGCTTTTCGCCCGAAGCGTCACCCACGGCATCGAGCGTTTCCTGCTGCCCGCCCTCGCCGGTCCGCAGCGAATCATCCCGTTGACGGCGCTTGCGGACGAGGATGTTTCCCTTATCGCGCTTAGACGTGCTGCGGAACGCGGGCGACTCCGCGCGCAAAGACGCAGCGACCAGTGGTACTCGACAAGGAAATGGGTCGACGAGTACAAAGACTCGCGAAAGCAAGGTCGCGCAACGCAGACGGCAACAGACGGCAAACCTCGGCTCGCACGTCCCGAACAGCTCAGGCTGAGCTAAGCGGACCGCCAGCGGGTTCGCGCAGACTTACGCGCCTCCCGGCTGCGTTGTTCAGACGTGAGCTTCTCTGCTCTCGCTTCCCACCCTTCAGGGCCGCCCGTCAGGCCCAGAGCCACGGCGGCGGGGGTCGTTTCCCTCGTCGGAATGACGCTCCAGGACGTCGCCGGTCGCCAAGTCCGTGACGAATTCGCAATCACGTCGGACGGGCTCGTGCGTGACCGGTCAGGCAAGCCTCCGGACTCTCGCGCTTGTGCGTCGAAAGCGAGAGGCCATGCTCCTAACGATCATGCCTCAGCGGAAGAGATCGAGCTCGGGCTCGATCACGATGTCGCGCGCCGTGCCGTCGCCCTGGAGCGCGAGGCCGCGGACGAGGACGACCGGAACGCCGTCCGCCTTGCCGCGCGACAGGTCGGCGGCGGCGGCGATCTCGTCGGCGATCGCGACGCGGGTCGCGCGGAGCAGATGGCCGGCGCGATCGGTCGTCCCGCGCAGGTCGAGCACCGGCTCGAAGCCGGCGACCCCGATCGCCACGTCGGTCGTCCCCTGCCGGAACGGCCGGCCGAAGGAGTCCGTGACGACGACGCCGACGGTCGCGCCCGTCAGCTCCCGGAGCCGCGCGCGGATCCG
>Ga0335075_10016325_pt1 | contig 11104 bp, 13 predicted proteins | sample Lox_Sample_24_FD_206723 | JGI IMG/M metagenome (GOLD analysis project Ga0335075, IMG submission 206723) | Soil microbial communities from Loxahatchee National Wildlife Refuge, Florida, United States - Lox_Sample_2.4 | ecosystem: Environmental > Terrestrial > Soil > Wetlands | place: USA... | reverse complement strand
ACCTTGATGAGCCTAGAACCTGCCATTGCCTCGCTGATAGGGCTGGCCGTGCTGAGTCAGGTGCCTCGCCCCGGCGCAGTCGCGGGCATCGCCCTGATAGTGGCTGCCGGGATCGGCGCCGAAGCCGCCGGCAGTCGAGAAGCCCGCGGCGGGCCGGGTTCATCGCCGGAGCGTCCGCCGAATCGCGTAACGGCCGCAGACCTGGCCCGGCGGACCGCGGGAGCCGGCTGAGCGCGCCATGATGGCCAGGTGGAGACCTGCGAGCAGTGCGGCTTTAGCTATGAAGCGCTGGCTGTCGGCGAGATCGCCTGGCGGCTGCGATCGGGGCCCAGCCGTTACCGTTCGGCGCTGTCCGGTGCTTCGCCGGATACGGCCCGTCGCCGGCCAGATCCTGACGTGTGGTCCGCTCATGAATACGTCTGCCACGTACGGGACGTGCTGCTCGTTCAGCGGGACCGCGCAGTTCTGGCCCAGGTTGAGGACCGGCCAAGCTGCGCGCGCATGCACCGAGACGAGCGCGTGGACCTGTGCGGCTACGCCGACCAGGCTCTTGACGAGGTCCTGGCTCAGCTGGAAATGGCCGCTGAGCTCTGCGCGATCGTCTTCGATCGCCTTGACGATGCCACTTGGCAGCGCAGGCTCATCTACAACTGGCCAGTGGCCGCCGACCGTGATCTCGCCTGGCTGGGGCGCCACACGGCGCACGAGGTCGAGCACCATCTCCAGGACGTAGCCGCCGTCCTTCTGCCGCGCTGACTGCAGTACTCATCGTGAAGGCACAGGTGCCTGATCAAGCCGGCCGCCTGGGTCACCTCCCGAGCAGATCGATGTCGCGCACGCAGAAACCGTGGTGCGCCCACTCCTCATCCAGCACGCCGTGCACGCACTCGAGGACCGACTTCCCCCTGGCGTACGGCGGCCAACCCCGGCCCGCCGGCACTGGCGCGGGCGCCGACAGCTCCTCGGCCGTCACGGTCGACAGCCAACGTTCTAGCTCGGTGCCCTGCACGTCGCGCACGGCCAGCACCTCGCCGAGGCTCGGGGCCGCCGCTCGATCCAGGCCCTGCTCCTCCTGGTCAGGAACGAAGTCAGGCGCCAGCCCGATCGCGGTGAACAGTTCGGTCGATCCCAGACAGCAGCGACGGAACCACGAGTCGTGTACGAACACCAGATGGCGCAGTGTCTCCACGGCCGACCACTCGCCGCCGACACGCTCGTGCTCGGAACCCTTGGGCAACTCTCCGAGCCGCTCGAGGGTGGCCGCCCAGTCGGCCCGCAGCTGCCGGAAGGCTTGCCGCATGTCGGCCGGATCAGCCGAGCGGATCAGCAGCCGCACTGGATGCAGCCGGTCGAGCTCGGCCTCGACGTACGACGTCACCTCGACTCCGTTGACCACCAGGTTGCTCACCAGCCCGTCGATGACGGCGTCCTGCATGATCACCCCGATCAGACGGGCGCGAGTCAAGTCGCACTCGCGGAATTCGGCATCAGTCAGGTCTTGGTCCTCGAATCTCGTCATGCCGGGCAGTATCCACCAGCGTGCCGACACCCGCGTGCCGGACTGCGGTGCGACAGCCGCACCGCGCCGCAGACTGGCCGAGGGGAGACTATACGCGGGACACTCCTTGGGTGGCGCATCCTGAAGACGCTTGTTACCGCCGCGACCTGGCGCTTGTTCACCACCGCGGGTTCGGCTTCCACGCTCAGGAGTGCGCGCCCGGAATCTTGGCGCTGCTGGAGCCGATCCGGTCGCGGCAGGGGATTGTCCTGGAACTGGGCTGCGGCAGCGGCCTGCTCACCAGGGAACTGACCGACGCGGGCCACCGCGTCCTCGCCACCGACGCCTCCCCGGCGATGCTCGAGCTGGCCCGTAGCTACGCACCGGCCGCCGAGGACATCCGTGCGCTCGTCCTGCCGCACGATCCGCTTCCCGAAGCCGATGCAGTGGTTTCGGTCGGCCATGTGCTCAGCTACCTGCCCGACGAACATGCCATCGGCCAGGCGCTCACGGCGATCGCCCGGGCGGTGCGGCCGGGCGGGGTGTTCGCCGTCGACATCTGCGACCTCGCCTACGGCCGGGCCCGGCACGATGCGCCGCCCGCCGCGCGCGTCCTCGATGACTGGGCGATCATCACCCGGTTCTCGCTGCCCGCTCCCAGCCGGTTCGTGCGCGAGATCACCACGTTCGTGCGCGGCGAGGACGGCTCCTGGAGGCGCGACGACGAAACTCACCACAACGTGCTGATCGAGACCGCTGGCCTGCCCGCACTGCTGGCCGCCGAAGGCGTCAAGGTAGAAGTGGCCTCCGCCTTCGGAACCGAGCGACTGCCGACCGGGCTGCGCGTCCTGATCGGTCAGCGCCCCGTATAACCCGATGCTTGCGTCCGGAGCCAACCGCCTCCCCGCCGCGGTGCAAGCGCTCATGACGGATCTGTACGGCGCACCCGTCACCGTCGAGCGCTGGGAGCGTCTTGAGCCCTGGGCTGTCGCGCGAGTGCTGCTCGCGGGGGCTAGCGCCACCCGGACGGTCATCGCAAAGTGGGTGCGAGCTGGCCCCGCCCAGATGCGCTCCGAGCCCTGGCGGCTGCGGGCCGAATTGGCCGCGCTCCAGTTCCTGTCCGACGATCTGGGACTAGCGCTCGCCCCGCGAGTTATCGCCGCCGACGTACCGGCCGGGTTGCTCGTCCTGGAAGACCTCGCGCCTCGCGTCGCCCTGGATCATCTCATCCGCCGTGACGGCGCAGCGGCCCACCCGGGGCGTCTGGCCGCCTTCGCCCGAGCCCGCGGCGAGCTAGGTGCAGCCACCGCCGGCCAGGCCGGGACTCATCATGCGCGGTGCGTCGCCCTGGGATTCTCGGCCCCGGTGGGCGCCGCGGAGGGCCGATACGCCGGGCTATGGGACCAGGGGCACAGGGACGCCGCGGCGCTAGGGGCACCCATCACCGGACCGGCCGCATCCGAACTGATCGCAGTGCTCGATGAGTTGAACGCGCCAGGCCCGTTCCTGACTTTGAGTCATGGGGACGCGGAATCCAACAACATCCTGGTCTATGAGCACGGACCCGCCGATGCCCGTCTGATCGACTTCGAGGCCGCTGGCTACGCCCACGCCCTCACCGATGCAGTCTGTCTGCACGTTCCCGGTCCGGGGTGGATAACCGTTGGCGACCCAGGTGCCACCGGCCTGGCCGATCAGTACCGCCGCACGCTGGCCCAGGGCGTGCCCGAGGCGCAAGACGACCTGCGCTACGGATTCGCCCTGGCATCGGCCTGCATGTCTTGGGCGCTCTTGCGCCTGCACCGGTTCGCCGTGCTCGAGACCCGCGCGCCGGGCGACCACAGCCGAGTGCAACTCGTGGAGACACTGGAATCCGCCGCCCGGACGGCCGAAGCCCACCGCGCCCTGCCCCACCTGGCCGGCTGGGCCCGGCGCACGGCCAATGTGCTGCGCCGCCGCTGGCCCGACGCGGATCTGGACCTCACCGACCAGGCGAGGTTCCCGCCCTATTCGCCCCGCCTTTAAGAATGCGTCCTACGCGCTCATCTGCGCCGGTTAAGACGGGGCCTCGGACTGCGTGTCACCGCTCAACGCTAGGGAATTCGGGAAGCGGTGCAGCTCCTGCGGCCAGCCCACCGCGACCGCGATCCGGCCGGCCCAATACCGCGCTGCTTCGTCATCGGTCACATCGACGACAGCGAAACCGCCGAGGTGCTCCTTGGTCTCGGTGAACGGCCCGTCGGTGAATACCGGCGAGCCGCTGCTCGCGTCGACGCTGCACAACGCGGTCGACGCGTCCAGACCGCCGTCGCTGAAGACGAAGACCCCGGCGGCCGTCATCTCCTGGATCAGGGCCCTGGCGGCCCTGCCCCTCTCGCGCAGCTCCTTCAGCGTGAGTTCAGGCACCCACTCGTCGTTGAAGGCGATCAGGTACAGCGCCATCTCAAGCTCCTCTGCTCACGGGCAGCCCAGACGACTGCCGCTCACCTTCGCTACGAACGGACTGGTCTCGATCGACACCCCAGCCAAGACTTTTTCCACGCCACTGCCAGCGGTGCAGCAGTCCTTCTGTGCACGTGCCTGACCCGGTGCCCGCGATCGTCAGGAGATGGGGTTCGAGGTGGCCTGATCCGGGGGCAGGACGCAGAATTCGTTGCCCTCGGGGTCGGTCAGAGTGATCCAGCCCCTGCCGTCGGGCCGCCGGAAATCGCCGACCTGCGACGCGCCCAGCGCAAGCAGCCGCTCCACCTCCTGGTCGCGCGTGCCGTCCACCGGACGCAGGTCGAAGTGCAGGCGGTTCTTCAGCTTCTTCTCGCCGTCCGGGACCGCGATGAACAGCAGGACCTCGCTGCGGTCACGCGACATGATCGGGCACAGCTCGTGGCCGGGCTCGTTCGGGTCGTCGGGATCCTCGATGAAGTCCAGCACTCTGGACCACCAGACCGACTGGGCGTAGGCGTCAATGGCGTCGACGGACGTGTGCGATATGCGGCTCGTCATGGCGATGATCCTGGGGCTGAACGTCGCCCCGGTCAAACCATTTCGGCCGCCATACCTGCCGTGCCATCTTGGGACTCAATCTGATGTGAGCTTCACTAGAAGACGATGACCTGGCGTCCAATGATGTCGCCGTGACCCAGCGCCTCCAGGTTCTCGTTGATGTCTTCGAGTTTGACCTTGGTGACGTTGTGCTTGATGCGGCCGGCTTCAGCGAGGGAGAGCACTTCGACCAGGTCCAAGTGATTTCCCCAGAAGGAGCCGAGGTAGGACAGCTCCGTTCCTACGAAGGGGAACTGGCGATGCTCGACGCGTTGGCTCATGAGGCCGACTGCCGCCAGCGCGCCTTCAGGCCCGAGCAGGTCGAACCCCATTGAGATTGATTCCTCGCTGCCAACGCAGTCCAGGATGGCGTCCACTGTTCGGTGGCCGGTCAGCTTCTCCAGTTCATTCTGGATAGCCTCGGTGGACTTGTCCCTCACGTTAATGCCGTAGTCAGCGCCGTTCTCACGCGCTACGTCCAGCTGGCTGTCCCTGCGCGCAAACGCCACTACAGTTGCGCCGCCTCCGAGGAGCTTCGCGTACTGGACCCCGTAACTCCCCAGCCCGCCGATGCCTGTGACTGCGACCGTGCGGTCGGGGCCGAGCTTGCCCGCGTCTCGGAGCTTGGTCATGCCCCGGTACGGCGTCATGCCTGCATCCGTCATTGGCGCGAGGAGCTCAGGTGTCTTTGCGGCGCTCTCTGAGACTGGGATCGCGTGGCGGCACTCCACGGTCATGTATTCGGCGAAACCTCCAGGCGGGCCGAAGCCCACCCACCTGCCGTTACCGCTGCATAGGTGCTCGTTACCTTCGCGGCACTGTCGGCACGTGCCATCTCCCCAGCTGGGATTGACCACGACCATGTCGCCCTCTGAGTAGCCCACCGTCTCAGGCACTTCGCTGCCCAGTCCGGCCACTCGGCCTGTGACCTCATGGCCGGGGATATAGGGGAAATCCACGGGGAACGGGACTTTGAAGTAACCGTCGAGAAGCTGATAGTCGCTTCGGCACATGCCCGTTGCGGCGACCTTCAGGAGTATTTCTCCCGACCCGGGCTCGGGCACCGGAACCTCTTCGATCCGTAGGGGCTCCTGGTATCCGTACATCCTGGCTGCTCGCATCTGCATGGCCTGCGCCTCGCCTTCGCTCTGTAGGCAGAAAGCGGCTCGAGTGGGCGGCGTGGCGTTAAGTCAGGTTCAGGCGTCGGTTACCTTCGCCGCCGCGTCCCGCTACATCGCCCACGCTACGACCGCGGGTTAACGACCCCACTCTCGGGGCGTCAGTCGACGAGCTGCCACGCTCAAGCGACTCATCATTAAAATCGTGAAATCTACTCACGATGTTTATATATGTATCCGCCGATCGGTCACTCGCGGCCCTCCAAGATGCCCGCTCACGCTTGTTGTATACGTTTAAGGCAGTGCGGTCGCCGCCAGCGCTTTCTAGGGCAACGTCTTCCAAAGGAGCGTTTTATGGCCAAGATTCTGAGCGTCCTGACCGGCGCGAGTTACTGGACCCTCAAGGACGGGCACCGTCACCCCACCGGGTACTGGGCCGAGGAGTTCGTGGTGCCTTACAACGTGTTCACTGACGCCGGACACGAGGTCACCGTGGCAACGCCGCGTGGGTCAGTCCCAGTTGTGGACACGATGAGCCTAGAGTCTCGCATGGCGGGCGGCGAGAAGAACTCCCTCCGAGAAGAGGCCATCATCGAGAAGGCGGATGAGCTGCGGCACCCCATCTCCCTCAAGGCGGTGCGCCTTGAGGACTATGACGCGGTCTACTACCCCGGAGGTCACGGTCCAATGGAAGACCTCTCGGTTGACCCCGACTCCGGGTCACTGCTGCGAGAGGCACTCGCTTCCGGCAATCCACTCGGCATCGTCTGCCATGCCCCGGCCGCTCTCCTCGCGACCCGTGATGCCGACGGGAACACGCCCTTCGCGAACTACCGTGTCACGGGCTTCTGCAACGAAGAGGAGGCCGGTGTCGGTTTCGCCGACAAAGCCAAGTGGCTGCTGGAGGACGAGCTGAAGAGGCTGCCCACCCAGTATTCGCGGGGACCCGCCTGGGGGCCCTACACGGTCGTGGACCGCAACCTCTTCACAGGGCAGAACCCCGCTTCCTCGGGCCCTCTCGCCGAAGAGCTCGTTCAGGCCCTGTCCTGATCTGAAGCGGCTGAAGCGCGGGTAGGAAGCGGGAGCCGGAGGTTTTCTACGCCGCTTTCCACGGGCTCCATGTAGAAGGTCGCTTTTCACGATGCGACCCTGGTCGGCCTCCACGACGATGACGCCGCGCTGCCAGAACTGCGCACCGTCACGGATCTCGCTAGTGAACTCCCAGCACCCCCCAGCTGAGCCAGTCTGTACCCTCAGGTTCCACGACGGGGCGCGGGCGCTGCGAGGCTCAGCCGATGCGCTCGGCCAGAGAGACGGTGATCCCTTCCGGCCCGCGGACGTAGGCCATCCGCCAAGCGCCCTCGTACTCGCCGATGCCACCAACCAGTCCGTAGCCCTCGGTAGCTGCCCAATCGATAGTCGCCCGCAGATCGTTGACCTCGAAGGCAACGTTGCGCAATCCCAGCTCGTTGGCCATGGCGGCCGGTGAGCCCGGCACGGAGTCGGGTCGTACGAAGCTCGAGAGCTCCAGGCGGGTGCCATCATCGGGCGGCTTCAGCATGACGATCTCGGTGCGGGAATTGGGAATGCCGCAGACTGTGTCCAAGAACTCGCCCTCGACGAACGTCCTGCCCTCGACCTCCAGGCCCAGCGCCACGAAGAAGGCGGTCACGAGGTCGAGATCTGCGACCGTGATGCCGACGTGGTCGAACCGTCGTGCATATGACATGGGCCTGTCCTCTCGTCGTCGTTATCGACCGCGCATCCGCCACGGTAGGCGTTCTCACTACCACTCATTGGGCGACCTCCGGTGGCCGCACGCGGAACCATACCTGACCGCCCTAAAGTGCCTCGGAGCTACCAAAGAAGCAACATTGGTTGTAGAGGATTCATCCAGAGGGCTGAACTCAGCCGTGGCGGCAGGTGTCGAACGGCGTCCGCCACGCGAAGTGGGGCCGGCTCAGTCAGATTTCCGCTACCGGCAGTCGGCTCCAGGAGTTTGTCGGTGACGCCCTCACCGAGCACGGCACACTGGCGCCGGGACCTACGCCGCCCGGGGCGGCGCGCTTGGTCGAGCAGGGGGCGCCTGGCCGTTCGGGATAAGCACGGGGAACGCCGTGGCCTGGCGCAAATCTGCAGGCAAGAAACAGGCCGTCCGGCCGGGGAGCCGGACGGCTCATGTCTGGATTATCTGTCTGGATTGACCTGGCGTGTGAGCGCAGCGAGCGCTGCTACGGCCTGCTCGGCTAGGCGATCCGCTTGCGTGGCACGATCAGGATAATGATCATCCCGATCAGACCGAGCCAGCCGATGCCGATCCCCAGGCCAAGACGACCTCTGTTCTTTCCGATGAGCGAGTTGGCGACCCACCATGCCAGCCACACGACGAGAGAAATAGTCGTCATAACAACTCCTTCTGCGTTATTCCCCAGGCCACCGCAGGCCTAGCGGCAGGGCGCAAAAGTACTCTGCGCAGGTCACGTTTGGGTCGTCTTGTGGAGATCTTTCTGTCCGAGGCATCGGGCCACCTGGCCCCGCCGTTGCTATCTGGCGCGGGGACTCACGGCGGTCCAGGCGGTGCTGGCCATCGGGTTTGCCTGGCCGAGGCGCTCCATGTCACGCCGGACGCAGCGAGCCAGGCTGGTCGGGGACTCGCTGGTATTTTGGTGCGGGTGATCGCAGTCGTGGCTGTGACCCCGCCTGGCCGCGCCGGTTCCAGGAACTGCGCACGGAGTACGCGCAGGCGATGAACGCGGCAGCGGTACCGGTGATCGCGATCGAGCATGTCGGCAGCACGGCTGTTCCCGGCCTGGCCGCCAAGCCGGTGATCGACTGCGACATCGTGGTCACCGAGCCGCACGTGCCCGCGGCATCCCAGGTCCTGGTCGGGCTGGGTTTCCGGCCGCTGGGCGAGCTCGGTATCCCGCTGCGGTGGGCATTCAAGGAACCGCCGCGGCTGGCTGGAACGAACACCTATGTGATCGTGGCGGGTTCTTTGTCGCTGCGTAACCACCTGGCCCTCCGCGACGCGCTGCGAGCCGGCCCGCAGCTGCGGGCCGACTATGCGGCGGTCAAGCGACAGGTGGGCGCTACCGCCGACGACATCGACGAGTACGGCCGCGGCAAGAACGCCATCATCCAGCGCATTCTGGCTGCCGCCGGGATTACCGAGGCCGAGCGCGCTGCCATCGACGCCAACCAGGTGCCCTCGCACGCCCAGTTGCCCCGATAGCAGGCAATACCGAGGCGGCGGTAGATTCGACGACCGCACTGCCCGCTGCATCCGGGAGGCTTGCCCGGCTGGGCAGACCACACGTACGGCGCTCTCCTGCCGAAGCATGGCGCGGGATTTACGCCGCGGGCACTGGCGCAGCATACTTCGGGCATGCAACCTAGTTGCCTGTATCGGCCCGCACGCGCCCAGTGGCCCGCGGGGCGGCGGGTACAGTGACACAGACCGTGGCACCCACCCGGCCGCGCATGCGCGGCGCGGCCCGCGTGCTCGGCTGGCTCGCGGTCGCTGGCGTGGTCGTGTACGTGGGCGTCGATGTGCTGCTGAGATTCCTCCGGCCCAGTTACAGCCTGCTGTACAACGCCGAGAGCGACTACGGTCGTGGCCCGTGGTACTGGGTCATGGACATCAACTTCCTGCTGCGCTGCGCCCTTTCGCTTGCCGTCATCGCCGCGCTGAAGAGATCCCCAGGCCACAGTGCCGCCCGTCTCGGCGACGGCGGCCGGGTCGGGCTGGCGCTGATCGCGATCTGGGCCGTCGGTTCGGGCCTGCTCGCCTTCTTTGCCGACAATCCCGCGGGAACACCGGTAACTGCCAGCGGGCTCATACATCTGGTGCTGGGCTTCATCGCCCTGTTCGCCGCGGCAGCCGGCACCCTGCTTGTGTCGGCCAGCTTGAGGTCCGACCCATCGTGGCGGCCGGATGCGAACCTCCTGCTCGTGCTGTCGGTAGCCGGAGCGGCGGCGTTCCTGCTGCTCGCTGCTGCGTCTGGGCACAAACACCTGCCCAGCGGCCTCTGCGAGCGCATCTTCCTCGGCATCGAGCTGCTGTGGTTGGCCCTCGCCGGCTGGTACGCAGCCACTCGGCCGCACCGCCCTGGGTGAGATTCCGCGGCAGACAGAATGGCAGTGCAACAGGACGGTCAGAACCTGACGGGCCGAGCGAGGCGACGCGCCGCCTAAGGGAGCTGCGGGTGAGTACTTCGGAGAGTTACCCGCGGTTGACCCCGGTCATGGTGTCGCGGACGCTTTGAACAACTGGCCGTAGTCGTCGACCCTGACTTCGACACCGGCCATGCGCAGCGCATACCAGAGTGAAACCTGGTTGGCGGTGAGTACCGGTCGGCGGAGGTCTTCTTCGAGTGCGGCGATGACGCCGATGGCGCGGAGAGCGTTCCCGCCGAGGAACACGGCTTGTGCGGAGGATGGCACATGGCTGCGAACCCATTCGTATATCTGTGCGGGGCTCGCCACCGAGCCCGTGTTCGGGTGGGGAATCTCGGCAGGCGGCATCATGTGGCTGACGTGAACGACGTCGAAGCCGCGCTCCTGAAAGTAGGCGGCTCCCTTCTGGTCGAAGTCGTCTGTGAAGAAGGGGGCATGGACCAGCGCGATTCGTTCTGCCTCCAGAGCCCGGAAGGCGGCTGTTGCCGCAGGCGCTGACATGAGGACGGGAATGCCGTTCGAATGCTTTTCGACCCGGCTGATGAGTTCGTGCTCTCCGGTTGTGCCGAGAAGGTAGCTTCCTACGGTCCAGGCATAGATGATCACCTGCAATGGCAGTCTCGCGAGCAGGTCGGCCGCTTTCTCGGGGCCAGGAGGATTAGCGAATGTCGCGAGGTCAGCAAAGAAGACGCGGGAGGTATGCAGGGACACGCCATCGGGGGCCATGGTCCACAGTTCCGATTCAGATATCGCGCTGTCATCGTGTGTCAGCACCCCGAGCCGTGCTCGCCATCCGTGTCCGTCTGGCCGCAAATTATTGATATTTCCAGCCATGTGTTTCTCCTGGTCTCATGAGGCGCAGTGCGAGGTCGCAGCATGCGAATGTTCAAAACGATGTCTCGGCTGATCGCACCCCGTTATGCCCCGGCCGCAACGTCGAGTAATCCCGATTAGAGTTCGGTCCCTGAGTTCTGTCAGGTCAGGGCCCTTATCCCTGACGGGTTGCCGTAAGGGGTACATGCAGTCAGCGGACTTCCCTGGCACCATCGAGAGCGAATACACGGTGGCGCGATGGGCATGATCGGGTCGGTGTTGATCTGGGACTGGACAACCTCATGGCGTCCTACTTCCGGGGGAACTGGCGCCGAGTCGATCTCGCGCAACAGGAGACGCACGCATGGAAATCTCGCACGACGCAGCCACGGCGAAGGGCCCCGCGGAGACCTTCACCGGTGACGTATGGATCGATCCTGTCACCCGGGGCCTGCCGCCA
>Ga0335075_10016324_pt1 | contig 11105 bp, 8 predicted proteins | sample Lox_Sample_24_FD_206723 | JGI IMG/M metagenome (GOLD analysis project Ga0335075, IMG submission 206723) | Soil microbial communities from Loxahatchee National Wildlife Refuge, Florida, United States - Lox_Sample_2.4 | ecosystem: Environmental > Terrestrial > Soil > Wetlands | place: USA: Florida... | reverse complement strand
GCTCGGCGATCGGCGAGGGCACACCCTCGCCCGCGGCCAGTAGTTCGGCGGGCGGAGCGCAACCGTGATCGTCGCCTACCAAGGCGAACCGGGTGCCTTCAGTGATGCCGCAGCGCGCACGCTAGTCGAAGGAGCGCAGACGCGCGGCTATCCGACCTTCGACGAACTCGTCGAGGCCGTCGATCGCGGCGAGGTGATGTACGGCCTCCTTCCGGTCGAGAACTCGATCTTCGGGCCGATCGCTCGCTCCTACGATTTGCTCTGGCAACACCAGCACTCGCGCATCGTGGACGAGATCGTCTTTCGTGTCGTGATGAATCTGATCGGCACGCGCGAGGCAACCGAAGAACGCATCGCCGAGATTCGCTCGCACCCGGTGGCGATGGAGCAAGTGCGCAAGTACGCCGACGCGCACCCGACCTGGCGGCGCGTCGTCGTGGAAGATACCGCCGGTGCCGTCGCGCAGATCGTCGCCTCGGGCGATCCGACGGTCGCCGCGATCGGCCCGGCACTAGCCGCCGAGCTCTACGGCGGGAAGATTCTGCGCAGCGGCATTCAAGACGACGCCGAGAACTTCACGCGGTTCTTCTTGCTGGAGCGTAATGGGACGGCGCGCCGCTCACTCCATCGTGCTTGCGTCGCATTCGAACTCAACAATCGCGCCGGGGCGTTGCGCGACGCGCTCTCGGCCTTCGCCGACCGTAACCTCGATTTGCGCTCGCTCGTCTCGCGGCCCAATCACCGCGACCCCTTCCACTACCGCTTCTACTGCGAGATCGCCGAAGTCGACGCGGGAAGGCTCGACGCGGCGTTGGCCGACATCGACGGTTCGGTACGTACCTTCGGCGTGTACTGATCGGTTGTATCGGGCTCGGGCTTGGTGTAGACGCGTAGCTCCGCAATATCGCGCGGGAAGATCAATCCGAGCGTCCAGTCGAAGGTCACCCGTAACCGGCGGTCGATCCCCGGCAGACGCGCAAGATAGTACGTCCGCCACACGACCCATGCGATGAAGCCGGTGAGCAAGTACTTGCCGCCCAGGCCGGCGACGCCGCGGCGGCCGCCAAGCGAGGCCATCATCCCGAGCGAATCGTAACGGAACGGACGCGTCGGCCGCCCGCGCAACGTCGCCACGATGTTGGCCGCGAGTACGGGACCCTCGCGGATGGCATGCTGTGCCGTCGCCGGAAACGTCGATCCGCCGGGGGCCGGGATGGCCGCACAATCGCCGATGGCCCATAGATGGCCCGGCGCCGCAATTGACATATCCGGATTCGTCACGACCGCGCCGCGGTGTGTCGGCAGCCCGAGGGTCGCGATCAGCGGCGCCGGTTTGACGCCGGCGCTCCAGACGATCGTCGCCGTGGCGATGTGTTCGCCGCTCTTGAGGTTGATGCCGTCGGCGTCGGCTCCCGCCACCATCGCATCGAGCATCACGCGAACGCCACGCGACGAGAGCGCATGCGCGCTGTACTCTCCCATGCCCGCCTGCAGGTCGGGCAAGAGCTTGTGGCCACCCTCGATGAGGACGACCTCGATCTCTTTGGGATCGATCGTGCGATAGAAGTGCGAGACGCTACGAAAAAAATCCAGCATCTCACCCGCCGCCTCGACCCCGGTGAAGCCACCGCCGACGAAGACGAAGGTGAGCAGACGTTTGCGCGCGACCGGATCGGTCGTGACGTCGGCGGTCTCCATGATGGCGACCATCTGGTTGCGCAGACGTTCGGCATCTTCGAGCGTCTTGAGCGGCAACGCACGCTCTTCGATGCCGGGAAGACCAAACGTCGACGTGACCGAGCCGAGCGCGAAGACGAGATGGTCGTAGGGCAGGCGCTGATGCGTCTGCAGAATCGTATGCTCCACATCCACGGTGCGCGCCGCGAGATCGATCGACTTCACCTCGCCAAGATAGAACTGCGTCCGGCGCAACTGTGCGCGAACGGGGGTTACCACGTGACGGAGTTCGAGGCCGCCGGAACTCACTTCGGGCACCATCGGCGTGAAGAGCGAGAAATTTTCTCGGCTCACGAGCGCAATCTCCGCCTCGTCCTTGCCCAGCAAGCGTTCGAGCCGGGCTGCCGTTGCAAGTCCGCCGAAACCGCCGCCCAGAATCACGATCTTTGCGCTCATACGCCTACGTCGAGCATGACAGAGTATCTCCCGTGATTGCAACCACCATTGGGGCTTTACGGGTCGCGCGCACGATCGTCACGAAGGGCCAGGGGTGCACGAACAGCAAGGTGGCGGCGCCACGCCGGTGCCTGAACGTGATGGTCCGGAGCGCCCGGCCCTCCAAGGCACCTACATCCCACCGCCAAAGCGAGACGGCTGGCGCAAAAACGCCGGACCGGCGGCGGTCGGCTTGGGCTTGCTGGCGGCAAAATTCAAGGCTGTCTTGTATCTGTTGCTCAGCTTCAAGTGGTTTGCGCTGGGCCTCAAGTTTTTCGGCAGTTCGCTCTCGCTGATCGTCTCGGTCTGGTTTTATGCACTCTTTTGGGGCTGGCCGTTTGCGGCCGTCTTCGTGGCGTTGATCTTCGTGCATGAGATGGGACATGCGCTGGTCATGCGCATCTACGGCGTCCCGGGCTCGCTTCCGTATTTCATTCCGGGCCTCGGCGCCTTGATCAACATGCAAGGGCCGCCGGCTTCGGTGCTGCACGAATCGTACATCGCCCTCGCTGGTCCCGTGTTCGGCTCGCTCGGTGCGCTGGCGTGCTATCTCTACGGCCTGGGGACGCTCAACGCGTTTTGGATCGCCTGCGCCTATACCGGGTTCTTCTTGAATTTGTTCAATCTGTTTCCGGTGCTGCCGCTCGACGGCGGGCGTGTGGTCGGGTCGATCTCGCCGCGCATCTGGATCTTCGGACTGGTCGCCATCATCGTCGCCGCGCTGAGCTTCCACTGGTGGAATCCACTGCTGCTGATTCTGATCATCCCGGCGATCCCGCGTGCAATTGCGGCCTGGCGCGGGATGCCGGTGAACGCAGCCGCGTATTACCAGCTCACGCTGCTGCAGCGGACCGGCGTCGCCGTCGCGTACTTTGGACTCTGCGGGCTGCTGTTCATCGGGATGCAGGCGGCCCGAATTCCGGTCCCCGGATCCTCCGGAGGCTAGCCGGCCTCGTGCGCGCGCTCGCGCTGGCGGGGGCGCTCGCGTCGCTCGTCGTTGCGCTCTTCATCGCGCGGCCGCCTTCCACGCCGGGTGTCGCGATGCGCGATTTCGAGTCGTACTACGCAGCAGGCGCGACGTGGGATGCTGATGAGGACCCGTACGGACGCGCCATCTGGCAGACGGAACGCAGCATTCCCGGCGTCGTCGCTTCGCGCAACGAAGTGCTTCCCTTCGTTGGGTCGCCGTTTGCGTTGCCGCTCTGGGGAGCACTGGCGCGTCTGGATTACGGCCATGCGTGCCTGGTTTGGGGAATCGTGCTGGCGCTCTGCGCGCTGACGATCGTCCTCGGTGCGCTCTGGCTCGCCGGCGGCTCGCTGCGCGGGCCTGAGGCGACCGCGGTGCTCGCGCTGGGTGTTGGCTTTGGGCCGTTGACCAGTGGTCTCGCGCTCGGTCAGACGGCGATTGTCGCCTGCGCGGGGCTGGTGCTCGTTACGATCGCCCTGCGCGCGCGTGAGCCTTTGCGTGCGTGGCTTGCCGCGATTGCCGCCGCACTGCAACCCAACCTCGCACTCGCGCTCGTTACCCTGTTCGACCGGCGCTCGCGTTGGATGCTCTTCGGGTCCGCCGTTCTCGCTGTCGGGATCGTCAGCACACTCGCGCTCGGCGGTATTGCACCCGTCTGCCACTACGCCACGTTGCTCTCCGCGCACGCGGATGCGGAGCGCTTTCTGGCGATACAAGTGACGCCGGCTGCCGCGTTCCGGGCACTCGGCTTGCTGCCGGCCCTTGCAATGGCCGCCGGATTGCTGATTGCGCTTCTCGTCGCGCTCCGCACGCTGTCGGTCGTGCGCGCGCTTGGGGACGATCAAGCGGCACGGCTCGCCGTCGGTTGCGCTGCCTTGCCGCTGGTGAATCCGTTCGCGCACGAGCATGACCTCACCGTCGCGCTCATTGCAAGCGTGATCGCCTTGCGCCGTCTGCGCGGACGGCTCTGGGTCGTCGCGGCGGCAGCGACGCTGCTCGTCGCCGTCGATTGGCTTGCCCTCGCGCAACGTCCGACGGCACTTGCGCAGCGTATCGCCCTCGCGTTAGCAGCCTCACTCGCGATCGTGGCGCTTCGTCCAGAGCCGGTCCGTCGCGTGCACTTTTTCTTCGGCGCAAGTGCGCTCGGGGTTGCCGTGCTCGGACTCTACGCGGCACACGATCCTCTGCCGATCTGGCCCGACGCGCTCAGCAGCTTGCACCCGGCGGGAATGCTCTCCATCAGCGCACTCTGGGCGCTCGAACAACAGCGCAGCGGCATCGCGGCGCTGCACCCGTTGTGGGGCGCGCTCCGTCTCATCTCGCTCTGCGGCTGCGCCGTCTTGTGGCAAGCGTGCGCCGCCGGATTAGGCGCGCTCCCTGATACAAACCGCCCGGCGCCCACGCGATCGCAGGCCACTGCCGCTCTCTGGGCCTGAGCAAAATCCGGGCAGCTAGATATCCACGTTCATGATCTGGTCAAACGGTGCGTTCGAGTACTCCGGGTGGAAATTCTTGAGATCATCATTGAACGCATATACCTCTCTGCGCGAATCCAGCGTAATAACTGGAACGTCCTTGAATATCTGCTCCTGTTGGAAATTCATCAAAGGCCGCCGTTGCTCGCGATCGTACATCAGTTCCGCCTTGGCGATCGACGCGGTTACCGCTTTGTTGCAATACCGCGAGTCATTCTGGCCGTTGGGGGGAATACGATCGCAAGAGTAGGGATTGGCCAGATCGGCGTTTGGGTCTACGCCCCACCCGAAGGCTACGACGTCAAACTTGCCGCCATAGATGATACCGCCCTCTTGCTCAGGAGCAAAGAAGAGCGAATCGAGATAGTGGTGCACGACGATCTCTACGCCGATCTGCTGCCACCACGAGCGGATCAACTCGATTTTTTCATCGGACGACGGAACGCCGGTGGCGGTGGCAAAGTCGATGCTAAGGCGAAGGCCATTCTTTACCCGCACACCGTCAGGGCCCCGTCTCCAGCCGGCCTTGTCGAGAATTACATTTGCTTTGGCTAAGTCGAACGGCACGAGCTTTATGCTGTGATCATAGAGATCGCTGGCGAGAGGCAGAACGGATTCTGAGAGATCGTACGCCCCGTAGTCGATCGTATCGTTGAGCGCCTTACGGTTCGTCGCATAGCGCAACGCCGTGCGGACCGCAATATCCGAGACGACCGGATGCGACAAGTTGAAATCTAGGTGGTCATAGACATAGGCCGGGTACGTCCTCACCGTCACACCCGGAATCGATCTTACATCGGACTTATAGTGAGGCGGGACGGGTATCCAAAGATCGAGCTCGTGTGTGCGCATTTGCTCGAGCACGGTATTGTCGTCCTGGATAACGCTGAACACGATCTCGTCGAGCTTGGGTCTGCCGCGAAAATACGTGTCGTTCGCGACCATCCGTACGTCCTGACCACGGTTCCAGCTCAGGTATTTAAAAGGTCCAATGCCGACGGGCAGTGCGTTGTACGGCGCCTGGTTGAGGTTTGCCAGCCCCGACAGGATATGTTTTGGCATGACTGCGGGACCGGCGCCAATATCGCTGAAGAACGTTACCGCGTACGCCCCGTAGGCCTTTTGGAGGTGGTACACGACGGTGTATTTGTTCGGTTCATCGATCTTGGTGATTAGATTCCATCCATCGCGGGAGGGGACGTCGTTTGCCGGATTGAGCACCTGCTGAGTCGAGAAGACGACGTCGTCGGCCGTAAAGGGAACGCCGTCCGACCAGACGACACCTTTACGCAGGTGCCAAGTGATCGTGCGCCCGTCGGGGCTGATACCCCCGTTTTTCTGCGTCGGCACTTCGGTGATGAGTTCGGGAACCGGATTTCCGTGTTCATCCGATTTGATGAGAAACGCCATCGTGAGCTCGGCCAGATACATCTCGTACTGCGAGTCATCGATGAGTGGGTTGAGACTTGCGATGTCGGAACCCGCCGCGAAGCGTAGCACGTGAGGTTGCGTATACGGATGACGGCTCGCCGTCTCGTCTGCGGCAATGCGAACCGGATCTACACAGCACGCAACGAGCACCAGCGCCATGATACGGGTGAACCTGCTCAAAATCTCCTCCGAGCGGACCGGCCACGTGCAATCAAATCGAATACTCCCACGGGTCCCAAAAGAGAGCGATGACCGGGGACGGCGTGAACCCGTGCAGGTCGCTGTTGTACGCGACCACCTCGTGGTCGAACCACAAGACGATCGTGGGAACCTGCGACGCCAGTTCCTCTTGAACGATATAGTAGTCTTTCTTGCGGCGATCCCAGTTCACCGTTTCAAGAGCATCATCCATCGCGGCGGTCGCGCGCGGATCATCCCAGAAGAGCGCATTCTGGCCGTGCGGCGCAAAGTTCTTCGATGAATAGATTTCGCTGTCATCGGGATCGACAGAGGCGAACCACGCAAAAAGCGCGACATCATATTTGCCGCCTTGCAATATCCCTTGCGCCGTATTGTCGAAGAAGAGGCTCGTCGGCGCGTTCTTTACGGTGACTTCAGCGCCCACTTGTCGCCACGCGCGCTGTACGATCGTCTCGGTCTGTTGCCCGCCGGTGCTTTCCGTCAGCGTGCTTATCGTAAAGGATAAGCGCCTTCCATCCTTGACTCGCACACCGTCAGAGCCCACTCTCCAGCCGTCCGCGTCCAGTATCGCGTCTGCTTTGGCCGGATCAAACGGATACGTCGCAACGTTTGGATCGTAGGCCTCACTGATGAGGGGTGATTCATCGGCCGGCGCTAAGTCTCCGAAACCGTCATTGACGTCTTGCAACATCGCTTTGCGATCGAGAGCATACGCGAGCGCCCGGCGGACTTGGACGTCATCGAACGGCCGGTGCCGCAAGTTGAAATCCAAATGGGAGTAACTGAAGACGGGAGGCGCCACCACGGTTACCCCGGGGATGCTTCGATAGTCGGGATAGTTGTGACTGCGAACATCGAATACGAGATCGACTTCGTGGGTCTGCATCTGCGCGAGCAATGTGTTTTCATCCGGCATGATCTTATAGATCACCTCACGCAGTTTCGGCTTGCCGAGATAGAAGTCGTCGAAGGCCGCCAGACGTACGTCCTGACCGCGCTCCCACGAGACGAAGCGGAACGGTCCGCTGGCGATCGGCGCCGACTGATACGGTGCCGTATTGAATGAGCCCTTATCGTCGTTGTATTTCGCTAGGAGATGCTCGGGGAGTATCGGCGCGTTCCCGTTTTGGCCCCAGAGCTGTTGCAGGAAAGGCGCATAGATTTTTTTCATGTGAATAACGGTGATCAGCGGGCTGGGACAGTCGATCGAGCGAATGTCATCGTACCCGTCGGTCGTCACCACGTTATTGTGCGGGTTCATCACGACTTGCCACGTAAAGCGCAAATCGCGACAGGTCACGGGATAACCGTCGTGCCACATCATGTGCGGCCGGAGCTTGTAGATGAGGGTCAACCCGTCTTTGCTGACATCGCCGTTTGCAACCGTTGGGATCTCCCGCAAGGCGTCTGGGTGCGGCTTGGGGTTCTGGTCGTATCGCACCGCCCAAGAAAAGAGAAAGAACGAGATATCGAGGGTCGGCTCAGCGCTGGCGAGCACCGGATCGAGATTCTTCGGATCGGCGGCGGTTGCGAAGACGAGCCGGCCGGGTTGCGTCCACGGATTGCCTCGCGCCGTCTGCCCGGAAGTACCCACCTTCGTGCAGCCGACGGCGCCGACGACCAGCGCCACGAGCGCCGCGAGGAGTCGTACGTTAGACACGCATCGTCTCGGGATCGATCCCGTCGCGGCGGCAGAACTCGGCGTATGCCAGCGGCGAGATCTCCGACGGCTTGATCTCGCTGCGGCCGCCCCAAAAGACATTGGTGTAGCTGATCTCGATGCCCGCTTCGCGCAGGTGCTCGTCGATGGCGGCCTTGTGCGCGAGCAGCAGCTCTTTGTCCAGGCCGTGCGCGACGCCCATCACGTTGACGTTGCGAAACTCCGGACCCCCTTCGCGCCAGTATGCGTGTGTCATGATGTCGTGCCGCCCCACTTCGCGGCCCGCCTCGATCTCGCGCCCCGGCGGCACGCGCCAATGAAAGAGCGCATTGTAGCGCGTCACGCGCTCGTTTCCAACCGTCGGCTTCACGTGCTCCAAGAAGGTCGAGAAACGGCCGACGAGGCCGCGTGCTTGCAACGATTCGGCGACGCCGAAAAACGTCTCGAGATCGAGCTCGGCTTCGCGCGCGCGCGCACGCCAAATATCCCGCACGATCTCCTCGGGAGCAAATTCACGTTTGAGCGCCGTGAGGGCACGCCACTCGGTATCGCTGAGCTCGACGACGTGCGTATCGAGCACCTCGGCAGGTTCGGCTGCACGGCTTCCTGGTTCGAGCCCGCGCCGCCGTACGTGTCCGACGCCAAGCGTGAAGAGCTTGCGCGCCGGCATCGCCCGCACGGCTTGCGCACCGATGCGCTGCGAGAGCAGCGCCAAGTGCTTCTCGAGCGAAAAACCCTGGGGAACTTTCAGCGTCGTCCACAGACGGTAGCGCGAACCCGCCGTCGCCGCATCGGCTGTTCGAATGACGACGTGCCCCGAAAACGGATCCTCGGCAAAAAGATACTCGAAGGCCTCCTGCAACCGCTCCTCGGGCACTTGCCAGGCGATGAGCGCGCCGTGTGCGAGGCTGGTCGCGAGCATCGTCTGGCGCACGCGGCGGATCACTCCTGCGCGCAGCATCGCCGCAATTCGCTCGATGACGATCTCGACGTCGACCCCCGCTTGGTGCGCGATCGCCCCAAGCGGATCGCGCAGGAAGCCCGCGATCCGATCCTCGGAGACAGCTAGAATCGCGGCGTTGACCGGGTCGCCAATCGCCACCGGCGTCCCCACCACATCTCCTTCAATCGTCGTCACCCCACCAGACTTTGTTGGAGAGGCGCCGCTCACCCGTGTCGTTTTGGCGCGGTGATAGCCACATCGTGCGGGAAGCGCGAGGCAACCCGGACGTACGAGGTTCGCGTCGGCTGCTGGTCGTTCTCGCCCTCCGCGTAGAGAAAGGCTTGTTCTGCCTGGCGCAGGGAGTAGACCGTGGTGACTTGATCGGTCAACGCCGTCGTCAGGCTAACCTCGGCATCGAGAAGGAGCGGCAAGGTGGTGACGCCGGCACGGTACTGCGCCTGCGTCGACTGGAAGACGACCAGGGCCTCGGAATACTCCGCATTTGCTTGCGTGACGGCCGATTGCGCGCTGATGAAATTCACCAGCGCCTCCTTCACGTTGAGCTGCATCCCCTCTTGCGTGGTCAGGAAGGCGGCGTTGGCGCTATCGAGATTTGCTTGCGCCTGCGCCACGTCCGCTCGTAGGATTCCTTGATCGTAAATGGGGACCGACAACTCCAGCCCGAGCTCGTTGGAATTGCGGAAATCGCCGCCGGTCGGGCTCGTTGACGACGTGCCATCCTCCGCCGTCCCCGAGACCGAGGGGATGTACGCGCGTCGCGCGGAGACGAGCGACAAGCGCGCCGCCTCCACCGCCTGGACCGCCGCGTCGTAATCGGGGCGCAGGTCGGTCGCTCGCGCGATGGCCTGCGCGTACGTCGGGACGGGGACCGTCTGAATTGCACTCTGCGTGAAGATCGGCGTATCGTCGGCCGGCAACACGTTGGTATTGGCGTCGATTCCCATCGAGTTGGCAAACGCTGCCTGTGCTGAAAGCTGGGAACCTTGCGCCTGCACGAGCGCAACACGTGCCTGCGCAACCGGGAAGGCAGCGGTCGCGACATCGGAACGCGCGACGGTGCCGGCGTTGGCCTGGGCCTGCACCAGATCTTCCGCGACCGTATTTTCGTGAACGACCTCAACGTCGACGGCGACGGTGCGTTCTGCAGCGAGCGCGGTGTAGTATGCCTGCGCGACGTTGTACGCGACGGTCTGCATCGTGCGGCGGTAGGTATCGACCTGGGCGACTTCGCTGCGCTGCGCCGAGCGGATCGCCGCGGCGACCTTCCCACCGTCGAAGATCAGCTGACGCAGTGAGACCGAAAGTGAGTTGGAGGTATAGCTACCGCCCGTCGTGGCCGTCGTCGGAGCACCGCTCGGCGAAGTAACCGGGACGCTGCCGCCCTGTGAGTTCGAATGCGTGGTACTCGCCGTTCCGGCGATATCAGGGAGATAACCGGACTCCTGGAGACGCACCTCCACTTTGGCCAGATCGACGTCCGCGCGCGCAGACGCAAGCAAAGGAGAACGCGCAAACGCCACGGCGATGGCTTGCGGCAGGGTGATCACCTGCGGCACCCCGGGTGCCGTCGCGGTGCTCTCGACGCCCGGCGCCGGCGTCCCATACGCCGGATACGGCAGCGTCGTCGGAACGCTTGCGGGGCCGATCGAGGGCAGCGGCATCGGCGTCGAGGCCATCATCCCACGCTGCTGCGCCGCGACGGGTGAAGATACGACCATGCTCGCAATCGCTATCGCAGCCGCAAGCACGCTGAGACCCACGATAAAGGCCTTGCGCCCAATTCTCATGCTCTGATCATTCCTATTTCTGGCTGGTTGAATCGGGCGAGTCGCCGGACTCGTCGCTCACGGCGACCACGCCCCCGTTCTGCAGAGAGTCGGGGCGCGTCGTGATCACGGCGCTTCCGGGGGTGATACCGCTCACTTCGGCCTGCGTATCGGTCTGCAAACCGACACGCACCGGCACCTGGACCGCCTTACCGTCTTTGACGATGAAGACGTTGTCTCCGGCATCGGTCTGAAAGATCGCCGTGCGCGGAACCACGACGGCGTTGCGATGATACTCTTGACGGACCGTCACGCTCACCAGCATTCCACCGCGCAAGAGACCGGCAGGGTTCGGATAGCGTACACGTCCGCGGTACGAGAGCGTCCCTTCGGTGGGGGTCGCGTTCACATCGCTGATCGTTCCATAGAAGACGCGGCCCGGGATACTGGTCGTGGTGAAGCTCACCTG
>Ga0335075_10016323_pt1 | contig 11105 bp, 8 predicted proteins | sample Lox_Sample_24_FD_206723 | JGI IMG/M metagenome (GOLD analysis project Ga0335075, IMG submission 206723) | Soil microbial communities from Loxahatchee National Wildlife Refuge, Florida, United States - Lox_Sample_2.4 | ecosystem: Environmental > Terrestrial > Soil > Wetlands | place: USA: Florida... | reverse complement strand
CGCCGCCAGCGCGGCCAGCTCGGCGAGCACCTCGTCGCGGCTGGAGTCTACCGCGGCCGTCTCGTTGGGGTGGATCGCGACCGTCGCGTAGACGTCGGCGTATTCGCTGGCCGCCGACACCGACCAGCGCGCGGACGGCAGGTCACACCCGACGTTGACCACCCGCCCGATGCCGGCCGCCCGGGCGGCGGCGAGCACGCCGTCCACCGGCAGGCCCATGATGTCCATGTGCGTGTGGCTGTCGAAGCCTCCCGGGTCCGGAAGCGCTGGGTCAGTCATCTCCCCCGCCGAGCCGGGCGATCTCCTCATCGATCACGGACGGGTCCAGCTTGGTGAACAGCGGGGCGGGGACGGCAAGCGGCGTGCCGACCGCCACCGGCCTGGACTCCCAGCGGAAGGTGGAGTCGTAGTCGCCGGTGATCACCGGATAGGAGGGTGCGCCCGCCTCGTCCACGACCTCGATCCGCGGCGTTCCCGACCAGTCGGCAGCGCCGCCGAGCATCTCGTGCACGGCCTGCGAGGAGCGCGGCAGGAACGGCGTCAGCAGCGTCTTCGCATCCGACACGGCCTGCAGCGTGACGTGCAGCACGGTGTTCATCCGCTCGGGATCCGACGTCCGCAGTTTCCACGGTGCCTGCTCGGAGAAGTACTTGTTCGCCTCGGCCACCGCGCGCATCGCGTCGTTGATGGCGAACTTGAACCGGGACTGCCCCAAGTGCCCGCCCACCACCCCGAACGCGCCCGACGTGGCGGCGAGCAGCGCGCGGTCGGCGTCGGTCAGCTCCCCGGCGGCCGGGATCGCGCCGATGTTCTTCGCGGCGAACGAGACCGCCCGGTTGACCAGGTTGCCCCAGGTCGCGACCAGCTCGTCGTTGTTCCGCCGGACGAACTCCGACCAGGTGAAGTCGGTGTCGTGGGTTTCCGGGCCCGCCACCGCCACGTAGTAGCGCAGCGCGTCCACGTCGTACCTGGAGAGGAAGTCCCGGACGTAGATCACCACCTGGCGGGAGGAGGAGAACTTCTTCCCCTCCATCGTCAGGAACTCGCTGCTCACCAGCTCGGAGGGAAGATTGGGGGTACCGAACGGTCCCGGGGTTCCCCCCTTGTTGCCATGACCCGCGTACCCCAGCAGGATCGCCGGCCAGATCTCCGAGTGGAAGGTGATGTTGTCCTTGCCCATGAAGTAGTAGGCCTCGGCGGCCGGGTCGTTCCACCAGGCGCGCCAGGCGTCGGGGTCACCGGTCCGTCGGGCCCACTCGATCGACGCCGACAGGTAACCGATCACCGCGTCGAACCACACGTAGATCTTCTTGTCGTTCCTGTCCCGCCAGCCGTCGAGCGGCACAGGCACGCCCCAGTCCAGGTCCCTGGTGATCGCCCTGGGCTTCAGGTCGTCGAGGAGGTTGAGGGTGAACTTCAGCACGTTCGGCCGCCACTGGCCTTCCTTCGACTTGAGCCAGTCACCGAGCGCGTCGGTAAACGCGGGCAGGTCGAGGAAGTAGTGCTCCTGGTCGACGAACACCGGGGTTTCCCCGTTGATCCGCGACCGGGGGTTGATCAGGTCGGTCGGGTCGAGCTGGTTGCCGCAGTTGTCGCACTGATCACCGCGGGCGAACTCGTAGCCGCAGATCGGGCAGGTGCCCTCGATGTAGCGGTCGGGCAGCGTGCGGCCGGTGGACGGCGAGATCGCGCCCAGCGTGGTCTTCGGGAAGATGTACCCGTTCTTCAGCAGGGTCAGGAAGATCTCCTGGGTGACCGCGTAGTGGTTGCGGGTCGTGGTCCTGGTGAACAGGTCGTAGCTCATGTTGAGGTTGGCGAGGTCGGTCCCGATGACACCGTTGTACTGGTCGGCGATCTCCCGGGCGGTCACGCCCTCCTTGTCCGCCTGGACCGTGATCGGGGTGCCGTGCTCGTCGGTCCCCGAGACCATCAGCACCTTGTTGCCCGCCATCCGCTGGTACCGGCTGAACATGTCGCTGGGAAGCGCGAAGCCGGACACGTGCCCAATGTGCCGCGGGCCGTTGGCGTAGGGCCAGGCCGGCGCGGTCAGGATGTGCTTCGGGTTGGCGGATGGCATGGTTAAAGCCTACGGGCTGTGGCGCCCTCGTCGCTCACATTAAGCTCCGCCTTGGCGCCGACCGGAGTGTGCCGGGTCTGCTTGATGCCGAGGATCGACAGGAAGAACGTGCCGAGGATCAGCTGGCAGCTCAGCACGAGCGCAGTCACCGACGGAACCATGACCCGCAGTTCATGCTCGTAGTTGAGGTGCCCGAACGAGTGGCCCTGCCAGTAGGTCAGCGAGAAGATCAGCCCGACCAGGCCGGCCAGGCCGAAGACCGCGCCGGTCAGCAGGCCGCGCTCCAGGGAGAGCTTGCCGAGCAGCGTCTTGACTTTCGGCTCGGTCGGCAGGAAGCCCTCGGCGCCCGCGTAGACCTGGGTGAACAGCCAGAAGAGCATCGCCTGGAAGCCGATGTCGACTGCGGCGCCGCACGCGACGAGCGTGTCCACGTCGAAGGAGACCCCGCCGATGGTGACCGGGCCGACCGCGACGGCCGCGCCGAAGCCGAGGCCGAGGATGAGCAGGATCAGGCCGGGGATGAAGAACAGCCAGCGCGGGCTGAACAGCAGCAGGAACCGCAGGTGCCGCCAGCCGTCGCGCCAGCTGCGCAGGTGCGGCGGGTGGCTGCGGCCGTCCTTGTGCAAGACGGTGGGCACCTCGGTGATCTTCTGCCTGGCCAGCACCGCCTTGACGACGATCTCGCTGGCGAACTCCATGCCGGTCGACTGCAGGCCGAGCGCGATCGCGCTGTCGCGGCGGAAACCTCGCAGGCCGCAGTGGAAGTCGCCGATGTCCGAGCGGAAAAACAGCCGGCCGATGAACGACAGCACCGGGTTGCCCAGGTAGCGGTGCAGCGGCGGCATCGCGCCGGGCTCGATGCCGCCCTTGAACCGGTTGCCCATCACCAGGTCGCAGCCGCCGCGCAGCTCGGTCACGAACGGCATCAGGTCCGTGAAGTCATAGCTGTCGTCGGCATCGCCCATGATCACGTACTCGCCGCGGGCGGCCAGGATGCCGCCCATCAGCGCGTTGCCGTACCCCTTGTCGGCGACCCGCACAACCCGCGCCCCCGCCTCCTCAGCCAGCTGCCGGCTGCCGTCGGTGGAGCCGTTGTCGGCCACCACGACCTCGCCGCTGATCCCGCTGACGGTGATGAACGTGACCGCCTTGCGCACGCAGGTGGCCACGGTCTCCGCCTCGTTCAGGCAGGGCATGACGACGGTCAGCTCCACGTGGACTCCATTCACCGAATACCGTTGCACTCGACGCGCTTCGCGGTAGGAGGATACGGGTTTGAGGGTAATGCCCGCGGGTGTATGGCGACCGACAGGCAGGCTGATCGCCGGCAACAGGCTGTTCGCGGCCGCCTTGGTGCCCGCGCTACTGCTCCGGGTCGACGCCGAGCTCGGGTACCGCTGGCAGTCGTGGTTCAACGACTCGTTCAGCTATGTGAACGCCGCGGTGACCCTCACCCCGGACACCGCCCGGCCTTCAGGCTACCCGCTGTTCCTCTGGCTGCTCTCTCCGTTCCACAGCTATTTGCCGGTCACGGCCTTGCAGCACCTGATGGGCCTGCTCGTGGCGGTGATGATCTACGCGCTGGCCAAGCGCCGGTTCGGCGCCCCGTCCTGGGTGGCGGTCTTGGCCACGCTGCCGGTGCTCTACGACGGATTCGAGATCCAGCTCGAGCACCTGATCATGACGGACACGCTCTTCCTGTTCCTGACGATGGCCGCGCTGACCGTGGTCTTGTGGTCCGACCGGCCGTCCTGGCCCGCGTGGCTGGCGGCCGGCCTGCTGCTCGGGCTGGCGGCCATCGTCCGCTCGAACGGGCTCTCCCTGATGCCGGTCTTCGGGGTGTACCTGCTGGTGCGGTACTGGCCACGGTGGCGGGACGGGCGCGGCTGGGCGCGGCTGGTGGCCGGCGCGGTGGCGCTGGTCGTCGCCTGCGCGGTGCCCGTGCTGGGCTACGAGGGCTGGTACAAGTCGGCGCACGGCGAGTTCGCCATGACCGAGTCGACCGGGGTCTTCCTGTACTCGAGGGTGATGACGTTCGCCGACTGCTCGCGCATGTCGCTGCCCGCCGACCTGCTTTCGCTGTGCACGACCACGCCGCCCGATCAGCGGCCGATCGCTCAGGACTACATCTGGACCCAGGTCAGCCCGCTTTACCGGTTCCCCTCGCCGATCTTCAACCCGACAACCGACAAGCTGGCCGAGGAGTTCGCGATCAAGGCGATCGAGGCGCAGCCCCTGGACTACGCGCGCACGGTATGGGACGACACGGCGCGCTCCTTCGACTGGAACCGCTCGGTCTTCCCCGACGCGCAGACCTACGACGACTATCTGTTCGGCTACCAGTCGGTGCCGGTCCCGTCGAGCCCTTACCGGGGGTACTCGTCGGTCGAGGCGTACTACGCGCGGGGTAACCCGGACACCGTCGTGGTCAACCCGTTCGCCCGGATCATCCGGCTATGGCAGCGGTACGTGTGGCTGCCGGGCACGGTGTACGGGATGATCCTGCTCGTCGGCCTGTTCGGGATCGTGGCCCGCTGGCGACGGGCCGGGCGGGACGCTCTGCTGCCCTGGCTCTGCTCGGTCGTGCTGATCGTGGGGCCGGCCGCGACCGCGGAATTCGACTACCGGTACGTCACGACCGCGGTGCCGTTCGCCTGCCTGGCGGCCGCGATGGCGTTCGCGCGGCGGCCCGCGGGCGCTCCGGGTGTCCGGCCGGACCTGCCCGCGGCGTCAGCCGCCGGTGCCGGAATCAACGGTGCCGGACTCACCGGTGATGGGCTCACTAGTACCGGCGTTCTTCCCGGCACGGGCGGCGAACCTGGCGGCGCGCCGGGCTTGCCGCGCCGCGTCCCTGGCCGCGGCCTTGGCGGCGGCCTGGCCGAGGCCGGCGACGACCAGCGTGATCTCCCCACGGATGCCATCTGACGCCTCCCGCTCGGCCGCCCATCCGGTGAGCTCGGCCAGCGTCCCCCGGACGATCTCCTCGTGCGTTTTGGTCAGCTCCCGGCAGACGACCGCGGCCCGGTCGTCGCCGTGCGAGGAGCGCAGCTCCGCGAGGGTGGCCGCGAGCCGGCGCGGCGACTCGAAGAACACCTGGGTGCGCGGCTCGGCCGCGAGCTCGGCGAGCCGTCGCTCGCGCTCCCCCGGCTTGCGCGGCACGAAGCCCTCGAAGCAGAACCGGTCGGTCGGCAGGCCGGAGACGGCGAGCGCGGTGGTCACCGCGGACGGACCCGGCACGGCGGTGACCCGCACCCCGGCGGCAACCGCGGCCGCGACGACCCGGTAGCCGGGATCGCTGATGCCGGGCATCCCGGCGTCGGTGACCACGAGCACGTTCTTGCCCGCGGCGAGCGCAGCGGCGAGCTCGGCCGCACGGCGAGACTCGATCACGTCGTAGTACGAGACCACCCGCCCGGTGAGCCTGACATCGAGGGCGGCCGCCAGCTGCCGGACCCGGCGGGTGTCCTCGGCGGCGATGACATCCGCCGTCGCGAGCTCCGTGGCGAGCCGCGGCGCGGCGTCCTCGGCGCGGCCGATCGGCACCGCCGCGAGGGTCAGCACGCCGGCGCCGCCGTTATCCGCCGTCACGCGGTCGTTATCACGTTCGGAGCGGTTTCCACTCCCCACCCGGGCCTCCCTCCACATAGCATGGCGAGCGATGACCGCTACGGCGGCCGGTCAGCCGGCCATGGACCCAGAGAACGCCGGTCCCGGCGTCGCGGACACCCGCGACGGCGGCGCCGGTGCGGACAGCGCTGTCCGGGACACCGCTGTCGGCACTGCCGCGCCCGCCTCCGAGCGGATCGCCGAGCTGTCCGCGCGGCTGGTCTCCCCCATGCCCGACGACCGGGTGTGGGGCTGGATCGGCCCGCTGCTGGTCACCCTGTTCGCCGCCTTCCTCAGGTTCTACCGGCTGTCGGTGCCGGACGCGATCATCTTCGACGAGACGTACTACGTTAAGGACGCCTGGTCCATCCTCCAGCACGGGGTGGAATGGAACTTCATCAACTCCACTGTCGCGAACCCGAGGATCATCGCCGGGAACCTCAACATCTTCCAGTTGCCCTGCTCGGGCAGCGGATGCGGCGAGTTCGTGGTGCAGCCTCCGGTCGGCAAGCTGCTCATCGCGGTGGGCGAGTGGCTTTACGGGCTGACCTCGTTCGGCTGGCGGTTCGCGCCGGCGCTCTTCGGTACCCTCGCGATCCTGGTCATGTGCCGCGTCGCCCGGCGGATGACCCGGTCCACGCTGCTCGGCTGCCTGGCCGGGCTGCTGCTCTCGCTGGACGGGCTGGAGTTCGTGCTGTCGAGGACCGGCATCCTCGACATCTTCCTGATGTTCTTCGTGCTCGCCTCGTTCGGCTGCCTGGTGGTGGACCGGGACGTCTCCCGATTGCGGCTGGCCGAGGCGGTGGTGCTGGAACGGAGCGACCAGGCCGGTCCCGGTCTCGGGGTCAGGAAGTGGCGGATAGCGGCGGGCATCTGCCTCGGCCTGGCCGGCGCGACCAAGATGGACGCGCTCTGGTACGTGCCCGGCTTCGTCGCCCTGTGCCTCGCGTGGGACATCGGCGCGCGGCGGACCGTGGGCCTGCGCAACTACGTCCGCGGCGCGCTTGTCCGGGACGGCAAGTGGCTACCAGTCACGCTCGGCGCGATCCCGTTCGTCGTGTATCTCGCGAGCTGGACCGGCTGGTTCGTCACCAGCACCGGCTACGACCGGAACTACGCGCAGCTCAACGGCGTCAACACTCCCGTCATCTCCTCGCTGTACTCGCTGTACGAGTATCACAAGGAGATCGTCCAGTTCATGATGACGCTGAGCACGCATCATCCCTACGAGTCGCAACCGTGGGACTGGTTCGTGATCAGCCGGCCGGTGGCGTTCTACTGGCAGAGTTACACCGACGCGTCCGGGCTGCATGTGGCACCGACCGGGACGACCGGCCCGTACGTGCAGGAAGTGCTCGCGATCGGGAACCCCGCCATCTGGTGGCTGTCCATTCCCGCGCTGCTGTTCTGCCTCGGCTGGTGGCTCACCCGCAGGGACTGGCGGGCAGGCGCGGCGGTGCTCGGGGTGCTCGCCGGCTGGGCGACCTGGCTGCCGTGGCCGGCCCGGACCAAGTTCTTCTACTACGCGCTTGAGTTCGAGCCGTTCATCATCATCGCCATCGTGCTCTGCCTAGGCCTGATCATCGGCCCGGCCACCGCCACCCTGCGACGCCGAGCGATCGGCGCGACGGTCGCCGGCATCTACGTGCTAGCCGTCCTAATACTGTTCTGGTACTTCTACCCGATCCTCGCGGCCAGGATCATTCCGTACCAGGACTGGCTGTCCCACATGTGGTATAGCGGCTGGATCTAGGGTAGTCCTCGGTTCTCAGGGTTTTCTCAGGGGCTGTGGAGCCTAATTGGGGTATCGCGACATATCTTAAAGTGAGATACGTCACAGATAAGACCATCGGCGCCTTCTCGTACGTCTATAGAAGTGAGAAGGAACCGATCGACCCCCGGAGCCAGGGATGAGCATGATGGAAGACGACGACGACAGCCGCGCCCGGTTCGAGCGCGACGTCGTGCCCCAGCTCAGCCAGCTTTACCCGGCGGCACTGCGGATGACCCGCAACCCCACCGACGCCGAGGACCTCGTCCAGGAGACGTCGGCGAAGGCGTACGCCGCCTTCCACCAGTTCCGCCCTGGCACGAACCTGCGCGCCTGGCTCAACCGGATCCTCACCACGACCTTCATCAACGTGTACCGGAAGCGACGCCGCGAGCCGCAGCAGGCGCTCGGCAGCGACCTTCAGGAGTGGCAGATGTCCGCCGACCGGCTGGCCCCGCCGGTCCAGTCGGCCGAGGCCGAGGCGCTTGAGCACGTGACCGACTCCGACCTGCTCCGCGCGCTGCGCGGGCTGCCGAACGAGTTCCGCACCACGGTCTACCTCGCCGACATCGAGGGCTACCCCTACCGGGAGATCGCCGAGATCATGGGCACCCCGGTCGGCACCGTCATGTCCCGGCTGCACCGCGGCCGCCGCAAGCTCCGCGAGCAGCTGCTGGATGGCAGCAGCGTCGTCCTCCCGCCGACGGCCGCGGAAAACGGCGCCTGACGCTAGCTTCCCAGCCAGCCGAGGGCAACCGGGTCGAAGACGTGCTCGACGTAGATCTGATGCCAGAGTGAGAACACCACAAGTGCCCAGACCTGGCGCCATGTCACTTCGGGGTCTTCAGCGCGGAACCGGCGCAGCACGTCGATGACCGCGCGCTTGTCCAGCCACTCCTCGGTCCGCGCCTCGCGGATGACCTGGTCGGCGTAGCCCGAGAGCTCGCCGCGGAACCAGTGCCCGACTGGCACCGGGAAACCGAGCTTGCGGCGCTCCACCGCGTCCTGCGGAAGCAGCGGGCCCACCGCCTCGCGGAGCACGAACTTGGTGGTGCCCGCCGCGGTCTTTTCCGCCCGGGCGATGCGGCTGGCAACCGCCATCACTTCCCGGTCGAGGAACGGGGTTCGCAACTCAAGGCCGTGTGCCATCGCGGCGCGGTCGGCCTTGACCAGGATGTCACCGGGCAGCCAGGTGTTGATATCGACGAACTGCATGGTCGCGACGTCGTCGAGATCGTTCTCGGCGGCCTGGTCGAAGATCGGGTAGGTCAGGTCATAGGCGGTGCCGCCCCCGTACCTGGTCAGCACGTCGACGTCCTCACTGGTGAAGATGTTCGCGTTGCCGATGTACCGGCTGCGGAGCGGCGTCGCGATCCGCTCGAGCAGCCCCTTTCCCTTCTGGCCCGCGGGCATCCGGTCGGCCATCGCCTGGGCGAGTGACCGGCCGGAGCCCGGCAGCTTCGTCGCGGCCCGCACCACGCCCGGCTGTGAGTACACGCGGTACCCGCCAAACAGCTCGTCTGCCCCCTCCCCGGACAGCACCACGGTCACCTGCCGCCGCGCTTCCCGTGCCACGAACCACAGCGGGATCGCCGCCGCGTCGGCCAGCGGATCGTCGAGGTGCCAGATGATCTGCGGCAGCCGGGCGGCGAACTCCTGCGCGGTGATCACGTAGGGGACGTTTCGGACCCCGATCGCGTGCGCGGTTTCCTGTGCTTCCTCGATCTCGCTGTACCCGGCCCGGTCGAACCCGGCGGTGAACGTCAGCAGGCCGGGCCTGGCCTGCGCGGCGATCGCGCAGATGGCCGCCGAGTCGACGCCGCCGGATAGGAACGCGCCGACCGGGACGTCGCTGCGCAGGTGCGCGGCGACCGAGTTGCGCAGCGCCGTGAGGATCTTCTCCGGGGTATCCGGGGACGGTGACTTGGCCGGGTGCAGCACCGGCCGCCAGTAGCGGAACGACTCGACCGGGCCGCCGGGCCGCGCGGTCAGGTAGTGCCCGGGCGGCAGGCAGCGGACCGGCGGCGTCATGGTGGCCGGCGCCGGGACGTACTGGAACGACAGGTAGCGGCGCAGCGCGTCGGGGTCGATGACGGTGACCTCGCCGGCTCCGGCCAGCGCCTTTCGCTCGGAGGCGAACCGTAGCTGCGCGCCCCCCTCGGCCTGCGTGTAGTACAGCGGCTTGACACCGAACGGGTCCCGCGCGCAGAACAGCTCCCCCGTCCTGGTGTCCCAGATCGCGAAGGCGAACATGCCCCGGAGCCGACGCAGCACGTCGCGGCCCTCCAGGGCGTAGCTCTCCAGCAGCACCTCGGAGTCCGACCCGCCGCGGAGCACGACGCCCTGCGCCCGCAGCCGGTCGGCTAGCTCCGCGTAGTTGTAAATCTCCCCGTTGTAGACCATCCAGTAGCGGCCGTCGGCGGACCGCATCGGCTGGCGCCCGGCCGGCGAGGGGTCGATGACGGCAAGCCGCCGCGCGCCTAGTGCGATGCCGCCGTCGGAGTAGACCCCCTCGTCATCGGGCCCGCGGTGCGCCATGCGCCTGATCGCGCGCACGGTCCAGTCCTTGTCCGGCTTACCGCCCCCCGCCAGGACGAGGCACCCCGCGATCCCCGACATACCACCCCTACGACAGGCAACATCACTTTGGCTGGAACCGGATGCCGCCGTCGAACCGGACAACCTCCGCATTCATATAGTCGTTCTCGATCAGCGTCCGCACCAGATGGCCGAATTCGTCCGGCCGCCCCAGCCGCTTCGGGAACACGACCGGCGCCGCGAGCCGCGCCAGGAACTCGTCGGCGTCCCGCCCCTGGCCGGCGATCGACTTGTAGATCGGGGTGAAGATGACGCCGGGGCAGATCGTGTTGACCCGGACGCCGATGACCGACAGGTCACGGGCGGCAGGCACCGTCATGCCGATGATCCCGCCCTTGGACGCGGAGTACGCGATCTGCCCGGTCTGTCCCTCGATGCCCGCGACCGAGGAGGTGTTGATAATCACGCCCCGCTGTCCGTCGGCGTCCGCCGGGTCGGTCTTCGCCATTGCCGCGGCGGCGAGCCGCAGCACGTTGAAGGTCCCCGTCAGGTTGATCGCGATGACCCGTGCGAAGGCTTCGAGGTCGTGCGGCGAGCCGTCCTTGCCCACCGTCCGCGCGGCGTAGCCGATGCCGGCGCAACTGACCGCCACCCGCAGCGGATGACCAGACCCCTCGGCCGCGGCCACCGCGGCCTGCACGGCGTCGGGGTCCCGGACGTCCGTCTTGGCGAACTGCCCGCCGATCTCGGCGGCGACCTGCTTGCCCTGCTCTTCGTTAAGGTCGGCGACGACGACATGGGCCCCGGCGGCGGACAGCACCCGGGCCGTCGCCTCCCCCAGGCCACTCGCGCCACCGGTGACAATCGCGGAAGTTCCGTTCAGCTCCATGAGCCGGAGCATACTTCGCCGGCCCCTAAGTCACGCGGCCGCGACCGCCTGTCGACCCGCCTGTCGACCCGTCCGACATCCCGGTAGTCACGGACAGTACATGGCAAGTTACGCTGTGGTCGCGTCTTCTCTGACCGATGAGATGCTGGGCCCGTGGATCGACCGGGCGGACGAACTGGCCGGCGAGTTCCAGACCGCCAAGCCCTTCCCGCTGGTGGTCTTGG
>Ga0335075_10016321_pt1 | contig 11106 bp, 7 predicted proteins | sample Lox_Sample_24_FD_206723 | JGI IMG/M metagenome (GOLD analysis project Ga0335075, IMG submission 206723) | Soil microbial communities from Loxahatchee National Wildlife Refuge, Florida, United States - Lox_Sample_2.4 | ecosystem: Environmental > Terrestrial > Soil > Wetlands | place: USA: Florida... | reverse complement strand
CAGCGCTATAACTTTACCAGCGGAGACCCTACGGCGCCGGAGGTCAATGTCATCTTTCCCTACTGGGGCTTCTACGTCAACGACCGCTTCCAGGCGAGTCCAAAGCTGACTATTTCGGCTGGTCTTCGCTATGATCTCAGTATTCCGCCCTATGACTCCAACAATCTCTGCTGTGCGCGCTACGATGCGACCAGCGACGGAGGGATTGTTCAGTTGCCCGGCATTACGCCCGGGGTGGGTCGTCTCTCCTCCCAGAGAGTCGACTTCGCTCCTCGTCTCAGCATCGCGTACAACGTGACGGAAAACACCGTCCTGCGAGCCGGCTATGGTCTCTTTTATGATTCCGGAGCGACCCAGATTGCCAGCCAAATGGAGACGGCCACCAATGCGATGCCCGGTTACTTTGTAGGGGACGAGATTTCCAATGTCACTGAGGGCGTGCCCAGCGACACGCCGGCGCTCAACCTGAGCAACATCTTCCAGAGCGCTCCGAGTCTATCATTGGGAGAGTATCCGGTGAGTACCGGATCGGGTGAAGGGTATTTCGGCGACGGGATGCTGCAGACGATCTATTACGCTGACCAGAAGTCAACGCCTCTGCCCTACTACCAAAGATATCTGATGGATGTGCAGCGCCAGTTGTCCAGCAACAATACGTTCACGCTCTCCTATGTCGGCGCCCAGGGCAGAAAGGGACTGAACTACGTTAACATCAACCTGCCTGCCTATGCGACAGGCTGGCCGACTCTGAATGCGTTTGATGCTGCACGGCCGAATAATATCGGACGTTTTGGAGATATCTACGTGCAGCGGCCCAACCTAAACTCCTATTACAATGCCGGGATTGCACAATTTCAGCATGTTTTCCACCACGGCTTTCAGTTCATGAGTAATTACACCTATGGCAAAACGGTATCGCAGTATCCGGTGTTGAATGCTCTTGGGGCAAATGGCGAGGGTGGTTACAACGGGTTCCAATACCCGAATATCTTTAATCGTGGCGAGTCGACCCTCTCGCATCGGCATCGCTTTGTGTACAGCGGAATCTGGCAGCCTGTTTATGGTACGGGGTGGTCTGCATGGGCAAAAGTTCCGCTCGCAGGATGGAGGATCAGTGGCATCGGCACACTGGAGTCAGGTGATGCCGACACGGTCGTCAACGTGGAAACCTCGGCTAACGACTACGCAGGGCTCGATGAATTGAACGTATCCGGTGATCCGAATCTTCCCCACGGTGACAAAACGCTGGCGCAACAGTTTAAAGTCTCGGTATTCTCCGCGCCGCCGAATGGTGTACGCGGTAATTCGGGATTGGGCACTGTGCGCGGCCCGGGTCAGGATAATCTTGACCTCTCTCTCGCCAAGAGCTTCCCGATTATCGAGAGCTTCCACGCCGAATTTCGTGCAGATGCTTTCAATGCCCTGAACCACACCCAGTGGAATGCGATACAGACCACCTACCCCTATGCATCCGTTGGCAACTACGGCAACATAGCCTTTGGATCCGCCGCGGGAGCACGCGAAGCGCGTATTCTGCAGGTTGCGCTGAAGCTCCAGTTCTGATCGGAGAACGGCGGAAAAGAGAACAGAGGCCGGGAATGTATCAGCCAGAAACTTACGCGATCACCTTGTTGTTCATGGTCACGAGCATGCTTTGTTGGGGATCCTGGGCGAACACGGTCAAACTCGCCCCGGGTTACCGTTTCCAGCTTTTTTACTGGGACTACGTTATTGGCCTCTTGCTGGGCGCCCTATTGTGGGGCATCTCGCTGGGCAGTTTGGGAGGCACGGGTCTGTCGTTTTTCGCCGATCTGCGACATTGTGACGAGCGGCATATCTTGTATGCGGTGGTGGCCGGCATCATTTTCAACGTGGCGAACGTGCTGCTGGTGGCAGCGATCGACATTGCGGGGCTGGCGGTAGCTTTTCCTGTGGGCATCGGCATCGCTTTGGTGGTGGGAGCGGTGAGCAGCTATCTGGTGACTCCTGGAGGAAACGCCAGGCTGCTTTTTGGAGGCATCGTTTTGGTTCTGGCAGCGATCGTCTGCGACGCCATCGCTTATCGAGAGCGGGAGCGCCAAAGACCAGCCATGAGCCGGCGCGGAGTGATCATCAGCATAATCTCGGGCCTGCTGATGGGCAGTTTCTACCCGTTTGTAGCAAAAGCGATGTCAGGCGTGTCGGCGCCGGGACCTTACGCAGTCGCCTTCATTTTTGCCATTGGCGTTTTGATTTGCTCTGTTCCCTTCAATAGTCTGCTCATGCGCCGTCCTCTGGATGGCGGTGTGCCAGTCGCGATGCGGGGTTACTTCGAGGCTCCTGTTCGCTGGCATTTCTGGGGAATACTCGGCGGAGCGATCTGGTGCACGGGCGCAGTCTTCAACTTTGTGGCTTCGGCAGTGCATGTTGTGGGTCCGGCGGTGTCTTACTCCATCGGGCAGGGAGCTACGATGATCTCGGCCGCGTGGGGCGTCTTCGTCTGGCGCGAGTTCGCCGGAGCGTCACAAAAGTCGCGAGTCTTCCTTGTCTGGATGTTCGTTTTGTTTCTGATTGGTCTGGGTGCGGTAGCGCTGGCTCCGATCATTTGAATCGCACATGAATCCTCCACGGTCGGAGCGCAAGGAATTTCATTGTGAGCGGGCACAAACCTGTCGTTGTCGTGGGAAGCATCAACCTTGATCTTGTAACGTTTGCCGATCACATGCCCATGGCCGGCGAGACAGTTCCGGGCAGAAAGTTCCAGATGATTCCTGGAGGAAAGGGAGCTAATCAGGCGGTAGCCGTCGCTCGACTTGGATATCCGGTCGAGCTGATCGGCAAGATTGGAGACGATTTTGCCGGCGAACAATTGTGGGAACACATGAAGCGGGCGGAACTCGGACTTACAGGGGTAGAGAAGACTGAGGTTGCGTCCGGGACAGCGGTGATTATCGTCGCCAGCAATGGCGAAAACTGCATCGTCGTCACGCCCGGTGCGAATGCGCAGGTGACACCGGAGTACGTCGATCGGCACCTCGATCTGATCCGCAATGCGGGCCTCGTGCTCGCGCAGTTGGAGATTCCGCTGGCGACAGTAGAGCACCTGGCGCGGCTATGCTTTCAGTACGACGTCCCCTTCATTCTCGATCCGGCCCCTGCCCGGAAGCTACCTGCTGAGTTACTGGAAAGAGTGCGATGGTTTACCCCAAACGAAATGGAAGCCGCGTTTTACATTCGGGATTTCACCAACGGGGATGAGGTTCCTTCTGAGCCACAGGTCACAGCGCGCTCGATTCTCGACCACGGACCCGCGGGAGTAATCCTCAAACTTGGATCGCGTGGCGCTTACCTCGCGACTAACGGCACGGGCCAAATGGTCCCGGCGACGCCAGTGAAGGCGCTGGACAGTACGGCGGCTGGCGATGCGTTCAACGGAGCCTTCGCGGTTGGATTGATGTCAGGATGGAACGCGATCGAAAGTGCCAGTTTCGCTGTTGCGGCGGCATCGTTGTCGGTTACTCGGGCTGGAGCGCAGACCTCTATGCCGAACATGGCAGAAATAACAGAAATGCTGCGGCGGAACCAAATGCCTTAGTGGGATGCGAAATTTGCACTCACTATAAGTGCGACGGCACCACGACATAGAACGGGATCGAGGAACAACCCTCAATGACGAAGACAATGCAATCGATGCTGGTGCTGGCGGTTCTGTTTGCAGCTGGTGGAATGGCCTCCGTTGGCAATGCCCAGGATTCAAAATTCAAGCCTGACCGACAGCAGATTCCGCCGCCTCCGTGCCTGACTCTGCGCGGTGCATGGGAGGGTGGCTACACGCCGTGCACCGAAGCCACCCATCAGGAATGGCTGAACGACATCACGCACTGGCGGATGGAGCGGCGCATCCGCGTTGGTCTGGCCGGTCCGCAGTTCGAAGGTATTCCAAATTTCTACGATTTGCCGGAGCTCGCGTGGACCAGGTCGGCCTTCATACAGCCCCAGATGATGGTTCACGATCGCTATTTTTACGATCCGGTTGCGCACAAATATACGGTCGAGCGGTACCTCGACGACCTCAACCGGCGTTATGGCGGCATCGATGCGGTTCTTATCTGGTCGACGTATCCAAACATGGGAATCGACGATCGCAACCAGATGGACATGGTGGACTCGATGCCTGGCGGAATCGCCGGAGTTCGCCAGATGGTGGAGGAATTTCACCGGCACGGCGTCCGCGTACTTTTTCCAATGATGATGTGGGATCAGGGTACGCGCGATTCGGGGGAGCCGTGGCCGACGGCTCTGGCGGAGGAGATGAAGGCCATCGATGCGGACGGCATTAATGGCGACACGCAGGATGGGGTTCCTCTGGTTTTCCCGCTTGCCGCGGTCAAAGCCGGCCATCCGATCGCGTTTGAGCCCGAAGGCGGACCCGCCGATGAAGCCGTGGCCTGGGATGTTCTGACGTGGGGACAGTATCAATTCCAGTTTGTGCCGACGGTGGACAGGTATCGGTGGCTCGAACCGCGACATCAGGTCAACATCCAGGGTCGCTGGATGCGCGACAAGACCGATGACCTGCAGTTTGCCTTCTTTAACGGAGAAGGATGGGAGAGCTGGGAGAACGTCTGGGGTATCTGGAACGGAGTAACTCCCCGGGATGGCGAGGCAACGCGGCGGGTAGCCACAATCGAGCGCGCTGTGGCACCGTTCTTTGCCAGCGACGGATGGGAGCCTTTCTACCCGATGCATTTTTATGGCGTTTTCTCCAGCCGTTGGCCGCTCGGCGATCGCACAGTGTGGACGATCGTGAATCGCAACGAATACGACGTAAGCGGCGAGCAGATGACGGTCCCGGCGATGGATGGGGTGCGGTACTTCGATCTGTATCGGGGAGAGGAACTAACTCCGCGCCGTGAGGGCGGCGCAGACGTGCTCTCGTTCCCGATCGAAGCGCATGGATTTGAAGCGGTGATGGCGATTCACGGTGCGCCTGATGCTTCAATCGATGCCCTGATGGCACGCATGAAGGAGATGACGAAGGAGCCGCTCTCATCTTTTTCCCACGAGTGGAAGCCGCTGCCGCAACAAATTGTGGAGATCCCAAAGACGGCCCCCGCAGGCAGCGCGCCGCCTGGGATGATTCGGATTGATGGTGGAGAATACCTCTTCCGTGTGCAGGGCATTGAGATTGAGGGCTTCGACGACATCGGCGTCGACGTGCAGTATCCGTGGGAGAACTCCGCACGGCGTTTCCACGAACACCGCATGCAGATAGAACCTTTCTACATCGACAAATACCCGGTAACTAACTCCGAATTCAAGAAGTTTTTGGGTGATTCGCACTATCATCCTGCGGACGATCAGAATTTCCTGAAGGGCTGGAAGGACGGAACCTATCCCGATGGCTGGGCCAATAAACCCGTCACCTGGGTTTCGCTGGAAGATGCGCGGGCGTACGCCAGCTGGGCACACAAACGTTTGCCTCACGAGTGGGAGTGGCAATATGTGGCCCAGGCCGGCGATCCTGACCGGATTTATCCGTGGGGCAACCAATGGAACTCGACAGATGTTCCGCAGCCGGATAAGACCAGGACACTGACCGCACCGGACGATGTTGACGCGCATCCGGCAGGCGCCAGTCCTGCTGGCGTGATGGATCTGGTCGGCAATGTATGGCAGTGGACTGAGGAGTTCACCGATGATCACACGCGTGCTGCTATTCTGCGAGGCGGAAACCACTATCAGCCGCAAGGCTCGATCTGGTATTTTCCCGAAGCCTACCGCAACGATCAACATGGCAAACTGCTGTTGATGGCGCCGAGCTACGACCGATCGGGTACGCTGGGTTTTCGCTGCGTTGTTGACGCTCAATAATGATGGAACGCCGATGAGAGTGAACCGCCGCCAGTTGATGAAGAGCGTCGCAGGCGTTGCCGGCGCGGCCGCGGTGCGACACCTTTGGGCCGCGGATCAACCGCCTTCACCAGCCGATCTGGCGCGCGATCCCAATCGTCCGCAGTTCCATCTGCTGCCGCTTGCCAACTGGATGAACGATCCCAATGGTCCGGTCTTCTGGAAAGGCAAGTACCACATGTTCTACCAGTACAATCCGGACGGCGCGTATTGGGGCGACATGCACTGGGGGCATGCAGTCAGCCCGGACATGGTGCACTGGAAGCATCTGCCCGTTGCGCTGTCACCAACGCCTGGCTCGGCAGACTCGGCGGGCTGCTTCACAGGATCGGCGGTGATCGATGGGCATCGCGTCTCGCTTCTCTACACCGGCATTTCTCCGGCACCGGCCAGTGAGGCGACCATCCACAGCGACAACCTCACGGCCCGGGAGTCACAGTGCCTGGCCACTGCGCTCGATGATGAGCTGACCGAGTGGAGCAAGAATCCTTCGCCGGTAATTGCAGGACCGCCGCAAGGCCTGAATGTTGCGGGCTTCCGCGATCCCTGCCCGTGGCGCGAGGGCGATCGATGGTACACAGGCATTGGTTCGGGCATACGTGGCGGACACGGAATGGTGCTGCTTTATCAATCGAAGGATCTCCGCCTCTGGAATTACCTTCAGCCACTCACGAGCAACCCGGACTTCAGCACGCCGGAAACCGGAGGGGGAATGTGGGAGTGCCCCGACTTCTTCCCGCTGGGTGACCGGCACGTGCTTATCCATTCGGCTCGGGGCAAGTCCTGGTGGCAATGCGGCGTCTTCGATCCCGGTAAGTTGAGCTTCCACGCGGAAACCGGCGGCCCGCTTGACTACGGCAGTTACTATGCGGCAAAGAGCCAGCTCGATCGATCCGGCAATCGGATTCTTTGGGGATGGATTCAGGAGACACGGCCCGAAGCGGAGTATCGCAAGGCTGGCTGGGCTGGAGTGATGTCGTTGCCGCGCATTCTCACATTGAGCGAAGATCACCGGTTGCAGTTCGATCTGCCTCCAGCCGTCTATAGTCTCCGGCGCGACTTACAGAAACCAAACCTGGCGGACGACGCGACGCCCCGGCGTGCGCAGATCGCGAAACTGCAGATTCAGGACGCTTGTGGTGAGTTGACCTTTGCGTTCCGAACGGAAGACTCGCCGATGCGTTTGTTACTGATGAGCGATAAGACGGTGGGCGCGCCGCTGCTGGCGTTCTCCTGCGATGCCGGCAATCCGGCCGAGATCAGACTCGATGGCACAGCTATTCCCGTTCACCCCGCCAAAGATGGACTGGTTCACGTTCGTTATGTTATCGATGCATCGGTAATCGAGGTATTCATCAATAAGCAAGTCGCTTGCACGCGCCGGATTTACTATGCCGAACCGGAGGCGCCGGTCCTCAGAGTTCAGCTTGACGCGGGTCTTATGAGCCTGACCGAGATTTCGATCGCGCAACTGGCACCTATATCTCGCAATCGCATGACGATCTAAGATCATTCTGCCAGGCCAGGTCAGACGTTGTTTTGGCGCATCTCTTCCGCTAAGTGCTCAGAGGCGCGCATGGCCAGAGCAAGGATGGTCATGGTGGGATTCTGCCAGCCTCCGCTGACAAAACTGGCGCCGTCGACAACATAGAGATTTTTAATGTCGTGGCTCTGGCACCACTTATTCAGCACGCTGGTCTTTGGGTCGTTACCCATGCGGCAGGTGCCCAGCTCGTGGATGCTGTAACCGGGCGGATTGGGATCGTAGTTTTTAGTAAGAACCTCGAAGCCCGCAGCCTCGACAAGCTCACAGCCGGTGTCGACGGCATCCTTCGCCATGTTGAATTCGTTGTCGGTATACCGGGTGTCGACGTGAAGAACGGGAATATTCCAGGCGTCTGCGGTGGTTTTGTCAATGCTGACGTGGTGGTCGTAGTGAGCGAGTACTTCGCCCATGATTCCCAGAGAGAGGCCGCTGCCACTGTAACTGTCTAACTTGTCCTGGAGTTCTTTGCCGTAAGCGGCGAAGCTGCGCGAATCCATGGCGTGAATGCTGCTATAGCAGTTGAGCGCATAGCCGCGGATGAAGTTCTTCGCTTTGGTGGTGAGATTGCGAAAGCGGGGAATCAGCGCGCCGCCTTCCATCAATTCGCGGCTCGTGCGGCCGTCGCGCGCTTCCGGGACTGAACAGACCAGACCAGCCCCGTAGATCTGGTCAATGAGATAGTGACCGAGGACTCCGCTGGAGTTAGCGAGGTTGGAGTTGAGCAGCAACCGCGTGCTTTCCAGGGTTCCGGCGGCAAGAACGACGACACGGGCCTGAACGGACATTTCCCGACGCGAGAGGCGATCGACGAAATGGGCTTCGCGGACGAGGCCGGTCTTTGGATCCGTGCGCAGTTCGCGGACCACCACATTGGGAATCGCCTCGAGCTTTCCGGTGGCCAGTGCATCGGGCAGGAGCAGGTTGACGGAACTGGCCAGGCCATCGACTCCCAGGGCGCTGCGTGCCTTGCAAACCGGAATACTGCGCTGCTGGCCTGCGGTGCGAAGGCGCTGCATGCTGCCGCACCAGGGCGAATCGTCGAGAACGAAATTGCCGTCGGGATACTGGGGCAGGCCATCAGGATGGCCCTTGACGCGGAAGATGGCTTCGACGCGTGAGTAATAAGGTGCGAGGTCGGAGAGGCTGATGGGCCAGTCATCGCCAAAGCCGTCGTGTGACTTTGCCTTGAACTCGTAATCGCTGAGACGGAAGGATTGCCGCGACCAGAAGAGGGAGCGGCCGCCGAAGAGGCGCACTCGCACCCAGTTATAGGATTGGCCGGGAGTGTAGGTGTAGGGCACTTCTTTTTCGTCGACCCATGTATTGGTGTCGAAGGCGTTCGACTGAAATACGTGCGGCAGACGGCCGGGCTGCTTGAATCCGCGCCAGGGGAGGGTGTAAGCCTGTCGGACTTCGGTGTCCTTGTGAACGTCCGCGATGGGGCCGGCGTTGAGGATGAGGCAGGAGATTCCTTTCTGGGTCAGGATCCTGGCTGCCATGCCGCCGGAATGTCCGGAGCCGATGATAAGTACATCCACAGGTTCGCGAGGTATCACGTTTGGGCCTCTGAGGGGAATTATGTGCGCTGCGGATTTGGACTGCGTGATCAACCGCGCGGCAGATATTTCCTGTTAATGTCGGGATCGACGGGATACCAGTAGAGGCCGACGCCGGAGGGCTCATTGCCAGCAGCGAGCTCGGACTGGCTCCACTTTTCAGAGTTAATCGTTGCGGTGCGAATGTCGCTGTGCGCAACGTTGATGAAGTTGGCATGGGGCTCGGTGGGAGGATGGTCGGACATCCAGGTGCGCAGCCACGGGCGGATCAGGGCGTCGGCCTGGGCGGCGCTCACGGCGTCAAAGGCGACCTCGAATTTACTCCGTGCTTCGGCATCGAGCCAGTCGAGGCCGGAGGCGTACATGTGGCGACGGTCGGCAGGGGAAACGGAGATGAGGAAATCCAGGAACTCCGGCGTGCCCGCGTCGATGGCGCCGGGATAGCCTTTCAGCGGTGGCATAAGAATCTCGCAGAGCTGGCGAAGCGTGGCCATCTGGCGATCGGTGAAGAAATGCGTGGTGGCGCCAGCGACGGCGTCGGGGATGAGCGGCGTGAGGGGTAGCGGTTTGGCTTCCATCAGGCCGCGCATCCACGGAACCGGGCCGGGCGCCGGAGGAGGCGCCGCGTCGGGTGGAGTGGGCGGCGGAGTGGAAGGAGCGACCTGCGTGGGTGAGTTCTGGCTAAGCAGAACATTGGGGGTTACGGATGCCGCCAAAGCCACCTTTACAAATTCGCGCCGTCGCATGCCGGTCTTTCCACCTCCGAGGAGATCAGTAAATCACACGCAACCAAAACTGCAGGAGCCGCGGATTGTAAAGCTGACGACTGACAATGCCGAAGTTCGAAGCGCCCTGCGGGTAACCGAATTGTACGCGGTTGAAGAGGTTGAAAGCTCTGGCCGGGAACTGCATGTTGACCTTCGCATTTTGCGGGAAAGGGAAGGTCTTGTTGGGAGGCAAATTCACGCGCGCCTGCGTCTCCCCTTGATCATTCGATGCGGGTGGATGAAAATGCCGCTGTCTTCATTTTCAGTCGAATGGCCCTTCGGCGCCGGCGTCAGCCACGGTGTATGAGGAGGTCGACACGATGCAGCCGGCTTTCACCAGCCGCGAGGGAAAGGGAGTGTCAGAGTTATGAAGAGGTTATTCTGCGGAGTATTTTGTCTTATGGTCCCAGCACTGATAGCCGGAGCGCAGAGCGCGAGTGAGCCCGGGTTGCCGCCGCTGATCGATCGCCAGCTGATCTTCGGGAATCCGGAAATCGCGGGCGCGCAGATTTCGCCGGACGGAAAATATATCGCGTTCCTGAAGCCATGGAAGGAGACGCGGAACATCTACGTCAAGGCCGTTGGTGAGCCCTTCAGCGCGGCGCGGCTGCTGACAACAGAGACCCGGCGGCCGGTACCGGGCTATCTGTGGACGCGAGATGCGAAGTTCATCATTTATGCGAAGGATCACGACGGGGACGAAAACTTCAATGTTTACGCGGTAGATCCGGCGGGGAAGCCGGCAGCGGGAGCGGATGCGCCGGAGTCGCGGGACCTGACGGGCTTGAAGGGTGTGCGTGTGGAACTGGTCGAGGCCCCGAAGAGCGATCCGGACGTGATCTACATCGGGCTGAACGACCGCGACAAAGCATGGCACGACCTCTACAAGCTGAAGATTTCAACGGGGGAAAAGACGCTGGTCCGTCAGAACACGGAGCGGATCACCGGATGGGTGTTCGATACGAAAGGCAATCTGCGCATGGCAACGCGCAGCGCAGACAACGGCGACACGGAAATCCTGCGCGTGGATGCGACCGGGTTCACGAAGATTTATTCATGCTCGGTGTTTGAGACTTGCGGTCCGCTCAAGTTTTTGCCGGACGGATCGAAGGTCTATATCGAGACGAACAAGGGGACCAACCTGATTGCGCTGATGCTGATGGATCCGGCGACAGGCCAGACGCAGCTGGTGGAATCGGATCCGCAGAACAAAGTGGATTTTGGCGGGGCGATTTTCTCCGAAGCGACCGACGAGTTGGCGGGGACCTCGTACTACTACGACCGGCAGAAGATGTATTTTCGCGACAAGAAATTTGCAGCGGATTACGAATGGCTGGAACACAAG
>Ga0335075_10016320_pt1 | contig 11106 bp, 6 predicted proteins | sample Lox_Sample_24_FD_206723 | JGI IMG/M metagenome (GOLD analysis project Ga0335075, IMG submission 206723) | Soil microbial communities from Loxahatchee National Wildlife Refuge, Florida, United States - Lox_Sample_2.4 | ecosystem: Environmental > Terrestrial > Soil > Wetlands | place: USA: Florida... | reverse complement strand
CGCCGCGGCAATATGCATCGTCGTCGCCGGGCCGCTCATGGGACTCGTTCTCGAATTGGTGGCCCGGCGCCTGGCGGCATACGACCTGCCGACGAAGGTCATGGGAACCATCGGGCTGCTGCTTCTCATTCAGGGCGGCCTCGATCTGCTGTACCCGCCCGGCCCTTACCGGGGGGTCACGCAGTTCCTCCCGTCAGCGGCGTTCTCCCTCTTCGGCACCCCGGTCGAGGCCTACCGCATCATCATCTTCGCCATCGGCGGTGCCGCCGTCGCCGGGCTGACCGTCTTCCTGCGCCGCAACCGCGCCGGGCTGGCAATGCGCGGCGTCGTCGACGACCCGGACCTGCTCGACATCTCCGGCACAAGCCCGACCCGCATCCGCCGCTACGCCTGGCTGATCGGGTCAACCACCGCAGCCGCGTCCGGTGTGCTGCTCGCGCCACTGCTGCCGCTCGACGCCGAGAGCCTTACGCTGCTCATCGTGACCGCCTTCGGCGCGGCGGCCATCGGCGCGTTCACCAGCCTGCCGCTCACCTACCTCGGCGGCCTGCTGATCGGCATCGCGCAGGCGGTGCTGCAGAAGTACATCCTCAACTCCAGCGGGCTCCTCGGCGGGCTGCCGGCCAGCCTGCCGTTCCTTGTGCTGTTCCTGCTGCTGCTGTTCGCGCCCCGGCTGCGCCGGCCGAGCACGGCGCACATGCGGCCCCGCAGCGCCGGCGGCACCTGGCGGCCTCCGGCGACGCTGCGCGGGGGAGCATTCTTGGTGCTCGTCGGCGTGCTGTGCGCAGTTCCGTTGTTCGCCGGGCTGTACCTGGTGGACTGGACGCGATTCCTCGCCTACATAGTGGTATTCATCTCGCTGGGGCTGCTGGTCAGGATGTCGGGCCAGGTGTCGCTCGCACAGGTCAGCTTCATGGCCATCGGGGTCTGCGCCTTCTCGGACCTGGCCGTCGGCCACCACTGGCCGTGGTTCGCAGCGCTGCTCGTCGCCAGCCTGATCGCCGCTCCGATCGGGGCGGTGCTCGCCATCCCGGCTATCCGCTTCCCCGGCCTCTACCTGGCGCTGGCCACCCTCGGCTTCGGGATCCTGGTCGAGCAGATGTTCTACGGGCAGAGCTATATGTTCGGCTCCTTCGGGCTCGGCACGTCGGTGCCGACGCCTCAGCTGAGCTGGCTCGGCCTGGCCGGCCCCAACGGCTACTACTACCTTGTCCTCGTCATCGTTCTCGTGCTCTGCGCCCTGACGGTGATGATCAACCACAGCCGGCTCGGGCGGCTGCTGCAGGCGATGGGCGACAGTGCGCGAGGACTGGCCAGTAGCGGCGCCTCGATCAACGTGAGCCGGGTACTCGTCTTCTCGCTCGCAGCGGCCCTGGCCGCAGTCGGCGGCATCCTCGATGCCGGAGCCCTCGGCGTCGTCGGCCCCACCTATTACGACCCGATGCTGTCCCTGCAGCTGTTCGTGGTCGTCCTCCTCACGGTCGGCGGTGCCCCGTGGTATGCCATCCTGGCGGCCGCCGCGCAGACGCTGATCCCGGCCTACATCTCCGCCAGCGCCACGGTCAGCTACGCGCTGACGGCGATTTTCGGACTCGGCGCGATCCAGATGGCGATCACGGGGCCGGGCTTCCTCCAGCTGCCAGCCTGGCTGCGGGACGCGATCGACAGGTGCTTCCCGCCGATAAGCCTGTGGAAACGTGCGGCGAGGCGCCACGGCTCTTCCGAGGAAGATGCCGAAGCCGAACTGCCCGAGTCTTTCCGAGTGCCTGCCGGAGAAGGCCTCAGAGTCGACGGCGTGACCGTACGGTACGGCGGCCTGGTCGCATCGGACCATATCTCGCTCACCGCCGACGCGGGCAAGATCACCGGCCTGATCGGCCCGAACGGGGCAGGTAAGACGACCGTGTTCAACGCGTGCGCCGGGGCGGTCCGCACGGCTTCGGGGAGCGTGTACCTGAACGGCGAGCGCCTCGACCGCCTAAGCTCATCGGCCCGCGCCCGCCGGGGGCTGGGACGGACCTTCCAGCAAATGGAGCTGTTCGACTCCCTACGGGTGCGGGACAACGTCGCGCTCGGCTGCGAGGGCGGGTACGCCGGCTGGAATCCGCTCGATCACCTGCTCTCCAGGCGCCGGCAACGCGCCGAGGTCAGGCAGCGGACGGCCGCCGCGCTCGGCATGTGCAGGATCGCCGAGCTGGCAGACACTCCGGTGCGCAACCTGACGACCGGGCAGCGGCGGCTCGTCGAGATGGCCCGCTGTCTCGCCGGCCGCTTTACCATGCTCCTTCTCGACGAGCCGTCATCTGGGCTCGATTCCGCCGAGACCCGCCACTTCGGCGAGGTCCTGGCCCGCGTCGTGCGGGACCGCAACGTCGGAATCCTGCTGATCGAGCACGACATGGCGCTTGTCAACCAAGTCTGCGACTACGTCTACGTGGTCGACTTCGGCAAGAACCTCTTCGACGGGACCGCGGCAGAGGTCAGCGTGTCCGAGGTCGTGCGCACCGCGTACCTCGGCCAGGACGAGGCCCCCGCAGCCGCTTCCCCGCAGGACACGGGCCAGCACCACGGCTCCCTAGCGCGGGCTGTCCCAGCCGCCGCGGAGTCGCCAAGGCCGGTGAAACGGGCAGCGCCGCCGGTACTCTCCTTCTCCGGCGTGACGTCCGGATACGGCTCCACGACCGTGCTGCGCGACGTCTCGTTTGATGTGCAACCCGGACAGGTCGTGGCGCTGCTTGGCCCCAACGGCGCCGGGAAGACGACGCTGCTGCGGACCGCCTGCGGAATCGTCCGCCCGACGGAAGGCAGGATCACCCTCGGCGGGGCCGACATCACCGCCCGGCAGCCGTACCAGCGAACCGCGGCCGGCCTCTGCCTGATCCCCGAGGGACGCGGCATCTTCAGGAGCCTGTCAGTGCAGGAGAACATCCGCCTGCAGCTCCCACCGCGAACGAAGGATTCCCGCGAGGCGGTCGAGCGCGCGCTGACCGTGTTCCCCGCACTGCGGAAACGAATGAAGCAGGTCGCCGGAACCCTGTCCGGCGGCCAGCAGCAAATGCTCGCCCTCGCCCGGGCCTACGCCACCAGCCCGCAGGTGATCCTGCTCGACGAGATCTCGATGGGCCTCGCGCCGATCGTCGTCGACGAGATGTTCGCCGCCATGCGCGATCTGGCAAGCACCGGCACCGCGATGCTCGTCGTGGAGCAGTACGTGACCCGCGCCATGGAGATGGCCGACGCGGTTGTCCTCCTTAACAAGGGCGCCGTCTCCTACAACGGGCCGTCGGCCGAACTCGACGAGGCGACGGTACTGCGCGGCTACCTGCAGGGGGATTCCTCCTGGGCCGACAGCCAGCCGGATGTCCTCCAGAGGTCGCGCGAGTGAGCACCCCCATCAGGACGCCTTTCACCGCGCTGACTACCGCCGCCGAGATAGCCGCGAACGTGGACCTGTCCGGGCGACGGGCGATCGTGACAGGCGGAGCCGCGGGCATCGGCCTCGAGACCGCGCGCGTGCTGGCGTTCGCGGGCGCTGAGGTGACGCTGGCTGTCCGCAACCTGGCCGCCGGGCAGCAAGCGGCCGGGGACATCGGTTCCAGGACCGGCGGCGGTTCCGTTTCGGCGGCGCGGCTTGACCTGGCCGACCTGGCGTCAGTACGCGCCTTCGCGGCTGCATGGGACGGCCCGCTGCACATCCTCGTCAATAACGCCGGGCTGATGGCATGCCCCGAGACGCGGACGCAATGCGGCTGGGAACTGCAGTTCGCGACCAATTACCTCGGTCACTTCGCCTTGTCGGCAGGCCTGCACCGTGCCTTGTCCCGCGATGGCAGTGCCCGCATTGTCTCCGTGAGCTCCGTGGCGCACCTGCGATCGACCGTTGTCCTCGACGACCCGCACTTCCACCACCGCCGATATGAGCCGTGGAGCGCCTACGGCCAGTCCAAGACGGCAAACATCCTGTTCGCAGTGGAAGCCGACCGCCTCTGGAGCTCCGATGGAATCAGGGCCAATGCGCTCCATCCCGGCGGAGTGGAAACCGGGCTGCGACGGTATCTCAGCGCGGAGGAGGCCCGACAACAACGCGGCCGACCCCGCAAGAGCGTCCAGCAGGGCGCCGCGACGTCGGTGCTCCTCGCCGCTTCGCCTCTGGCGGACAACGTCGGCGGGCGTTACTTCGAGGACTGTAATGAGGCCCTGGCGAACCATCCCGGCGAACACAAAGGCGTCGCGCCTTATGCAGTGGACGCAGACCTCGCGATCCGCCTCTGGAAGCAATCAGAGCAGCTGTTCGGCTCCCCGTAGCTGGTCTATCCCGCCCGGCAAGCACAAGCATGCGCAAAATCAGACCGGCTTACTAGGTGAAGAGGAATGGCACATGACAACCGACCAGGCAAGCCGCGACTACAAGTGGGACACCAAGCCCGCTGGCGACTCATCACCAGAGGGGGGAGCCGCACCGCGAAAGCCCGCGCCCGACCTTGCGGGCCTGCTCCAGCGCGGTAACGAGACCCTCCTTGAGTGGCTCCCGGCCGATCGCCTCAGCCGGCTCCAGATAGCGGATCTTGGCTCTGCGGACGGGAAGCTCGCCGCCCTGGTGCTGCAGAGCTACCCTGCGGCCACGGTGACCCTTGTCGATTCTCCGGAGCGCGCGATGGAGCAGTGCGCCCAGCTCCTGGCCGGTTTCGAGGACCGTTCCTCATACCTCAGCTGGCATCCGGACGACAGCGACTGGCCGGACCGCCTCAAGGGGCCGTTCGATGCGATCATCTCGACCTCGGCGATCCATCACCTAGCGCACGAGCGGAAGCGCTGGCTCGTCGCCAGCGCGCTCGAGAAGCTGGCGGAGGGCGGCGTCTATGCGGACTTCGACCTGTTCAGGCATCCGCAAGCCCAGTTCTCGAGGGACACGCCCGCCGAGATTCACAACGGAGCATGCGCGACGCTCGGCGAAACCGGCCAGTTCCTGATCGATGCCGGATTCCACGACGTGCACGTTCGCGTCCGATCGGCGCGCCCGGCCCACAAGGGCGAACTGGCCCTGATTGTCGCCAGGAAAACCGCATGAACGGCCTGACCGCACGGTCCTTCACAACGATCAAGTAAAGGGAGCCTGGGCGTGAGCTCGTTCGCGATTGCGGTCGACGTCGGCGGGACGTTCACCGATGTGACACTCCGGAACATGGCCACCGCCGAGCAGTGGAGCGTCAAGACCCCGACGACCCCAGCCGATCCTTCGGTCGGCTTCCTCAACGGCGTCGACGAAATCCTCCAGCTGGCCGGTGCCGCGCCGCACGAGATCGCTCATGTCTGGCACGGCACGACAATCTCCACCAACGCGATCCTTGAATCGAAGGGTGCGCCTACCGGTCTCGTCACCACCCGCGGCTTCCGGTACGTCCTCGAGATCGGCCGCCACGACGGACCACGGTGGGCCAACCGCCTCACCTGGCTCAAACCGCAGCGCCCGGTCTCCCCAGAGAACGTCCTGGAGATTTCCGAGCGCCTCCTCGCGGACGGGACGAAGTTGCGCCCGCTGAATGAGTCGGAGTGCCGCGCGGCAGCCCGCTACTTCAAGTCCCGCAAGATCGAGTCGATCGCCATCTGCTTCCTGCACTCGTACTCGAATCCGGCGCACGAGGAGCGCGCCCGGGAGGTGATGCGGGACGAGTACCCGGACGCGTGCTTCTCGATCTCCGCCGAGGTGCTGCCCGTCTTCAGGGAGTACGAGCGGAGCATGGCAACGGTATTGAACAGCTACGTGATGCCGCTGCTGAACGTGCACATCAGCAACCTGCGCGCGGGCCTGCAAGAACGCCATATCCGGGCGCCTGTTTACATCATGAAGTCAAACGGCGGCGTGATCAGCGCGGACACCGCCATCTCGCAGGCCGCCTTCACCGCCCTTTCCGGGCCCGCCGCCGGCGTCGTCGCCGCACGCGAGGCCGGCGTGACGGCCGGATTGAAGGACCTGATCTCGATCGACGTCGGAGGCACGAGCGCCGATGTGTGCGTCGTCCGCGACGGCATGGCCGGCATTACCACCGAGGGACAGGTCGGCACGTGGCCCTTCGCCGCCCCAATGATCGACATCCACACGGTGGGGGCCGGCGGAGGGAGCATCGCATCGGTGACCTCTGCGGGCACCCTCGTCGTCGGGCCGGCCAGCGCTGGCGCCGTCCCGGGTCCGGCCTGCTATGGCCGCGGCGGCGAACTGCCCTGCGTCACTGACGCCAACCTCGTCCTAGGACGGCTGCCCACTGGGCTCGCGGGCGGCGGGCTCGTGCTAGACATAGCAGCCGCCCGGCGAAGCATCCAGCGTCACGTCGCCGATCCGCTCGGCATCGACGTCGTAGAGGCCGCTGCGGGCATCATCGACGTCATCGACAACAACCTGGCCGGCGCGATCCGGGTGATCACCATCGAGCGCGGCATCGATCCCCGCGCATTCGCCCTGCTGGGGTTCGGCGGAGCGGGTCCCCTGCATGCATCCTCCGTCGCCAGGCTCCTCAAGATCCCGGCAGTGCTGATGCCCCCGTCCCCGGGAGTGCTCTCCACGCTGGGCCTGCTCGCCAGCGATATCCGCAACGACTTCGCCCGGTCCCTGAATGCCGGCAATTCCGCGGCGCAAGACGCGGCGGCCGTCCTCGAGCGGCTGGACGAAGAAGCCCGCAACTGGCTCGCCGGGGAGGGCATCCCGGATGCGAAGCAGGTTGTGACCTGGCACGCGGACCTGAGGTATCCCAACCAGGTCGTCGAACTGCTCGTCGATGTCCCCGCTCGTTTCACCGAATCGCCCGACCTGGCAGTTGTGCACGACGCGTTCCACGCGGAGCATCAGCGGAGGTACGGCTACTGCCTGCGCGACTCGGAAGTCGAGCTCGTCACGCTGCGCGCGAGTGCCGTCGGCCTGCTGGCAGCCGAGCGCGAGGACCACAGACAGCAGCCGCCGACGGGCGGAGTGGTAACGCCGTCTCCCATCGACACTCAGCCCATCTATTTCAAGGATCTCGGCGACTTCACGGACTGCCCGGTTTACGATCGCGAGCAGCTCAGGCCGGCTGCCGAGCTAGCCGGGCCGGCGATGGTCGTGCAAATGGACACCACGGCCATCGTGCTGCCCGGTCAGCTCCTGCGGGTCGACCGTTCAGGCAACCTGGTCCTCACCGACTCCGCCCCGATAATTCAAGAGGCCACGCCATGACCAGTCCGCGTAACGCCGCCAGTACTGCCACATCGGTCGACACGGTCACACTCAGCGTCATCAGGGGCGCGCTCATGTCGGCGGTACTCGAAGTGGGCACGCTGATCGAGCGGACGAGCATGTCCCCCAACATCAACGAAAAGCACGACTACCTCATCGGCCTCACCGATCCCGCTGGCCGGTTCGTTTCCGTGGTACGGTCCTCAACGTCATCAGGCGCCAACTTCGTACGCCCGATTGCCAGGTACTACCCCATCGAGCAGATGCGCCCAGGCGACCTGTACTGGTACAACGACCCCTACCTTTCCGAAGGGGCGCTTTCGCATACGCCAGACCTGGTGTTCGTGGCTCCGGCTTTCTCCGGCGCGACCCTGCTTGGCTTCTGCGCATCGTTCGGGCACGTTTCCGACATTGGCGGGCCGTTCCCCGGAAGCCTTTCATCAAGCGCGGCCAGCATATTCCACGAGGGCATCCGCATCCCGCCTGTGCGGATAGTGGAGGCTGGGGAATGGAATGAGGACTTGCTGCGCACGTTCGTGCGCAACTCGCGGTTTCCGGATACCTTGCGGGGCGATATCCGGGCGATGACCGCCGCCACGCAACTTGGCGTAACCCGCCTCTCGGAGCTAGCCGACCGTTTCGGCGGCCAGGTTCTGCTTCAGGGCCTAGATCTAGTCATCGAGCGGAGCAGCTCACTGCTTTCCACGGAGCTCCGCCGGATGATCCCCGAGGGCACGGTGCGCTTCGCGCAGGCTATAGACGGGGACGGGCTGAGCGACACTCCTTACTGGGTTCGCGTCACGATGACGAGGCATGGTGACCGGATAGAGATCGACGCCAGCGAGTCAGACGATCAAGCTCCCGGCCCGTCAAACTACCGGATGGACGAATCGGTCCCCATGCTCTCGCTCGCGATGGGCCTGCCGCTTGACGATCCAACCGTCTATTTCAACGGCTCCGTCAGCGCCATAGTCGATAAGGTCACCCTGCGGCCCGGCTCTATCCTCAGCCCCCGGTTCCCGGCGGCAACCGGCGTGCGGAGTGGCACCATGCGAGCACTCCAGTCGGCCATGCAGGGACTGATCGCCCAGGTTTCGGACGGCCAGACACCGGCTCCGACGGCAGTCTACATGACGTATCATCTGCAAGCCTTCGGTGGCCACCCGGACTCTTCCATCCTCTGCTCCGAGGGCGTGGGTGCAGGCCTTGGCGCCCGTCTCGATGGGGACGGCCCGGACGGGATCTACGGTGAAGCCCTGCGGAACTTCCCGTGTGAGTATGTGGAGAACAGGTTCCCGATGCGCATTGAGCAGTACGCGATCAACACAGACTCGGGCGGACCCGGCCTGTACCGCGGCGGGTGCGGCGTCATCAGGGAATTCACCTTTCTCGGCGAACGAGGCGAATTCTCGCCGGTACTCGGGAACGCGACGTTCACGGCATGGGGAGTGGCCGGGGGCCAGTGCGGCCGGCCCGGGTCTGTCGTCGTCAACCCCGGAACCCCGGACGAGCGGACACTGGCTCCGGTCTCCGACGGTAACCATCTCACGCGGGGCGATGTCGTGCGGATCTCCACGAGCGGCGGAGGCGGCTGGGGTCATCCCTTCGACAGGGAAGCAGAACTCGTGCGGTCGGACGTAGTGGGCGGTTTCGTGAGCCTGGCGAGCGCCCATGACGACTACGGCGTGGTGCTCCACCCGGAAACCTACGAGATCAGCGAAGCGGCAACTGCGACCAGGCGGGGCACCTGCCGCCCTCAGACCAAGATGTTTCACCAGGGAGAGTATGTCAGTGAAATCTGGGGGTAACTGGGGTCCCCTTACGGGCGACCTGCCCATGAGTCGAACCAGGTTACTCGAGCGCGCGCCCCTGGCCCGGGGATTCACTCCGGCCACGGGTGCGCTGTAACGGCATCAGAGCAGGCGTGCCCACGTTGATCTCAGGTGGTACAGCGGGTCCGCTGCTTACTTGGCAGGTCTCGTCAAAGAGCATAGTTACGCGCCGGTGCACGTCATAAGCGGGCCAGCCTGGGGCTCGGCCGTTATGAAACGCACCGAGGCGTCATGCGTGGCGTCCGCCGGGTGCTGCGGCGGATCATCGCGTACTAGGGCGGTGGCTCCGTCTGCGCGCAGCTGACTCCAAGCGAATGGCAGACAGATGCCGTGCCCGGCGCCAACCGCACCGTTCAGCACGGGAGAAAGCCAGCCGAACTGATAGGCCCAGGTTCCGGCAGTGGCCCGCGCTAACCCCGGGGCTTCGCCGGGCGCAGCGCCGACACGCGGAACAGGAAGTCGCCGAATGCTTGAGCAACGATCTCCGCCGGTGACGCTTCGGAAGCCGCGTATGCGGCGACGCCCCCGGGTGATGTCAACGGCCAAGTGCGACCAGCGCATCGGGCGGCGCCCCGGCCTCGGTGGCGGCCAGAAGCCGTCGAGGCGAGCATCCTGTGCTCGTCGGCGGTATTGCCGGCGATCAGCGCTATGTCATCGCCAGCGCCGGCCCGGATCGCGTCGATCGCCGGTGCGGATAGCAGGTCCCCGTCCACGCTCGGTGCGAGCGGAATACCGCCTGCCATGCGTCGGGCGAACGCGATCGCGTTGCCCTGAACACGCCGGACCGCTGGACGGGTACTGCTTTTCTGCAGGCTGGATGATTTCTTCGACCGGCACAACAGCAAAGCCGTCCCGGGCGGCAGGCAGCCTAGTTCGGCAGCGGCTCGCTCGGTGAGAGCGTGCGCCCGATCCGCCAGGACGGTCAGGTGCGCGTTGCCGCTCATCACGATGACGCGGCCGAAGAGCCCGCCGGGCCTGCCGGGGCAGCCAGCAGGGTCGCGCACGCGACTCCGCCAGCCGACTGGCCGCCTATTGTGACCCTTCCGGGGTCTCCCCGGAAGGGTCACGATGTTGACTTGAACCCACTGCAGCGCGGCAATCATGTCGAGCAAGCCACGATCGGCTGGTGCACCCTCCAGGCCCAGAGATCCCAATGGGGCTCGCCAAAAACGCTGCTGATCCGTGAAGAGGCCGCTGCATTGGGCTTGCATGGCCGGATAATGACCGTGGGCAGGCGGCCGGTTCGGCCGTCCAGGAAAACACCGCGGGTGAGTCCGTTCACTAGAGGAGCTCCCCAACGGCCTTGAGTGTCCCGTAGGTGGTCTCTAGGGTCAGCTTCGTACAGTCACCACAACGCCCTGCGGCTGCGAGCCCGCCGTAGGCCGCGATGCTGCTCGCGGAACCCAGACGCGGGCACGATGGGAGCGCGCTGCTTCGAGAACAACCCGCACCATCCAGTTCCGCCTGCATCGCGCCGCCGAAGTCTGCCTCACAGGCAGCGCTCACCTTCGCGGCCTGGTGGAAGATGGAGACGTTGCCGCTATCCGAGACTGGCGCCAGCGCCGCCGGCTCCGTGACGTCACCGCTGATGCGGTGAACCCGCGAGTCGTCCTGGCCTGACGCGCTAGCCGGATGGGCGACATCAACGAGGAAGATCTCCTCGACCATCTCGCGCAGCCCGGAAGGCCCTGTCAGATGCCCTGCGACGAGGATCCGCTCAGCTAATTAGACGGTTCCTCAGAAATCCTGCGCCACCCGTAACGACAACCTTCACGATGGTCCCTTCCGCCGAAACTGGCTGTCGAGGAGCGACTAACCGCGGCCGACATAGGGCATTGCGGTTGCCATGACAGTGAGATGCAATACGTTGGCCCCCAGTGGCAGGCTGACCATGTATTCGACGCCACGGACTACCGCATTAACTGACATGAGCGGCTCACGCTCAACAGCTCTGCCGGTCTGTTGCAACTCGTCCGTCATCGGCGCGTTCATCTCGGTCGCCGCGTTCCCAATATCAATCTGCCCGCAGGCAATGTTGTAGGGTCTGCCATCTAGGGCGACTGCGCGGGT
>Ga0335075_10016319_pt1 | contig 11106 bp, 11 predicted proteins | sample Lox_Sample_24_FD_206723 | JGI IMG/M metagenome (GOLD analysis project Ga0335075, IMG submission 206723) | Soil microbial communities from Loxahatchee National Wildlife Refuge, Florida, United States - Lox_Sample_2.4 | ecosystem: Environmental > Terrestrial > Soil > Wetlands | place: USA... | reverse complement strand
ATGAGTCACCCTCCTCCATACCGCTAGCCTAACGAACTCGCCTGAGAAAAACCACTTGTGCCGTTGCGCGAACCTGAGAATCTAGCGGGCGGCGAAGGCGCGGGCGGCAGCCATCAATTCACCCTGTATTTCAGGTAACGATTCGTCACGCAGCATCAGCATCGGCACGCGGTCCCCGAGGTGCGGGTTGCTCCCGTGAAACCATGCGCGGACGATCTCCGGATGCTGAGTGCTCCGGATCATGAACGCGATCTGCAGCGCAAACCGAAGAACGTTCGGACGTTGGGGCGCCCGGCCGGTCGTCCACTGAGCAACCGCCCGCGTTTCCCCGACGCCGCCGATCGTCGCGACGGTCGAAGCGCCCAGTAGCGCGACGAGCTCTTGCACGACGTCTTCCAGCGGCAGTGACATTGCGATCTGGTGCGCATCGGGAGCCGACCACTCGTCGCGTTCGGTTGCGCTTTTGTTCACAGCCATGATGCCCCACCTAATCCCACGTTGAATCCCCGGTATTATTTATACGCAAAACCCATAATGAGTCAAGCTCCAACTTCCTGGACCCAAAAAAAGAGTCCCGCGGTTTTCAGCGGGACTCGTGGCAGGGGCTGAGGCCAAGCTCTCGTTCTAGGCGGTAGCCTTGACGCGGTTCGGGTCGACCTTGACGCCCGGGCCCATGGTGCTCGTCAGGGTGACGCTCTTGAGATAGGTGCCCTTGGCGGCTGACGGCTTGGCGCGCACGATCGCGTCGAGCAGCGCGCTCACGTTCTCGAGCAACTGCTGCTCGTCGAACTGCGCCTTGCCCACGATCGTGTGGATGATCCCGGCCTTATCGAGACGATATTCGACCTTACCGGCCTTGATGTCGCGAATCGCGCCTGCGATGTTCGGCGAGACGGTTCCGGCCTTCGGGTTGGGCATCTTCTGCGCGAGGATGCGGCCGAGTTCCTTACCGACTTGGGCCATCATGTCCGGCGTAGCAACCGCGACGTCGAAGTCGCTGAACCCCGCCTTGAGTTTGTCGATCAGATCCTGATCGCCCACGACGTCGGCGCCGGCTTCCTGGGCGGCCTTCGCGTTGTCGCCTTTGGCGAACGCGATCACGCGCACCGTGCGGCCCGTGCCGTGCGGCAAGTTGACCGTACCGCGAACGTTCTGATCGCTCTTCTTCGGATCGACACCCAGACGGATGTGGATCTCAACCGTTTCGTTGAACTTCGCGTTCGCGTTCTTCTTCACCAAGCCGATCGCTTCGGCCGGCGTGAAGAGGGCCTTTTTGTCGAAGTTTGCCGCGAGATTTTTGAAGCGTTTTCCGTGATGTTGCGGCATTATGCTTCCACCTCCACGCCCATCGAACGAGCCGTTCCCGCGATGATCTTCTTGGCCGCATCGATGTCGTTGGCATTGATGTCGGGCATCTTTACCTTGGCGATGTCTTCGAGTTGCTTCTGGGTCAGCTTGCCGACTTTGTCGCGGTTTGGCTCTTTCGAACCCGACTCGATTTTCAGCGCTTGTTTGATGAGGAACGACGCGGGCGGCGTCTTGGTAATGAACGTAAACGTGCGATCTTCGTATACGGTGATCTCGACCGGAATGATCATGCCCGCCTGCGAGGCCGTACGCTCGTTGTACTGCTTGCAGAAGTCCATGATATTGAGCGAGTACGGCCCGAGCGCGGGACCGATGGGGGGGGCCGGCGTCGCCTTGCCGGCGGGAATTTGCAGGCCGATCTTGCCTACAACTTTCTTAGCCACGATGAACTCCTTTCGGCACGCCCGCGTGCCTCCCCCGACGGATGCATCGGTCGGAACGGCGGGGTATCCGTCCGGCCGAATCTGAGTCGAGCTAGACCTTCTCGACCTGGAAGAACTCGAGCTCGACCGGCGTCTCTCGTCCGAAGATCGAGATCAGCGCGCGCAAGCGCTCTTTTTCGGGAGCGATCTCGTCGACGACGCCGGTGAAATCGAAGAACGGTCCGGACGTCACCTTGACGCGGTCGCCCTTCTTGAAGTCGATCTTGAGCTTAGGCGCCTCGATGCCCATCTGCTTGAGAATCGTTTTGACTTCTTTCTCTTGCAGCGGCACCGGTTTCTCGCCGGGCCCCGGACTGCCGACGAAGCCGGTCACGCCTTGCGTGTTGCGGACGACGTACCAGGACTGGTCGTCCATGATCATTTCGACGAGCACGTAGCCCGGGAAGACCTTCTTGGGCGTAATCTTGCGCTTGCCGTCCTTGAACTCGACTTCGTCTTCCATCGGAACGAGCACGCGAAAGATCTTGTCTTGCATGCCCATCGAATGGATACGCCGTTCGAGATTCGCCTTGACCTTGTTCTCGTAGCCCGAATACGTGTGCACGACGAACCAGTTGCGGTCGTCTTTCGGCGTCGCAGCGGCCGCGGCGGCTTCGCTTTCGGTCTCGATCTCGGTCTCGGTCTCCGCGCCGAGTTCGGTCTCGCTCGGCGCGGCTTGGAAAAGATCGGCGGCTCCCGAGAGGTCGCCCATCTCGGCGTCGTCGACGATCGGTTCTTCGCGCAGCGGCTCGGCGTCCGGGAGCTGCTCGCGCTCGAATTCAAACATGGTTTCGCGTACTACCCAACGGCCGGATGAATCCAGCTCAGAATAAACCCAAACGCTTGATCGAGGAGGTAGGTGAACAAGCCGATGCCGACGACCAGCGCAATCGTCAGAATCGTTGCGGAGACCCATTCCTCGCGGGTCGGCCACGTAACGCGGCGCAACTCCGCGATCACGCCGCGGACGAAATCTTGTCCGGCGATCGACGTGGCCGTCTTCTTCTGCTGCTCGTTCACCAAAGGTGCTCTCCCGAAAACTTGGCAGGGCGGACAGGACTCGAACCTGCAACCGGCGATTTTGGAGACCGCTGCGCTACCAATTGCGCCACCGCCCTCCATTTTTGTCCTTAGCTTCGTCAGATCCGGGCCTCGTGGAATCCACCTCGGCTCGACCTTCCTCGCCAAGACCAAAAAGGTCTGACTGCCTGAAGTCTATTCTACGCTACTTCGTCTCGCGGTGGGGACGATGACAGCGGCAGAATCGGCAGTATTTACTCAACTCCAGCCGGTCGGTCGTCTTCGACTTGTTTTTCTGCGTGTTGTAATTGCGACGCTTGCACTCGGTGCAGGCCATCACGATCATCACGCGGGTCTCCTTCTTTGCCATGACTCCCCAGCGCTCGTGCCAACATTAAATAAACGGACCCAAGGCCCGTTCCGACCTCCCATGCTAGCACAGCGTCCTGGGTGACGCAAGCGAGGCAGGGCCACCCTCTTTCAAGCAAACGTGCGCCCGGCCAGAATCGAACTGGCAACCTTGGGCTTAGGAGTCCCCTGCTCTATCCTTTTGAGCTACGGGCGCGCACGATTTTCTACTGTCCCTATTGAGGTTTCCGGCGATCCCGAGATCGCGTTTTTCCTCCTCGGAGCCTCGCGGTACCATCTTGGTGCAATCACTTCCGGCGACCTTGAAGTTTGCGGCCGGTCGTGGTCGAGAAGGGCGGCGACCGTTTGCACGTCGGTTCCTGCCGAGCCACTCGTCTTTCGCAAGCGCTTCAGCATCGAGAAGCCCTGGCTAGCCAGGTCACGTCAAGCCGGTTTTGCGTCGTCTCGCAAAGCTGAGTAGCCGGCAAAAAGCGTACAGCCTCGGCGCGTGACGCATCGCTGGCGGTCGTTTCCTTAGTTGCTGCCGCCGCGACCCGCTTGTGGCCTCGAGCAATGAGATACATCCAAGCGTTCTCGATGTCCGTTACGTCCAAAGCTCACACTCGTCTGCGAAGATCGCAGTTGCGAGAAAGGAACGTATGAAGAACCCGTACTTTTCGGTCGCGCTGGCAGTCGTGCTTGCCGCGGCCGGCACGGGCGTTGTCTTGGCAAAACTCCTGCCCAACGTCATCGATGCGCCGACAAGGTTTTCAGGCGCGTGCTGCGTCTATACCGGGCCGCCAGCGTTGAAAGTGACACTTTCGATGATCGAGGCAGGCGGCGGCCCCGCCAACTTCTCGACGGTTGCGCTGCTAAAGACGCTTACCGGTTCGTCCTTCACTGCCGAGGTAGCCAAACTCAAGAAACAATATGGTGCCGATCAGATCGGTCAATTTCTTGCGACGTTCCAGTTCGTCGTCAGCGATTCACTGAGGATCGTGAACGAAAAGAACGTTGCGCTTCCCAGCCAGCCAAGCCCGAATCCTAAAGACGGCGCAGCACTCGCAAGCGCGCTATGGGGTGCGGGACAAACCGGTCAAGGTTTCAACGTCGAGGTCATGCTCGACCGGGCGGTCTCACATCCGATCCACCTTCAAGTCATGAAAGATATCGACGCGAAGTACGGCCTTGCCGCCGACGCTCAATACCATGCGATCCTTACGACCGCTATGAAGGATCTCGCGTCCGCTTACCATCTCACCGAATAGCCTTCCCGTACCACGCACTAAGGAGTTCACTTATGCAAACCCATCCCACGATTCGTATAGCGGCGCTGCTGCTATGTGCCGGCGTCACGGCGTGCAGTCAACCCGCATCGCCTCAGGGCAGCGGTGGAGCGCTCCCTGCGTCGGAGCAGATAATGGGCGCCGGCGGAACACGAACGTCCTACTCGATCCCCCTGGATCCCAATCACTCCTACGCGCAGGATGCCGGGATGCAGGCGCTCGATCCATTTGCGGCATCACTGGGGACGAATCAAACACTGGGCTTCGGCGCCGGCAAACTGCTGACGTTCACGTACCAGCAGCAGTTCGATTGCGTCGTCCAACCCAACGACGACCGCAACTATAGCGGGAAGATCGCCGCCCTCGATCCGGCTCAGTTCGCGTCGCCGGAATGCCAAATCGGGGCGCCTTCCACGATCGATCCAACGGGTCACCCGGTCGCGAAAACCGATCCGATCTACGTGATCGTCCCCTTCTTCGAGACCAATAAGAAGACGCCGGCTTTCACCCCGGCCCTCGGCAAGGCGCTCAAGAAGCTCTTCGGCTTCGTCCCGGATGCTTTCAAAGCCGACCCCGGCGTTCCCGTCCAGTGTCCGGCACCCAAGGATTCGCCCGGAACCTGTACGATGCACCCGATTCAAACAGACCTCGGTCCCGTGCTTGCGGCCCTCAAACTCGTTCCGCCGAAAACGCAACTCTACGTTCCGTTGGTCGATCATAGCCACGTCCTGCCAAACAATACCATTAACCAGTCGCCCGAGTGGTGGCAAGTGATCGTCGTGCTCGTCGAAAACCCGAAAGCGTGGCCAAACGCTAAAGGCACCACGGGCATTACGTCGGTCGCGACGCTGCGTGCCGCGCAGAAGGCGAAACAAGCCAGCGCCGACGTACCGTCGAATTTCTTCCTGTTCTTCAGTTCGAAAGTCAACGGGCATTCCATGGGCATGCACATGCCGGGAATGCCGTAAACTCGCAAGCCTTCGCAGGAACGCTTCACGAACGCCGGCGGCGCAGACGCACCTAACCGGCGTTCTTCCTTTTCGCCTTCGCTTGCAGCGCTACTCCAACAAATCGGTAACGCGGTCGAGGGCCGTCTCGGCGGTGAACGCGCGCCCGGTCGCCTGCGCTCGCGCAAACGTTTCTTCGCCCAATGCCGCTCGGACCGATGCGACCGCTTTTTCCTTGGCCGGATTACGAGGCGGCGCAAGCCGGTGCAGCGGGCGATAGGCTTCGACGAAGCCAAAGAGCGCGGCCGCATCTTCGAGGCGTCCGCTGCCGACTGCAAACTGGGCGGTTACGTCGACGCAGTAGTCGGTAAACCACGGATGGCTGAGCGGTCGCAGCCGGTCGAGCGCTTCGCGTAACGGCTCGCGCGCGTCCTCGGCGCGTTCGGCCCAGATGCGGTTTTCGGCGATCGTCAGCAGCTGTGCGATGATGCGCGTCTCTTCGCCGATCGAACGAAACAGCGATAGGCTCTCCAGACAGTAACGTTCGGCATCGCCGAAGCGGCCCTGATACGCAGCGATGACGCCCAAGCTGTTCAGCGAGACCGCCAGGCCGGCCGTGTCGCCGCGCTCGCGTAACAGCGCGACGGCACGATGCAGATATTCGGCCGCCATCGCATAGTCGGATTTCATTTCCGAAGCGGCGATCGCGAGGTTCGTCAGCGCGACGGCCTCCACGCGCGTGTCGGCCAGCTCGGCGGCGGCGGCGAGATTTTGCCGCCACAAGTCCATCGCCTCGTCGACGCGCCCGCTGCGATAATCGGCGGTGGCGATCTGATTGCGCGCGTTGGCAAGGCCTCGTGCGTGTCCTAACCTGGTGTAGATCTCCAGGGCGCGCTGCGCGGCCGCCGACAACTTCTCGATTTCGCCTTGCAGGTAGTACTGGCGGCTGAGCCCAAGCCACGCGAGGGCTCGGGTCTCGTCGGGTAACTCGGCATCGTACTCGATCGAACGCTCGAGCCAAAACCGGCCCTCGCGCGCGTGGCCCCGCTCGGCCCAGTAATACCCCAGCGACGCGGCCAGCTCGGCGGCGCGGACGACGTTCTTTTTCTCCACCAGGTCGCGCTGCAGAATCGCCCGATGCTCCGCGTAGTCGCCGGCGATCGACGCGCGGACGTCTTCGTACGCGGCCGTCGCGAAGTTGGCGATCGCGCCGCGCGCTTGATTCTGAAAATACCGCGCGTGCGCATCTTCGGCGGTCTCGAGTTCTCCGGCTTCGCCAAGGCGCTCGGCCGCAAAGGCTTTCGTCGACTCGAGCAACCGATAGCGTCGCGTGCCCTCGGTATCGAATTGCACCAGGGACTTGTCGACCAGGCGCGCCAACAGGTCCAGCACTTCGGCCTCCCGGATTGGGTCGCCAACGCACGCGGCCGAGGCCGACTCGATCGAAAAATCTCCGGCGAAAACGGCCAGGCGACGCAGCGCGGCTCGTTCCGCCTCGGGCAGCAGGTTGTAGCTCCATTCGATCAGGCCGCGCAGCGTCTGATGGCGCGGCAGCGCGGTTCGGCTCCCGCCCCCCAACCCGGCAAGGCTGTCGTCGAGACGCTTCCAGAGTTCGTCGATGGGCATGGTTTTCACACGTGCGGCGGCGAGCTCGATGGCCAAGGCGATACCGTCGAGGCGACGGCAGATGCGCTCGACGGCACCGCGATTTTCCGAGGAAATCGTGAAGGAGGGCACGGCGGATTTCGCTCGGGCGGCAAACAAGGAGATCGCTTCCTCTTCGTCGAGCGTCGAGACGCGCAACACGAGCTCGCCGGGAACGTCGAGCACCTCGCGGCTGGTCGCCACGACCTTAACGTTCGGACACGCTTGCAAGAGCCGGTCCACCAGGCGCGCGGCGCCGTCGATCACGTGCTCGCAGTTGTCGAAGACCAGCAGCGCACTCTTTTCGCGCAAATGCTCTGCTAGGGTGTCGGTCGTGTCGCGGCCAGGTTCTTCGCGAACGCTCATCGCCGCCAGCACGGTGGCGGAAATGAAACGGTCGTCGGCAATCGGCGCCAGATCGACGAACCACGTCCCGTCGGTAAAGCGATCTGCGACCGAGGACGCGAGCTGGAGCGCGAGGCGCGTTTTACCGATGCCGCCGAAGCCGGTGAGCGTCAGCAGGTCGGTGCCGCCGAAGAGCTCGCGCGCGTTCGCAAGCTCGTGTTCGCGACCGATGAAACTGGTGAGCTGACGCGGGAGATTCGTGGGTCGCGCCTCGGGCGACCGCAGCGGAGGGAATTTTTGCGGCAAGCCGGCGGGCGACAGGCGATGCACCCATTCCGGCTCGGCGATGTCTTTGAGACGATGGCGTCCGAGATCGACCAGCGTGGTCCCCGCCGGCAGCGTTTCGCGGACGAGATCGGCAGTGGTGACGCTGGCCAACACTTCGCCGCCGTGGCCGAGTGAGAGCAGGCGTGCGACGCGGTTTACGGCCGGACCGTAGTAGTCGCCTTCCCGTTCGTCACTGGTTCCGGTGTTGAGCGCCATGCGAACGCGGATACCGTCGACGGCGGAGAAGTCGGCGGCGAACAACGCGCGCTGCGCTTCAATCGCCGCCGCGGCGGCGTCTTCGGCGCGCGCGAAAACGGCGCAAAACGCGTCGCCGACCGTTTTGAAAACGGCGCCGCCGTGCGTTTCGATCGCGTTTCGCATGATGCGGTCGTGACGGCGAACCGCCTCTTGCATCGCAGGGCGGTCGCGCTCCCAGCGCTCCGTGCTCCCCTCGATGTCGGTGAAGAGGAACGTGACCGTGCCGGACGGCAGTGCCATGAGTAGTGGCGAGTTATCTCGCTCGGGCCGAGTTTCCCGCTCCCGGGGCACCCACCCCGGTTCGGCGCGAGCGTTATTTCGTCGAGAACGCGCTGACGATTATGTTGGGCGAACAGTTCGTCGTCTGATTGTTCCAGAAGAGGCGGACGCCGTGCCCCGACCCGATTTGCGTTACGAAGTGCGTCGTGTAGACGACGTAGCCGGGTGGAACCGTCGCGTGCGGAGTCGGGATCGTGCCGGTGCTCTTGACGAACCTGCTCGTGTCTTGCTGGCTCCCGTTCGACACCTCGGCAAAGAAGTCGTAGCGATTCCCGCTCGGCAGCGCCTGACTCGTCGCAACCCAGACGCCTCGCACCGCTGCGGGAATCTGCTTGGCGTTCGGCCTGGGGTAGAGGACGGTCAGGTCGTAAGGAGGCTTTCCACAATTTGGGTTGGTTACCGGCGGAGGCGTATACCCGCCGTATCCGTATCCATATCCGTATCCGTAACCGTTGCCGAAAAGGTTGCCCTTACAGGCCGCCAGCGCCGCAGTGGCCGCTAACGCGAGAAGAATGCCGAACGATGTTTTCATGAGTACTCCATCCTGTCTCGGCCGTTTGACTACCCGTCGAACGCGATTTTGATTCTCTCCGAGTAGCTACCCCGGCTGGGTTCGAACTAGCGCGTCGCATGCGCGCGATCTCAGTAACGCATCCGCGAGCGTAAATTTACGGTGTGCGTCGACCTGCTCTTTCCGAATTCGGCAGCCGCACGCTTCTTATCGTCGAATTCGCGCCGTCGACGTCATACAGGCTTTCGGTTGCTCCAATCGGATGCACGCAGTTGCACCGCGCGCCGCGAACGAGGCACCAGCCTGGACCTTAGGACGTACAAACGAAGGGATCTCGGTATCACCCGAGGTCCCTTGTTTGCGCTTGTTACCATCCCCCGCGCCGGGGTTTAGAGTTATACCCGCCACGCGTCGCAGCCCAAACGCCGCGGTCGAAACGCCGGCGGTTATTCGACTGACGGCGGTGGCGTTCGCGGAGGTCGCGATCGCAGTACCGCGATGGACACCACGAAGACGAGCACGACGCCGGTCAAGACGGCCAACTCGAGCGGCTGCGACGTTAGGCCTGCGGTCGCCTCACCCGCTTGCCCCGTCGGCGGAGTTGCGCCTTGCCCATGATTTAAGCCGGAGCTGCCGATCGTGATCACCAGCACGCGCCGGATGACCGCGATCAGCCCGACGATCAGAAACGGTTCGGCAGAAAGATCGGCGCCGCGCAGCGATGCGATCAGCGTGTACGCCAGCTCGACGAGCATCAGGACGAGCAACATGACGTCGAGGAAGGCCGTCCCGGCATAGATGATGTTGGACTTCGGTCCTACCACGAGCGCCCAAAGATCGCCGGCTGCGTGAGCCGCCAAAGCGAACGCGGCGATGAAGAACATCGCTCCGACCACGCAAAAGATGACGCGCTCTGCCTCGACCAGAACTTGCAGCGCCCACTCGCGCCAACCCATCGAGTGCTGCTTCGCGCGGATCGGAACGATTCCCAGCAACCGCTCGGCTGCTGTTAGCTGGAACTACTCCTCGTCGACGACGTGTCCGGACGGCGGACGCCGCAGAAAGTACGAGGCCGGATACTTGGCTTCGATGGGAACGAACGCTCGCGGTTTCTGCGTGAAATCGAACGCTTCTACGGGAGCGACGGCGCGCGTATCCGTGTACCCGAGCGACGGATCGCCGATGCGTGGAAGGCCAAAGGTCTCTTCGGCAAACTTCAGCAAGCTCGCCGATTCGTATTGCTGGTGATCGACGTAGCCTTTTCGTGCGTAGGGCGAAATGACGACCAGCGGTACGCGGATCCCCAGTCCGCGAAAGTCTTTTTGCGGCGGCGCAGCGTTGTCGTACCAGCCGCCCCAATCGTCCCAAAGCAAGAAGATCGCGGTCGAGCTCCAGTCCGGCCCCCGGCCGATCGCGTTGACGACGCTGGCCACCCACGACGGCCCCGTGTCGCTGTTCGCGGCCGGATGATCGGAGTCGAGCCAGTCCGGAACTACCCACGACATCGCCGGCAGTTTTCCGTCCTTCGCGTCCTGCAAGACCCGCGTTTGAGGCGAAATCACGTTGGCCCAATCGGGTCCGTACCGAACCGCTTTGATGGCATCGAACGACGACCACAACTGACCGCCGTCGAACCCTCGCACCGTCGGCGCATAAAAATGCCAGGGAACGTGGGCGGCATCGAGCGAGTCGGCCATCGTGCGAAACTGCGTAAAGCACGCCCGCGGGCCGTCGAGTTGAACCTCGCGCCGTTCGTTGACGGTCCAGGTGGGCGACGAAACCGATGAATCGCACCCCCACGGCTCGCTCTCGGGATAGTTGGCCTCGGCGACCATCGGGTGGTATTTGACGTTGTCGATGCCGGCGATCAGCGCCAGGTGGCTAGTAAAACTCGGTCCGAACTCCATCGGAAACATATGGTCGGCGAGGGTATACTGATGCGCCAAGCTCCAGTACGGCGCAACGTCGCGTCGCTCGAGATATGCGTAAGGGAACGTCCCGCCCGGTCCGTGGTTGTAGACCTGCGTCTGGCAGAACTGATTCATCGCGCCGTCGTTCCACGCGGTCACGGCTTGCTGGAAGTTGTGAACCATGTCCATCGCCTGCGGAAACACAAAGGGAATCGCCCTGAGCGAAAACGTGTCCGTCCCGCACTTCCCGGCCGTGACCGTGTCGGCACGCGGAAAACCGTCGAAGACGTTGTCGAAGGTGCGATTCTCCTGAATGATGATGACGACGTGCTTGATGTATTTTCCGATCGCCGTCGGCTCCCGCACCGGGCGCTGGGCCTGCGGAACGAACGGCACGCCGGACGGCGGCGCGCTCGAGGCAAAGGAACATCCTGCGGTTGC
>Ga0335075_10016318_pt1 | contig 11107 bp, 7 predicted proteins | sample Lox_Sample_24_FD_206723 | JGI IMG/M metagenome (GOLD analysis project Ga0335075, IMG submission 206723) | Soil microbial communities from Loxahatchee National Wildlife Refuge, Florida, United States - Lox_Sample_2.4 | ecosystem: Environmental > Terrestrial > Soil > Wetlands | place: USA: Florida... | reverse complement strand
CAACCTCGATACCCGCGACGTCAACGAGAATCCGCCCCCCGCATTGCTGCGAGAATGCACGGAGCGTGGCGGCAGCCAGATCAGCCCCGAGTTTCTGCGCTCGCAGCTCGAAGTGAGTACGCGGCCCTGTCGCACCATCGCTGAGCTGCGCGCCGACCTCGCCAGGCTGCGCTCGATCATTGTGGAGGTCGCCGGGAAATACGGACTCGCCCCGATTGCGGCCTCGACCCATCCGTTCGGCAGCGCCACTCGCCAGATGCCGACCGAGAAAGAGCAGTTCTTCGCACTCGCGCGCGAGATGCAGGCGGCGGCGCGCCGGCTGATGGTGTGCGGTATGCACGTGCACGTCGGCATCGATGACGACGATCTGCGCGTCGATCTCATGAACCAGCTCTCGTACTTCGTGCCGCACCTGCTGGCGCTGTCGTGCTCGTCACCCTTTTGGGAAGGGGAGCGGACCGGGCTCATGTCGTTTCGCTGCACGCTGTTCAGCTCGCTGCCGCGCACGGGGTTGGCGGATCGGTTCTCGAGCTATGCCGACCTGCGCCGGCACCTGGATATGCTGATCCGCAACGGGGTGATCGAAAACACCACCAAGATGTGGTGGGACATCAGGCCCAGCCCGCGATACCCGACGCTCGAGATGCGGGTGATGGATTGCTGTACGAGCATCGACGATGCCATGTGTCTCGCGGCCCTCGTCGTGTGCCTCGCTCGCCGGCTCTACCGGCTGCGGCAAGAGAATCAGAGCTGGCGGCTCTATCCCAACGTGCTCATCTCCGAGAATCGCTGGCGCGCCATGCGCTACAGCTTCGACGAGAAGCTGCTCGATCTTGCGCGCGGTGAGCTGGTGCTCTTCGCGCAGCTTGCCGAGGAGCTCATCGTCCTCGTCAAGGATGACGCCGAGGTGTTGGGTTGCAGGCGCGAGATCGAACATATTCGCGCCATCCTCGCTCGCGGTAGCAGCGCGCATCGCCAGATAAGCACGTTCGATGCGGCGCGCACGGCCGGTGCAACACAACGCGAGGCGCTGCAAGCCGTCGTGGACTTCCTCATTCGCGAGACTGCTGCCGGGTTGGAAGTCAATCGTTAGGCGTCGGGTTGCGCGGATCCCGGCCCGCGACGCGCTCGGCGCGCGCGCTCCGGGAACGACACGGTCCACGGTCTCATTCCCGCCGTGGAGGACGCGGCGGTGGGAACTTCTCCGCGGACGATCGTGGTCACGGTGAATTGAGGCATACTGGGCTTCGTTCGAGGGCGTCTGAGGCGGGGTTCAGGCCTAGGGGGGTATCAGTGTCCAAGTTCAATACGTCGCTCGTCATCGGGCTGACGTTCGTTGCGACGTTAGGTGGGTTGCTGTTCGGCTGGGACACAGCCGTCATCTCAGGGGCGGTGAGCTCGATCGATGCCTACTTCATCGATCCGCTGCACCTGTCCGAGACGGCGCGCAGCAGTCTGTCGGGCTGGACGATCTCCAGTGCGCTGCTCGGTTGCATCATCGGCGCGGGTGTCGCGGGGTGGCTCTCCACCGCGATCGGGCGCAAGGGCGGCCTCATCGTGGCCGCGATTCTGTTCCTGCTGGGCTCGATCGGCTCGGCCGTGCCGGAGTTTGGTTTTGGCACGATCGGTCAGATGGGGCCGCACGCCTTACCGGAGTTCATTTTCTATCGCATTCTCGGTGGAGTCGGCGTGGGTATCGCCTCGATGCTCTCCCCGCTGTACATCGCGGAGATCTCCCCGAGCGCCATTCGCGGGCGGCTGGTTTCGTTCAATCAGCTCGCTATCGTCGGCGGCATTCTCCTGGTCTATTTCGTCAACTACTACATCGCCTCTCTCGGGGATGACGCCTTTCTGAAGTCCGCCGGCTGGCGCTGGATGCTGGCCTCGGAGGCGATTCCTTCGGCGGTGTTCCTCGTACTGCTCGCGCTGGTGCCGGATACGCCGCGCTGGCTGGTGCTTCGCGGCCGCAATGATGAGGCACTGGCGCAGTTGAAGCGCGTCACCGATGAGTCGGACGCACGCACGATCCTGGCGGACATTCAGCGGACCCTCGTCGTTCGCGCCAGCCCGCTCTTCTCGTTTGGCGCCGGCGTCGTCATCGTCGGTATTCTCATGTCGGTATTCCAACAGTTTGTCGGCATCAACGCGGTCCTCTACTACGCGCCGCTCATGTTCCAGAACATGGGCGCATCGACGGACGCGGCGCTGTTGCAGACCGTGGTGGTGGGTGCCGCCAACGTGCTGTTCACCGTCGTCGCCATCGTCACCGTGGATAAATGGGGACGTAAGCCGTTGCTCATCGCCGGCGCCGTGGTGATGGCGGTTGCCATGATCGCGCTGGGGTGCCTGTTCAATGCCAAGGCCGTGGGCGTGGGTGCGTTGGTCGCCGTCGTGGTGTATATCGCCGGGTTCGCGTTCTCCTGGGGACCGGTAACCTGGGTGTTGCTCGCGGAAATGTTTCCCAACTCCATCAAGGGCCGAGGGCTGGGGATCGCCGTTGCCGCGCAGTGGCTGGCGAACCTGGTCGTCTCGGCGTCGTTCAAGGTGCTCGACGGCAGCTCGGCGCTGAATGCGATGTTCAATCACGGGTTCGCTTACTGGATCTACGGTGCCATGAGTGTGTTGGCCGCGTTGTTCGTATGGCGCTACGTACCGGAAACCAAGGGCAAGAGCCTGGAGGCGATCCAGGATCTATGGGGCAAGGGAGCGCGGGTTGCCGCTACCAGTGGAGCAACAGCGCCTTAGAGAGGTAAATTCAGCTCATGAGTGACCAGATCCTCGTTTCTCGCGCCGACGGTATCTGCGAGGTGCAGCTCAATCGCCCGCAGAAGCGCAACGCCCTCACTCTGGCGATGTATGGCGAGATCATCGATGCCCTGAACGAGGCGCGCGCCGACGAAAGCATCCGGGTCGTGCTCTTGAGCGGCGTGGGCGCGAGCTTCACCGCCGGCAACGATCTGAACGATTTCATCCGCGAGGGCAACTTCAACGAAGACAACAATGCGATTCGCTTTCTGGACACCCTGCGCAGCTTCCGCAAGGTGTTGATTGCCGCCGTGCACGGACAGACCGTGGGGATCGGTGTCACGGCGCTATTGCACTGTGACCTCGTCGTTGCCGCTCGCAGTACTCAGATGAGCATGCCTTTTGTGAAGCTCGGCCTGGTGCCGGAAGCGGGCAGCTCATTGTTGTTGCCGCGGCTGGTGGGCCACCAGCGGGCGGCGGAGCTGTTGTTGCTCGGCAGGCCGTTCGATGCGGCTGAAGCATTGCAGATGGGGCTCGTCAACCGCGTGACGGAGGATGCGGCGCTGATGGATGAGGCCCGTAAGCTGGCCCGGGCCGTTGCGCAACAGCCGCCCGGCGCCTTGTTTGCGGCCAAGCGTCTCTTGAGAAGCGAGACAGGCAGTGTGGGCGGCCGGGTCCAGGAGGAGCTGGAAGCTTTTCGCACGCAGTTGGGCTCGGAGGAGTTCAAGGCGGCGGTTCAGGCCTTCTTCGCCAAGAGTCGCGGTTAGGTGAGCATCTATTGCCTCGAAGGTGTCGTACCCGTCGTCGACCCGACCTCTTTTGTGCATCCTCGAGCCACGCTCATCGGGGACGTCATTATCGGACCTCGCTCCTACATCGGGCCTGGAGCTGCGCTACGGGGCGACATGGGGCGTATCGTCGTTGGAGCGGGCTCCAACGTGCAGGATAACTGTGTGCTGCACACCTTCCCTGCGAAGGAGGTCCGGCTCGAAGAGGACTCTCATATCGGCCACGGTGCTGTGCTCCATGGATGCACGGTGCGGCGGGCGGCCCTGGTGGGGATCAATGCCGTGGTCATGGATGACGTGATCGTGGGCGAGCAGTCGCTGGTGGGTGCCGCCAGCTTCGTCCGCGCCGGATTTGTCGTACCCCCGCGTACGCTCGTGATGGGCGCCCCGGCGCGTGTGATTCGTGAGTTGACCGACGAGGAGCTTTCCTGGAAGGCCGTTGGAACGCGGGAGTATCAGGAGCTCACGGCCCGCTGCCTCGCTTCCTTGCAGGAATGTCCGCCGCTGACGCAGGTGCCGCCCGGGCGCGAGAGTGCCGCTCAGCGCTCCGTCAATACCGTGCCCTTGCATACACTGCCGCACCGCAAGTAACATTGGAGTTACAAGTTAGCGCTAACTCAACGCGTTGCCTCCAACCCGACGCTTACGCTCACGTTCGCTTTGTTCGCAGCTCGGGTGCATCATCCGCCTGTCACAAATCAGGCGCAAAGATGTGTCAGCCATTGGAGGCCAGCACGTTATGAAACCGACTTCAGAGCAGACACGGAAAGGAGTCCTCCCTGCCGTTCCGTCCTCCATGCCGGAAGGCCTCAGGATGAGAAGTTTCTTCCGCTACAGCCCGACAGAGCCGTCGAACGCCGTTGCCGCGTGCCGTCCGGCCGTCGATCCTTCAACAGCCTATGGGTGTGTGGATTGGTATATATATCCTGACGCGCCCAAGCCCGCCCACGTTTGACCGTTTCCAAGGCGGCGGCGAGTGCTCTTCGCCGCCGCCTCCTGGCCCGATCACAGTCCTTTCTCCCGCCTTTAGTCCCTACTCCCGCGCCCGTCGGGTTGCGGGAACAAAAATATTTTTCAGAGCGCCTTGTTAGTACCACTTTCCCGTGGTTGCCCGAGACGGTCTCAATACCAATTTATGCCGTCGTGTGACATGTCAATTACTTAAGTCGCGACAATTGCGCGCGCGGCGCGCCTCGGCCCAACATGACCACCGGTTTCTGTCGCTCCGGCAGGACATTGCGGTAACTCGGCCACTTCAGCTTGAATGGAACGGCTCGAGCACCGCAGCTCGCTTCGCCCAGGAAGGATTCAAGAATGAATGGCTCAAGTCCCAAACGACGCGGCCGCGTCGCCATGTTGGTTTCAATTGGTATGGTCGCCGCCCTGCCGGCCTTCGCGTCCGCGCCCGCGTGGCAGCCGGATGTTTTCTATGCAGCGGGTACGGTGGTTTCGTATCTCGGTAACGATTACAGCGCACTCGTCAACCAGACCGACTACAGCAGCACGGGTTGGAATCCGACCGTGGCGACGTTGTGGTCGCTCATCGGTCCGGACTCGGGTAGCGGTGGCTCCGGGTCGGGCAGTGGCTCGGGCTCCGGCGGCTCGAGCGGCGGGTCCGGAGGGAGCTCCGGCGGAGGCAGCTCCGGTAGTGGCTCGAGCGGCGGTTCGGGCAGCGGCTCGGGCGGCACTTGCGCGGCGGCCTGGAGCGCAACACAGGTTTATACCGGCGGCATGACTGCCAGCGAGAACAGCATCAACTACCTGGCCAACTGGTGGACGCAGGGCAACGACCCGGCCACCAACAGTGGGCCGGCCGGTAGCGGCCAGCCGTGGACATCGCAAGGTTCCTGCAGTGGCTCGGGCGGTTCGAGCGGTGGCTCGGGCGGCGGCTCCGGCGGCGGGTCAAGTGGCGGCTCTGGCGGCGGATCCGGTGGTGGTTCGGGCGGAGGCTCGGGTGGTGGCTCACCGCCGCCTTCGTTCGTGTTCAGTCCCTACAAGGACATCACGATCAACCTGAACTGGAATACCAACGTCATCAGCTCGTCCGTCACGGGCACCATGGAGCCGGTGACACAGGTGATGCCGGCGGGTAACACGACACTCACCTGGGCGTTTGCCAGCGGTGAGTGCGGCAGTGAGACCTGGGCCGGCCTGACGCCCGCGGAGGTTGCTTCCAACATCCCGGCCTTCGTCAGTGCCGGCAAGAAGTACATCATCTCCACCGGCGGCCAGGCGGGAGTGTTCACCTGCGGCAGCGATGCCAACTTCACCAAGTTCATCAACACGTATAACTCGGCCAACCTGGTCGGAATCGACTTCGACATCGAAGGCGGCCAGAGCCAGGACATCATCAACAACCTGGTCGCACGGGTGAAAACGGCGCAGAGCGCATTTCCAAACCTGCGTTTCAGCTTCACGCTGCAAACGCTCGGTGGCAATGCTTCCCCGGGCCTCAACCAGCTGGGCTCGTGGGTGATGCAGGCCCTCCAGTCCCAGGGCGTGACCAAGTACTACATCGACCTGATGACCATGGACTACGGCAGCACGCTGGCGAGCAACTGCACCATCGTGAACGGCGCCTGCGAGATGGGCCAGTCGGCTGTCCAGGCCTCGGAGCTGCTCCATAGCGGCTTCGGTGTCCCGTACAACCAGATCGAGCTGACGCCGATGATCGGTGGCAACGACACCCAGGGTGAGACGTTCACGCTGGCGGACGTTCAGACCGTCGCATCGTACGCTCTGCAGAAAGGTCTGGCGGGCGTGCACTTCTGGTCGTTCGATCGTGACAACGACTGCGCCCCGGGATCGGCTTCGCCCACCTGCAACAGCTACGGGCAAGCAGGTCGCCTCGGGTTTACGACGGCGTTCCTCTCGGCTCTAGGTCTCTAAGATCGGAAGTTGAGCTGATACACCCGCCGGTGGCCCAAGGGTCGCCGGCGGGTTTTTACTTGCGCAGCCAGACAAACGTGCCGATGCCCGCGAAGGTCATCAGGATCGATCCCCCCAGGTGAATGGCCACGGCGCCCAGGGCCCATAGCACCCGTCCCTGCTGCATGAGCGCGGTGATCTCGGCTGAGAACGTCGAGAAGGTCGTGAGCCCGCCGCAAAAGCCTGTGATCACGAGAAGACGCCATTCGGGCGGAAGTGTGCTGTACGTGGCGAAGAAGGCAATTGCCAGACCGATGATGTAGCCGCCGGCCAGGTTCGCCGTCACAGTGCCGGGAGGGATGGTGGGAAAATGGGCATTGAGAAGGATTGCCAGCCACCAGCGAAGCAAGGAGCCCAGGCTGCCACCCACGCAGATCGCCACGACCGATTTCCACATATACCTGTCCTATGTAAGGTTTTGACCCCCCTTCGGACAGGCTGGCCCATGGATCTTCCGGGCTTCGAACATGGCTACGCCTTTCCGCGCGGGCTAAGCGTAGGCATCATCAGCCGCTAGCGTCGCGGCGGTTCGAGGAGGAATGCCATCTCCGTTTATGCCGCCAAGTTTAAGAGGGGTATCGATTGCACGCAATGAGTGACAGGACTTGGGGCCGGTTGCGCCTCATCACACTGATTCTGGTGACCTTCACAGCCATGACCGCATGTACCCGCCACGGACCTCAGCAGACGGCCTCGCAACAGGAGCAAGCGAAGCATCACGACGCGGACGCCCGGCTGCAGGCGATCTATACCGCCGAGTGGAAATGGCGCGAGGACCAGTTTGCCGACGACGAGGACTCGCAGAAGCCGATCTCGGATCATTTGCCGAAGGTCGACCCGGCGACGCAGGAGGCGCGGCTGCATTACTGGGAGGATGTGCTGCGAAAGTTGGATGCGATTGCGCGCGCCGAGCTGTCGCCCCGCGAGCAGCTCAACTACGCGGTGTATTACCCGCAGATCCAGGTGCTCATCGCCAATCAGAAGTTCCGCGACTTCGAGATGCCGGCCAACTCGGACACGACGTTCTGGACCGATCTCGGTTACACCGCGCGGCGGACTTTCCGCACGGTGCAGGACTACCGGAACTGGATTGCGCAAATGCGCGACATTCCGCGCTACTTCCACGAGCAGATGGATGAAATGCGGGCCGGTATGAAGCGGGGCTTCACACCTCCACGGGTGACGATGGAAGGCCGCGACTCGTCGATCACCGCCGTTACGGAGGCGTCCCCTGAAAAGAGCCTGTTCTACACACCGTTCAAGGATATGCCGGGTGTTCGCGCGGAGCAGCAGGCCGCACTGCGTGCTGATGCCGTGCAGGTGATCCGGGATACGGTGCAGCCGGCCTACGTCGAGCTTCTCCAGTTCATGCGCACGGAGTATGTGCCGGGCTTACGGACCACGATCTCCGCCCAGGACCTGCCGGACGGCAAGGCGTTCTATCGCGCGAAGATCCGGGAGTTTACGACCCTCGACATGGAGCCGGATGCGATTCATCAACTGGGGGTGGCGGAGGTCGCGCGGCTGCATGACGAGATGCTCGCAGTCATGAAGGAGACGGGGTTCAAGGGCGACTTCCCGGCCTTCCTCAAATTTCTGCGCAGCGAGCCGCGGTTTTACGCCAAGACGGCCGATGAGCTGCTGATGCGCGCCGCGTGGATTGCGAAGAAGTTCGATGGCAAGGCGTCGTTGTTCTTCGGTTATCTGCCCCGCGCCCGCTTCGCCATCAAGCCGGTGCCGGAGGATCTGGCGCCCTTCTACACCGCAGGCCGGGGAGGGCCGGGCGTTTACCTCCTCAACACGTACGACCTGCCGAGCCGCCCGCTCTACAATCTGCCGGCGTTGACGCTGCACGAATCGGCGCCCGGACACGCATTTCAAATGCCCATCGCAATGGAGCACAAGGACCAACCGGAGTTTCGGCAGCACACCTACATCTCCGCCTACGGTGAGGGCTGGGCGTTGTATTGCGAGAATCTCGGTGTCGAGATGGGAATGTACGAGAGCCCCTATGAGCGCTTCGGAATGTTGGGATACCAGATCTGGCGCGCGGCACGGTTGGTGGTGGATACCGGCGTGCACTCGCAGGGTTGGACTCGTGACCAGGCGATCCGGTATCTGCGGCAGTACACGGCTCTGCCGGAGCACGAGATCGAGACCGAGGTCGACCGCTATATCGCCTGGCCGGGCCAGGCGCTGTCGTACTACCTCGGCGAGCGCGCGATCCTGCAGTTGCGGGCCAAGGCCGAAAAAGAGCTGGGCGACCGCTTCAATGTCAGGGCGTTTCATGACGCCGTGCTGGAGTTGGGATCGGTGCCGCTGCCGGTGTTGCAGGAGCATATCGGGCAATTCATTGCCGGTGGGGGGCAGGGGCCTTATCCGGGGATGGAGTGAGCTCGCAGGTTGCGGCCTCGCCGGGGCGGCACGTTGATGACCGGGATCAGCCCGGCCGATGCTCGCGGTCGCTAACGCGCCAGAGCTCTGACCGCGCGCGCGGCGGCGGAGGCGCGGTTCTCGACTCCCAGCTTGACGAAAATCTGCTCGAGATGCTTGTTGACCGTGCGCGGGCTGATGTGGAGGATTTCGCCCATCTCGCGGTTGGATTTTCCGCGGCTCAGCCATAGGAGCACTTCCGCTTCGCGCGAGGTGAGCTGCAGGGTCCGTTGCAGGAGCTGCTCGTCGCCGCCGGCGGTGAGCTCGGCGAGGCGGAACAGCAGCTCGTCCGGCCCGATGGAGCTCAAGAAGGACAGCTCGACGCGGCGGTCGCCCGCTTCGAGGCATGCGCGGGTACCCGATTTGGCCGCACCCGGCTGGCGCAACTGTTTGAGTTGCTCGAGAATCGGCGGCGGCAGGCTCGTACCCTGGCTGGCGCCGGCGGGAAACAGCTCCGCCAGGAGTTGCTTGGCCTTCGGGGTGCACCACAGGAGGCGGCCGTTCGGGTCGGTGGCCAGCAGAAATCGCCCGGTGGCATCCAGAGCTACTCGCGTGCCGTGGGCGATGCGGGCGTTGGTGAGGTGTACCCGAATGCGCGCGAGCAGCTCTTCCACAATGATGGGTTTCGTGACGTAGTCGACGCCACCGGCTGCAAGTCCCTGCACGACGTGCTCCGTCTCGCTCAGCCCCGTCATGAACACGACGGGTATGTGCGAGAGCAGCTTTTCGTTCTTCAAGCGCCGGCAGGTTTCGAAGCCGTCCATGCCCGGCATGAGCGCGTCCATGAGAATGAGATCGGGCGTGATCTGGTCCACCAGCGCCAGCGCGCTCTCACCGTCGGTGGCGATCAGCACCGTGAAGCCGGCGTCATCCAGTGTATCGGTGAGAAAACCCAACGTCTCCGGCGTGTCGTCGACGACCAGGATGGTGTCTCGGCGTGCTGTTGGGTCAACCATGCTTCTGCATCGATTCGAGGACGGTCATGTAGCGCTTCAGATCGAACTTGGAGATGAACCCACGCAGGTGGGCGGCAAAGGGGCCGTTCGCCGGGTGCTCGGACTCGATCTCGCGCAACTTGGCTTCAATGCCGCGGACGTGGCCGATGCGGCCGAGCTCATAAAGGGCACGGACATGCTGCAGACATTGCATCGGGGGCTGTTCGAGGGGATTGGACGCAGCCGGTGTGCCTGCGAGAGCCTCCGGCTCATAGAGCCATTCGAGTTGCAGCAGTGAGCCAACAGTCTCGAGCAGCAGGTCGATGTCGATGGGCTTGACGAGGAAAGCATCGTGCAGCGGGCCACCGTCGCCGCCGGGGGTGTACTCGTGGGCGTTGGCCGACACCATCGCAATCTTGGGCTGGCGGCGTTCGTCCGCCGTGGCGCGCAGCTCTTTGACGATGTCCCAACCTGTCATGTCGGGAAGTGAGATGTCCAATAGTGCGAGGTCCGGTGTGTGTTGGGCCGCCAGGTCCAGGCTGGCGCGGCCGTCTTGGGCAGGCAGAACGATGAAGTCGAGGGGCTGCAGAATGTTCTTCAGCAGCTCGAGGTGGGAGGCGTCATCGTCGGCGAGCAGGATGGTTCGCCGTGCCCCGGAGTAACCGTACGCACGCCGTGGGCTCGAAGCTTCCGCGGCGTCGTGACTGGCCTGAGAGAGCAGCAGGCGGACGATGAAGGTCGTGCCTTCGCCGAGAATGCTGCGAACCAGAATCTCGCCGCCCATGATCTGGGTCAGCAGCTTGGTGATCGTGAGCCCGAGACCGGTGCCGGGGAGCGAGCGGACGGCATGGGCGCGGCCACGCTCGAATGGCTCGAAAACCCGGTCCAGATCCTCGGTCGGAATACCCATGCCGGTGTCGGCCACTTCGAATTCCGCAACCTCGCTGCGGTAGCGGATCGTCAGGCTGGCGTGGCCGCTTTCCGTATATTTGATGGCGTTCGACAGCAGGTTGATCAGGATCTGACGCAGACGCTTCTGGTCGGTGTGTACGCAGGCGGGCAGGTTGGCCGGAGGTTGATAACGGAAGGCGATCCCCTTGGCTGCCGCTTGCAGGCGGAACATGTCGACGAGCTGGTCGAGGAATTCCGGCAGGCGCACCTTGTCGCGATTCAGACGCAACAGGCCGTTCTCGATGCGAGAGATATCCAGCAGGCCGTCCACCAGGTTGGACAGGTGCTCGGAGCTGCGACGAATGACACGCGCCGCGTTTTCGGCGG
>Ga0335075_10016317_pt1 | contig 11107 bp, 9 predicted proteins | sample Lox_Sample_24_FD_206723 | JGI IMG/M metagenome (GOLD analysis project Ga0335075, IMG submission 206723) | Soil microbial communities from Loxahatchee National Wildlife Refuge, Florida, United States - Lox_Sample_2.4 | ecosystem: Environmental > Terrestrial > Soil > Wetlands | place: USA: Florida... | reverse complement strand
CCTCGGCTCCCCCGGCCTCAGCTGTCCCGGCCACGCGCGCGCAATCTCCTGGCGGCAGTCGGCCTGCTGAGCGCGCCCGGAACGGCCGCCAAACGCAGCACAGACGCCGGCTCACGGGCTGAGGACGAGGCAGCCTCCGGCGATCTTCTGCCCGATGCGGTCTTCGGGGTCGTGGCGGCTGAAGAAATGGCAATCGCCGACAAACGCGATGAGGCTCAGCGTGCGTTTAATGACGGCTCAATGCTCCTGGAACGTGACCATCTCTCGGACGCGGAGTCGGCCTTTGGCCGCGCCGATGAGCTTGGGCACGCCGAGGCGGCCTCGCAGCTCGGGATGCTGCTCGAGCAGCGCGGCGAGTTTCCTAGCGCGGAAGCGGCCTACCGGCGGGCCGACGAGCGCGGGGACGCCGGCGGCACCTTCCGGTTGGGAGCCCTGCTGGCACTGCAGAATGACCTGGCCGGTGCGGAAGCCGCCTACCGCCGCGCTGAGGAGCGAGGCCACGGGGCTGCGGCGTCGAGCCTGGGTGCTTTGCTCGAGCGACGCGGCGATGCGTATGGCGCGGAAGCCGCTTTCCGACGGGCCGACGAGCTGGGCGACGGTGTAGGCGCCTTCCACCTGGCCACAATCCTCGCGCAGCGAAATGAGACGGCAGAGGCTGAAGCCGCGTTCGTCCGTGCCGATCAATACGGGCATCCGTCCGCCCCGACGAACCTTGGCGTGATCCTCGAGGATCGGGGCGACCTGGCCGGCGCCGAAGAGGCCTACCGCCGCGCGGATCTCCGGGGCGACGCCGCCGGGGCTTTCAATCTCGGGGGGCTGCTCGTCGCGAAGAACGACCTCGCCGGCGCCGCAGGGGCGTACGCGCGGGCGGACGACCGCGGCGACGCCGATGGCGCGACCAATCTGGGTCGGTTGCTCGAGCGGCGTGGCGACGTCGCCGGCGCCGAGGCCGCCTACGCACGAGCCGACGTGCGGGGCGACGCCGCCGGGGCGGCCAACCTGGGGCGTTTGCTCGCCGAGTGGGGCGACCAAGAGGGCGCCGAAGCCGCCTTCGGGCGGGCCGACGAAAAGGGCGACGCCGCCGGCGCCGCCAACCTTGGGCTGCTGCTCGTGCAGCGCGGTGACCTCAACGGTGCCGAGGCGGCCTTCCGCCGGGGGGATGAGCGCGGCGATCCGGGAGCGGCGTTCAGCCTGGGTGGCCTGCTCGCCGAGCGCGAGGACTTCGCGGGCGCGGAAGAGGCCTTTCGTCGGGCCGACGAGCGTGGCCACGGTTCGGCCGCCTCCAACCTCGGCGTTCTCCTCGAGCGCCGCGGCGACCTGGCCGGCGCGGAGGCAGCCTTTCGCCGGGCGGACGGGCGCGGCGACGCCACGGGCGCCGCGAACCTCGCCGGCCTGCTCTCCGACCGGGGCGATGTCCGCGGCGCCGAAGCCGCGTACCAGCGAGCCGATGAACGTGGGGATGCCGACGCTGCGGCCAGCCTGGGGGTGCTCCTCGAGCGACGCGGAGACCGAGATGGAGCGAAGAGCGCGTACCGCCGAGCGGCCGAGCGCGGCGACGCGAAGAGTGCGTTCAGCCTCGGTGGCCTCCTCGCCGAGGAGGAGGACCTCGACGGTGCTGAAACCGCCTTTGCTCGCGCCAGTGACCTGGGCCACCAATCCGCCGCGTCGAACCTCGGCGTCCTGCTCGAGCAGCGGGGCGACCTGGCCGGCGCGGAAGCCGCCTATCAGCGGGCCGACCAGCTCGGGGATGCCAACGGCGCGTTCAACCTCGGGGCGCTGCTCGCCGACCGAGGCGACGTCGACGGAGCCGTAGCCGCCTTCAGCCATGCCGATCAGCGCGGCGATGCGGCCGGCGCGACCAACTTGGGCATCATCCTCGAGCAGTACGGCGACCTCGCCGGTGCCGAGGCCGCTTACCGGCGTGCCGATCAGCGCGGCGACGCCACCGGCGCGTTCAACCTTGGCGTACTGCTGGAGAGCCACAACGTGGCCGAGGCCGAGGCCGCCTATTGGCGGGCGTACGAGCGCGGGCAGCCCGAGTTGGCCGACATGGCACGGACCGCTCTCGCGCACCTGCGCGGAGACGCCTGAGCCGCTCGGACCTGACTACACGGCCCTGGCGGTCGGGGCGGACTCCATCTGGATCAGCTCGCGCTTGAGGGCCCGCCGTCCGCGGTGATGGAGTCCGTGGATCGACGACTCGGACCGTCCGAGCCGTTCGGCGATCTCCACCGGCGTCAGGCCAACCAGATGGCGCAGCACCACGACGTCCCGCTGGTCTTCAGGCAGCGCCTTGAGCGCGGACTCGAGATCCCACCGATACTCGCGCGCGGAGTCGTCGCTCTGGCACGTCGCCTCGAAGACCTCTTCGCAAGGAATGCAGCGGCGCTGGCGGAGATGGTCGATCGCGACGTTCCGCGCGACGCGCAAGATCCACGCCGTGAACGGCACCGCCCGGGGCTCATATTTCTGAATCGAGGACATCAGCTTCATGAACACCTGCTGGGTCACATCCTCGGCCTCGTGCTGCTCACGGACGAAGCTCAGCACGTAGCCGTACACGTTGTCCTTGTAACGGAGATACAGGAACCGCACGGCGTCCATATCTCCAGCCTTTGCGGCGCGGACCGCCCGCATGACGGACGGATCCTGGTCGTCGCGATCAACTCTCCTCGACACCCGGAATCCCGCGGTCGGCGTAACTTGGAGGTGGCGTTCGGGCCGCGTCGAGGCGGCCGGCGTGGTTTGAGTCCCCTGCGTGCTCTTGTTCATAGCTGACAACAGTCGGCCCTGGGGTGCAAGCTGGACGCCATGCACCACCGGCCGACCGATCCCCCTTCGGTTTCGAGTCGGTTTGGCTCCCGCGTCGCCTGCTCGAACAACCGTCCAGCTTCGCAGGCCTCGCTAAACCTACGCTTCCATACGAATTTCGCACCAGGGACCCACCCCAGTCTTTCGCAAGAGTCCCGACGCGAACCGGTCTAACCACCGAAGTGGACCGGTGCGGGCGAAAGTGCCCGCCTCGTTCAGGCGTTACTCCGATGCGTGCCAGCGGGTCTGTGCCGCGGCGCGCGTCTACCAGCCAGAGGAACGCGGTCAAAGAATTCTAAGAAGCTACTTTTCTCAAACCCGAAGCCGTTCACTGCGGGGCTGAGGTCTTGTACGGTAATCGGAGGATGGAAGCAGGGGCGCTTGGTCGGGTAGTCCGGCCGGCCGGGTTACTACGGGCGCTGACGAACTGGTCGTCGAGCCCGACAAGCTCTATCGCATTTGGCCGCACCCGCGAGACAAGGGAGGGACGTTGAAGAAGGAAGCAATTCAAGCCAAGCCGGTCTACGAGAAGCCCACGATCGAGGTGCTCGGGAGCTTCGCCGGGTTGACGCTGTTCGGAATCGACCCGAACAAGTGGCAGTCATGGGCTGACGTGATCGGCGGAAACGTCGTCGGCCCGAACGGCATCGGCATCGGCTCCTAGGGCGAGCGTGAAGCTGCCGGACGAGCTCAGCCACCTGGAGGCGGCTGCCGGTTGGCCACTCGGCGGAAGCGCACGACCGACGCCACGTCGCGGTCGCGCCGGGCGTGAACCGCTCGCGGCGCTTGCGTTGGCGCTCGAGCGCACCCTCGAAGACGGACCTCCGGCCGTCGCGTTCTCAGGTGGGCGCGACTCTTCGCTGCTGCTCGCGGTCACGGCACTGGCGTGCAGACGCGCCGGTCTCGGCCCGCCGCTGCCGATCACGCTATGCATGCCCGGCGAGTTCGAGGAGGCGGACGAAAACGAGTGGCAGAGCCTCGTCCTTGAGCACCTCGAGATCGCGGAGTGGCGGCGCATTGCGATCGCCGGCGAACTCGACCTCCTTGGCCCCTATGCGCGCCGGCACCTCCTACGAGACGGCGTGCTGTTCCCGGCCAACATCCACTCGGTCGTGCCGATGCTCGAGGCGGCAGGGAAGCGTTGCCTCATAGTGGGACAGGGGGGCGATGAGCTGCTGAGCCCCCAGCAGTGGCGGTCGGTCCACGACCTGCTCGGTGGAAGGCGCAGACCGGAGCCACGCGATCTGCCCAGGCTGGCGTTTTGCGCCGTGCCCAGACCGATCCGGCGGCTGGCCGTGCCGGTCTCGAGGGAGAAACTCGACACCATGCACTGGCTCCGCCCCGGAGCGAAGGTCAGGTTGTCCCGCGCGATCGGACGCGGCTTCGAGCAGCCGGCGCTCTGGCCGGCGGCGGTCAGGAGCCTTGCCGCCCGCCGTGACGTCGTCCTTCCGTTACACGCGATGCAGCACCTGGCCGAGGCGGATGGTCATAAGCTGGCGGCACCGTTGCTCGATCCCGGATTCGTCGGCGCCTTCGCGCGTGCGGGCGGACTCTCGGGGTGGGGCACGCGAACCGCCACCATGGACGCGCTGGCCCGCGACCTTCTGCCGGCGCAGTTGGTCGGCCGCAAGACGAAGGCGTCGTTCAATCGTGTCTTCTTCGGCGACGACAGCCGCGGCTTCGCCGCGAGCTGGTCCGGGCAAGGGCTCGATGAGACGCTCGTCGATCCCGAGGCACTCCGGCAGGAGTGGCTATCGGAGACCCCTGACTTCCGGACGTCGTTGCTCCTCCAGAGCGCATGGCTCTCGGAGCACGAGCTCGACTTCCCGACCGCTAATCGCGAGCTCGACCTGGTCGCGGCAGCCTGCCCATGACCGTGTCGGGTGCGTATGGCTTCCGCCTGTCCGGGCTGGCGTCAGACGCATGGCTCGGCGTGAGCGGCGCGACCAACTGGCTCGAGGTCTCCTGCAAGGTGGACGATGATCCTGACGCACCGGAGCTGTGGCTTGACGTACGTGCGCTCGAGCTGCGCGTCCATGCCGACATCCGGCAAAGCGAGTTTGTGCACCCGCTGCTGGGGCGAGCCGCTTCGCAGCTCGCGCTCGCGCATGGGGCCGATGGAATACACGCCGGCGCGGTTACGGGACGAGCGGGCGCGTGGGCAGTCATCGGACCGAAGGGGGCGGGCAAGAGCACCCTGCTGGCAAGCTTGAACGACATCGGCGTGCCAATCGTCACCGACGACATCCTCATGTTTCGAGACGGCGTGGCCATGGCAGGCCCGCGTTGCATCGACCTGCGTCCGGATGTCAAGCGCTTCGGGCTCGGCTTGGCCGTTCGCCCAAGCGACCCCCGCAACCGCGTCGGGCTTCCCTCCATCACCGCCGAGCACCGCCTCGCGGGCCTGATTCATTTGGAGTGGTCGTCCTCCGGCGAGACCACGATTGAGCCACTCGACCGCCGTGAGGCGATCAAGCGCCTGCTCGTGTTGCGAAGCGAAAAGGGCTACCCCCGCAACCCGCAAGCGCTGCTCGATCTTGCGCTGCTACCCACGGTGGTGCTTAGCCGCCCTCGCGCGATGAGCCGGTTGGACGGTGCCGTGGCGGAGGTGGAGCGCTTGCTGTTCGGGCCGAGCAGGGCTTACGCAGGAAGCCGCATGAGCTCGTGCCACGGATCATGAGCGGGCAAGCTCGGATCGTCTAGCCAGGCGTGCGCCCTGAACCCATCGCTGGGTGCCGTCACGCCGATCACGACATCGCGCCGCACCCCCTGGCTCCTGAGCCAGCGCTGACGGACCAGCGCGGCCTCGAGACAGGTCGGCCGGGCTCGCCGCAGGACCGCCTCGACGCCGCGAGCAGCCGCAGGCGGTAGAGCCGGCGGAACCACAGCTGAACAGATGTCCGTGTGCCCGGCTGCGAGGCGGCGGCGCGTTTGGCGCAGACACCGGTAGGCCCACCAAGCCGCGCGTACCTCGCTCGGACGAGGCGGTCGCCGCGTCACGACGCGAGCAGCCCTCGCTCGTTCAGCGTCGCAAGGAAATCATCGACGTCGTCGCCGGCGCGTGCCGGTTCGATCTCATATGTCTCGACGAGTGCCTGCACCAGGGCCTCCCGAGTCGATGAGTCGGCAAGCCGTCGCCACAGAAAGGCGCCAGCGCCGTGAACCGCGAGGTACACAGAGCCCTGTGTGTCCAGCGCCACGATCTCATCGTCGATGTCCCGCCACTCGAGGTCCTTCTTTCGCAAGCAAAGCGTCACGTCGTCATCTCCCTTGATTTTTCATGGTCGGGTCAGGTTGGGCGTATCAGTAGAGGCCGAGGGTTCCGGCCCGCCGCTCATGGCGAAGGCAGAGCCAGAACGCGAGGATTCCGGCCGCCACACTCGCAACGGCCAGCGGCAGGAGCTCGAGCATCGGCGTGGCGAGCGCGCGCCAGCCGGCACCTCCGATGAGGGCGTCCCGCAGAGCGTTCAGCACGATCGCCAATGGGTTGTAGGCGTCAAGCCGCGCGAGCCAACCCGGCAAGACCGACAGAGGGAAGAACACACCCGAACCGATGCCGACGACTGCGACCCCCGCGCCGATCGTTCCCGCCCCGCGTCGGAACCTGAGGACGGCACCCGCCACGATCAGCCCAATCCCCCAGAGCAGAGGAAGGAACTCGAGCGTCAGCACGGCCGCCGGCAAGATCCCGCCGACGTGAAGGTCCAATCCAAAGACGATCGCGATCACGGCCAGGAACAGGGACAGGCGCAGCGGTACGTAGAGCAGGTTGAAGAGCGAACTCCCGAATTGCACGGTTCCGATCCGAGTTGGAGTGACGAGCAGCGATTCCAGGGTCCCGGTCAATTGCTCATTGCGGATGGCACGCGAGAGCTCGTGCAGAAGCAGCAGGACGGCCATATTCAGGCAGACCCCGATCACCACGAATTCGACATACGTAGCGCGGGTGCCGTCGAATACCGGCAGTCGCGACGGATCGACGAGCTTGCCCAGAAACGAGAGCGCGACGACCTGCGCGATGATTCCGAGCAGACCTCCAAGGGCGCCCACCCGGTAGCTCAGCAGGATCCGGAAGTCTCGACGGACGAACGCCGCCAGCTTTGGAGCTTCGCCGATCACACTCATGCCGCCGCTCGAGTCAGCACGAGGAACGCCTCCTCCATCTCTGATTGCGCCTGGCGACAGGCGAGGACGTCTAGCCCTGCGCCCACGAGCCGCGCGACCGCCACGCCCAGTCCATCGGGATCTCGCGGCGCCAGCACGAAGTAGCCGGGGTCGTTGGTCGCCATGATCGCCGTTCCGGGCCCTGCCGCCAATTGGACCGCAGGCAACGACGGCGCGTTTCCGCGGTCGCGTGAGCGGACCTGGATCAGGTAGCGAGCGCTCGGGGCCCGAGCGGCCAACTGGGCCGGTGAGCCCGTGAAGACGACCGCACCCTGGAGTAGAAGGGTCACCGAGTCGGCGAAGTCCGGCACCTCGTCCACCCGCTGCGTCGTCCAGAGCACGGCGGCGCCTTCATCGGCCAGTCCTCGGATGAGGGCTCTGATCCGGCGCGCGCCTTCGGGGTCGAGATCGTGGGTCGCTTCGTCGACCAGCAAAACCTCGGGGCTTACCAACAGCGCTCGTGCAACCGAAAGTCGCTTCTGCATGCCGTGCGAGCAGCGCCCCACCGGACGGCTGGTCACGTCGGCAAGCCCCACTGCGGCAAGGACCTCCCGGGCGCGGATGCGAGCCTGGCGCAAGCGCAGACCATGCAGACGAGCAAAGAAGATCAGGTTCTCGAGCGCGCTGATTCGCATGTAGAAGGATCGATCTCCAGACGGAACGAAGCCGACCCGACCGCTCGTGAACACGGTTCCCTCTTGAGGTTTCATGAGTCCGCACAGGACCCGGATCAGTGTTGTCTTGCCAGCGCCGTTCGGGCCAAGCAGCGCCCTGATCTCTCCCGGCGCGATCGCCAGATCGATCCCGTCGAGAGCCGTCTTGTCCCCGAAACGGCACACGACATCCCGCGCCAACACGCTGCGCCTTGCCTCGTCCATGTGAGAACAACGCCCTACCCCGCCGCCGCCTTCCGGCGCGTCGAGACGCCCGTGCACCCGGTGCATCCTCCATCCAAGGGGTGGAGATTTGACTGATCTTTCGCACCCCGGAACAGATCCTCTGCTGCACGGGGCGTTATTGGGTGCGATTCGGCGGCACGAGGCCGTCCGCACCGAGGAGACATATGACGCCAGGACTCGCTGCAAAGCTGACCATTCACGACCCGGAGGTGATCGCACTCGACGCCGCCGAGACCGGGGCTGCGGAGACCGGGGCTGCGCCTACACCGCGCGCGCTGGGCTCGGCCCGGCCGCGGGGCCTGCGGGTTGTCGAAGGGGGTGAGACCTTCGTCGCCACGCGGCCTCGCCGCGACGGGCTCCGGCGGCTGCTGCTATGCGGAGCCGACGTGTTCGCCGCTGCGGCCGCAATGGTGCTCGTGCTGACATTGCTCGGCAACGATCAGCTCAAGCTCGTAACGCTCGCCGCGACTCCAGTTGTCGTGCTCTTCTTCAAAGTTGCCGGTCTATACGATCGCGAGCAGGTCCGGCTACTGCGCTCGACGCTGGACGAGGCGCCGGCGCTCGTTCAGGTCGCGGGCCTCTACACGCTAACCGTCGCCATCTTCCAGCCCCACGTCGTCGCCGGACATCTATGGGGCGGACAGATCGCGGCCCTTTGGCTGACGAGCTTCATCGCCATCCTTGGCGCTCGCGCGTCGGCCCGCTGGGTGGCGGGACACGCGTCGGCGCTGGAGCGCTGCCTGGTGATCGGCGATCCGGTGCTCGCGCGTCGGATCCGAGAGAAGCTCAGCAGCAGCCGCGCCCGCGCGGTGGTCGTGGCAACGCTGCCGCTCGAGGTCAACGAAATCGATCGCCTGGAAGGACCCGACGGCGTTCGCCGCCTCGTCGACAACCTGCGCGTCGACAGAATCGTGATCGCCCCCGCGGTGAGTGAGCCGGCGGGGGTGACGGAGCTTATCCGGCTGGCAAAGTCAGCCGGTGTGCGGGTCAGCCTGCTTCCGCGCATGCTCGACGTCGTTGGGTCGGCGGTTGAGTTCGAAGACATCGACGGCATGATGATGCTGGGCGTCCGGCCGTTCGGGCTCTCGAGCTCGTCGCGCCTGCTCAAGCGAGCGTTCGACATCGTGGCGACGTCGATCGGGTTGATTGCCGCCGCACCGGTGCTCGCCGTCATCGCCGCGGCCGTGCGGCTGGACTCGAGAGGGCCGATCTTCTTCCGCCAGATACGAGTCGGGCGCGACGGGCAGACCTTCCGTATCTTCAAGTTCCGCTCGATGGTCGTGTATGCCGAGCAGCAGAAAGAACAGCTGCGCGTCCTCAGTGAGGTTGGCGAAGGGATGTTCAAGATCAGCCGCGATCCGCGTGTCACGCGAGTCGGCGCGTTTCTGCGACGCACCTCGCTCGATGAACTCCCGCAGCTCTTCAACGTCATCAAGGGGGAGATGAGTCTGGTCGGTCCACGCCCGCTGGTCACCGACGAGGATGTGCTTGTGCGCGGGCTTGATCGAAGCCGCTTGCATCTCAAGCCGGGCATGACGGGACCGTGGCAGGTCCTCGGCACCCGGGTGCCAATGCAGGAGATGGTCGGTCTCGACTACCTCTATGTATCCAACTGGTCGCTGTGGCTCGACCTCAAGTTGCTCATACACACCGCCCGCCACGTGCTGCGCGGCGGCAACGTCTGAGCCGACCTCGTTCAGCCCGAGATCAGGCGATGCCGGGAAGCCGGCTCTGGCAAGGGCGGCTTCCTTCCGCTACGGAAAAAAGCAACGAAACGAAGCGTTTCTTCTCGGCAGGGAACCGCTAGCAGAAACCGAGGCGGCGCGTGGGGCGGGCTTACATCGGGGAGTCGATTATGGACAGGCACGTTGGCATACCTTCGGTCGCAGTGGTCGGCATGGGCTACTGGGGTCCGAACCTGGTACGCGTGCTGGCCGAACGCACGGATGTGCAGCTCCGCTGGATTTGTGATCAGAACGCAGATTGCCTGGAGCGGGTAGCCCGTCGCTACCCCGCGGTGCGAGCGACTCTGGATCTCGACACAGTCCTCGAGGACCCGGGGCTGGACGGCGTGCTCCTCGCCACCCCGGTGTTCACCCATCACGCGCTCGCGCGGCGCTGCTTGGAAGCTGGCAAGCACACCTTTGTCGAGAAGCCGCTCGCGCCGTCCAGCAAGCAAGCGCTCGAGCTGATCGATATGGCGAGAGCCCGGGCGCTCGTACTCATGTGCGGCCATACGTTCCTCTACAGCCCGCCGGTACGCACGATCGGCACGCTGATCGACTCCGGCGAGCTGGGTGATCTCTTCTTCATCTCTGCGAGCCGGGTCAATCTGGGCGTCCACCAACGTGATGTGAGCGTCATATGGGACCTCGGCCCACATGACTTCTCGATGCTCCTCTTCTGGCTCGGCGCGGCCCCCACGGCGATCCGCGCGACGGGTCGCGACTCGATCGTGCCCGGGATCGCCGACGTCGCATTTGTCACGATGGAGTTCGCGTCCGGTTTGATCGCCAACGTCGAGCTGAGTTGGTTGGCGCCAAGCAAGCTGCGGCGGACGGTGATCGTGGGCTCCAGGAAGATGGTGGTCTACGAAGACGGCATGGCCGAGCCGATCCGCATCTACGACCGCGGCGTCGACTACCGCGATCCGGAGAGCTTCGGTGAGTACCAGCTGTCCTACCGGAGCGGCGACATCCTTTCGCCGAATATCTCGAGTGAGGAACCGCTGGGCCTACAGGCGGCCGACTTCGTCAACGCGATCCGCCAGGGAGAGCAACCCGAGACCAACCTGATCGTCTCGCATGACGTCGTGCGACTGGCCGAGGCCGCTGAGGCGTCGATGGCCGCGGGCGGCGACCGGGTCGCCTTGACCCATACCACCCGGGTGGCGTTGTAGGCCATGGGTGCTGTCGGCCTCCATCACTCGGCCCCGACGATCGATGATGTCTCGGCGGCTGGGACGGCCGCGCGCCCTGGTGAACGCCGTGATTCCGCGGTCAGGCGCCTCCTCGGAATCAGCGATGCGGTAGCGATCGTGCTGGCGCTGGCAGTCGCGCTGACCGTGTCTGGTAGAGCCGAAGTTGCTCACCGTCTGCTCTGGGGTCTCGCAAGCGTCCCGCTCATGGTCGCCCTATTCAAGGCCTATGGGCTCTACGACCGAGACGGGAAGCGGATGGCCCACTCCACGGTCGACGACATCCCATGGCTGTTCCATGCCGTGCTTGGCGGGA
>Ga0335075_10016316_pt1 | contig 11107 bp, 6 predicted proteins | sample Lox_Sample_24_FD_206723 | JGI IMG/M metagenome (GOLD analysis project Ga0335075, IMG submission 206723) | Soil microbial communities from Loxahatchee National Wildlife Refuge, Florida, United States - Lox_Sample_2.4 | ecosystem: Environmental > Terrestrial > Soil > Wetlands | place: USA: Florida... | reverse complement strand
GCGGAGTGCTGCATAGGAATTGCCTCTCCGTTCATCATCCCGTGGAGGTAACATTCGCCTATAAGCTGGTAGAAGGTGTACTCATCAGCTTTGAGCGAAGGCTCTGTGGGCTTAGCGACCGAGTTTGTGGCCTTTACCGTAGCAGCTGTCGAAGTCCTCCTGCTTGGCTCAGCGACACTTTGGGGGAATATTGGACCCGGGGCTACAAGATCTGTACCCCTCCGGCTTAGTGGCGGAGTCGTATCTAGCCAAGCTCCCGGCATTCGCACTGACGGTGACCGCTCACTGCTGATCGATACGGTGTCTTGGTCCCGAGTGTGGGCTCTGTTGACCTCGTGCACAGATTGGGCTTCCTTGTTCACGTGTTCCAAACTCTGCTGTTTCGTTGCAATTCGCTGCTCCATCCAACGCTCATTTTGTTCACTGCTGCTGATGAAATCATGAACTTGCGTACCAGCCTGCACTCCGCCGACACCGTCCCCGGTTTGATTCGGTACGCTAGAACCACTAGTGGACTGCCGAGGGCTGAATCGCTTACTCTCCTCCTCTCGCTGCCGTTTCCCTTGGGCGACGGACTTCCGAAAAGTGTCAAGGATTTTCCTGGCAGCCATTTTATGCTGGCGTGTAAGCTTGGTCTTCGCTTCTTCTTCAACTTCTGCTTTGGTCTTAGTGAATCGTCGCAGAACCACCGGCACACTACAGCCATAGAGGATCGCAATCAAATCTCCCTTTTCAGCATGTTCGGGGACCAATCCAAGTCTCTTTGCTTTGGTGCGCACCAGCCGCCGGTTCCATATGACTGACTGGACCCTTTCGAGAACATCGCTCACCGCCTGGCAATCTGGGTGGTCAATCTCTTCTTGCGTGAAGAATGTCTCGCCCTGCACATGCGATTCCAGGGCATGGTTGATCAGCCTGGGATAATGTCTTGGAGGATTGCCATTCCTCCCTCGATCTGCGACCAACGTTCGCCAATACTCATCGGGGAGCTGTTTCCATTGCTCACCTTCATGAGCGTACTGGCGGCCAAGTTGAGCCCAGTCTTTCGGAATGTTTCCCTTCTGCGAGGCAGTCTTGAGGTTCTCCACTTTATCGACAATAAACCCTTCGACAAACATGCTGTGATAGTGAACACCATTCAAGTTCTCATATTTGCTGAATTTTGTGACCCCTTGCTCGAAACGTATAGCTTTCGTCACGTGTATGTTCCCCGCCGCCGTGTAGTTCCTCTGAGGTGGCACCCCGACCAGTGTATCTGGATTTTTCCTGACCATGCGCTTGGTCTTTGGCTCCAGACCATACGCAGCACCTGTTACGCTCGGTATCCAAGAAGGTATACTGTCTGTGCCCAGGCCATCACCACGTTTCGAAACCGCGCTGTCAAAGACGGCGCGCCATGGGCTTTCACCGTCGTCGTGGAGGGCCTGCAAGCCGGAAGACGGAGCCCAAGGACGACAAATGATGTCAAGCGCCCTCGACTTCTCTGACTGAGATATTGCAAAGTCAACGAAGTCAACGAAGACATCGGACACCGGTTGGTCGTAATTGACATAATAAGATTTCGCAACAATCTTCTGAGATAATTGCTCAATAAATTTCTCCTGGATGGTTCTTTTGTACGAGGCAACCATGCTCCTCATGTTTGCGTGGGACGTTCGGGGCATGGTATCCTTGGCAATCGCTAGGACAGCATAGATCGTATCCCTTGGTTCGCTGGCATTGAATGCTGTGAAGGTTGATACCAGCTGTTCGAGACTGAGCAACGCGACTTTCTCATGATCCGCTCGGCGCCGAAAGAGGTCGTTGGTTACTTCGACTAGTCGTGTGGCGCTTAGAGCTGGAACGTAGCCGAAGTATCTTGGCTTGAATCCGTATTCTTTCTTTCCCATCATGATCGCCTTTGATATGGTTTGCTTCTCGGCTTCGGCATCGTTGAACAAGGAGACTGCGTCCGCGAAGTCGAGCCATTTGATGCGATTCGGACCACACAGTATCACCGCATCCCTGGCGAGAGCAATCTCCTGTACAACCCATCTCCTGCTGAACCATTCTCGTTTCATCAACTCAACCATGTTGTTCCAGTCCTTGTGTAGGGTCTCATCTTTCACGAAACGATCAAAATACCTCAGCTTCAAAACGCCGGTATCAATGAACCTGAATGCCGCCCCACTATCTCCTGAATCACCTTCATTTTCCTCGCCCAGCCAGACATAAACTAGTTGAGCCCTGGTATAGATTTTAGCCATCAAACGTACTTGATGGTTCCTTTCTGAGAAGTCATCTTGATTGATGCAAATTTGGTCTATCCAAATGTATTCCACCCTATAGCGTCTGAGCTGTTTGAGAGCTGAGTCGAGTACGGCCGCGATCTCAAAATCGTACGGTTGATCATTATGTGTGATTCGCATTGTTGTCTTTGGAGCATCGCGCGAGCCCCAGCACCAACTTAGGGCAGCGTACTCCTGCTTCTCATCAAGTTGAAGAATTTGCCCTTCCACCTTATCATCATGGCTGGAGCTCGAGAGAGTGATTTTGAGAATGCGAAGATCCTCAGCTGGATCAGTCAAAGGGCAATATTTGTGGCTGTATGGGGGATGCTTCTGCACATTCGACATGGTAGTGACAAAAGTAAGGCCAGAATTATTGGATTGAGTTCCTTTGGGCGACTGGAGAAGCTGTGGTAAGAAACATCCAATTGGCGAAACATGAGAAATTTATCCATTTTTTGAGCTGAGCAGAGCCGCATTCTGATCATGTGAGCTTCATCTAGGTGATCTCTTCGAACTTTTCAAGGGAGGGTACGAAAAAGAACAGGCTGGTAAGCCACTCTCCAATGTTTTGCCGAAAGTGTAATGGCATCCGACGGTTCAGATCACGGAGCCAATGGCGTGCAAAGATCGGGCGCCTGCGCAAACCAATAGTTTGTGCAAGCGCTCAGAATCTCCTGCATGATAGCGCGCGTGAGGGAGGAGAGGAACGCCGATATGCAAGCGAATCGCTGGACGCGGCCCGCCTCCGTTCAAATGTTTGATCACTTTTAATGAAGCTAAATAAGGCTGCAACGGCATCAAGCGCGAAATTGGCAGTTCAACCATGAAGCTAGAGCACAGGAGAGCCTTCAAGTGTGACGAAATTGGGCGCGATCCAGGAGGCAGAAAGTTGAGTGATCAACGCCTTGGCTGCGGGAAGGCGCCTGTAGGGTAGCGGTAGAGGTAAAAAAGTGGTGGATGGGATTAGGCGATGGGCGGGGAAGTCAGAAAAAGAAAGGTGAAGATCACCTCATTAGTTAACGAGCAGATCAACGATGATACACCTAAACTCCTTCCACGAAATGCCCCGGCTCGGAATAATATGACCTCCGGACAAATTTATGCGCCTTGTCGTGTAATTTTTCACCATTATAACCTCCAAGAAACGCACGAATTTTGCCGGGCCTGGGCCGAGAAAGCTGGGTATGGGATTTCGGAAGTAACGAAGTCGCTCTGACAGGTGGGAAGCTCAGCAAACGAGGGAGGAAGCTCAACGCCAGGCCGCGTTAAGGGTGAGAATTCGTGCTGACAACGAGGCACATCGAGTACGTACTACGCTGGGTACCAGGTCACACTGAACTAGGTGTCGTGATTTTCAATGGTGCTGCAGTCCCTCATGTCCTGCGATCTATAAGAAACGATGATACCAGTGAGGACTGGGAGCTTGTTGGCGAATCTTGAATTGATGGAATCATGAAAGGTGAAACTCTTGAGATGGAAGACACGAGGGAAAGGCAATTCGAAATTCGCTAAGCGTATTGAATAGTGCGACTGCGACAAGCTCAAACGTCCCTAGTTTTTGTAGAAATGCGGAATCAAAGTCGAATCACCTGAAGTCAAAGATTGGCGGTTTGTTGCTCCAGCGATTTCTTGTCACCTAGTCGTTTGCTCTCTAGGGAAAAGAACTCGACTGATTCCGGAGCAATAAGCTCTTGAAGCGTCCAGCCCTGAGTGAACCATCTACTTCTCCGAAAGGCCGATTCCCACAAAATTCTGGAGGCCGGATCGTTCCTATCAGTATTGCATATCGAAACATCTGATAGATATACATAGCATTTGGCCGCATTATGGTGCCAGCGAAACATGGAGTTAATAGCCTCCGAGAGTTCGACGCTGTTTGATTTGTTGCAAAACAAGTATCGACTCGGCAGTAATGGAGCTTGTACTTTGCAGCTTGCAGACAACAATTCTTGATCTTGCGATAAGCTCATTTTCTGATAGTTTCGGGACGATCTAGTTCTTGCAATGAAACTTCCGTCTTGTCCCATGTGTCTGGTATTATGGCGTACGGTGGAATGCTCGGCTCAAAGAACTCTTTGATTCAAATCGTCTGGTCCGGAAACAAACGGAGCAGTCCCGTGATAGTTGGAAAGACAAAGTCCGAAACGCAGTCTCTGGGAAAGAGGTTGAAGCTCGAGCTTGCTGGCGGAAACGAGAAGCATACCTATCATTTAAGGGCATTCGTTCCTTTCCTGATGTTTGCTCTTTTTTCGCCGTTTCGCGAGCGCACCGGTTACGGGTACACATGTCTATTAGTGAAACCCAAGACTCTCGATAGCCATCGCATGACATCGAACTGTTACGGCCTTGCACTGATCAAGTAGACACGAGCGAGAAGCAGGTGTAGAACAATCTAAATTGCTGGCTAAACTAAGAATCGTAAAGCTAAGGAGAAAGAAAGAAAGGAAGGAAGAAAGAAAGAAAAAAAAAAAAAAAAGGTTTGACGCGTTGAGTCACCAACAAGAAGTGTTGCCCACGGTGAAGTATGATCCCGGCGTTGCCCATAAGTTTCCGGGTGATAAGTTGCGAAGGGTCCAAGCTGGCTTTCTATTGCCAAGCCATACACCATGTGCGTGAGCCTGTAACGTCGGCCGGTTCCAAACCCACAATCTTGTATATCTCCATAACCACATGGTGCAATAAAGCTGAAAATTTGGAACTAAAGATTTCCTAGCTAGTGCAACCATCGTGAATCAGAATTCTCAGAACGCCGCAGGCGTTTTGGTTTTGTTCGAGCGGCATAGCGAGTTGGCGAAAGACTACACGCTTGCTTGGGCTGTCCAGCAGTTTCTTACCGCGTCGGCACGCGTTACCAGTATACTCAGGATGAAGAAGAGCTCTCGGGGGATTTGCGAAGCAACTCCTCCGAGAGCTCGTTTTGCTTCGAATTAGGCCCGCATACTGTAACACCACCTCGTCAAAGCCGGTGGTTCCCGCCGCTAAAATTTTGTATGAATTTACTAAAAGTTCACGGATGACGCTAGCCCACCGGCTCTGACGAGATGGTGTAAGCCACGTAAGCGGGCTTCGAGCTTACTCGTAGGTATATATCCTCTCAGGCCAAGTCTCCAATCCGTATGTTCTTTCACCCCAAAATCTGTACAATGTCGTCCTCTTCAGCATCTCTAACTCAACTCGCTAAAGGTATCCTTGCCAACGCTCAAATTATAGAGGGCTTTCTGTCTTCGAATAACCTTCCTCAACCTTCCTTCGGTGCCAATGGTCCGAAAGACTTTCCTGTGGGGGCTGGATACACGGAAATTCACGCCGCTCGACATGCGCTTATTGATGCAACCAAAGAGCTCCGGGATCTTGTTATATATCCTACAGACACGCTTAAATGGATGATCATGAACGTTAGTAACGTCGGATACAGCAAAGATTTCGAACTCTTCTATTCTACTGATGACGATCGTTCCCTAACCGTTTGCGGCCAATTGAATTGGCCCTAATTTGTCCTTTCGTTTTGTCACTGACCGGTCTTGTTCCAGGACCATACACTTGCAGCCAGCCTGCACGCAATATCGCACTTCAAAGTCGCCCAAGCCGTTCCTACAACCGGCTCAATCCCCTTCACCGAGCTCGCCAAGGCTACGGGCCTCAGCGAACTCAACGTTGCTCGCTTCGTTCGCCGCACAGCAATCCAGCACATCTTCATCGAATCCCCCCCTGGCCATGTCTCGCACACCGCGGCCTCACTTCTCCTCGGCACAGATCCCGACATGCAAGCGCTAGTCGCTCATATGTCCGAGGAAGCCTTCCCCTCATCCGCCAAGATTGTGGATGCCTTGGAGGAGTTTCCATATAGCGGTAAGCCGGATGAGAGTCCGTTCACGTTGACGTTTGGATCGAGTTTTTTTGAGAGGAAGATGAAGTACCCTGAAACGATGCAGAGGTTTGGACAGGCGATGAGTAGGTGGAGTGAGGGAGATGGGAGTGAGCATATGCGGGATTACTATGATTGGGCGTCATTGCCCAAGGGGGCGACGGTAGTGGATGTCGGAGGTGCTTCTGGACACATTTCTCTCGCGATTGCGGAGAAGTTTATGGATCTGGAGTTTGTTGTTGAGGACCAGCCGCCATTGGTGGAGCAGGCGACGGGGTTGATTGCCTCATTTCCGGAGAGTGTTTCGAAGAGGGTGAAGTTCGTGCCGCATGATTTCTTTCAGCCACACCCGGCGGAGGCTCGAGGTGCTGCTGCGTATATCATGCGGTATATTCTTCATGACTGGTCCGATTCCTATGCCAAGAAGATTTTGAAGAATGTTTTTGAGGCGATGGGGGAAAATAGCAGGCTCCTCATTGCAGACGCTGTGATGCCACCAACTGGAGTTCTACCTCAATGCCATGAAGAAGTTCTCAGGAGCTTTGATGTGGTGAGTTTACAGGATCAAAGTGTTTATCGGTCCATTGCTAACTTTCCTGCCAGAGTATGCTCGCACAGTTGAATTCCCAGGAGCGAACGTTAGAGATGTGGGAACGATTGGTCAAGGATTCCAGTGATGGAAAGAATGGAATTAGCAATGTCATCATGCCGCCAAAAGGTGAATCTGTCAGCATCCTCGAGATCAAGTTCATCTAGATGACATTTTCAATGGCCACCACATTCTCTTGCTTACCATATGTTTGGTGGACATGGAACATAGCACCTACAGACTTCTTATGGTTGTCAATAAGGCAGTAAGGTTTCAATAAGCATCACCTCCGAGCAATCGACAACAGTGACTCCCACAACCTTTACCACTACCACACCACCGTTCCAATGCTTACTTCGTGATGTTGAACACCAAAGGGCCCATGACCGTAATCTTGTTTATTGGCGAACTGATAAAAAATTCCCTCAATAAATGATGGAGAAGGTCCTTTGAATGTCTCCTCTCTTGAGACAATCTTTCCATCTTTTATGAAGACTTGCTGGGTTCCGTCGATTTTCTTTTCCTCGTAAAGCTTAATGACGGCTTTGATGTTTACGTGCTGGTTTTTGGGTTGATAGTCAGGGCTTTCCGGATCCAAGTAGCTGCGGAGCTCTTCGATGCGCTTCTCGACGTCAAAAGTGTCGGGCAATGGGACCATAGGAGAAAATTTGATTTTTGAATAATCGATATTGTCCTCCTCCATTGCGTTTATGATTTTGACGGGAATCGGAGATGAAGGTTGATGTCGTTAGAGATGAAAAGAGATGAAGGCTGATGTTGTGCAGATGAAGACTGCAGAGAAAAAGATTGGTCGTCGCTAAACCCAAACAGGGGCGCCCCGGGACAGAGTTTACGAGTACGATGTTGCCGCTTATGCGAGGCTTCCGCGACCTTCGAGAAACTCACTCACCATGATTACGCAGCGAACACAAGACCGCCGCAATTTTCATGCATTCCTAGTCTTTGAGTGACTTTATTGATACCCTTTAGAGTTTGCATTTGATTTCTGCGTAAACTGCTTTTCTTTCCATCGACCTGTATGCTCCGTAATAATGACGACCGACTCGCAGACGCTTCAATGGTCATCTTCTTTTGCCGTAGCGCCACCATCTCGAACCCCCAGACTTCCTGGCGATAAGTTGCTACTACCTCCTTCTGCCCTGGAGCAACTTCTGGCCGCTGCGCCTACCGTAGTCTCACAGCCGTCGACTAACCGGCCGTACACATCAACTTTTGACCCCTTCAACCCCTACACGTACGCGGCTGAGCGGGCAGCACGCGCCCAATTCGAAGAAAGTCAGCAGCAACTTCCACATCCTCTCACCTTCCGGCTTGTCAACCCGCAGAATGGCCGTGTCATCTATGCCGGCATCAGAGAGTTTTCGGCCAAGGAGGGTGAGGTAGCGCTTAGCCAGCCGCTAAGAGAGGCCCTGGGCCTGAAAGAGCAAGATGAACCAACAACAGCCCATCACGATGAGCACATGGTGGATGATGTGGAGGAGCTAGGTCTTGCGGACAACACATCAAGCACAGTGACAGTGCATGCTAAACAGCTGCCAAAAGGCACCTATGTCAAACTCCGACCGCTTGAAGCAGGGTATGACCCGGCAGATTGGAAAGCTTTGCTGGAACAACATTTACGAACCAATTTCACAACTCTGACAAATGGAGAGATCCTAGTTATACCAGGCTCGCGCTCAGTGGGTGGAAAGCGAGAAGAGTTCAGATTTCTTGTCGACGGCTTTAAACCGGACGGTGACGGCATTTGCATTGTTGATACAGACCTCGAGGTCGATATCGAAGCTCTGAACGAGGAGCAAGCAAGAGAAACACTGAAGAGGATAGCTGCCAAGGCGCAAAATGCGCCGGGCTCGCATCAGGGAAGCTCAAGAGGTGGCCAGCTAAATTTGTTCAAAGAGCAACACGATCAGGTTTTACCGGGAGAATACGTCGATTACGAAGTTCCCTCATGGGATCGTTCACAGGGCGTTGAGATTGAGCTGAATGCCGAGGAGGAAGATGTGGACTTTTTTGTGAGTCCATTTGGACCAAGACAGCGAGCAAGACCAAGAGATGACGAGTACGTCTTTGCGGATATTGCGGCAAGGCCTCGTAAGCGCATACGAATACAACCGAAAAATGTTGAGCTCGATGAAGCCGAAGCGCTTTGGGTCTCTGTCCACGCGTTTTGTCCGGCGGATACCACGGCCGGTAAATCACCGGAGCGTATGCCAAGAAAATACTCGATCAAGGTTTTTTCTGTCGATCCAAGCAGTGCATTCCATGAAGGGAATGGCCCGGCAAATTCAGAAACACCTCCGAATCCAGACGAAGTGCGTTGCAACAACTGCCGTCAGTGGGTTCCATCGCGAACATTTGTCTTGCACACAAACTTCTGTTTGCGCAACAACATCCTCTGCCCTGATGGTTGCGGCCAAGTCTTTCAGAAGCGATCTGAAGCATGGGAAATGCACTGGCACTGCCGGCACGACACATTTCACGGCAATACTCCTTCAAGTCATGAAAAGCATGACTATCAGTATCACGCTGAACACACTTGCCCCGGCTGTGATCGAAAATTCGCGTCTCTACCTCTCCTGGCCGCCCACCGAACAACCGTCTGCCCCGCAAAGCTCATCCTCTGCCAATTCTGCCACCTCGAAGTCCCCCAAGAAGGTGACCCCGACTCTCCAGACCCCCAAGCCATCCTTTCCAACCTCACACCCCACGAACTCGCAGACGGCGCCCGAACAACAGAATGCCACATGTGCGGCAAGATTGTTCGCCTCCGGGACATGCGCACGCACCTCGCCACGCACGAACTCGAGAAGAAGAATCGGCCCCTTCCCCGACCGTGCCGGAACGTGCTCTGTGGCCGCACGTTGGATGGAACGAGCAAGAACGGCGACACGCGCGTCGGCACGCGGACGGGCGGTGGCCCTGGCAACGACATCGGCTTATGCAACGTGTGTTTTGGGCCGCTCTACGTCACGATGCACGATCCTGAAGGCAAGGCGCTGAAGAGGAGGGTTGAGAGAAGGTACCTTATGCAGCTTCTGACGGGCTGCGGGAATACGTGGTGCAAAAATGAGTTTTGCAAGGCAGGCCGGAAGAATCTAGGGATTGAGGGAAGCGTAGGGACGAAAGAAGCGCTGCCCATAGTTAAGCCTTATGTCGATTCGGCGCTCGATGCTGGTTTGGGGATGCCGTTACATTTTTGCACGGATGAGGCAAGCCAGACACGGAGAAACTTGGCACTGCTGCTGGCTGCCGAGAAAGATTTGAGAGGGCAGAGATATTCCTTTGAGTGGTGTTTGGCTGCGCTAGAAGCGGAGGGTGGAGATTTGCAGAGGGCGAGGGAGTGGTTGAGAAATTGGGCACCCATGGAGGATGACTAGGTTGATTGTGAAGATGGTTTAGTAAAGTCGTGAAATAGATACACGCTGAACTATCGGTAATTCAAGCTTGTCCCTTCATACCCTCCATGTTTGGTGTTTCCAAAATGTGCTCTCGCGAGAAAACTAGGGTCCTGATGGGCGAAGATCCAAACCCTGAAGCTTGGTTCCTAGCTGCTCCTCTGTAAATTCATCAACTCTCAGCGCTTTCCATCTGCCTCTTAGTTCTCGTGCATTCCGCACATGGGCAAAGAAAAGAGCTAGGGAAAAATGGCAATGGGATCAAAAATCCGGTCGCCTTCACATAAAATTTGTCTCCTCGCAGAACTCACATCTACTCTCGTTTTGACCTCCAGGTCCGGATATTTATGTCAGGTCGGGCATCACTGCTATCGGGGGAATGCTAATCAGGTGACCTGATTGTAGGCAACGGACAGGGTAAGTTAGGCCGAGTAATTTTATTAGGATGAAGCGTTTCATTTCGCCAGCCGTTGCCCCAAGTAATGAAGTTTCTCTTGCTCCAAGTCCGACATGGTCTGTGCTCCGCAACGCGTTCTTTTGTTGACGCGAACCTTAGCTCTTTCTGACCTTTTAATTTTCTTGCGCTGGACAATTATCTCTGGGCCAAACGGGTCCACTACCTCTGTTTTCTTGACCTCTGCTAAGTAAATTTCACCATACACAGAATCCAGCATGGCACCACGTAAACAGCCTCCCAAACGCAAGCGCGATACCGAAGACGACGCAGAGGCTCAGGGCTCCGATAAAGAAAAGCAGGCTAGGACGGCCAATTCGGCCAAACCTAAGAAGATCACCGCTGCAGGAACCAACAAGGAAGCCAAGAAGCTCTACACCGACACCCTCAAGGCCATCGACAAGCGCGTTGACGAGCTGGACAAGAAAGTGAAGACCATGAGTGGCAACAGTGCGGCGATCACAACCTCCACCTACGCTACCTCCGTCCGCCAGCACATGGGCGCGGTCAAGA
>Ga0335075_10016315_pt1 | contig 11107 bp, 17 predicted proteins | sample Lox_Sample_24_FD_206723 | JGI IMG/M metagenome (GOLD analysis project Ga0335075, IMG submission 206723) | Soil microbial communities from Loxahatchee National Wildlife Refuge, Florida, United States - Lox_Sample_2.4 | ecosystem: Environmental > Terrestrial > Soil > Wetlands | place: USA... | reverse complement strand
GATTTCCTGATCAATATACCCGATTTCAGTCAAATAATGAAACCCCACAGACGTTGCCAAGAATCTGCATCTCAGCAATTTAAACAGAAATAAACTCACCCTAACAGTAAAGGAGCTCCGATTTCACCTAGATGATCTAACATCGGTCGCAACTGAACCAAGTACTCCAGTAATCCCACTCGAGAACAAATCCCCGTGCAAATCTTCACTGCCAAGCGACAAACATCTAAACTCGGATCATACAGTTGAGTAACAAGCAATCTCGTCGCCCACTTTGCCACTCTGCCTCCTGCATCAACCAATTTACCTAAATGTGCTGTTGCAAAAAGTCTGATTTCCTTATCACACGTTGTCAAGGCTTTCGACAGGATTATTCTCGGATGTGAGTCGTGCGTATAGTCCAGTTGCGTGATGATGAGTCTGATCAGATCTTCGCGAGATCGTAGTTCTAATATATGGTAGAGCGAAGTGAAAATGTTGTGGTGTGAGAGCATCGCTAGTCCATCTTTGTGACTTGACAAAGTTCCAAGCATTGTAAAATATCCATGGATCATTGTATCTTCCAAGGCCTGCTTTGAGAAAAATAATTCCCCCGTATTACGAGCACGGGCATCCAACTCTTCCAAGCAATATGCAATTTCTTTCAATAGTTTGGAGTCCGTCAGATATACCCTCCCTTCAGGATTGGCTAACAACATAGTAATCATCGCACAACCGATTTTCACATACTGTGCATTGGGCTGAGATTAGAGCAATACTGGAAAAGCAAGTATACCTTTGTATTCTTGATCTTTGAGAATTTTTCCTTGTAAGGTCGATAGAATGAAAATAATTTAGGCAGTAAGCGTATACCCTTAATACTCTCGTCCAGACGCTTCTGATTCATAAGTGGTCCTTGAAATAATTCATAAAGTTTATCCCAGTGCCATTTCGTATAATTGTTTGTCATTAAAACTTGTGTGTCGAGCACCATTTGTCTGAAATGGGTATCGTCAACTTGCATTCCCAATTTCAATTTGACTTGTTCTACGGCTCCTGTTCCGCTCGAGGATTCATCCAATTTGGCGAGGGGAGTTGGTAGAGTGAAGGTAGATCGGTATCTTGTGTGTGCCAGAGAATCGATTTGGAAGATTGATGAGATGGCGAGGAAGTGTGAGTCTTGGTTAAAGCGGGCGGCAGCCGAGACTAATCGTGGGATAGATTGGATGCGGGTGCAGTAGGTTATTGGTAAGACGTTGGCTGCGGATTGAAGGATTTCGCCTAGGAGTAGGGTTGCTTTGCGAGCTTGAATATCTGACGTACAGGTTTCCACTATGTATGCTAGTGCGTCGAGCAGACCAGATGACATGAGAACAGTGAGGATAAGGGATTTATAATGCGTAAAAAGATTGGTTCGGCGGTCAGGTTCCAACGTATCAGATGCACGTTCGGCTGTTTGATAGGCTAGAGGCCGTCCAAAAACTACATTTAGTTTAATCCCAAGGAGACATACTTGTTAGGTGTCGGCCAGCAAGGAAGTTCTGTCCCCAACTTCCTATCCGTATATTTAACACTTCAAACCACATATCCAATAACACGTCGCGAATCACAAAACTCTTGACCCTCAGAGCATCGACTAGCGATCGTACTCCTGGGAAAGTGGGTATTTCCATATGGCGATTTTTGTGATGCGTATCTGATTCAGGTGGACCACCGGACACTGCACATAAAGCTAGAAGACCAGACCATGCAGACATCATTCCTGCTATTATCTTTGCGTTTCCACGTAGTCTCGCTTCTTCGGTAATCGGTGTGAGATCCCCATCTCGCTCTGCTTTCATGGGGTCCACGACGCTCGTCAGATCAGATAGGACGAGTCCCAAAGAGGAGGGGCCACGTATAGGTGGATCAGGATAGAGGAACCGTCGGGAGGCTGGAAAATCTGATACATAGAGGAGAGGATACAACAAGTTAATCGAGAACTCTGCGGGTCCTTCAAGAAGAGTCTGGAGAAGGGGTCGCAATCCCCCAGCGTGTACTAACAGCGGCGTGTCGAGAACAACTATTGTTATCTAAGACGTCACTGGAGAATATACGTATCTCGCCAAGCGTTTCGATAGCGATTGCACCTAGTCTATCTTCTCCGTGGGCACCCATCTCCGCAATTGCCACGATCGCTTTGACAAGACCATGGTTGAGGAATGTGACCCCCTGAGGGACATCCAGGAATGCACGTAACAATTTCATGGCTTGTTCTCTCTCAGCATTGTGCGAAGGTGGTCGAGAAAGGGATCGAATAATATGCCAGTCTATCCGTATACTTTCGAGGTGTTTCAAACTCTGAATGTCTGTGATGGAGTATCGAGCAACTCTATATCCCGTAGCAATCTCTTCTTTCCCCTTGCCCCACAATAAGGCATCGATTCTACTGTGAGACGAGTTCAAAAGCCAAATACCTAGCGATGAAGGCTGTCCAACTCAATTCCCATTTTAGGCCCGGATATCGGGTTAGTAGACGGCATAATTCGTTTCCTCTGTCTACGTACCATAGGCTGTCTCTGTCCTTGTCTTCCAATGCTTGCAATAACTCGGTGAGAGACCACGTAGGCGACTTGGGAGAGGTCTCAGCGGAAGGTGACGGCGGATCAGGGCTCATAATGAGGGTCTTTGGTCTAGTTCGCGTATCTGCAATTAGGCAATTGCTTCTAACAGAAGGCTACTCTTGGGACTAGCTTTCAGAAGATTTTTAATAGCCGCGATCTTGGAATTGGAATGGTTTAGCGCCTCTTCAGCTTGCTTCCTAGACAGCTTTTGTTCAGGCTTGTCCGACTTATGTTTGACATCGTAAACCTATGATATGTCAATGCACAGGCCTTAACGGCATAGGAAGTACCTTAAGGAGATTCTCTGCACCAGCTTTTATCTTCTCTTCAAGTTGTAGTTGTGCTGTAAGCTCCTCAAACTGATCGTTAGCAAATTCGTATTTCGACATACAGTAGCTGTTCTGGTAACACTGCTAGGACTGGACGTCGGCCGTGAAAGACCAATGTGGGCTATGTTCCCATTCCCAACATTTACTGGAGCCGGGTTCTTTCCAGTAGAATCGCTATCTCCTCTTCGACGGGCTAAAAGATTGGACCTTGAGGCATTTGTAGTCTGTTCATGAAGTGAAGGATTCGTGGTTGCCCTGACTAATGCCGGGCCAGGATTAGTCTCCTTTCCAGGAGAAGCCGGGTTCATCGTCGCAACTTGAAGGAAAAGAGAGTTGAAAGGAGTGGGGAAAAGACGGCGTCAAGGTTCAATTTCGTCCCCGTGTCTGCAGTAACATCATCATTTAATCGACTGCAGCGCAATTTCGTAAAGGAAAAAGTCGTACACCTAGGAGATGTCCAAAAGATACGCAGTACCTTGCCTCTAGTAGCTACTGATATCGCAGTATGACGATTTTCTTTGTATGGGGAAATTTGACACACAGGGCGCGCTCAGATCGCTTTTGAGGGAGGTGGAATTCAAGGAACTGGCCTTGCTTGAAGATCGAGGCTCAGTCGGGGAAATGGTGGGTGGGATGCGGAATTATCTTCATTTAGATCAATTACGCGCATATTTCACTTGCGGGCGGAGGGAGATCGCAAATCTCAGCGAACCCAACAGCGTCGGGCAGTTTTCCTCAACCTGGGCATAGTTTCTTGGCGCAAAAGTATGAAAAGCAAGGAAACAAGAAAAGCATACATGCGCATATGATAAAATCTATTACAAAACTAGATTACAATTCATTACATCTTTTTGGTTTTTTGCATTTCTAGGATTAGTTTCGCAACGAATGAGGGACAAGTACTGCTCTGACGACTCTTCCTTTCCTTTTCAACGTATTTACGTTGTTCCTCAGCTGACAATTTCGCAACTCGCTCCTTCTCTGCTTTTTCCTTTTCCGCCTTCTTCTTCTGTGCAATGTCTTGTTGTGAAGGAGTCTCCTCCAATGCGGCCAGACTTTTGGCGAATCTTGTGACCACTTCGGATCTTGTGTTCTTCAACTTCTTGCTCACTTCTGAACGGAATTTGTGTTTATCAAGAGAATCCACGAGTAAAATAACCTGTTCCAAGAGTCGGCTGGTGGCGACGAGACCATCATCACTGGTGGGAAGTTTTGTGACAAGTGTAATACGGTTCTTCATTCCACGTTTGAGTGCCTCGACACTGGAATCAGCATGTTAAAAGAGACGTCTGTACTTTTTGGGAGTCTCATCGGGAAAGTCTGAGATAATGAGATACTCGAACCACTTGCTTGAATCTTCAATCGCCTTGAGAAGAGCCTTCTTCTGGATGAAGAGAGTCTCTGTAATCTCAGGAAGTTCAGTGAGAATAGCATGAGTCGCTGGAACTGCACTAGATTCCGTAATTCTAGTAAAGCCCTGTTCGTTAGAATATTTGAAAATAGAAGAACGAGACCAAGTCATATCGATTATCTCGGAGTTTTCGCATCTTTGCTTTCCTTACAACCGCCCAGGCAAAGCCTTCCCACTCTGCACTCGGGTCAATGATAACTTCTACCAGATCCTCTCCTCCTGATCCAACCCAGTCAAAAAAGAACCCGGCAACAGCTTCAACAATCCACCCCACAAAATCATTTCTACTAACCAAATTCATCTCGACCCAGAGTCTAGAGATGTTGATTCGTCCAGTAGCATAGCTCTCAAACACAGAACCTCCATCATGTGACAGTGGTACAACGCGACCGTCTACAGATGGAATGCCGAATTGGGCAAACTGGTCAGAGAGTAAAGTACTGTTGGTCTTGATCCATTTCTGTGCGAGCGCTTCGTTGCGTCCACGACCGTAGCGGTGGAGGCCATAGTAGACTGAAACTAGAGACAAAAGAGCGTATTCAAAGTAGAAATCTCGCCATGTATGACGTTTCCAGAACTTCAGGTGTTCAAGCCAGCCAGCTGCGGTAGGTGTGACATCTGCAGTCGTAGGATCCGCTCTCCAACATTAGATTTGTACCAGAGAAAAAGAGAAATACGAAACGGCAATTGGGGATGGCTGTTCATACTCAGCAAAGTCTAATTTTCATCAATAAAATCACTCAATTGACAATTACCAGGGTCTGCAGCGAAAATCAAGGCGATGAACAGCGAAAAAACGAAGAGAATTGCCAGAAACTGTAACTGCCGATTCATTGTGCTGCGTTGCTGTGGAGCGTACGTATGCAGACTGTTATTTGATGGTGACGCGGAGGGAGGCTTGACTTTTTCTCGCTAAGATTTTGTGTGCGGGCGGCAGATGCGGGGTGCACCATTTTCAATCAGATCACTGAGACACGCATCTCAAACCTGTCCTGGAATACGACAATTATGATAGAACAAACAATACAAGGAAATATCTTCAATTCTAAATACCCCCACATTGAAAACTGACCCCGACTTAGATAAAGATCTCTGATATTACTTACTGCGAACGAATAACTATATGCTCCCATTTCATCGAATTTTCTCGATTTCCCCTCGTGCTTCTTCCCACTGTTCCAATCCCTTACGTCCAAACTCGACCATAGATCTCGCAAAGCCAGCCATCATCTTTCTCAAATCCGCCTCCTTAGTCTTTTGATACCGTTCCAATTCCTTCCTAATTTGCTCCGAAGCAACCTTTACATCTTGCTCCAATGCTTGAAGAGAAGCCTCCAACTACAAGAATTAGCATATGAACCATAAACAAATTAGAAGATTACCTGAGCGATAGATTCCCTTGTTTTCCCAATGTTATTGCGTCGTGTAGTCTCTGGATCAACATCAACAATCCCCCTCATCGCATAATTCAATTTCCCTAATCCAAAAACTTTGCCTACTCCCGACAAGCGTTTCTTAGGTTTTGTCTTACTGGGACTTATGTCATCTTCATCACGTTCCTGTTCAGGCGAAGAAGGGGGATCTGCAGGACTCATAGGAGGAGATTGACTTGCAGAAGGAGGTGGAGCCGTTCTCGGTACAGGAGGAGTAAAAATTTGAGATCCTTCGATTCTGGAGATGGAAGCTTCGATTCGTCGAGCTTCTTGTTCGGATTTCTCGAGGGTCGTTAGTTGTGCGGATTTGGCAGCTAATGTTTCGCGGGTTAGTTCTAGTTGAAGAGCCTTTTGACGGCGGTATTTGAGGACGTCGCGGAGGATGTCGGCGTATTGGGCGGATTCTGCAAGAGGTTCCATGAAGGCTGAGGATAAACCGAGAACCTTTATGATTAGCTTAGAAGGGCGGGAGACTACGAGTTCTTGGAGCGAGAGGTATGTTCCATCGCTGGCTTGTCCAACACGTTCGATTGCAAGAGGTAAACTGCCACCACTTTCATTTAAGGAGAATGCGTTGTAAGCACCACCAAGTGCTTCATAATCTTTAGACAGTTCTATAGTCAGTAAAATCCAAGGACAAGATACCTGAATATCGTTTGACTAATCTTCGTACAATTTTCTCTATACCTCCTCCGACAAGTTGTTCAAATTCTTTGGCAGCAGCATCGGTTTCGGTAAAATAACGATCTTCCTCATCGGGAACCTTGAGCTTCCCAGATTGCTTGGGGACTAGCATTCCCTTGTATCGTTGGTCGCCGTCCGCAGAGGCTGGATCTACGGGAGGTGCTTTAAGGATATTCTTTGGCAATTGTGAGATAGGTGGTGTGTGAAGGACCTCAGTCTGCAAGGGCATTAGGAAAGAGTAAGGAGGATGATACCCATGATGCATCAGCAGTAAGGAAACGATGAAACGTATGATCGCGACGAAGAATAGGATGTTGTGCTAATCTATTCAAGAATGATTGAAGCATGCGTTTTCGAAGTTCAATGATAGTGACATCTTCGGTAGCCTTCCTAGGAGCAGCCGCATAATCAGCTACGCAACATCAGCACCATTCATAAGGAAGAGTATAAGATACATACCTACGGTATGCTTTTCAGGAATAGGAGGAATAATCAAGGTAGGATATAATCGAACAAGCGCCTCTCTGAAAGAAGCAAACTCAGAATATCGACGTCGTAAAGTCAATCCCTATACAATTAGATGAATGAATGCAGGACGCTCATACCCCAACTTCAATGGTATAAGCGATGAAGTTAGCACCTCCATCAGAAGCCTTTCCCGCATCACTAATAACAATCATCATTTCGGGATTCTTCCTCAGGATTTCGTCAATTCGACAACAACTTTCTCCCTCTTTCTCTCTCGAGACACCACTTGTCTCTGCCCCAGCATCCTCTGCAGTAGACTCAAGTGGAGGCTCTGCACTGAAATCAGAATTGGTGGCCCGATATTGGTATGCAGGAGCATCATCCGATGAGGATGTCGGAGGCCGGTTACTGTCATATGAAGGTTGTGGATTATGTGCTTGGAGTGTAGGTGAGAAGGGATATCCTGAGCCGCTAAATGGTGCATATGAGTTTGCTCGAGAAGATCCAGGGGATGAAGGAGAGGCAAACGGGTTATTGTCTTCAAAGGTAGCCATGATGAGGAAATGCCACTGTTTCTAGCGGACCACTCGGCGATTAGGTTGACTGCGCAGCGGATTTAACGACTCGAAACAGTCCAGTTCCCTTCTAATCAAAGATTCGCCTGTTATCCACCTAAACTAAGGTGAATGTATATTTTTGTTTCTTTACTTGAACTCCTACTGCTCTTCCTTGGGTACGACGTGAACTTGGTTTGGGGTGGATGTTGATTGCTTCATGAGGCGTCAACGGTTTGCGCTTACATAACGTCAGACATCCCCGTCTCGTCAGTCAGATCTAAATCGTCGAACGTTGGAGACCTACCGGAGATACGAGATGAAACGCCAAGTCGTCTCTTTAAATATACCAAAAATGAATGCATTGCACTTGAAACTTTCTAAAGTCTCGGACCAACAGTCCTCAGACGCCGACAGATCTCAAAGAAATTGCATAACATTCCCATATAAAAGAATTGTACCACTTCATTCTAGTCCAATTCCTCAAACTTTCCACTTTGTTGTGCTGTGCGCACTGGATTCTCTACACCAACACCTAAACTCCTCATCCTCTCAAACAACACAAATAATCTCTCCGCCTCCCTCTCCTTCTCCTCATCCGTCATATCAGCTAAATTCGGAAGAGGCTCCGCATCTAATCTCTGTCCAGTAACAGGATTAATATCATTCCTTCCACTTGCCTGGTTTTGCAAGTTGGGAGGAATTGGAATGTTATGGGAGAAGAGATAGCCTGAAGCATAGCCATATCCAATTGCGTCGACTAAGGCTGATGGAGAGGAATTGACTAATTGGAACATGAGCGAGAATATGGCTTCGCGGAGAGTTGGAGTGAATGCATTTGTGACTAGACGGAGAAGACGACTGGAAAGACTAGTGCCTTTACCAAGAGGGAGATTGCGATCTCTAATAGTTAGTGGCGGCATTTGAAGTTGTGTACTCTTCAGTTGGGAGTAGCCGCAGTTTGATGGTGTTTTGAATCGTCTCTGGAGCGGCGTCGTAGATGTTACTTAATAGAGCAAAGACAGGGGAAAGATCTTCGTCTAGAGTGTTATCGGCAATTGACTCAGTGTCTTCGGGGATCGTATTGTCGATTCGATTGATTATTAGTGTGACGACCTGTGTAGGATATTCCCTCGGGAAGAAATCTGGTTGCGATGGCACCAGCGGAAGATTGAGAAGACAGTGGATGATATTAGTGATTGGTGACTCATACTGTGTGAACGGGAAGGAAACGAAGAGCTTAACGAGAATTGAGAGTAGTCTAGCATTAACTCCGAATATACTGTGATCGTACGATTCTGAATCGTTCTCAGACACTTTGACATGGAACGTCAAATTGTACAGAAACTTCAATTGTTCCATCAACGGAGTTGATTGAGGCGCCGAGAATCCTGTCTTCTCATTACTCTTAATGTAAGACATCAGAATCTACGGTCAGGATGACATTAAAAGGTAAAAGCACCTTGGTAAGATCCGTCAGAATTCCCTCTTCATTAACAAGGCGTTCAACAATTTCATCTTTCTGGGCAGTTAACAGAAAGCCAATCCGTCCCAGCAAGAAATCATCATCACTATCCCTCTTCTTTAAAGTTGCTTTGAATGCAGCTGCATACTGTTCCAAACCTCCTACTTCAACGAATATCTTCCGTGTATGCGGCTTTAGGTACAGAGCGTTTGCTAGACATCGCTGAGCTTCCCTCCGAGCAAGAACATCCTTCTCGTCAAAGGCATATGAACACAAAACTTTGATCCCCTGATATTAGTTACAATTGCGACAGATAGTTAAACCCTTGCTGTATATAATGGATCAGCATTCTCTACTTCTCTTCCCAGCACCTTGAGCTCCGACAATGTGGCCAACAACGCTAGATCTTGTTAGCTGTTTCTAGCAATTGGGACGTAATACCATCCTTCCCAAGCTTATTCTTTTCCAACCTGTCAAGAAGTTCTTCCACCTGCTTCACCTTCGCAGCTCTCACAACCCCTGTCATGTTAGTCATTCCAACTCCTGACTACCTGTGCAAATTGGAGGATGCGGTACCTTCCATCTATAATTATATGTTGCGTGCCTGATCTTCTAGAACTTCGTCATCGGGAACAGTAGGATAACGACTGTGTTAATTCCGAGGATACTGGTTGCATATATTAAGATAATTTTTATAATTTTATTGAAGGTCCTGCAGCTGTCCGTGACGCCAAGTCGCTGACAAGTTGCGTTGAACCACAACGCTGGGTACTTCCCTTTGTTCGTAGAGTTGTTTATTAGGATTTGACGCCGTCGATTCGACACCGTGAAAGACCCGAAATTAAGGTGTGTACGGATCGTCGCTCGTAATTTGTCAACTCTTAGCTAGATCTCAACGCCAGATCGGATGAATGGCGAACGAGGACTAGGGAATCGAAAGCATATGACACGGGGAAAGTTTCAAATAGGCCTTCGTGGGGGCACGAAGGTGACCTAATGCTTTGAAGCTCGCGGATGATTGATGTCCCCTTCACCGGATTGTAGTTAGCGGCGCATTTCCAAGCAGCCAGACATCAGGAAATTCCAGGCTAGCTGCAAAACGACATGGATTGGCTGCATTAAAGATTAGTTGCACCATGTCTCTATTGCAGAAGCGGTCCGAGCTACCCGCTCGTTTAACAACTCTTGCGACCATCCGAAGTGTAACGTTACAATCAGCCATTTGTCAGAACGCTAATTTTGGCTCAAGGAACCCCACTGCAACTATATGGACAAGAAAAAGGTCAGAGTAATTGATAAGCTCCTTTTCAAATCTTCTCCGCACAATAGTCTCTGTCTGTTTTCGGAGATGGGCGAGATTCAGGTCGTCAGATGGTTGGAATGGATGTAAATTTCGCATTTTTACGTGACATTTGAGGATTTTACGGAAATGCGGGTCATCCCTACCATCAACACCTCCCGTCACTCCGCAACGAGAGGCAAGATGCTGCAACTCACTTCAAGTAATGCAACCATCAAAACGATGTCTAATTACTGTAGAGATGTCAATTGGCATACAATCGCCACTACGGCATAGTATCGTAGCCTCAATTGGGGGGATTACCTCCGTCCGCGGCGTCCATGATATAATAATCTCGGTATCATTCCTTTCTGGCCAAGTCCTAACATTCAGCGAACGGGCAAGCCGATAATACGGAAAGGTCCTGGTGGACGGTATACCTCAAACTGTGTTGAAATATTGATGCAAGATCATCCGATTCAGGACATATCGTCACAGTCTTTGGATGTACGGGATTTCTGGGTGGATATGTAGTGAGCAAGTTGGGCAAACAAGGGAGTCAAATTGTTCTCCCCTATCGGGACATTACCTATGCTCTACCCCTCAAAGTGAGCGCAGACTTGGGAATGACATACTTGCAGGTACTTCCCATCTATTTTCAATATTGATATCCAGGAATACGATCCTCGTGATATGGATGCGATTGAAAGAGCAGTTAAACACAGCGATACGGTCTATAATCTCATTGGAACGAACTACGAAACAAGGTACATCAGTTACTCGTCTTTTCTAATGAAGAAATTACAACTTTGACGATGTTCATGTTACACTTGCACAACGCATTGCTGAAGCTGCGGCCAAATATAATGTCTCGAGATTCATCCATGTCTCTAGTTACAATG
>Ga0335075_10016314_pt1 | contig 11108 bp, 11 predicted proteins | sample Lox_Sample_24_FD_206723 | JGI IMG/M metagenome (GOLD analysis project Ga0335075, IMG submission 206723) | Soil microbial communities from Loxahatchee National Wildlife Refuge, Florida, United States - Lox_Sample_2.4 | ecosystem: Environmental > Terrestrial > Soil > Wetlands | place: USA... | reverse complement strand
AAGTAGTCGTCGGCGCGTCTCGGCCATCTGGTCGTAAGAATCCCGTTGCGCAGACCTTTGAACACCCACGGCATCTACATCGCCACCCCGGCGTAACTCAGCCCGAAACTTGGCTCGATGAAGGGGAAGTCGGTGAATACGTCCCCGTTAAAGACGTCGTGAAACAGCAGCATATTGTGCAACGAGGCCGACCTGGCGAAGCACCGCCCGATCCGCCCGTCGCGGACCTCCAGGCTGTAGAGCACTTCCCCCTGGGATGCTTCGGCCCAGCCCAGCGCGATGCCGTCGATGCTCGGCACCTCGACAAGTAGCTCGGCGTCAGTCAGCCCGGCGAGCCGGTCGCAGGCGCGCTGGATCAGTTCGACCGCGCCGTCGATTTCGGCCCACCGCACCCGCAGCCGGGCCAGTGCGTCACCGTGGTCGTTGACCGCGTCGCCGTCGACCAGCGGGAGCTCGCCGTAGCCGTCGTAGACCCGGCGGCGGGCGTCGTCGTCGACGCCGGAGCCGCGTCCCACCGGCCCCAGTGCGCCATGCGATGCGGCCAGGACCGGATCGAGATGACCGGTGCCGCGCAGCCGGTCCAGAAATGATGCATCGACCATCAGCGCGCCGCGGTCGCGGTGAATTCGTTGCGTAATCACCGCCAGCTGCGCGGCGATGTCGGCCGGCTGCAGTCGCGGCTCGCTGGCGACGCCGCCGACGCGGACCACCGAGCGGCCGAATCTGTTGCCGCACAGTGCCGAAACCACTCTCACGACGGATTCTTTGTGCCACCCGAAGCGGGCGTGCGGTACCGCCAGTCCGGCAGCATCGCAGAGCCGGGTCACCACGTCGAGGTGGTTGGCCAGGCGTTCCAGCTCGGCGTGGATGACGCGGATCAGGCCGGCTCGCCGTGGCACAGCCACCTCGGCCAGGGTTTCTGCGGCGTGTGCGAAGGCCAGCGCGTGCGCGACCGATGCGATGCCCTCGACCCGCTCGGCGACCAGGATCCCGTCTCCAAGTGCTAACCCCTCAAAGCGCTTGGCGATGCCGCGATGTTTGTAGTGCGGGCGGATATTGAGGTGCGGGATGTCTTCGCCGGGCGTTTCGATGAGGAACTCGATCGACTCGAAGACTCCGGAACGCACCGGGCCCAGGGGCAGCGTGAAGACTCCTTGTCCGCTGACATCGACTGGTCCATGTTGGTCGGCGGCGCTGGAATGGATGTGCCGCTCAAGCCGCTCCTGCTCGGGATGGCCTGGTCGCGGTGTGGGCTGCCCGGGGCTGCGAGGCAGCAGCAGCGGGTCCAACCGAGGGTGACCGGTCGGTACCACACCCGAGAGGTCGTGCAGCGCGCGCTCGTACCAGAACGCCGCGGGCACATCGGGTGTCAACGCCGGGTAGGACAGCGATCCGCCGTCATCCGGCGCGATCAGCGTGCGCAGACAGCTGACGAGCGAGCCGCCGACCAGCAGCCCGTGGAGGTAGGCTGCCTCACCCCGGTGGCTGCCGAAGACGCCGGCGAACCGGTCACCCTCGGTGACGCGGGCGGTGATCCGCTCACGCCATTGGTCGGCTGCCAGGTCGACGACCATCGTCAGGGCGGCCGCGGTCATGGTGCACCCACGAGCAGTTCACGAGCACCGGTATTGAGCAGGTCCACCAGCTCTGGCGGTGGCGCTAAACCCAGGACCAACAACACCAGCACTCCGGCGACCACCGGTGTCACCATCCATTGGCTGGGTTCACCACGGGTCAGTGCCGGCGCAGCCTCGGTCGCGTCGACGGATTCGGGCTGGAACAGAATGCGAGTGGTCGCAATGCTCAACCCCAGGAACGCCAGGGTGACCAGGCAGACCAGTACCGCGGTAAACACGTTGCGGCTCTGGGCAAAACCACCGGTGACGATCTGAAATTCGCTGCGGAACAACCCAAATGGCGGCATCGCCGACAACGCCAGCACCGCGGTGAGAAACAACGGCCCCGACCACGGCAGCACCTCGATGCCCCGGGCCATGCGGGCTAGTTCCTTGGTGCCGAACTTGCGCACCAGCACTCCCGCGCCCATGAAGGCGTTGCCCTTGGCGGCGGCGTGGGCCAGCACATGCAGCAACACTCCGGATAACGCGATCGGTGCGCCGAAGCTAACGCCGATCGCCAGGATGCCCATGTGTTCCACGCTGGAATAGGCCAGCAGGCGTTTGATGTCGCGTTGTTCGAGCAGATACAGCGCGGCCAGCAGCAACGATAAAACACCGAAAATCAGCAACACGATTTGCGGGAACCTGGTTCCCAGAGTGCCCGCGGCGATCTGGTAGTAGCGCAGGATCGCATAGAAACTGACCGCCAGCAGCGATCCGGACAACAGCGCCGAAACCGGCGTGGGTGCTTCAGCGTGCGCGTCGGGCAGCCAGGTATGCACCGGAAAGAAACCCACTTTAGTGCCGAATCCGACAACGGCCAGCACGAACGCCAGACGCACCGGTGTCTGTGGCAATTGGGCGGCAGCACGAATCAACGGATCGAACGCTAGGTCGTAGGACTGGCCCAGAACGTTGGCGCCCGCGTAATACATGAAGATGGTCGCCAACAACGCGATACCCAACCCCGACGAGGCGATCAGCACGTACTTCCATGCCGCCTCGGTGGCGCCCTCGGTGTTGTCCAGTGCCACCAGCAGCGCCGAGACAACGGTGGTGATCTCGACGGCGATCCACAACAACGCCAGCCCATTGACCAGCGGCGCGCAGATCATCGACCACGCAAACGCATTGAGCCCCAGGTAGAACCGCGCACTGTGATGAGCGAACAACGCCTGCTGCTCGGCGCCCTCGGAGCGTACCGCGCGCTGTTCGTCGGCCAGATAGCCCACGGCATACAGCCCGACGGCCGCGTACAGAAAACACGTTGCCAATAAAAAGATCACCGACAGCGCATCGGCGCGCAAATAGTGCACACCGGTGATGGTGTGGCCCTTGACCGCTGGCACCAGCATCAGCGAAAGGAGGAACGAGACGATGCCGGTCACCGCGGTCACCGCGGCGGCGACACGATGCGGAGCGCGCAGGCACACCACGGTGGCGACCAGCGGCACCACAATCAGTAACACCATGACGAGGCTCATCGGCTAACCCCTGAGCCGGTCAAGGGTCTCGGTGGACAGCGAGCGTGTGCGTCGGTGATGGGTGCGCATCAACACCCCGAAGACCACGACGGCGACCAGCAGATCGAACAGAAACGCCACCTCCAGAATCAGCGGCATGCCGGCGGCCACCACCAGACTTGCCAGCGACACACCGTTTTCCAGCGAGAAGAACCCGATGGCCTGACTGACCACATCGCGGCGCACAATCATTAAAATGAACGCGACCAGCACCACCGCCATCGACAGGCTCAGGGCGACGGTGGGCAGCACCGGCGAATGAAGGCCCAAGACGCCGACGGCAAAGAACCCAAATGCCCCAACGGCGATGGAGATCAGCACTTCGTTGGCCACACCCAACACGCCGCTGCCGGCGATTTCTTCGGTGGCTTCGCGCAGCAGGCCGACGATCACCAGTGGCACCACAACGGCTTTGAGCAGAAGTGACAGCGCGGCCAGCGCATACAGTTCGGGGACGTCGCGACCGAACGCGACGACGGCCGCCAGGATGCTGACCGCCAGGGACTGGCCGGCATAAAGGCGAACCTGGCCCCGCAGCCGCGATGCGCGCAGCATCCCGAACTCCAGCAGTAGCACGATCAGTGCCACCGTGTTGGAGACACCGTCGAACACACTGGGCACTGCCTCGTTGGCCGCCAGCATCATCAGCCGCCTCCCAGGTAAAGCGTGAATACCGCCAGCACCGCCAGTAGCAGCGCCGCCGAGACGAATTCGCTTATCTTGAACAGCCGTAACTTCGCATAGCTGTTATCCAGGACCGCGATGATGCAGCCGAGCAGCAGCGCTTTGCCGATAAGTGCGGGGATGGCCAGTCCGACAGCCAGAGCAGATCGGGTTGATGCCATCCCCCAGGGCGCGACGAAGACGTTGCACAAAATAACGTAGAGCACGAACTGTTTGGCGGCAGAACCCCAATGCAACAGCGCCAGGTCGGGACCAGAATACTCGAAGGCTCGGCCCGTTTCGATCATGCCGAATTCCGTTGTCCCGATGTGTGTTTCGACGGGGATCCGCGCGGTTTCGTACAGGATGACCATGAATAGCGCCGCCGACGCAAGTAGGTGTGCCGGGCGCACGATCTGGGCGGGTCCGCTGCGCACGGTGGCCCCGACCACGTAGGGCAGATCGGTCGTGGTGATCAGCGCGACGGCGAAAAAGACCAGCAGCATCACCGGTTCGGTGATCGCCGCGAAGGTCTTGGCCCGGCTGGACGCCAATTGCGCGTAGGCATCACCGGTTTCGGCGGCGGCCGCGGCGACCAGGAAGCTGGCGAACGCCAAGATCAATCCCCCGCCAAGGATGTCACCCATATATCCCAGCGGCAGCGCGTAGCTGGTCAGCACCGGTATCAACATCGGGACAGTCAGATAGCAGGCGAACGACACGAACGGCGCTAGCCGAAAAACCAGGCTGGCGTCCGGCGGGGCCAGCGATTCCTTGCGGAACAGCTTCGCCAGATCAAAATACGGCTGCAAAATCCGCGGTCCGCGGCGTCCCCGCAGCCGAGCCTCAAACCAGGAGATGAATCCACTGATGCCAGGCGCTGCGATGACCACGGTGGCTACCTGCAGCGCCTGGATGACGGGCAGCGGCAACTGTGTCATGGGCCACCGAGCGTTGGCCGCCGGCGTATGTTTACGGGCTGGCTGCGCCGGCGGCCAACGGGTTTTCGCTCGAGTCTGTGGTGTGGACGACCTGCCGCGACGCGGCCGTCGATGCGGCACAAGCGTAGAAAGGCGCGCGTCACCTGCGACTCCTCTGTTCGCAGGTGCCATCAGCCGTTTAGCGGTTCGGAAGTCGAGACTTCCGGGCGGGCTCCATCGCCGATGCCAGTTAATCAATGTCAGCTCGCCGTGGTCAAGCCGAAAGCGACTACTGCGCGGCGTTGTGGTAAGTCAATCGCAACTGGTGCCGATGCATCGCCTAGGATTGGGGCCGAGGCGATGGATCTCCGCCCGGGATATGTCACCACGACCCGAACCGCCGTCACGGCTGATGGTTCCTGCTGAACGCGGATTGCGGGAGGTTGCCGTGGTTTTAGTTGTCGGATACGACCGCCACCCAGCCAGCAGGGCTGCACTGGTGTTCGCCGGTGAACTCGCCGGTGCCCTCAACGTGCCCCTGCATGTCGTTCACGTCATCGACGATGCCGATGACACCGGCCCCGGTAACGACAATGTTGACGCTGAACGTCAGCATTTGGCCGACGCCCTCCGCGCAGTGCAGTGGACCTATCATCGGCTCTCAGGAGACCCGGCGACCGCATTGCTAGAAGCGAGTAACCGACATGGGGCCTCGATGTTAATCATCGGGCGGCCCGAACAAGGCATCGGCGCGGCATTTGGACACATGATTACCGGCAATGTCGCACGAAACTTATTGCGCCACAGTAACCGTCCGATTGTCGTCGTTCCTGAGTTCGGAATGCCTGCGCAATGAGCCCACTGGCCGATCGGGTCTTTCTGGCCCGGCATGGGCGCACCAAGCTCAACGCGGAAGGACGACTGCGCGGGCTCAGCGACCCCCCATTGGACACGGTCGGGCTGGTTGAAGCGGCCCGGCTCGCCGGCGCGCTCGCCCCCAAACACCCCACCGCGATCATCTGCAGCCCGCTGCAACGCGCCGTCGCCACCGCGCAGGCGATCGGCGCGGCCTGCGGTGTTCAGGTCACCGTCGATGCCCGACTCAACGACCGCGATTACGGCCCGATAACCGGCCGCGTCCGCGACGAGGTCGAACGCGAATACGGCAGCATCGATTCGGCTCCCGGTGTCGAGTCACTGGCGGCGCTGACCGCGCGCGCCGCCCAAGCATTCTTCGAACTGGTGGCCGACTATCCGTCCGGGCCGCTGGTCATGGTGTCCCACGATGCCTTCAACCGCGCCCTGCTCGCACAGCTCGACCCCGCCCTGCGCGACGTTCGCCAGCGAACCGCATGCTGGAACCAGCTCAGCCTCGTCGACGGAGCGTGGCGGGTAGACGCCCACGATATAGTCGCCGACTAGTCACGCTGGCCCTCACGCCGGCCCCGACCCTGCAAATAGGCCATCAGCAGGTCTTCTGCCCGGTGGTGTCGCAGTGAATCCACCCATAACCGGTGCACGACCGGCTGCCCTCGACGGTGCGCACGGCCACCCGGAGTCGCGACATAGCCGCCAACATCGGCATCGGCCAGCAAACGCAATACCGCGTCGATATCGTCTTCCTCCAGATCGGCCAGCTCGGCCCAGAAACTGGCCCACACACCGTTGTCGGTGCCGCCTGGCGGCAACCAGAACATCACGTTGAATTGCGCCGGATTCCTCATCGGACGCAACGGCGAACTCACAGCGAGCCTTGAAAAGCGTTAGCGGACATGCGTTCTCGCCCTCACTCGATCAGGTAGGGACCGTCGGCGATATCCGCAGTTTGGGCGAGCCCCTCCGCCTGTAACCATCATCGCGCCTTGGCAAGTGTTTCGCCACTGTTTGGGCGCGTTTCGTTGCATCTAGGGTTAACCCACCGTTAGTATCGCGTTCAGGCGATGAAGCTCGCCTTTGACCGCCGCACCGGCTGATGGCTTCTACTCCGTGAGTAAATGGGGTGGGAGCGTGCGGTGGGGCACCGGTGAATCAACGCAGAACCGGCCGTCAGCCATTCAGAACTGCATGCGGCCGGGTCTCCAACTACGCCGGATGGGGCGTTCTGCTATCGCAGGCTTCGACAGCGCTCGAAAACGGCTGCTGCACTCGATCATTCAGTACGCGCAGGATGCGCAGAACGAGACGAGTGCATGGCGCCATCCCCAAAGACGTTCAAAACCACCACCTTCGCTCGTAGCGCCCACCAGCATGCGCCGGCTTCACCCATACCCAGGGTCATCTCCGTCTACAACCGAGCCCAATTAGTGCATCGAAGGAACGTCTGTGCTCAACACGGCGTTCACCGTCGCTGACACCTATCGAGAGGAAATCCGATGTCACCCGCACCCGGACAACCGGAAGCCCTAGCCAACGCGCTCGCCCGCTTAGCGGGTCTCGCTCCGGCCTTGACCGCCAAAACCCTCGCCGCCGCGCCACCGACCGCCGGCATCGTTCCTGCCGCAGCCGACGACGTCTCGGCAATCATGGCCGCACAGTTCGCCATCCAGGCCCAGATCTATCAAGTAGCGAGCGCCCAGATCGGTCAGGCGTTGAGCGCCCAGGCGATGGCTGCGGTCGAGGAGCTGTTCGCCTCACTACCGACAGATAGCGGCGATCCCGATGCGGCGACCGAAGGCACCGACGCGACCACCGGTGTCTGAAAGGCTGCTTGGTGCTGGACTTCGGAATGTTACCGCCAGAGATCAACTCGGCCCGGATGTATGCCGGCCCCGGGTCGGGACCGCTACTGGGTGCCGCAGCGGCGTGGGATGCACTGGCCGAACAACTGTCGTCGAGTGCCGCAGGCTGCGGAGCGGTGATCGCTGAGCTGACCTGCGGAGCATGGTTGGGGTCGTCGTCGGCGGCGATGGCCCAGGCGGCCGGGCCCTACGTGGCGTGGCTGCACACGGCTGCGGCCCAAGCCGAGCACAGCGCCGCCCAGGCGAAACAAGCCGCTGCAGCCTATGAGCAGGCCTTTGCGGCAACAGTGCCGCCACCAATGATCGCCGCCAACCGCAGCCTCTTGATGACCCTGATCGCCACGAATTTCTTCGGCCAGAACACCCCGGCGATCGCCGCCACCGAGACGCACTACGCGGAAATGTGGGCCCAAGACGCGGTGACCATGTACGGCTACGCCGGATCCTCCTCGGCGGCAACCACATTGGAACCCTTCCACCCGCCGCCGTCGACCGCTAATCCGGCAGGGCTGGCGGCCCAATCCGGCGCGGTCGCCCACGCCGCCACCAGCTCCACGGGAACCCAGTCGACAATCTTGTCCCAGCTGGGCTTCCAGATGCCCGCCGCGCTGCAGCAACTCGCCGCACCCACTACACCATCAGATTCGCTGGTGAGCCTGCAAAGCCTGATAACGATCGGGCTGACTCCCTCGAGGTTTACGAACATGGCGATCGGATCCAGCAACGCCGCAATAACGAATCACGGCATGAGCATCTCCGCCCAACGGATCGCGGCTGGAGGCCCCGCGGAGGGGGAGGAGATCAGATGTGTGGTCCCGGCGAATCCCCGATCGGCGGTGTTGGCACCGGTAGGACGGGCGACCCCGGTCGGGTCATTGTCAGTCCCGCCCAGCTGGGCCGGCGCCGCCCCGGAGATACGGCCAGTCGCATTGGCGTTACCCGAGTCCGGCGCCGACGTCACTTCTGAGGATTTCGGACAAATGCCTCAAGTCCCTGGTAGCTCGTTCAGCCAGGCGGTTCTTGGAACCCTTTCCCGAGAAGTCGCTCCAGCGCGACAACCGAAGACCCGTCCCATAATCGTGCGCTCACCGGCGGCCGGGTAACGGAGAAGGGAAGACCCCATGTACAGACCTTATGGCAAATCCGGTGAAAGCATTGCTTATCGCGCCTTCGCGGACTACCCGGGCCTAGTTCGGGGCAGTGATGGCGGCCTGACCAACAAACAAACCCGATATGACCGATGCACGTTGAGAAAGGTTTTTTGACATGGATTTTGGAGCGCTCCCCCCGGAAATCAACTCGGGCAGAATGTATTCCGGACCCGGCTCAGGCTCAATGCTTGCGGCCGCCAACGCCTGGGACGAACTCGCCAGCGAGCTGAATTCGTCGGCTGCCGCCTACCGGTCGGTGATCGCCGGTCTGACCGTCGGGGGATGGCAGGGCCGGTCGTCGATCATGATGGCCGACGCGGTTTCACCTTATATCGCTTGGATGCACCGCACCGCCGCGCAAGTCGAACAAAGTGCCACCCAGGTCAGGACGGCGGCAAGCGCCTACCAGTCCGCGTTTGCGGCGACCGTGCCGCCGCCGCTCATCGCGGCCAACCGCACCCAATTGGCGTCGCTGACCGAGTCGAACTTTTTCGGGCAGAACAGTCCGGCCATCGCGGCGACCGAAGCGGCCTACGAGCAGATGTGGGCCCAGGACGCCGCAGCCATGTACGGTTATGCCAGCTCCTCGGCGGCCGCGACACGATTGACGCCGTTCAGCCAACCACCAGCTACCACCAACCCGGACGGGCAGGCCGCACAAGCCGCTGCGGCCACCCAGGCTGCCGGTATGCCCGCCGGCAGCCAAGCGCAGACGCTCTCGCAGCTACCCACCGCCCTGCAGCAACTGGCCACACCGACCGCACAGTCGGACGCGTTTAGCTTGACACCAGCCGACATTTTTGGCGACGCGGTGGACGTCGGAAGCGCATCCGCATCGGCTACCAGCTCCTCGTTTTCCGGAGCCGGGATCAACATGACGACTACAGCCATCGGGATCGCCGCCCAACGCGATGCCGCCATGGGAATCGGACCATTCTTGGCGGGCGCATCCGGCCCACTGTCAGCGACCTCAGCGAACCTGGGCGGCTCGGCGCCTTCGGCGGTGCTCGGGCGGGCCAGTCTGGTGGGAACATTGTCGGTACCGCAGACGTGGGCAGCGACGGCCACCACACCGGTTAACCCGGCGGCAATCGCCTTTCCGAGCGCCGGCGCCGCACCAGTGCCGGCGGCGTCGATTGGTATGTCTAACGGCATTTTCGGCGAGTCACTGCTGGGCGCCCTGGCCGGGCGCGGCGTGAGCAATGTCGCGGCCAAACTGCGCCAACCCGGGGTCATCCCCCGGTCCCCGGCAGCCGGGTAACCCGACGCCAGTCAGCGATGGCGTTCACCGCGTCAGTCGGGGATCGCCAGCGCAAGGTAGAATAGGGGCGCAGGCGATGAAGCTCGCCTTAACCGCCGCACCTGGCTGATGGCTTCTACCACGCGAGTAATCCGCGGTAGAAAGCAGGTGAAAGGCGATGGCGTCCTTTATCAGCGTCTTGTTTCCTGAGCCCGACACGCCGGCCGGCTCGGATACTGCACCGGACTGTTTTCCCGATCTGCATCTCGACGACATCGTCGCCGCGGTGACGATCGGAGAGGTCAACGAGCACCTCAAGACGTTCTTCAACGCGCCGTTGCACGAGGTCTCCACTGTCGACTACCGCCACCAGGTGTTCCACGACCTGCAACGCCCACAAACACGTGAGCCCATCCAGAAATTTGTCGACAGCATCCGCGCGACGAGACGTGAAGCGGGCCGGGCCGCAAAGCTGTGGCACCCGCTGCAACGACAGGGGTGGCTCGCTCACGCCGTCGACTCCTATTGCAGGGCAATAACACAGCTGCGCGACGACCTAAACGTTATGCAACTCACTTCACAGGGGCTGCAGCGCTTTGTCGACCACCTCGTCACCTACACCGACAGCGATACCTTTCGCACACTGGCGCACGACACCGCGGCGCTACACGCCGCGCTCCGCGAGGTCCGCTATACCGTGCATATCCACGGACTACGGGTGCACGTCGAAAAGTTCGAAGAACAAAGCGATTACACCGTGGGAGTGGTGCAGACTTTCGAGCGGTTCGCCACCGAGGTGCGTGACGACTACCACATCGCGTTCAAGTACTACCCCGATATGAACCACGTCGAAGAACAAATCCTCGAGTGCGTCGCCAAACTGCACCCCGACACCTTCAGCCTGCTGGCCGCCTACTGCGAGCGCAACGAACAGTTCATCGAAGCGACCATCGGCCGATTCGAGCGCGAAGTGCGGTTCTATTTGGCCTATCTGGAATTCGTCCGCCGCATGGGTTGTGCGGGATTGGCCTTCACCTATCCCGAGGTCACCGCCGAACCCGCAAGCCTCTCCGTCGAGAACGCCTATGATCTGGCACTGGCAATCAAATCTGCCGCCGAGGATAAGCCCGTCGTGACCAATGATTTTCGCCTCTCTGATGGTGAGCGGATCTTGGTGGTGACGGGCCCCAATCAGGGTGGGAAAACAACCTTCGCCAGAACAGTCGGGCAGTGCGCCTACCTCGCGTCGCTTGG
>Ga0335075_10016313_pt1 | contig 11108 bp, 4 predicted proteins | sample Lox_Sample_24_FD_206723 | JGI IMG/M metagenome (GOLD analysis project Ga0335075, IMG submission 206723) | Soil microbial communities from Loxahatchee National Wildlife Refuge, Florida, United States - Lox_Sample_2.4 | ecosystem: Environmental > Terrestrial > Soil > Wetlands | place: USA: Florida... | reverse complement strand
CAGTACGTCCTGGGGGGGAGTGTCAGAATCATGACATAATGACGGTGGTTGCCGGTGGTGAGGTGGCACGTGACGAGGCTGGGGGAGGCTGGGATAGCACCTTATCTATAGCTCTGCCCATAGTTACTATCATCAAGACAGTACAGACTGCACATAATGACCAAGAATCATTCTGTAACCTGCTCAATTTGACAATGAGTACGGTCTTACACTTCTCAACAAAATCAATGCCATCATTGATCCAATTATGAGCATAACAGTCGAATGAGTCTTGCTCATTGTTTGCCGGTATGTCTCCGCCGACTGAGTGACTGACTGCCGTCAAGCATGACTTTAGTCCTACTGTCAATGGGTGTGTTACCATGATATCATTCCGCTCAGACGTTAAGGTGGGAAGTATCTAGTTACATAAGTATCAAAATAACTCTACACAGAAAGGGTCCGGGGACTCAAATAGTTATGGCATTTTCTAGGCGCTTCAGTAGAAGCCTAGGTAGTGGAAAGTAGCGAACCTAGCGCTAGATAGCCTTACAGTAGCATGTGGAAGTGCTCAATGGGGCTAAAAGTAATTTGCTAGGGAGCTGCGTTCCTTCTGCGTTCTAGGCGAGCTGGTGTAGGTTGCAGGGGAAGGATTACCCCGGTGGGAATCAGCAGATCACTCACCCGGCTCGTGCGAGCTCAAAGCGGTGACTCACACCATCCAGAACGGGACGCAACGGCTCCCAAGTTCTACACCCTCCCCCAGCGGGTGTTGGACAAACCGACCTGGCATACTCCCCAACAACTATTCGTGCGACTGCCGGACAGTCGTCGCAGGACGGCGAACCTTCAGTCACTCAAAAGGAAAGAGACATTCATGCGTCTTCCTATCGTTAGGTCAGCAGAGGCTAGCGAGGAGCCTGCAGGCGCGGATGCAATAGGCTCCTCGTTAAACTCCGGCGTCAAGACTGTTGTATGACTTCTTGCGGAATCGTTGGCAAGGGAAGAAAACTTTTGCTTCTTCAGCAACGGCGCTGTTTCCGATCCGGAAGATTCGGGCTCCCTTCTCAATATCGGCCCTTTACGCTTGCCAGCGGCGAGAGGTACGTCTCCAGCAGTCATGACAAGTCCTTCTTCAGGGTCGTGTCTTGCCTGAGCGGACATTGCTCTTCCAAACAATGGCTGGGGACATTTGAGCCGTGCAACTCGTCGAGCAATCTCCATATCGTCCGCTCGAAACGGAATGAAGGTCTCTTGCTTGATCATACTGCTCATCGTAGAGTCATCTAGTAGGCTCTTCTCTGCTTGTTGTAGTTCCAAGTTAGTCATCTGCTTTCGTCTCTTGAGCATACGGTCTTCGAGCGTGTCTCTTAGTACTAGTGTCTCCACGTACACCGGTCTTGTCTGTCCAATCCTATGTGCGCGTTTGATTGCCTGTGATTCGATGTTGGGCTGCCAGATTGGACTGATAATGTACACTCGTGAGGCAGAAGCGACATGGAGGCCATGAGCCGCTTGCTTCAGATCCATGAGCAGCACCCTAAATTCATCCTTCTGGTTGAAAGTTGCAAGATAGGTTGCTCGACGGGCTACAGTCAGCGTATTGGAGTAAATGAGGAATTTCACGGAGAGTAGTTCCAGCGCTTCCGCAACCCAAAAGGCACAATTGTTGTGCTCGTAGAATATGAGAATCTTTTCTTCCGCTTGGTGCTGGAGGACTTTGTCCATCAGGTAGGCTAGCTTCGCCGAGGAGAAGCCGACGATGTGCGCTTGAGCTAATGGGGAGCCAGGCTCGAGTTTGGTCGAGGCACTGTCCCTCCTCGCATGCTTCTCTGAGGGACTCTCTGTAGATGTATTCGCTCGTACCTTAATAGCGGCTGTTTGATCTCTCAGTTTCGGCTCTTCGACAATAGTGGTTGCCGAGCGATTGCCAGCCACATTAGCGTCTTCTTCAGCGGCCCTTTTTTGAGCTGCTTGCATCGCTCTCAAGCCAGCACCTGCCAGTCCTTCTGTTGGGTCAAACTCTTCTAGACGAGCGTCAATATACTGCTGCGCATTACGAGCTTGGACAGTGCCAAGAAGCAGGGGGTTCGATATGCGACCATCAAGCGCCCATGCATCACGTGCATGCTCTGGGAAGCCTTCAATATAGGCACCAATCTCATGTAGATTAGAGAATGCCCTCCACCCAGGATCTTCGACAGCAGTGCCACCGACTGAGATTGCTGCAAGGAGCCGATCACGGTCAACACGGGAAACATGATCAGCATTCCTATCAAGGTACAGCTTGCTGATTCTGATTGACTCAAGGACATCATGTGGCTTGAAGCCAACCCAGTGGAAGCTCGACTGCCGCAGATTGTTGATAAGGATATCCAGTTGCTTTCTGTTCTTGGAGTGAAACATATAATCCTCATCTGTCCGTTCGGATGTGACTGCATTGGACGCTAGGACTGAGACAAAGAGGTTGATGGACAATTTATCGTAGAAGGAAGGCTCTAAAAATGCTACACGATTGTAGAGCGGCGGCAGCGAAAGATCAATCTCAATGTCTTCGATCCTGTGACGGACCATGAGGCTTTGGAGGAGAGTCCGAAGTCCAGGAACAGCACGGCGTTCGCCGTTCAGGTCAATTGGAGAAAGGTACCTTCTGAAGTTCGCATAATCCGAACCTGGGTTGTTCGCCCAGGGCTGCACTTTCAGAAAATCAACGACAATGCGGCGGAGCTTCTCGATGTCCTTAGCTTCTTGGGCTATTGCATCAGGCGTACGCCGAGCTTGCAAGGCGAGCTTTGTGTTGTTTATAGGCCCTGCGGCCCCCGAGGAAGTCTCATTCGCAGCCAATCCAACCTCCACGCCAAGGAGCGAGTTAGAAGGTGTACCAGAGACAGCCCATCGCCGCTCAATGTTCATCTTTCTTAGCATCGCCATTGCATGAGTACGAGCACCCGACCCCGCAAATCCGTGACCTTCATCACATATCACACGAAGCCACCGGACTTGTGTTAGGTGGGACTGGAAGACTACTTCGCCTTTGCCACGCTTCCCGTTGTTAAGGTCATCGTCACGGTACTCCTGCTCAAAACGAGCTTTGGTGATCAAAACAACATCATACCGAATCAATTCACGGCTATCAGGAATGTCTTTTGTGCTGTGATCAATCACAAGGACGTCCAGCGCACCATCTTCAGTATGCTTTGAAATCTCGTACTGCCATTGAACCAGCAGATTGGGAGGAACTATGACGAGAGTTGTAGAACACAAACTGATAGTCTTCTCTAGTTGGCGCTTGCCCTTTCGACTTGGTGTTGATGCAGTAAGAATGGGTTCGCTGTACTTCTTGACATACTTCCCGAGCTCTTCGACGCATCTCTCGTAGTGAAAGCCGGCCGCGCTCAAGGCATGGAATTCGGCTTTCCATGGAATTGCCGACCGGCAAGTCTGGCGGGCTGCCATTTCTAGGAGACTTGCAGTCGTAGGACGAGGTTCCGGTGGAGGCTCTGTATGGTCACCCGGTACTTTGGGAAAGTGACCTCGCGTGGCTAGTATTACAGCCAGACATATCAACGTCTTGCCATAACCCATGGTTTCGGCAAGGATACCTCCTATCGGTTCATCGTAGAGGTATGGATCTCTTCGAATCTCCCCTTCCTCTTTGTCCAGGTAAAAGGCGTGGCCTGTTGGACCGTGGTAGAGGGATGAACGAGGATCCAATGACATGACTGGATAAGTTTCACGCTGGATCATCATTGCTGCCGAGCGCCGCTGATACGGATACATTTCGGTCCGAAGTCCTTGTATAGTGCCCTGGAGGACCTCCGTAACAGAACGCTGGGAGTAGATGTCACCAATTCTTTCAAGAGATGGCTTGGGGGAGTCCAGTGTGTTGAAGATGTAAAACAATGATTCTTGTTCTGTAGCGTTCTCAAGGTAGGTCTCCATGTGACTTTGTCGATCCACTTGCCCATCCCAAGCTGAACAGCTTCGATCGATGTATCCCAAGTTTTGTTTGATGAAGCGTCTGTATTCGGTTCTAAGGCTTTCTGATAATCTGGATCTACCCACGTCCTCCGGCCTCGCATATATGCGCAAAACCGCAGTGGCAGGTGTTTGGTCGATCAGCTGTGTGTATAAACACCCCCTGTCAATCAAGTGAGAGACAGTGGCACTCGGAAATGTCATGTCAGTTTGTGTGCCTTGCATCGTCCATAGATTGGCAGGCAAGAAACTGTCCTGTTCAGCTTTATACAGTCTGATCGTACCGAGAGGAATGAAGTGTGTTAAGTCGCTAGGTAGAGATGATTCGCTAGCCTGAGTCCAGCTGGAATAGTGATCGGGCGTCCCTCCCGGACAGTTTCCATCATTGTGCGGTCCAAATGGCTTGCCATCCTCTTCCTCTCGGCCTACTGCCATATTTGCCATATCTGCTGCTCTTTCTCAGACTTGTCTGGTCATTGCATCTAGCTATCAATGGCATCGGGAGAGGGCAGGGTGGGCCAAATTGCTATTGTCGCATCGCGCATGATGTAGGGCTATCCTTCACCTCCCTTAATGATAATATTCAGCAAGTTGCTGCCTACAAGTTAGTTCAGAGACCCTTGCCAAGCCATACCCGTGATGCCATTGGGCTCTATCCTATCGATAACCTGGCCGCGGCTAGTCCCGAGAGCGGTGAGATATTCTGCCCACTGGTTCGCCATCCACAAAAAAGTTGAGAGTCGCATTTTTGTAGGAAAGGCAAGAGTTTCGACTCTTGCAGAGTCGGTCACGATGTCACTGGAAGACAAGCTCGCTAAAGTGAAGGAGCCGAACCTCCAGAGTCAACAACATGTCCGTATGGTCCATTTCAAAAGAAAACCTGATCCGTACTGACTTTGCCCAGACTGCGATCGTCCTGTCTTCCATCGAGGAGACCCTTAGAGAACAAAACACAAAATTCACACCTACAGCATATTTTGCAGCACTCCTTGCCCTACTTCGACAATCTGTATCTAGCACAAGTGGCGAGAATGTCTCCGAGCTTGCGGTATCTACTGTCTACCTCCTCGACATTGTATCGCCATATGTTCCGACCGCCCTCCTGCGCTCGCAGTTCAACCAGATAATCTCTATCCTCAGCCCACTCATATCAAGCACGGAAGCAGGAGCACCTTTGGTGAAGTCGTCAATTGGCTGCCTTGAGTCTCTGCTATTAGCTCAAGATGCCACAACATGGGCTTTACCACAGAATCAAAGTGGACCGCGAAAGGCCGTCCTTCAGCTGTTGGCGTTAGCAGTGGATGCAAGGCCTAAGATCAGAAAACGATCCCAAGAAGCTTTAGCCAAAGTTCTGCAGCATCGTCCTCAACTGCCGGCCTCGGATCATCCGGTGGCAGATCTGTGTGCGGTATTTGCTCTCAGTGCAGTCACAACTGCAGTCGAGGGCAACAACCGGCGTGGCCAAAATAAGAATCGCCTGGATGCTGACAACAGTGCCGATGTCATTCACAACCTTCAGCTGACTAAAACGATCGCGACTGCGGCAAGGGGATGGCCAAGCAAGAAGATTGAGCCTCTATGCGAAGTCCTCTTATCGATTTCGAGGTCTCCAAATGAATATCTCGTCACGACCGCATTTGAAGTCTTCGAGGTTATCCTGCAAGGCTTGGCTGAAGAATTCGCTGCGTCGAAGCTTCCCCGTCTCTTGGACGCCCTTGAAGCTTTGAAGCCGGCCAGGACCGATTCTCAACTAATTCCGCCTTGGATTGCTGTCTTGTCTCGAGGCTACGAAGTCTTTGCTCACGTTAACCCAGAAGATGCTTTTGTAAAGCTACCTGAACTCTTCGACCTCGTTGCCCCTTTTTTGACAAGTCCATCCCATAACATTCGAGTATCGGCATCCGAGTGCCTCATATCTTTCTTCTCCACTTGCATCCCGCCTGATGTCATTCTTGAGCCTTCAATTTATGATGAGAAGGTTCTGCTGCAACTTGGCGAAAAGGCCAACAGCTTGCTTGCTGTAAGATATCAGACCGCTTGGGTGGAAGTCTTCACTGCTCTAGCCGCGCTCTTTGATGCATTGAAGTGGAGGGGCGACCCGTACCTCTTGCCAATCGTGAAAGCAGTTGGCGAACTCAGGGGAAATGACTCTTTCCAAGGAAAGAAGGAAGCCGACGACTTGCTCGGTTATGCCATTCGAAGCGTTGGTCCAGAGGTAGTTCTCTCGGTCCTCCCACTCAATCTGAAAAATCCACGTAGTGGTCAACAAGGACGGGTGTGGCTGTTACCAGTGTTGAGGGACCACGTCTCCAATACGAATCTGGCACACTTCAAAGCGGAGTTTTTGCCACTATCTGAGAATTTGTTTCAGAGAGTTTTGGAAGGGCCAACACAGAAGACGATGGAGATCAAGATTTTCGAGACTGTGATACAACAAATTTGGGCAACACTGCCTGGTTACTGTGACTTACCACTTGACCTCCAAACCTCGCTAGATCAACCCTTCGCTGAACTGGTCGCAAATCTCCTTTACAGGCAGACAGAGCTTAGGAGCGACCTATGCCGAGGCCTGCAGAATCTCGTTGAATCAAACCAAGCCATTCTGGCATCTGAAATGGACGAAGAAACCCTGTTTCTTCAACGAAGAACGAGAAAACATGACGCCGAAAGAAATCTCGCGCATCTCGCCGGATTTGCAAGCAACTTGTTATGGGTATTGTTCAATGTCTACAGCGAGACTGTTCCACAACATCGGGCCTATATCCTTCAGTGCATCAACTCATACTTGAGCATCACACCAAAAGAAGACATTGTCGAAACTTTCACTCGCGTCTCAGCCAAGCTCGAGTCGTTCCTCCCAAATGCAACCCAGCCCGCACCACCAAGACCGACGCCATCTGAGGGCAAGCTTCCGCCACCCTCTCATGCACTTCTCGACCTTGTTATTGCCATTTCCACACATCTCCCACGCACATCGTTCCAGTCTCTCTTTTCGCTTGCATCTAGTATCTTGACTAATCCTGCAATTGAATCATCGGATCCACAATTAGTCAAGAAGGCCTATAAATTAATTCCACGCCTTTCTACCTCTACTGCTGGAGCAGAGGCGTTAAAAGCCCGCAACGCCGAGCTGCAATCTCTGATGCTGTCAACTGCTGACAAAACACCTGTGCCTGCACGACGAGATCGCCTTCTGGCATTGCACACAATCATCACATACCTACCAACTGATGATCTGCACTTCATTCCCTCGATTCTCAGCGAAGTCGTCCTCGCCTGCAAGGAAGCCAACGAAAGAGCTCGTCAAGCGGCCTTTGGATTACTTATACATTTGGCGAACAGGATCCGCGACCCTGAGCAGAATCCTCCGGGGACGGTGATCAGAAACAATAAGGTCAAACACATGCCTGACGACGCCCCAAATGTGCTCGCGACACTTGAAGAAGTCTTCACAATGGTGTCTGCTGGCCTAGCGGGCGTAGCACCTCACATGGTCGCTGCATCCATAGCCGCACTATCACGACTGCTCTTCGAGTTTCATGACAAACTCTCCAAAGCTGTAGTTGAAGACCTTGTGGCCACGGTAGTGATGTTTCTGCAAAGCAACAATCGTGAGATTGTACGATCGGTCCTAGGGTTTGTGAAAGTTGCTGTGGTTGCCCTGCCGGACGACATGATGAGACCAAGGATGCCAGAACTTGCTCGCGGAATGATGGTGTGGAGCAAAGAGAATAAAGGTCGATTGCGTTCGAAGGTACGAGGGATACTGGAGAGATGCATCAGGAAGTTTGGAGCCGCACAGCTGGAGAGTTGGGTTGGTGAAGACGACCGAAAAATGATAGTCAACATTAGAAAAAGGAAAGAAAGGAGCAAGAGGAAGAAGAAAGACGGCGCCGACGGGGAAGGAAGCGAGGACGACACGGGGACGAAGACGTACGACAACGAGTTGGATAAGGTACTCGGATCTGATGACGACTCGGAAAGCAGTGATGACGAGATGTTGGATGACAGAACTGGTACTTCAAAGTCCAGAAGCAAAGCTCAGTTCATCCGTGACAATGACGACGATGAGCCGCTTGACCTGTTGGGACCGGATGCGCTTGCCAACGTATCTACCAAAAAGGCTATACGCTTCAAAGACCTGGACGTAATTCAGAAGAGGAGGAAAGTCAAGACAAATGAGGATGGCAAGCTGGTTTTTGGAAATGGGGACGACGCTGATGACGGGGACACTTTGATGGCTGGTGATGGCGATGGCGAGGGAGCGGTCAATGCATATGTTGATGCTATTGACGGGCCCGATTCTGTGAGAAGGGGGCAGCGAGGAAGACTGAAAGTGAGTAGTGGAAATCAGAAGAAGGCTCGCGGGGCAGATGCAGGCCAGGAGATGGATCTGGATGTTGACGAAGCAAGGGAAGTTGCACGAAAGATCATGCAGGGTAGGGACAATCCACGTGGTAGAGGCTTGAGCAATCAAGGGCAGGCTAAGCTGCCACAGAGACGTGGTCTTGGCGTAGAAAGGTCTCGTAACAAGGAGCATGGTGGTGGTGGAAGAAGACGAATTGAGAAGCGACGCAATGTCCTTCCGGCTCGGAAGGGCAAGTTTCAAGGCGGGCGAGGCATACGGAAGTAATCTTGGCCTGTTTCGATCGAATATGTTCGCCGAAATTTCAATCAAACATTTCCTCACCGAGCATTTGTCCTGGAATTGCAGCATCGATGCCGTGAATCACTCAAATACATATCGCCTCTCCTAATTAAGTAGATACTCGCGCAGTGTTTTGCGATCGACAACGCGTCACGCCGCATTAGAAAAACAGCGTGACACAAGCCTGTGCAGAAGCGTACCGGCTAGAGGCCTAAGGTTTCACCTCGGGCCGTTTGACTTGCTCCATTGCTGCTCAGTGGGGTTCTCTAGATTCAATTACAGACCCGCAGATTCCCTGTGATGCCTGGGCCTATGTCTGCGCCTGTAAATCCTTCCCCGAGCGAAAGAGTACCCCCTTCAAGACCCTCGCTGCGTCTCCATTTCCGTTCTCAGCGTCTCATCTTTCTTATCCGCTATAGGAAATATGCAAGACAATAGACCAGGCACGATTGTTGTTCGTCCTTCTTACTTCGTGTTCCTGACCTACCTTCTTTGATGTGCAGACCTCGCAAATCTGATGAGAGCAGCAATGATGTCGAAAATCCGATCGCACCTGCATGCTGGAGGATCGCAAGTCGAACATGAGCCAGACTCGGTTGATAGACCGATCATGCAGTCCCGAGCGTATCAATTGGAGATGTTCGAAGAGACTATGAAGAGGAATACGATAATCTGTATGTCGACCGGGAGCGGCAAGACGCAGATTGCGAAATTGCGAATCGAAGCAGAACTGAAAAGATCACCAACCAAGATTGTCTGGTTCACGGCGCCCAGCGTTGCCCTATCTCAGCAACAGCATTCTTATCTAAGTCGCCAATTGCCAGCACACCAGTTCCGGATCATAACAAGTCTCGACAATGTTGAGTATTGGAGCACACAAGCCGTTTGGGATGCCGCTCTTTCGAACATGGAGGTCGTCGTGAGCACGCCACAACCACTCCTTGATGCCTTGTCCCACGGGTTCATTCACATGAGACGCTTATCCCTCCTGGTATTTGATGAAGCCCACCATTGCACGAAAAATGCTCCGATGAATAAAATTCTGCAGACATTCTACCACCCCGCAAAGCAAGAGGGACTTGTATCGGAGCTCCCTCACATTCTGGGACTATCTGCTAGTCCAATTACAAGCTCAAAGTCGACTCTCGAAAGCCTTGAGCGGAACATGGATGCCATCTGCAAGACGCCCACATGCCAGATTGATGAATATAGACAATTCGTACATGAGCCGGAGTTCGTGGCCCTTCCATTTATGCCCGCTGGCCAGGGACTCCAACCACTAGTCTTAAGTCTATTGAGGCGAACAATCGACAGTCTTGATATCAACGATGATCCATATGTTCGGTTCTTACGAAACAGTAGAAGCAAGAAAAGTCAGGAAAAATTAGGTGAAATACTGGAAAACCGAGGAACGTCCAGCGTCAAGCAGCTTCAAGCACTTGATAGGCGTGCGAACGACCTTTATTGCGAACTAGGCGAGTCGGCATGCACCAGATTTGTTGCCGAATGTGCTGCGCGTCTACATAGTTCCGAGGCTAATATCAGCCGCTCGTTGCCTACTCTCGCCAGTCAGGAGTGGAAGTACCTTGACACTGCTCTTTCCCAGACAAGGTTGGATGCGATGAGCCTATTGAAATGCAAACACCCGCCCGACCAAATATCTGCGAAAGCCAGCGTGCTTTTCAGGTTCCTGCTCAAAGAGTTCACTTTGGGTATGAGATGTGTAATATTCGTCAAACAAAGAAGTACCGCTTGGGCTCTTAGCCAGCTTATCAATCTCCATCCGGAATTTCAAGGTAAGTACTCAGCCGAGCCCTTCGTGGGCCTTTCGAAGGTCGATAGGAATGTCCAACTTGTCGAGCTTGTGAAAATGAGAAACCCAAGTGAGGTACTAGCCAATTTCAAATCCGGAAAAGTGAACATTGTGGTCGCCACTTCAGTAATGGAGGAGGGCGTCGATATCCCAGCCACGAACCTTGTGATCCGTTTCGATGATTCTGAGAATTTCAGATCCTTTGTCCAGAGTAGAGGCCGAGCTCGACATCCTCACTCGAAGTTCGTGACGTTGCTTGAGGGTGGCTGCGATGGAAGACCATACACGTCATGGAAAGCTTTGGAGATCGAGATGAAGGCAAAATACGCCGACGAACATCGAAAGGTTGCAGAAATGGAAGAGGAAGAGGACATCAAGAAATCGTTCCGTGTGCAATCTACCGGGTAAGTGCTCAGATCTCACTTGAACATCTGACTAATAGCTACACAGCGCAACGTTGACGCCGGATTCTGCAATCCAGCACCTCGAACTCTTTTGTTCGGCACTACCCAGAGTGGCCTACGTGGATGAGCCACGTCCAGAATTTGTCCTGACACGAGTCCCTGATGTTGGTATCTCTGCTAGAGTCGTCCTTCCCACCTCTGTAGACCCTGAGGTACGCCAGTTCTCCGGGTCACTGTGCAAGACTGAACGGGCGGCGAAGAAGGATGCTGCGGTTGAAGCATATAT
>Ga0335075_10016311_pt1 | contig 11108 bp, 9 predicted proteins | sample Lox_Sample_24_FD_206723 | JGI IMG/M metagenome (GOLD analysis project Ga0335075, IMG submission 206723) | Soil microbial communities from Loxahatchee National Wildlife Refuge, Florida, United States - Lox_Sample_2.4 | ecosystem: Environmental > Terrestrial > Soil > Wetlands | place: USA: Florida... | reverse complement strand
AGCGCAGAGAGAGCGTCGAAATTGCCATGAATATCCGAGATGACGACAATCTTCATTTCACCTCACCGGAAACTCGCTGTCGTTCTTGCAGCAATGTGCCCCTTTTCGGCCAGGAATTCGAACAGGTCCTGAGCTCTTGCAAACCCTCTGAAATCGGCCCGGGACTCATCCTCGCCTTTGAAATCAAGTTCGACAAATTTGTTCTCGCGAACGAAGAATGCATATTGAACTGCCTGGCTAGCTTCGTCAGGAGCATCGCGATTCTTATCAATATTCAGATTCAGGATATCGACTTTCGGCGTGGCTTCGGATTCTCCCGAAAACTTCGTTCGCAGAAGTTCTGAGAACTCGCGCGTCGCGGCCCAATCCGTCGAGAGAATCATCGCGACGTCAAGGTCGTACTCGATATCTCCGCTCCCCGTGCAGTTGTGCATGGTTGGCCGCGGCTTCGTCAGCAATTCGTCGAGGTCCACCTCGGGGCCCGGATCCTCATCCAGGCGGCAGCCCTCCTTATCGATTGCGGAAATCGCGAACACTGGACAATTGAGGTCAAGACTTAGATCAGCTAGTCGGGTGGAAATCTCATCGATCCGTGCGCGGGCGTCTGTGATCGGGCTGGTCAGCGGTATCTTCTGGAGGTAATCCACAAAAATCGCTACTGAGTCGCTGCGAAAATCATGCATCAAGTTATAGGCGGTTGCTCGGATTCGGTCCACCGTATCCTGGCGAGATCCCTCAAGCACGAATACCTCGCGGCCGTACCGGTGGACTCCTGCGAGTCCCTTCGCAAGATGTTCCAGTCCACCGGGTCTCGATTCGATGTCTTCGGTAAGCATGGTAGTCGGGTTTATCCCGGATTCTTTCGCGAGCAAGCGCGCGGTTAGTACCCGTCGTGTTTGTTCCCATGAATAGAAGAGAACCGGAATGTGGTGGTTCGCTGCCACGTAGCTCGCCAAATGCAACGCGAAGTTTGTTTTTCCACGACGTGGAGCGCCGGCAAGACCATAGTAAAAACCGGGACGGAGTCCTGACAGCAATCGGGTCAGTCGCTGAAATGGGGCGACTGAGTAGCCGAGCATTATCTTTTCACCCTTCGGGCGCTGCTTTGAATCCGCGACGATCTGCCGGATCGCATCTCCAACCGGTCTCAACTGTCTGCGCATCCGTTGCCGCTGAATGTCGAGTAACTCCTGCATCGCGGTCGCCGTGAATTCCGGTAGGGCTGCCTGTGCAGGGGTACGCTCGCGTGCGTACGTCTCCAATTGCATTCCGAGGCGCAAGAGACGTTCCCGTGCTTGCCGATCCTTTAACAGTTCCAAATAGGCCAACAGCTGATCCGCCCTCGGCGGCCGCACCCGGCTCATGGTTTCGAGATACTGAGCAACCTGAGGGGAATGCTGGCCTCGCTCCTCAAGCGTCGTCTTCACCAATAACAGATCGACAGCCTTCAGGCTTTGCTCCCGAAGACTTGCTAGCATTTCGGCTATTAGCCGAGCTGCCCCGGAATGCAGCAACAGAGGATGAAACCCCTCGTCGAGCGCTTTCTCGAGGAGGTACCGATCACTCGAAATACCCACCAGAACAGCCATCTCAACATCGATGGTTTCACTGGGCATGGCGTTTACCTCCTGCCGTCTTTCCGTTAGACGGGTCCACTTGGTGACTCTCTTTGTTCGGAAACTGGTTCATTAGCCCAACGAGAAATTGGATGGAAGGCACTGCATCCTGCTCTGAGCCGCGGGGTTCGTCATGACACTGCCAAACGCGTTTACGAATGTACTCACTGAATTCAGCTGTAAGGTTCTGTGTCTGTATTCTGAAGCAGGTTCCAATCCACGCACGCGCCGCAACTCTTTGCCAAACTTGAAGAGCCAGATACGTGTGCCCGAGACACGAGGGGGCATCGGCGAGAAGTTGTGACCACTCATCCTCAACTACAGGGGCATTCAGCTCTTCCAATAAGGCCCATTCTCGGTCCTGGTTGTTGCGACAAAATGTGCATGAGAAACTCGGTAACAGCAATCGCCAGCGTTTTTTGTCGCTCTTTTTTTGCGAGAAGCCAAGATCACGCCTCCGCTGGTTAGCGATAGTCGATTCTTCGAGAAAAGGCGAGTGCGATGAAATCCCTTCCAGCAGGTTCTCGCATAGAATTGCGACACCAAGCCCTCCCGCTGGCGAACATTCCTCTTCAATTCGCTTGGCAATCCAGAAGTGTGGCAGGCAAAAACCACCGCCCCGTAGGAAGACAGTGCGCGGCTTCGGAGACATCATGCCTTCAGAAAGAAAGGAATGAATGGCTGGCCTTTCGCTCGCACTTAAGTTGGAGCAGACCAAGCAATTGCAAAGACGGAAGATATGCCGTAGCGAATTCTGCTTGAACCGATTGGTTGGTGTGGTCGGTGAGAGTTTTCGGTCGGCTTCGCTCATGCAGCCTCCGCTCGCCAGGTGCCTTGCTACACGGACGTCTTCCCGACGCGTTTTGCTGCTTTCCTAGCTAGGGATGCTTGCCGGGTTACATGACTCCGCGACAAGGAACCCCTTGTCAGGAGTCATCATCTGTCCCGGCTTTAGGTGGGACAGCGGTTGGAGGCCGAACTCCTTCGCCTGCAGTGATGATGACGGATCGCGAAAGCGAAGTCAACTTGAACCGACGGTCAGAGACTTCATTTGACACTTGTCGGCGTCAGCCCCGCCGCGCTTCGTTGTGGGATTCTCCTTCCTAATCTGCCTGCTTGAGCAGATGCAGCCGTGAACAGGACGGTGATACCGAACACGGATATGAAACGAACTTGTCGAGAGGCGGGTATTGTGTTTCAATAGGTACCGGCAAAGGAGTTTGCCTTCCCGATTATCGTCGGGATAAAGTGCCCGCCAGTCTGGGCTGATAACTCCTCTCAATTCGGCAGGGCTAAACCTGCGCGAGGATACTGAATGGGAGGAGCCACAGCCAGGCTCAGCGGGAGGCGCACTGCAGATCTAGTCCTGCCTTTCTCCGCTGCGCACAGCGACTTCTCCTTTACAGACAAACAGACGATCGCATTCTGTACCTTGGCTTCCCGTAATATTTCCATCTGCATTTTTGCCGAGTCCCGAATCTGTGTCTTGAACGGAGGCACGCGGTGAGACAAACGGTTGCTTACAACGTTATTCAGATTCTGTTCGTCTTGGGCTTTGCTCCTCTGTATACAGGCGTCCTTTCGCGATTCAAAGAAATTGTCCAGAGCAAGCGTGGGCCAAGTATTTTCCAGCCGTATCGCGATCTTTGGAAGTTGTTCCACAAAGACGAGGTCGTTTCCTCTGAAACGACCTGGATTTTTCGAATCACGCCCTACTTAGTTTTCGTCACGCCTATTTTTGTGACCGTGTTGATTCCGGTCCTGACCGATTATCCGCTCGCTTTCGCCTTCATGGGCGACATGCTAGCAGCGGGATTTTTCCTTGCGCTCGCAGGATTCTTCGCCGCCCTTGCAGCGGTGGACACGGGGAATCCCTACGGTCCCATGGGCGCGAGTCGTACCCGAATGGTGGGATTTCTGGCCGAGCCGGTCTTCATGATTGTGTTCTTCACCGTTTCTTTCGTCGCGCAATCAACCATTCCGTACATCGTGCAGCAACGGTGGGTCGCGAGCGCAGCGGCATTCTTTTCGCCAGCGCATGTGCTGCTGCTTGTTGCCTTTTTCATGCTGATCCTTGCTGAGGGAGGACGAATCCCAGTCGATAACCCGACCGGTCATTTCGAGCTCGCAATGATCGACGAATCAAAGGGGTTGGAGTTTTCGGGCCGCGGCGCCGCACTGATGAAATGGGGCGGGCAGATGAAGTTTATCGTTCTGGCTTGCGTATTTCTGAATGTGCTGCTTGCCCCGTGGGGACTTGCAACAGGAGAGAGCATTGGTCAGGTTCTGATCGCAATACCTTTAATTCTCCTAAAGATTCTCATTTTTGCGATCGCGTTGGTGATGATCGAGACTTCACTCTCGAAGTTGCGTTTGTTCCGGATCAGTGAGTTCTTGGGGGCTGCTTTTATCGCTTCCGTCGCGGCCATGATTGTCAGCATTTTCGTGGCGGCGTGATGAATGGAGGTTGTTAACATACATGCCAGTTGGAGAATCGCTTAACGCTCTGTGCGCCGGACTGATCCTGATTTGTGCCTTCGCCATCGTCGGCACTCGACAGGTTCAAGGAGTGCGGCGTTTCTTCGTATTCCAATCGATTCTCTTGGCCGCCGCTTGCTTTTTGCTCGCTTGGGATGAGCACATCGCCGACCTCTGGTGGCTCGGCGGTATCACCTTAACTGCAAAGGTGATCTTAATCCCGTGGGTAATGAAGCGAACTCTGGCTCCCGAGTTCTACATACGCAGGGAGCTTTCGCAGACGATTAACATCCCTTCATCTCTACTGCTCGCACTGTTATTGGCCGTCGGTTCTGAACTGTTGGTGGCACCGATTACCTCGGCGAGCGGGAATCCCGTTATCGAAACCAATGTGCCTATTGGACTTGCCTGCCTGCTCATTGGCGCCTACTCGCTCGCAGCGCGTCGAGAGGCGATTCCACAGTTGCTCGGAATCCTCTCAATGGAAAATGGCGCGTTCCTGGCGGGAATCGCAATCGCTCCAACACTGCCTTTGATTGCGGAACTGGCGATCGCGGTCGACGTCGTGTTGATTGCTGTCATCGTCGGGCTGTTGACAAAGACCATTGAGAAAACGATGGGTACAACGGAGGCGGCGGCACTCAGCGAGCTAAAGGAGGAAACAGCCGAATGGCGTTGATTGCAATCGTAGCTCTTCCAGCTTTCGCGGCCCTCCTTTGCTGGCTCGGTCCGTTTCGGAAATTGGGTTGGCACATTACCGTTATCTCCCAGTGTGTCGAATTCGGGCTTGCGGTATTCATCGCTTCACAAGTAATTGCAAAGACTAGAGTTGCTGGCGCGGCAGGCTGGTTTGAAGCCGATGGACTTAGTGCCCTCACGCTCGTAATCGTCACATTTGTTTGCGCACTTGCGGCGATCTATGCGGGTGGCTACATGAGCCACAGCAGTGAGGGGAAGCTGTGGCGGTTTTATGCGATGTACAATCTGCTTTCCTTCGCCCTCGTTGCGGTTCCCTCACAGGCAGGCCCGAATCTCGCCTGGGTGGCGATGGAACTGGTAACTCTGTTTTCAGTCCTCTTGGTCGGTTTTGAGAATACCCCCGGGGCTCTCGAAGCCGCCTGGAAATTTTCGGTGCTGACGATCATGGGCGCTCCTATCGCCCTGTTTGGATTCCTGATTCTGTTCTGGGCTTGGCACTCCGCCGGCCATACGCAGCGCGACACTTGGGACGTTCTCCAGGCCGCCGCTCCTGCCATGTCCCCCACGTTTCTCAGGCTCTCGTTCTTGCTGGTGTTTATTGGCTTTGGCGCAAAGACCGGCTTCGCGCCTATGCATACGTGGCTGCCCGATGCCCATAGCGAAGCTCCGACTCCCGTTTGTGCTGTGCTGTCCGGCGTGAAAACATCGGTTCCCCTGTACGTGATTTTGCGTTTTCTGGGAATCGTGCTCGCGTCGCCTAGCGCCCGGATGGGTGAGTGGATGGTTGCGATCGGACTAATTTCCGTGGCGATCGGCGCCTTTCTTTTGCTCCAGGTGCACGACTACAAGCGAATGTTTGCATATTCAACTGTGGAGCATATGGGGATTATTTTAACGGCTGCCGGGCTGGCTTCCCGCGCCTCGGACTTCGGGGCCGTTTTTCAGTTGTTAAACCATGCGATCACGAAGTCTCTCTGCTTCTATATCGCGGGAATCGTGCTTCTGGCAATGGGCACACGTGAAATCAAATCGGTTAAAGGACTGTTGCGAAGTTCGCCCTTTGTGGGTGGCGTTCTTCTCTTCTGCGCACTGGCCATCGCAGGTGCTCCACCGTTCCCGATCTTTCTGAGCGAGTTCTCCATCTTGTCGGCTGGGATGCGCGCGGGGCATGTCGTGGCGGTCTCCGTACTCGCGGCGCTCATCGTAGTCGCGTTTGTTGGCATCATGCTGCAGGTGAACGGAATGGCGTTTGGCCGCCCGGATCTGCCCGAAGTGCACGTTGCGGTACCGCAAGCCTGCCGGATTGCTGTCCTGGTGGGGGCAGTGCCGGTCGCAATTTTCGGAATCTACATACCCGGCCCCGTCCATTCCTTGTTGATGCTTGCCGCACAGCAATTAGGAGGCCGCTGAAATGGCAGTCACGCCTTCGTCGTTGCGCACTTCGAAGAGGATGAAAATCGACGAGATCGCGCGAACAATCCGCGAGCGATTTGGATCGACCCTATTAGTCTCGCATGGAGATGGCGGAGTGACGCTTTCGATTGCACTCGTCGAACCCCCGATCCTACCAACCATTTCCAGATTCTTGTTTTGGGATGCGGTGTGCACCTTTGGGGGAATTATCGTGGAGCAACTGCAGGACAACTGGCGACTTTCGTATCTGTTCCTTTCTCCGGGTTCTGGATGGATCGAAGTCCTACTGGAAGTCCCGTCCTCGACGCCAGCCGTGCCGAGCATCAGCGCTGACGTGCACGCGGCTGACTGGCATGAACGGGAAGCCGAAGATCTGTTTGGTCTCCACTTCGAGGGCCATCCGCGGCTGGGCGATTTCATACTGCATGACCAAATATGGCCAGAGGGTGTGGCTCCTCACCGAAAATTGCACCGCAAAACGATGGATGCTCATCGAGACCGCTTGCGTCATCGGCCGAATCCTGACTGGCGACCGTTGCTAGTGGTCCAGGATCCCGGCGCGTTCGCGATGCCCGTCGGGCCAGTCTACGAAGGCGGACTGGGACAGTCGGTTCATTTTTTGTTGGAGACTGTGGGGGAGGACGTGGTTCGTGCCGTCCCCCGTCTCTTCTACAACTTTCGGGCGGTGGAGAAGATCGCGGAGGGTGAACCGGTTTCCCATGCGCTCTTGCTCGCCGAACGATTTGCCGCTACGTCCTCGTTCGCTCACTCACTCGCGTTCTGCCTCGCGGTAGAAAGGATGTGTCGAGTCGAGGTTCCGGCTCGCGCGAAGAATCTGCGTATCCTGCTAGGCGAACTGGAACGGTTGCGACACCATGCTGGCGCAATAGCCGGCATATGCGAATCCACTGCATTGTCCGTTGCGGCGTCGCAGGTAGCGATCATCGAGGAGCTGCTGCTTCGCGCTAGTTGTCAGTTCACCGGCCATCGCTATCTCTTCGGATTGAACACCCCTGGAGGACTTCACCGTGATTTCACGTCCGAAGCTTGCACCGAACTGCTAGGGGCAGTCGATCGGGCCGTCAGCGACTTGCACAGACTGGAGCGAGGCCTATATTTTACGAGCAGTTTCCTTGACCGGCTCGAGGACGTGGGGATCGTCGATCCTGAAAGCGCGCGGGATCTCAATTTCGTGGGACCGGTGGGCCGTGCCTCGGGGCAGGCAGTAGATTTGCGGCGCGATTGTCCATACGAAGGCTACGGAGCGTATCATTTTGAAGTTCCGCGAGAGATTGAAGGCGACGGGTATGCCCGGCTGCGGATTTTGTTTCAGGAAGCCTATCAGTCAACCGAGTTAATCCACGAGGCTATCAAGCGGCTTGAACCGGGATCCGTTAGCGCGTCTTGCGAACCGCCTGCTCACGGCCTAGCTCTCGGCTGGGCCGAGGCTCCTATAGGCGCGGCGCTTCATTGGCTGCGCCTCGACAGTTCCGGTCTGGTGAAGCGCTATCGCATTATCACGGCTTCGTTTAACAATTGGCTGGGTTTTCGGGTGGCTGTCGAGGATTTTGCTTTTCAAGATTTCCCGATCATTTTGGCCACTTTTGGGCTGTCCGCTACGGAGTGTGACCGCTAACACGAGGAGTGAAGAGGATGAGTTTCTGGTTTTGGCGCGGGCTGAAAAAGGGCGTTCAAACAACCAGATACCCGCGCACTGCGGAAGTCGCTGCCGGTGTGACACCGGGCAGACCGATAACAACGGATTTCCGCTCGGTCGAAGCAGCGGTTCTGGCTGCCGGAGTCTGCCCAGTAGGAGCGATCACAGCACGAGGTAAATCGGCGCACGTAGACCTTCGACTGTGTATTCACTGCGAGCGCTGTCATTTTGACGGGGTACGCCCTCTGGGATGGCAAGCCGATTACGAATGGGCCACCGTGCCGCAGGGAAAGCCAAGATATGAGCCATTGCCCCAGGCGTATGGGCGATCGTTGCACATTATCGTTGTTGACGCGGGTGACTGCGGCGCTTGCCTCCACGAAGTGAAGCAACTGAATAATCCCCTTTACAACATCCACCGGTTAGGGATGTTTTTCACCGCGAGCCCGCGGACAGCTGATGTGCTGTTGGTTGTCGGCCCGGTCACGGAAAACATGCGGGTGCCTCTGCTGAAGACGTATGAAGCTATGCCCGACCCCAAAAGGGTTGTGGCAGTTGGAACATGTGCTGTTTCCGGGGGCATCTTCGGCCAATCATTCGTATCCGCGGGGGGCGTATCTTCGGTTCTTCCCGTAGATTTAGAAATACCCGGTGATCCAGCTCCGCCCTTAGCCGTCCTGCACGGATTGCTGGTGGTAACTGGACGGAAGGCTGCGATTCGGCATGAGGCCGTCTTGGAGAGGAGCGCGTGATCGTGCATACGTGGATCGGAGAAGCGGTCGTCTTGTTCTTTGCTCTCTGTGGCTGCGGACTCGTCGTTTCAGCCGTCGCGAGGGGTCGGAACGCTATCCGGGTCCTGGTAGGTTTCAGCGCGATTTGCTCGGCCTTGATGATGATTGCAGCGGGCATAGCGCTCACCACCGGCCAAAGCTTTCAAGTGGGCTTGTGGCATTTGGATGGTCTAGGGTTTTTCTCCATTCGGCTGGACATGCTGTCCGCGATTTTCCTGTTCACAGCGGGCTTGGTTTATCCTCCCGCCTCGCTCTTTGTGAGGAATTTCATCGAAGCTCGCTTCCACGGGCGTTATCCGCTGCGACGCTATGGCGCGATACATTTCGCTCTGATGGCTTCTATTGTGCTGATCTTGATAGCCAACGATGCTCCGCTCTTCTTGATCAGTTGGGAATGTATGTCGATCCTTTGCTATTTGCTAGTGAACTACGAAGGCCGCCGGACCGGCGACGGTCGAGCTGCGTACACCATGCTGGCGATGAGCGAAGCAGGTTTCCTCGCGGTTGTTGTGGCGTTTGCAATTGCCGGACGGACTGCTTCAGATTGGTCCTTCGCTTCGCTGGGAGCGGCCGCCGTGCACCTGTCTTCAGCCGCTGTTTGGGCCGTCTTTGTGCTCGGATTTCTCGGGTTCGGCGTCAAAGCAGGGCTGGTGCCGGTGAATTTCTGGCTTCCCCGCTGTTACACAGCCACGCCACCGATCTTCATTCCCGTCCTGGCTGGAATTACGTTGAATCTAGGGTTCTATGGAATCCTTCGGCTGAACGACGCGCTGGTCCCGGCGCACGGCGTCGGCACGGGCCTGTTTGCGCTGGCAGTGGGGAGTGCCACAGCGCTGGTCGGAATTCTGTATGCCACTACGGACAACGACTTGAAAACAATGCTCGCGCATAGCTCGATCGAAAACGCGGGTGTTATCGTCGCAGCTATCGGTGCTTCGCTTGTGTTCCGTGCTTCTGGATACGCCTTGGCCGCGGCCATTGCGCTTACGGCTGGGCTCTACCACATGGTGAATCACTCCGTTTATAAGACATTGCTTTTCCAAGGCGTTGGAGAAATCGAAGCAGCTACAGGAACGCGGGAGATGGATTCGCTCGGAGGCCTGGCACGGTTGCTTCCAGCGTTATCGGTAGTCTTCTTAGTGGGTTGTCTTTCGATAGCCGCGATCCCACCCTTCAACGGATTCGTTAGCGAATGGCTCACGCTGCAGTCGCTTCTGAGAAGTGCATCTCTGGTTTCTCCCGCAACCAAGATCCTGTTTGCGATCTGCGGCGCCGCTCTTGCTCTGACGGCGGCGCTGGCGGTCACCTGCTTCGTCAAGGTTTATGCGATGAGTTTTCTGGGTATCCGACGAGGAGACTGGGCTCTTAGGACGCAAGCTAAATCAAACCGTCCCCAGTTTGCGATGGTTTATTTGGCAGTCGCCTGTTTCCTGCTCGGTGTGCTCCCGACCTACATAATTCCAGCACTCAATCGCGCTGTGGAGCTCCTTGCTGGCGCGAGTGCCACCGCTTCTCTGGTCCCGCCGTTTTTCACGGCGACTCCGCAGAATCACCAGCTAGCTCCGGCGTTTCTTCACGATTTCCATAAGTTGGGTGCTCAGGTAGGCAGCAACATATTGCCAGGGAGAGGGTTGGTCGTGCTGGTGCGAGGCGGCCAGCAGAATCCGGTCATTTTCGCCATGTCGACGTTCTATGGGTTTGCAGCGCTCGCGGCTTTCGTCTTGATCACCTGGGTTCTCGTGACTCGGGCCACGCGGAAACGAGGGGTCGCGCGCAACGAACTGTGGGCTGGCGGCATTCCGCGTCTGCTTCCGGAAATGAGCTACACGGCGACCGGCTTTTCGAACCCGGTCCGAGTGATCTTTCAGGCCATCTTCCGGCCCAATATCGTCGAGGATACGCGACAGACGGTCGCAGTTCACTTTCGGACGGCAATCCTTCGGCGGCGGGAAGAAACGCATCTCGTGGACCGACTCTTTTTTCATCCCATCGGAGACGCGATTACCTGGTTTGCCAGATTGCTTGCGGGAATGCATCACGGAAAGTTAAACGCTTACGTAGCCTATACTCTCGCTTTTTTCGTCTTGATTCTGTTGCTGTATCGGGTTTCATGAGTGGGCTGTACCAGCTACTAAACTGATTGTGATTTGGGTGCGACGCAAACCTCACATTAGCAGAAGGCGCCACCGAATTACCCGAGCCTGGTCGTGTACGAGCCCCGCCGATAACAAATCGATTGAGGGCGGTGCACTTGCAGCACGCTCGCAGGGGGAACTGCTATGAACTCAAGCAGCCAAGGTCCCCGTGAAACGTTGAACCCCTTTCAAGCGAATCGGCTTCGCATCACGTGTCAGTACATCGACAAGCTGCTTGGCGAAATCGAGGAGATCCTCAATAGCGCTAGTTCGAAAACGGCCTTTCCGAGATACGCAGAGGATATCGTTCCGGCACAGC
>Ga0335075_10016310_pt1 | contig 11109 bp, 8 predicted proteins | sample Lox_Sample_24_FD_206723 | JGI IMG/M metagenome (GOLD analysis project Ga0335075, IMG submission 206723) | Soil microbial communities from Loxahatchee National Wildlife Refuge, Florida, United States - Lox_Sample_2.4 | ecosystem: Environmental > Terrestrial > Soil > Wetlands | place: USA: Florida... | reverse complement strand
ATCGTCCTGGTGTAACTCCCAGACTGTATTCTTTCCTTCTCTAGGTGTCTTTAAAATTTGGAGCTATATTATTTTGTGATAGGACCTTTTCTTAAGTGCTCTGAATTTTGAAAAGACTTTAATAGTCGCGATTAAACAGGGGGGGATAGCTAAAGCGGCGATCAGTGGCGTGATTAAAACGATCAATAGCATAGTCAACTATCAGTCTTTTTCTTATAATTAAGTGGTCTCCTTAAGGAGAAATAACTAAAGAAGGTGTTATATAAATAACAACTTTATAGACTTACAAGAAAAAATTTTGTGATTCCAAATCTGCAGATTTGTCTCGTGACAGGGTGCGTCTCGGCACGTAGGGACAGACGTTAGCAAACAACAGAGTGCATGACGACAGTGAAAAAGTCAGCTACCGCAGCCTGCATGGAGAAGGATCGGAGACCTTTACGAACCGAAAATCCCTTCAATGCAATTACGGCTTGTCGGCGTAGCATCTCTGTATTGTCTTGTCGTATATAAATGTTGGAATCACGAGGTTATAACTAGTGATTGTGGATGCGCAGCATAGAATTGATTGAATTGCTTGATTATCCTGTAGGACGTAAGTCCGTATTATATACAATAGCAGTGGCAAAGCAGTTGTATCGCTGTCGCCACCTAGGCAGTTGCCACTGACATGATAGCTGAAAGTTCAGCTACAGATGTCCCAATTTGCCACTCTGTACAGCTGGTCATGGGGTTTGTGGTCCACTATACCTGTAATTCCAGCAATAAGTATACATTATCTAAAGGGCCTGGGTCATATCCCGGCGTACGAGTGGAGAGAATGGACATTTCTCCTTCTATCGCATCCGCGGTCTAGAATGTGGTCAACGATGTTAATTGATTCTCTGGTCTCGAAATACATTGATAGCCGCCGCTCTATATTCTAAGTTAATTGTGAAGTTTGGCTAGATCTCTTGTTTCTTCCTACAGTAGCCCTCCTTTTAATATCCTGAGCCTCTCCGTTAAATGTTTCGCAAAGTCTGGCCAAAAGGATCTTCTTGGTCTATACTCCTCAGTTTTCACCAGCTCCAACATCCCCAGTATCTCCTCATCAGAGTCATCAGGCTTCCTTGGTATCCTCTCATACTTAACGAGGCTCAGCACCACTTCCGGCAACACCCACTTCCCGTCACCCTCTCCTTCATACCTCGCCTTCTCAGCCTTTAACTTCCTCGCCATATTCTCCTGCCGGATTTTTGCATGGCTCACATCCTCCCACACCTCCCTATCCACCACATCCACCCAATTCCACCCGGGCTCTCCCACTTCTGGCACACGTCCCCAAGCACTATAATCATACCTGATATCCGGATTGAACATACTATACTCGCTCACTAGATGCAATTCGTTGACATGCCCCAGCCTTCTCACTATTTCTTCCACTCTAATGTTCTCATCGAACCCTGTCCGCCATGGCCGAGACCAGCCCACATCTACGGCTAGCGAGCGCACAAGGCTGAGGTCAACGTCGCTTCTGGAAAACCATGCGATGTAACCCAGCGGAAACCGAGCACGTCCCGGCAGGTAGACAGTATCGATTTGAGGATTAATGAGCACGGGGAGGCAGCAGAGTGCATTTGTTACTGCATTAGAAGTGCAGCTCCCGGAATGAGAGGGAAGTCTCAGCGGTTTTAACACCCGGAGGGCTTCGTCGTGGGATTCTCGGCACACAAAGAGGATTTCTGGGGGCGAGCAGGACGAAGAGCTGGGACTGTGGGCGCTGCGTCTAGATATACGATGTATCCTTGGCCCCGGGAGGGCGTGTCTCCAGATGAGGCGCCTGATCTCAGCGGGGAATTGGCTGAAGAGTGGAAACTCTGTTGAGGTTTCCATGCTGCAATGGCTACGATTCAATAACATGATCAGGCGCTGTAGAAGACAGGGAGGTGAAAACACAGTTATATAGTTGATACATGAATGGCATGGGTGCTGCCTAGGGCTGACACAAAAGGCACACAAAGTTGACAAGGCTGCAGCCTGATTTTAAACAATTCTCTGCGTCGACGCTGAGAGCAGAGGGATTGACAGATAACCGATAAAATGATACAGCTAGGAACGAAATTGGTGTCTTGAAACTCTTTTAAACAATTCTGAACGCACAGAACGTTTCATGTTCGGTGTCACCTGATGACCGGATATATGTTTTACCGAAGTCCGAGAATGAAGCAGTGGCATTGTCCGATCCACTATCGACTATCACCACAATGGCACCAAATTTCAACGTATGAGCTGACCCAGAACATAATCAACAGTAAGTTACAAGGTGACCAAGGACCCACTGATGACCAAACAGCTAATATCGCTCGCTGTTCTGTATGTGCGATACGCTGCCACTGACAGAGCATTCTTCCCTTCGGATCAACGAAAGCCCCATCGAATAGTACTGGCCGACCTAAAATCATCACCTCTCCTATGTTGACTGCCTTATATGGCAAGCTCGCTATTGTTCCTTGTATGCGCCTTAAAGATATAGTCACTTGTCTAGCTGGCACTTCACATTAATTGAGGGGTTTAAGTCGTCGCAAGTCGCTGAAGAGGTTATCACTGATCATAAGCTCGCAGCCATTGACCAAGGTCGAGTTACCAGGAGAGCCATTACCCCAGCAATGAGACAGCGCCTGGCACCCTAGATGGCTTTTGATCCATCCATGGACTAGCTTCCGTTCGGTTCAAGCAGTTTCATCCTCTGACGTAGCAAGATTAGGAGCCGGATACAGCCTAAACAATACTGTACCTAGAAGCACTGTATTCCTTGATCACTGATAACCTCGCTGATGTGGATAAGGTGATTTTCTTTACCGTCATGAGTACAAATTTGAGGCGTAAAACTTGAAATTTCCTGTCCCTCGTGATCTCAGCCCGCCTCTGCCTTGACCTCTCCCATAACGCATACGTCAGATTTGCTTGAGACTAACAGTCCTTTTTTCCCAGCCCATCTACTTTCTTCCGATGTTTCAAAGCTTTATTCAAGATCCAACTCCTTTGTGTGACCAGCGCCCACACAACAAAAACCACGGCCGTTGAAGGAATAGCCACGGCCCAGTATAGCTGAAACCCATCCATCTGTACATCCCTCTTGTACTCCCACTCCAGGACTGGAAGCGCGAAAATAGTTGCGAGGAAAGTAGCCGGAAGAAAAACCATTGTCATGACGGCGATGGTCTTCATAGCGGAACTGTCGCGTTTCGCGGCTGCAGCAATTGCCATCGATGCCTCAGCAGCTCTGAGGTTAGAGACAGAGTCTTCGTGAGTGAGAAGTGCGAATATCTTGGAGATTTAACCGGTTAGAAGTCTCTGACTACGGGCGAGATTTATCTAAGGCTTTTCTTACCACGCTGATTTGTGCCTCAGCTCTATTCTTGAGGTAGGTCGCATATGGTATGAACGAATTTGCTCGCATCTTCAAGACATGGATCGAATCGAGAATTTCAGTTATAGATCTATCGTAATCTTCCTTGTATTCGGCATTTGGACTTTCCAAATTACCCTTGGTATGTTTCACTTTGATAATGTCGAGTGCGTGCATGCAGTTCTCATGGTGTCGTAGAAGGTTAATGATATTGATCTGCACATTGGCACTGACTCGTGACCATCTTGCCAGCGCATCGACATTGAAACTGAGATCAGACATATCCGTGCCGACCCAGGAGAATCCTGTGCCTCTCTCGACGTTGATAATATCACTGACATATCTGTCTAAGCTCTCGTCATAGCTAAACATAGTGGTTAGGGCAATGGCCATTAATGGCACATATGGGGTAAAAAGGTGTGGCGTATAGCTATCAAGCAGGGCATAGAAGGACTCGTGTTGAGAGGAGAGGCGGCTGATTAACAGAGCCTTCGTGCATGCGGTCGCAGGGAGGAATGTCCAGACAATGGCACTATGGAAGAAGCCGAAGAAATACGTATCGGCATGCCCGTTTTTTTGGGCCTTGATGTGGTGGAATCCGTCGTACTTGCTGCTGATGAGCCAAAGGACCCATGGATTGGCCTGTATCTGGTCCAGGAGACGGTTGAAGAGGCTCCTCGTAATGTTCAGTGAGAAGCTTCCGGCGCTCCCCTCACTTCCGGCTGAGAATCGGCTCTGGATACGGATGAGCTTCAGCTGCGGAACAATCCCGCCAAAATCTTGCTCTGAGTAAAAGTTGCATAGTTCCGACGCCGGTTGCTGCGACCGGTTGTGGAAGACTGGATGTTCCGGCGCGTCTGGCCATTGCCTCCCGACGATACCGTGCCGGATTTCTATGGTTTCGAAAAGCGTCTCTGACTTCGGCCCATTCTCAGAAGGTGCGCTTCCTGGACGTAATAACGAAAGGGGTTCGTCTTCGAAGGCCACAAACTGGTCTTTGAACGAGCTCCTTGCGCAATATATTAAGCCATCCATTGCCGCTGACTCGTCGGGCAAGACTCAAAAGTCGGTTGGATTGTAGATAAATCAGGGTCGGGAACGTTTTTTGGCCTCCCCAGCTGAGAACGGATTCGAGAGATGGAGTAGCAGGTCCCACCTTGGAAAGCGCCGATTACCATGAGATGCAAAAGGCAATAGATTCTGATTGGAGAGCTCATACGTTGAAATTTGGTGCCATTGTGGTGGTAGTCGATAGTTGTCGCATGGGAGAGTAACTAGGACTTAACGAATGGATTGAACTGCTAGTTCCTATGCTTAGGACCCTTCTATATATACTTAAGCTCATAGAAAACTCTGTACAAAATTTGCTATAAAGGACCAATTTCTGTGGCAAGGCCATGCAACTATGTATCCACCTCTCTAGCAGTAGTGCTAGCCACAGTAGTTGTAATACGGACTATAATAGGAGTCTAGGATAGGGGGTGGTGGCTATAGAGTGGAGACTAGAGTGATTACTGTTATTTTGGTGTTGTCGGTTTATGTGCCTGGTCATGTGACAATAGTGGATGGGACAATGCCGCTGCTTCATTCTCGGACTTCGGTAAAACATATATCCGGTCAGCAGGTGACACCAAACATAAAACGTCTGTGCGTTCAGAATTGTTTAAAAGAGTTTAGGTAGAGAGGACACCAATTTCGCTCCTAGCTGTAGTTATGAATTCACATAACTATATTCTAGAGTTGAAGATGCCAGGGGCTATGCAGCCAACTCGTAACTTGATTGATTACACGAACTCTCGCCTGAAATGTAATGTATCAAGATAAGATATTGGGCCTCTCTAGATACGGGGTCATAGCTGATATCTGATGGAGTCTATGTACACGAGCATCATGAGTATTATCACCCACTTATGGGATCTTCGAAGTCCATGTGGGCGAGAACTTGACAGTAGAGTGAATATCTAAGTCTAAGAGACGATGTGTACGAGCGTAATATGCTCAAGACTAGACAAGGCTTGGCCTACCCACCCATTTATGCCTTAGTAAAAGCTCTTCAGTTCCACCTTCGGAGTGCCGTAACTGAAGCTTCTTGACAGCATTCAGTACATGCCTCAACATGCCCAGATCGCAGCTTGAGGAATAGATTGGAGGGGTAGCAGATATCTAGTAGTAGAAGTTGGGCCTAAAGATCTAAGAATAGCAGCAGAAATCTGCTGGTAGAATTAGGCGGTGGACAGATATCTACCTCTAAATCAGGAGTGGCATTTTCATTAGTATATGGCTTCTCAGTCATATAGATAAGTCTAAAGATTCAATATGATTATATTTCGACTACTTTAATCCTCTTAAACGCGATTCTGGCGAGTCAAGCCTTGTCATGTACTGTAATCCCTGTCTCGCGATACCCGTCAGCGTAAGCCACCGGCAACCATTTGATTGTCCACCCCATCCTGCATTACCGACAGTATCAATGCCATCACCCAGTCCTCGGTCTTTGCTAGTGTTTATTGTCGGCAGGGTAGGCACGTTCTTTGGGTCGGCCTTTGATGGTACGATTCTGTATGAAACGGTGATGCTGGTATTTTGAATCCGCTGGTACTTGTCTGCAGATCCGGCGAGTCTCAGACTTAGCAGTGTTGAAGAGCCAAATAAGATTAGACTCGCGGCGAGTCTTCTGGTAGAGCTCAGCTGTATTTCCATAGATCATGCTTACATGCTTGCCTCGGGTTATCATAAGAAGCATGCGACCTGAGTCGTCGACGAAACCAAGCTCGCGTGTCACAACCGTATCAGTATGCATGACTGGACGCTCCTCACCTTCCATTGAATCGGCGGTGCCGATTAGCAGCTGGTTATAACCTTTGGTAGGATATGCAAGGTGGAGCTGGTTTGCTGCGTACTTGTAGACCATAACTTGTGCCATGTATGGAGTGACTATGCCTTGATCGCGAGAAGGGATACCGTTCAGAACAAGGAGCTCGACCATGTTCATAACAACTGATGCGATCCGGAGGTTGAATCGAGACTTAGTAATTGGGTCGACTTGAGCCTCGAAATCGACGACCTCAAAGAACATAGTGGGAAACTGCTGAACTTTTCGATCTCGGAACTCTGCATCAACGATTTTGATCACTTTCTTTGTGTAATAGAAGACGGCGTCCGAGTTGGCGTGAGGTCCGTTTACTACTTTGGCGTGATAGAATCGATGGACAGGGATGTCCATAACACCTGCGCGAGACCGACGTTGGATGTATATAGTTGCGCAAGGCCATCCAGCATCTAGGAAGTAACTCATTGTAGACACTTCAAGCTCAGGAAGGAATCCGGTGAGTGGTGTAGGCCCAACGACGACAGGTCGAAGCTGCTTGGTGTCACCAACAATGATTACCTGGGTCGGCTCGAAGTGGGCGATGACAATGCAGGTATTGGTGAGCAGAGATCGGTTTCCATCGTCAAGAATAACCAGAGGTGCCACCCCTTCCTGGACGAAGTTCTCAACATAAAGTCCAGGTGCTATGTTATTTTCTGTAGAGACGAGAGCCGAGGTGATTGAGACGCAGTACTCACACAGGGTCTTCATCATCGCATCTAGTGAAGAACGTTCATCCGTGTCCATGTAATCTCCCTCAATCATAAACTTCTTAAACAAGACACGGAATTCTGCCCATTTGGCCTCACCTGTGTATGCGTTACGGTCTGGGACAAGTCCTCCAAGCACAGTCCAGGCCAAGGATTGTTTGACTTCTTGGAAACGAATGTTATGGATGAGACGATCTCCAGGTGACATAAACTGCGACAGGTAGGTAGCAAATGATAGCTGACGTTGCTCGGGACGTCTGGATGTCCGGAATCCTGTAGTATTTCGTGAGGTAAGTGGATGAGGATTCTGAGAAGGGTGGTTTGGAGGGTCCTTGATTTCGGGAGCTCGGAGTGAACCCTTGCAGCCATGACCAAGTATTTGTGATCAGGGCTATTGGTTTCTCGAAGATCGTTCGTAGGTATCGACATCGAGGTGGGTGCAGGCTGGGTATAGCACTGAGAGGGGGCCTTGGACCTTCTCAGCGGTGGGATTTTCCCTGGTAGAGCTGGTTGAACTGGAGGTTATATTAATTTCCTTGCTCTCCTGGATCAGGTCCTCTAAAGCCTTCTCTGCTTCAGTTTTCCTTCATACATGTCAGCATCCTCACCTCCATCTTTGACTTCAATGCCCTCAATCTCTGGGTTAGGTGCTGGAACTGTGCTGACTTGGACTTTGAGGCCATTCCTTACTCGGATCAGCATGGTGTTATGGCGTGATCTTCGACAGCTCGAGCTCGTTTCATCCAGCTCTTGGAAAGTAGGAGGTCGTAAGTCTCGTTGATTCCCATAACGTAGGCGCAGAGGATTGTTCGGATCCTAGAGACCACGACTTCCAGGACTGCGTAGTTCTTGATTGGTACTAGGACGTCGTTTGCCAGTTTAGAGACCATTTCCGCTCCATTGGAAGAGTTTCAATCCCTAACTCCTTAGTGAGGTTGGGAGAAATAAGCTCGACAACCGCTCCTGAGTCGACCATGGTACGTTTGATCGGCTGACCGTTTCCGAAGGATTCGATATAGACGCACGGCACAACTTTGTCTGGCGCATCTAACCCCTCGTGTAAAACTGTTGGGCTAGTCAAGAGACAGGAAGCCAACACTCATGCCCCTTGGGCCTGGGCTGGTGCTCTACCCTTCCCTTTGTCATGGGATTTCTGGGATGGCTGAATACTTTACTAACTGGGTTCTAATCTGCGGGACCAGTCGAGTACTGTAGCTGGCCTACCTTCAGGGTTACATCTGTGTTGGATAGGAACTCTCCGATATCGAATCTACTTGGGTTGTTCTTCTCCATGAGCTTTATAGGGTTTGTATCTGATGTGATTGTCCGGCTTCTTCGGGCAGTCTTAGTTTGGTGACTTCCTAGAGGTAAGATAGGAGATAGAGGCGCATGATTTAGCTAGGATGACTAGCTTCTTTGGGCGGGCTGCTATAATTCATTCACTGCTGTGCCTGAGGACTGTTGTGAGTTACGAAGTCTCCCTTCGAAATTGCTGCCAGATGCCCTTGCGTTGCGCTGAACAGTTTCCTTCTATCTTGAGACGCTAACCGGCATGGCGGCTATGGGAGTGGCGTCGTCTGAGTCTGAGTCTTCAGCTATGATGGCAGATGCGGCTGATCTAGCTCGGGCTCTATCTGGTACTCGGGAGCTGATGGGGATCGCGTTGAATGGAGTGGCTGGGCTAGTGTTTTCCAAGACTAATCCTACCGAGTTCACTGGGACTGTTTGACAGTTCTCCACGATTTCGCGGTTCTTCTGCCTGGCCTGTTATGAGGCTTTCGGCTTAGGACAGTATGTTAATATGTAGCTTAGCTCGAGACAGTTGTAGCAGATAGCAGTCGGCATCGGTGATAGGACGAGGTTTGGAAGGACCCCAGCTCCTTGATTGTCGACGTAAGGATTAGGCGATAGCTTGGGGATCTCCACTCCGACATTCATCTGCTCAGGCTCATCGCTGTCTTCCCCTTCGGAGTCGAACTGGTTCTTCTGGCCAATGAGACTGTTAGAAGAGATAATGGCGGATCAGATGTCGTCGAGCGTGACAGTGTCTTTAAGCCCCCTTTCCGGTCTTAGTTTGTGATTGATGAGAAGGAACTCGGAATTGGAGTTCTGTGTCTTTGAGGCCGCTGAGAAACCTCTGGGGTTATTTCCTTCTGAAGGTCTGAAGAGTACTTCTCGTGAAGACGTCTGGCTCTCTTGCAACAATCCACAACTGACTCCTTAGCATCTAAGTCACGGGATAGGCTGTAGACTTGTTGCTGCCAGTGGAAGTTCTCCTCGAAGTTAGTCTTCCCCCATGGTGTTGTACTTCAAATAGAAGGCCTCCTTAAGCTTCGCCCAATCCTGACGTACATTCTTGTTGAGATTGCCATACCAGGTTTTCGCCCTGCCTCGTAAACCGGTACGGAATGTGACACGGTGATGGGTCTCTCGCGGGTTTCGATCCTCCTTACGAAGGCGGCGGCAAAAAGTAATTGGACAGATTTTAGCGAGCCGAAAATTTCAGATTTAGCATGGCAGAACCACTAAGATGTCGTACTTAGGCACTACAACCGCTAAATTTCAGGGCTGTAATCACTAAACCACAGCGCTCGTATAAGACAATGGGCTGATGAGTGTTTTCCGACAGACTTCTAATATTCCCATTTTACAACACCACAGCGCAATTTCATGCGGTATTAGTTCAGTAAAACGATTATCTACATAGTTCTTATGCTTGAAAATTAGTATAAGCATATTGGGTCTTGTGGTTGTTGTGCTATTCTGCATCAAAATATATTGTTTTAATGGTTTCAAATCTGTCCAATTACTTTTTGCCGCCGCCTTCGTATTCCGCTGACGATTGCCTCAATGACGGACGTGCTTGCGCTTACGTTGACGTCTCTTAGCGATTCAGCCGCACTTCACCTATGTTAACGTACTCGTCTGCTTTATGCAGAGATCCTGACAAAAAATAGTCTTCCTGCAAATACACATAATCACAATAGTATAGCTGCTGTGGTGATTCTATTCAAGGAATCGGATATACGTAATTGTTCTCCTATCCGAGTGTTGAAGGCTTTTTTCTTCGGACAACTCACGTGACTGTTTGTGCCTTATGGCCTTTACTTGGCAGAATCTAGTAGGAGTTTTGATTTGTTATTGGTCGGAACCAAAGCCGCTAAGCCCACAACCACATGTCCATAAATATCCACTAATATTGTGGATGATTCCATAATCGGTTGTATCTTGACATCCAGAGGTCTGATTGGCTCGACCACAGGCATATTTGGAAGTTCTCGATTTTTCTAGAGCTGAGCTCATCTTCATAGTCAAATTTGGCAGTGAATATGTTGCATCACGTAGTATGTTATATAGTCTAAAGGTTCTTTAAAATTACTAAAGCTCTGATGATTTTTTGACGTCCCGTCAGAAGATATCACGAGCAGACGACACTGATGTTTACAAAAGACGTAATATCGAAAGATATGGGTTCACGAGAGTAAAGAAGGGTGAAAGCAGCCAGATGGGCAGAAACCACCAACTAAGACAGTTCGTGTTGCCCTCATGAAGCAGTACATTTACCCCTTGGGATAGGTTTACGTGGCACGTGCACGCTTGTAGCAGCCTGTAAGGAAACACGTAGTACCTGGAGAACCAGACCGGTCTGAAATTTCAAAGGCTTACCTGTGGGTCCCTATACGTGAAGTTTAACTCGTAGTTCGAAATTCAAGAGCTTATTTGTAAATTTAAAAGGTTGTGTTGAGTTTTCGCGCTGCGATCGCTAAATTTAGTAATCCGTCCGCTAGAGCTTTAGGTTTAGCGAGCCGGTCGCTCTAAGTTCTCGACTTGCAAGGTGACCGTGATTATAATGGCACAGGCTTTCAAGGTGCGTATTGCGAAGGGTGAAGTTCCAATGGCCCGAGACATATAGATACCTAGACGACCCCGCTTTTAGCCACTGCCCGAACTGGTAATCACGTCCCCAAGCGGGCAGATTACTATCCGTACGGGGACCCCGAGTTTTAGGTAGCACTGTTACTCTATTTATTAGACAATAAGTAAGGGCAAATCCAATGATTTTTAGGTCCAGAGTGCATGCCACATCGCAATAGTGTGCAGAGTGTTGTTGAGCACAGGAATAAAGATGTATTCATTTACTT
>Ga0335075_10016309_pt1 | contig 11109 bp, 14 predicted proteins | sample Lox_Sample_24_FD_206723 | JGI IMG/M metagenome (GOLD analysis project Ga0335075, IMG submission 206723) | Soil microbial communities from Loxahatchee National Wildlife Refuge, Florida, United States - Lox_Sample_2.4 | ecosystem: Environmental > Terrestrial > Soil > Wetlands | place: USA... | reverse complement strand
CGGGTAGCCATCAACTCATGCGGCGGAACTTGCAGTGGAACTTGCACTGGAACTCGCTAAGCGTTGGGCAGATTGCCGCGACCTTCACTGCCAATTTATGCGCCCAGGGTGCATGATTCGAGGCTCGACTTGCGGACAGAAGGGCGGGCGGCTTGGTAGCGCAGGGGACTCTTGCATGACCTCCACCTTGGCGCCTCGCCGGCCGCAACGCTCGCCCTGCCGCTCGCCGCGACACGCGGCCGGTCCCCTTCCGTAGGGTCAAAGTAAAAAGACTTTCCCGATTTAGATTTCGTTAACTTTAATAACTTGGAACTACTTTGTCATTTAGCAACGTTTAACTTTGCCCTCACCATAACTTAAGGCGCGAGACGGACTGACTTACCGAATTCTCTCGGCATCACCGCGGTCCGTCCTCTTCCACTACGGTTCGACTGACGTTTGCGGAGGCCTTCATGCGGAGATTCCATCAGGCAGCTCTCGGCATCGCATTTGGCGCGGCTAGCGCCGTTGCGATGAGCGGTCTGGCCATTGCCGCCGACCTGCCGGGCGGCCCCTACTACACGACCCCGGAGCCGCTTTCTGTCTACAGCTGGGCGGGCCCCTATCTGGGGGCGACGCTGGGCTACGAGTGGGGCGGCGTGGACAACAGCCTGACCCATCCGTCAGGCATCGCCGGTGGCGTCGAGGCCGGCTACAACTGGCAGCGCGGCGCGTTTGTTTTCGGCGGCGAGACTGACATCCAGCTCTCCGGGGCGGATGACACGATGTCGCCCTACGAGTTCTCCAATCCCTGGTTCGGCACAGTCCGCGGCCGTGCCGGCGTCTCTTTAAATAACGTCCTAGTCTACGGCACCGCCGGCCTAGCCTACGGCAATCTGCGCGCCGACACCTTCAATCTGACCGAGTCTCATACCGACCTCGGCTGGGTGGCCGGGGCCGGCGTCGAAGTCGGGTTCACCCCGCACTGGTCGGCCAAGGCCGAGTGGCTCTATCTCGACCTCGCGGACAGTAACTTCTCGGTGACCGGCAACAATAACGGGCTTGCGGCCGATCTCCTGCGCATGGGCGTAAACTACCATTTCTAAACGGTTTCCCCCGGCTATCAGCCGGGGGGTTCACGCGATCCGCGAAGGACGTAGCGTTGCAATTCGCCGTTGCTTGACCCCGACGGTATCCCCTGCCAAACATTAGCAGATTTTTTACCATCTTTTGGTCTCGCGTAAGACATAATTAGCTTAAACTGTGACCGCAATCAGTCTAATCTCGCCACATTGTCGTCAAGAATTAGAATAGGCGTGTGGCTTTTCTGCACTAGACGCTAGAGCGATCGCGAATACTATGCGGCCACCTACGAGTTAATGGAGGCCTGAAATGAAGCGAGTTATCCTTGCGTGCGCCGGCGTTCTGGCGCTTAGCGGTGTGGCCGCAGCGGCGGACCTGCCGCCGGCACCCGGCCCTGCTCCCTATTACAAGGCGCCGGCCTATCTGCCGGGCTATAACTGGAGCGGGTTCTATCTTGGCATCAACGGCGGCGGCGCCTGGGGAGACTCGAACTGGACCACTCCAGGAAGAGTAAATACCTCCGGCGGACTGGTCGGCGGCACTATCGGCTACAATTATCAGATCAACCAGGCGGTGCTCGGCGTCGAAGGCGATATCGACTGGGCCGACATCAACGGCACCCTCACCAACACCGCCTGCCCGGTCGGCTGCAAAACCACCGACTCGTGGCTTTCGACGGTACGTGGCCGACTCGGTTACGCGGCTGACCGGTTCATGCCCTACGTGACCGGTGGTCTCGCGGTCGGCAATATCGAGGCATCGATACCAGGCCTCGCCAGCACCAACACGACCAACGCTGGTTGGACCCTTGGCGGCGGCATTGAATTCGCCATCGCCGGCCATTGGACCGCCAAGGCCGAGTACCTCTACGTCGACCTCGGCAATACCAACGTCCCGGTCACCGGGGGTCCTGCTCAAAACGTCTCGTTCAAAGCGAACGTTTTCCGCGGCGGCGTCAACTATCGCTTCTAACGCGCGCTGCGATCCTCCCAAACTATTTCCCCCGGGGCGCGAGCCCCGGGGTTTTTTGTTGCCTGCTTGCCGCAGCTTGACGAAATCACCCTGCCGGCTTGGTCGCCGCAAAGGCCGGCACGCGCGCGGCAAAATTGTCGAGCCAGGCGACGAGCCGCGGGTGCTCGCTGCGCCAGGCACCGCCGAAACGGAAGTCGCGATAGCCGAGCGCACAGGCGAGCGCTATCTGCCCGACATTGGGGACCGGGTCGAGCGGCGGCGCCGCCGCTTCCAAAACGGCGAGCGCGCGGGACACCTTGCCGGCCTGCAGATCGAGCCATTTGGGCTCATGCATTTCCGGTTTGCGGTAGCGGCTTTCGTAGACGGTGAGAACCGAGGCATCGAGGATGCCGTCGCTCAAAGCTTGCAGACGCAGCGCGTCGAGCCGCTGCTTCGATGCACGCGGCACGATCTTGCCGCCGCCTGCGCGCTCGTCGAGATAATCCAGAATGACACGCGAATCGTAGATCGCGCTGCCGTCCTCGACGATCAGCACAGGAATTTTGCCCAATGGATTTATCTTGCGCACCGGATCGTTCGAATCGGTCGTGTCGGTGCGCTCGAGGGTGACGTCGGCCTCGAAGCCAAGCAGCGCAACCGCGATCCGCACCTTGCGGACAAACGGCGAGGACGGAGAAAAACGCAAAATCATCATCGCATCACCATGATTGGAGTGTTTGTGGAGCCAGGATTTGGCCTAGAAGAGTTCGGCGGGGTCGGCCGGAGCAGAGAATGCACCGCCGATGCCGCGCCTTGCGACGCAGCGACATCTGATAGAACGCTCCGAATTACGCTATGCGCAATTCGTCTGCGACATCAGCCGGTGACGACGAGATTGACTGCCTTAGGGCCTTTGCCCTTCTTGTCCGGTTCGACGTCGAAACTGATCCGCTGTCCTTCCGCCAGCGCCTTCAGTCCCGCACGCTCAACGGCGGTGATGTGCACGAACACATCGCGGCCACCATCGTCCGGCTTGATGAAACCGTAGCCGCGCTCACCGTTGAAGAACTTCACTATCCCCTGCATCGCCATTGAGCGACTCCTTCCCCGCGGTTGCTTCGCCGCCGGCCCCCACGGCGCGACGGCTCGGCTGGACATTCACAACGGGAAAGAACGTCGGCCCCAAAAGACCTCAGTCACTCCGCCGGCCCCCACAGGAGGCGGAACGTCTAAGCCAGCAACAATCTGGGCCTCAAAGTTAAACCAATTTTAACCTGTGGAAAAGTGGTCAATTACGCGTTTTGGGCGAGCCAGTCGACGCGTTGCGATGCCCTTTCGGCCTGCGGTGCCAGAACCTGCGCGAGCGCCGGCAGCACTATTCGTAACTCCGCCTCAAGGGTGAAGGGCGGATTGACCAGGATCAGCCCCGAACCTGCGAGCCCACCATCGGCGCGCGGCGGATGCAGCAGCACCTCGCAGCGCAATACCTTTGCAATGCCGAGCCTTTGCAGACGCCGCGCCAGCGCATCAGGCGCTTCGCGGGTCTTAATGGGATACCACAACATGTAGATCCCGGTCGGCCATTTGCGGTGGGCTGCCGCCAACTCCTCGGAAAGGCGCGAGAATTCGTTTGGTTGCTCGAACGGCGGATCGACGAGGACGAGACCACGCCGCTCTTTTGGCGGCACATAGGCGCCGATCGCGGTCCAACCGTCGATCGCCAGCGCCTTGGCGCGGCGGTCCCCGCGCACGGTTGCGGTGAGCATCGCGGCCGCCCGCGGCTCCAGCTCGCAGGCGACGAGCCGGTCTTGCGGGCGGATCAGCTTTTGCACGATCAGCGGGGATCCCGGATAGGTCCGCAAAGCTCCGACCGGATTGCAGGCGGCAACCGCATCCCAGTAGGGGGCAAGCAGCTCGCCAACCTGCCCCTGCCGCAGTGCCGGCTCGGTCCAAACGCGCGCAATTCCCTCGCGCCACTCCCCGCTGCGGCTCGGCTCGTCGGCAAAGAGATCGTATCGGCCGGCTCCGGCATGGCTGTCGATGACCCGGAACGCCGCCGGCTTTTGCTGGAGATAAACCAGGATGCGGGTCAGTACCGCGTGCTTGTGCACGTCGGCGAAATTGCCGGCATGGAAGGCGTGCTGATAATTCATCGCGGCGGCCTAATAGAGCAAAATCGCCGCGGCGGCATCACCAACCGGCGTCGCTTCTGCCAGTCACTGCGGCCGCCGACGGATCAGCGGCGGCCGCCCGAGGCCGCACCGGTTGTGGTCCCGCGCGGTGGCGGCACCAGTACCTGATCGCGCCGGCAACTGCGCGCAACGATGTGTGCAGGACAGGCGCGGAATTTCAGGTCCTTGGAGAGACAGAGCCGGACTTCGGAAAGCCGCTCGGCCTCGCATTCCACCGCCATGTCGTCTCGCCCCAGGGCGGGATTGGCCTTGATGAACGCCTCCTCCACCGCAGCCGGGCTGATTTTGAACGGCTGGCGCGGATCGAGAAATTGCGCGGGGAGATTCACCGCGCTGCGCGCCTCGCGCACGGTGTCGAAATAATTGCGCGGCGAAAGCCCCGAACAGGTTCCGTGCCGGTCCCATTCGTCGAATACGAGCCGCGGCGACGGCATCAGATCAAGCATGGATGTCATTATCGCGCGATTGAGCCGCGGCGCTGGCACCTCGCAATTTTCCGGGAAGCCGTTGTCGTATTGCGGCCATAAGCCGTGGACGACGAATCCGAAAGCATTCGTGCGGCACTGGAGTCCGCGAGTAGCTCGCGAAGGCCAACGCTCAGCCATGGTCGCGCAGAACGACGGCGACCAGGACAATGCCAGGACGTAGAAATCGAATTGTTGACGCCGCGGCTGTTGCGCGGCCTGCGCCAGTGCCGCACTTGCCAACATCGCAAGCAGGCAGTGAGCAAGCAGCCAACGAATGACGGAACGTACCATCGTCAACTCGATATCTATTTGAGCACGATCCCGAATGGTGCGCACCAGCGTTCGGAAGTGATCATGCACCGCCAATGAGCCAGAGAGAACGACAATGCAAGAGCATGAGAATTCAAGGGGAAGGCTTCTCGGGCTCTTCGGCACTCCAAACGATTGCGCGCCAGCGTAGGGATCGAAACATATTATGGACAAAGAACGGACCGCTTGCGGTCCCGATGTTCAGCCGCCGCAAGCCTCGGGTGGGGCGGCGTGCAGACCCATCTTGCACATGTTTTGCGCACACGCCTTGCGCATATCGACCGCCACCCTAATAATAAGGCAAGGATAACGGGGCCCGGGCGCGCACGGGATTTCCGCGGCCAATGCCGCCGCTTCAGCGTGATGAAAGGGCGCGGCATGGCCGTCTACGGGTTGTTCAAGAATAAAGCGTTCGAGCCGGATGCGATCGCGGCGATGACGCGCGCTCATGCCGATGTGTGCCGCGCGCTTGGGCTCGGAAGCCGGGACCGGCCCGCCGCCGATGCTGTTGCCAAGAAAGTGATCGAATTTGCCCAGCGCGGCGAACGCGACCCGGTTCGTCTGCGCGAAAACGTGTTGCAGGCTCTGCGCACCGAACCGGAACTGGGCGAGCATTGCGCGCCGCCACTTTCAACCTGATGAGCCCAGCTACCGCGCGCAGCACGGCGATGCTCCGTGGCGAGACCGCGGCGCTGGCCGTCGCATACTGACGGACGATCCTGCGGCGCTTTCACGCCGGAAGAAACTCGCCGGCCTTTTCACCCTGGAAGAAACTCGTCGCGGCGCGCGGCCAAAGATCGCCGAATTTTAGGATCACGACTACGCCTGCGCGTTAGGTGCGCGGGGGTGGCCACAGGCTGGCCGATCGGCTAGCGGGCGGCGTCAGGGTTACACGATGAAAATCGGGACATTCACGGTTCTGGCTTCAACCATCGCATTCGTGCTGTTGACAGCGGGCGCGCAAGCGCAAGATGTCGGCGGCATGGGCGGTGGCTTTGGCGGACGCCATTCCAAGCAGGCAAAGACCGAGAAGGTGCAGACTCCAAAGCCGAAGGTCGACGAGAAAGCCTACAACGCCGCGCTTAACCAATTGCCGGACAAGAAATTCGACGCCTGGAACGGCGTCCACTGACGCGCGATCACGGCCGGGCGGCGCGGCAGCGCGGATTATACGCCCACTCGCGGTCAAGGCCGACGACACAGTAATTGACGCCCCAGCCCATCCCGATCATCCCGGTACCGGAAGCGATCGAATAATAGATCTGGTGGCGTCGCCCGTCATTGATCAGCGCGGTGCCGCTGCAGAAGCGACGCGGAATCGACTGCGCTGCCCAAGGCAGGTAAGCGGTTTCGTGGATATCCTCGATGCCGACGATTGCCAGCTCTGAGTTCCAGAACCGAGATTCCGTGGTGTGGAATCTGTGCATGATCTCGACCAGCGCCGGCGTCGAGTCGCACGCCGGCATATCGCGGCTGTAATTCGGGCCGGATAGCCAGAAATTCTTTTCGAAGAAATTTGCCGCCCGCGCCGGTGAGAGCCAACCGGCGCAAGCCGCTAAGGCGAGCAACAAGCTGAGCACCGCGCACGCAACGCGACTGGACATGGGACATCCCCCGAACGGCGTAACCGTGCCGCGCCGGCCCGTTGCGGTCAAGCTCAGCGGCGGTCGTACCGGAATGAACGCCAGCTCCGTGACAATCCTGCCACGCCGCTCCCCGCAGGCTGCCAGTGGTGAGCACCACCAGCGGCTAGATCGACTTTCTATCCACAGAAATCTCCTACGAGAGCGGAGTTGATCACAACTTCTCTTGCAACCGCGGGCGCAACTTATCAGCCGCATGATACCATTTTCACGCGTGGCGCCGTGCGATTCGCGAAGCGGCGCCCGACGGAGACGGGCAATGGCCCAGATTCACCGGCTCGCTAGTCCCGAGCCGGCGTTCGGATTGCAGGCCGCAGGCCGCCTGATGCTCAACGCATTAGCGCCCTGGGTGCGGGACCTCTCCCTTCTGGTGGAAAGCGTCGAGGCGATGCGTCCGCCCGGCGCCCTGCCGGATTGGCAACCGGGGGCGGTCGTACGGCTGCCCTACTCGAAAAAAATCTGCAGCGACGGCCATGTTGTCTGCGGTCAGGCGCTCATGGCTTTGGCCGATACGGCCATGATGCTCGCCTGCTCGGCGGCATGGAACGGCTACCGGCCGATGAGCACAATCGACCAGACCACACATTTCTTGCGGCCGGTGAACTTCGACGTCGTCGCCGACGCCCGCGTCGTGCGTATCGGGAGCAACACCAGCTTCGCGCGGGTGATGATGCTCAACGCCGCCGACAAGCGGCCGGTCGGGATGGTCGCCAGCGCCTACTCGATGCAGTGATAGCGCCTTACCGGCGTCGCGGGTGCGTCGATGCGTCGGCCGCTTTTATTTCCTCCGGCGAAGCTCTAAGCTTGAATGCATTGCGTGCTGGAGGCGTTGATATGCGTTGCGCTGCTGCGATCATCATTGCTTCGCTCGTTGCACTTGCGCTTGGTGCCGGCGTGGCAAACGCCGCCTTCGGTGGGCCGGGTCCGGGGATCACCGGCAACAATACCGGCGGCATCATCCCCTACTCGCCCGACATCAAACACGTCTATCGGCAAATGGCGGCCGATTATTGCGCGAGCTGGGGGCGGCTGTCGCATGTGACCAGCGTTCACCGCCGCTACGGCGAGTACATCAGCTTCGTCTGCATCGATAAGCCGTGGGTGATTCACTGACGTCAGTCAGCTTTCGTCCGTCCGCCAATCCCCGCATACCGCTTGAACCAGCGCCAGCGCGGCGACCGCCGCAGTGTCCGCCCGCAGGATGCGCGGGCCGAGCGCAAGCCGCACGACATTCGGCATTTTGAGGAGCATCGCCCGCTCGTCCGCGGCGAAGCCGCCCTCGGGACCGATCAGCACGGACAGCGGCGAATTCGCCGGCACCTTGGCCAGCGCCGCAACCGGATCGGCGACTTCGGCGTCCTCGTCGCAGAAGATGAGGCAGCGGTGAGCCCCGTGCGCGGACAGAACGCCGAATAAAGCCATCGGCTCGGCGATCTCCGGCAAATTGATGACGCCGCATTGCTCGGCGGCCTCGATGCAGTTCGCGCGCATGCGCTCGGTATTGATGCGCGCAACCTGCCCGTGGCGCGTAAGCACCGGCTGCAAAAGCGACGCGCCCATCTCGACCGCCTTCTGCACCATGTAGTCGAGCCGCGCGGCTTTCAGGGGTGCGAACAGGTAGTGCAGGTCGGCGGCAGCGGTCTGGTCACGCAGTTTGGCGCCAACATGCAGCCAAGCCCCGCGCTTCTCCGTCTCGATGGCCGCCTCCCATTCGCCATCGCGGCCGTTGAAAACGAGGATGCGGTTGCCAGTCTGCAGCCGAAGCACATGGGTCAGGTAATGCGCCTTGGAGCGGTCGAGCGCCAATGCGGCGCCTTCGGCGAGCGGCGCCTCGACGTGGAGGCGGGTCTTACGAAAGTCATAGCCGGACATCGGCGCTCCTTAAGCCGGTCGAGGGCAAGCGGTTAATCGGCGTTAATTCCGCCTTAACCCGCCTGCCGGCCGGGCGCCAGCGCCATACCTTCGCCATGGTACGCATCGTCGCATCCCGAGAGCGTGCCGTCTTTGCCCACGTGTCGCCGAATTCAACGGGTCTATTATTGCCGCCTGGATTCGGGCACCTTACGGACCAAGGGGAACGGGAAAGGACGCGACATGAAGCCGAGTGTCGCCAAGTTGAGCATTGCAATGGCGCTGGCGCTGACCGCAGGCGCCGCGGGAATAACCAAAGCATCCGCACAGGCGATGCAGTCGCCGTCGCCGTGTGACGGCTTTATCCCGTTGCGCGACGATGCAAAGCAAAAAGCCGAGTTGATCATGGCCGCCGAGAAGCGGCACGCCGACCCGAAGGAACTGTGCACGATCGTGTCACGTTTCTACATTGCCGAAGGCGCCGCGCTGAAGTTCCTAGAGTCGAACAAGACGTGGTGCGGTATCCCCGAGCAGGCAATTACTGGGGCCAAGGCGACCCACGAAAAGACCCTGAGATTCCGCGACATGGTCTGCAACGCTGGTGCACAGCGACGCGTGCCGACGCTTAGTGACGCCATCGGCGTGCCCACGCTCGATACGGCGAAGAATACCAAGACCAACACCGGAACCTTCAACACGCTGACCGGCAATCCGCTGGCCAAATAATAATGAGCAGGCCGTCCGGCTCAGTTGCGGATGCGACCGGCAACTGGGTCGACACGCGGGCGCCGGCTTTTCTGCGGCCCTATTTGCGGCTTTCGCGGCTCGACCGGCCGATTGGCTCCTGGCTTCTGCTCATTCCCTGCTGGTGGTCCTTGGCACTCGCGGCAATCGCCGCCGGCGCGCGGGCGCCGAGTGTTGCCCATATCGTGCTGTTCTTCATCGGCGCCTTCGCCATGCGGGGCGCCGGCTGCACTTGGAACGACATCGTCGACCGCGATCTTGACGCCGCCGTCGAGCGCACACGCTCGCGGCCGATCCCTTCCGGCCAAGTCAGCGTTGCGCGGGCGGCAATGTTCCTCGTCGCGCAGGCGCTGGTCGGTTTGGCGGTGCTGCTCTCATTTAACTTGTTCGCCGTCGGGCTGGGCATTGCTTCGCTCGTCATCGTGGCGGTCTATCCGTTCATGAAGCGCATCACCTATTGGCCGCAGATCGTGCTCGGCCTCGCATTCTCGTGGGGCGCGCTGATGGGCTGGGCGGCCGCGTTCGGCGGTCTGGCACTGCCGCCGCTTCTGCTCTACGCCGGTTCGATCTCGTGGGTGATCGGTTACGACACGATCTACGCCCATCAGGACCGCGAGGACGATGCGCTCATCGGCATCAAATCCACCGCATTGCTGTTTCGTGAACGGACCAAGCCGATGCTGGCCGCGTTCTACGCGCTTGCGGTCATTCTGCTTGGCGCGGCGGGATTTTTTGCCGGCGGCGGCATCGTCTTTGCGTTCGGGCTTTGCGCTTTCGCCGCCCACCTCGGCTGGCAGATCGCGCGGCTTAACATTGCCGATCCCGACAATTGCCTCGCGGTGTTCAAATCCGATCGTGACGCCGGCTTGATCCTGTTCGCCGGCCTTCTTCTCGACGCCGCGCTGCGCCAAATTGCATAACTATCCGCCGACATTTGCAGAAATCTCGCTTGCCGGTCGCCTGCGACGGGAGCAGACTCGGTGGGATCGGCGAATGGCCGGATTCGGCGGCAGATGGCTGCCCAAGAAAACAACAGACGAATTCATCCGTAGGGAGCGATTGATGAGATCAACAGCCATACTGAGCTTGACCGCTGCTATCGCGGCATCGCTTTGCCAGGCTATGGTGCCGTCGGCGCGTGCAAGCGAGCAGACCCCCGCAATCGCCGGCCAAGTAACTTCCGCCGCGGAAGGCGCCATGGAGGGGGTCGTCGTCACGGCGCATAAGGACGGCTCGATCGTCTCGGTTAGCGTCATCACCGACGCGAAGGGCCATTACGCTTTTCCGGAGAACCGGCTGGAGCCGGGCCACTATACGCTTGCGATCCGCGCCGTCGGTTACGACCTGTCCGCGCCAGCGGCCGCCAGTGTCGTGAGCGAGCAGACCGCGAATGTCGATCTCAAGCTCGAACCGACCAAGGACCTGCCCGATCAGCTCACCGATGCCGAATGGATGATGAGCGTTCCCGGCACCGACGACCAGAAAGCCGCGCTGCTCAACTGCACGAGCTGCCATACGCTCGAGCGCGTCGTGCTTTCGACGCACAATGTCGACGAGTGGATGCACGTGGTGCATCGCATGATGGGCTACGGCGCGGTCAGCCAACCGGTCAAGCCGCAGCCGATGCTGGACCGGGAACGCGCCGGGACCCCCGAGCAGTATCGCAAGTTCGCCGAATATCTCGCGACCATCAATCTGAGCGCGACCGACAAATGGACCTATCCGCTCAAGACGCTGCCGCGTCCGACCGGAGACTCCACCCGCGTCATCGTCACCGAATACAATCTGCCGCGTCCGACCATCGAGCCGCATGACATCGTTCTCGATAAGGACGGCAACGTCTGGTATTCGGACTTCGGCGAGATGTTCGTATCCAAGTTCGACCCGAAG
>Ga0335075_10016308_pt1 | contig 11110 bp, 9 predicted proteins | sample Lox_Sample_24_FD_206723 | JGI IMG/M metagenome (GOLD analysis project Ga0335075, IMG submission 206723) | Soil microbial communities from Loxahatchee National Wildlife Refuge, Florida, United States - Lox_Sample_2.4 | ecosystem: Environmental > Terrestrial > Soil > Wetlands | place: USA: Florida... | reverse complement strand
ATTCGGTACGTGATGTAAAGAAAGCTCGTCCTGCGCGAGCTTTTCCTTCACGATAAAAAAAGTCTTCACGTTGTACGGAATTTACCCGTTAATCGCCGCCACCCGAAACGGGCAGTACGCAACTCAGGTCACGCGAGCCGCGGCCGCGGCCGACATCCGTCAGTCGGAGTGGTTCAGGCGGTCGGCCGAGGCCGCGGCCTGCGGGTGGCCCGCCTGCGCGGCCGCCTCGCGCTCGGCCTCGGCGTTGATCTCACCGCCGAGCAGCACCGCTATTCCGGTCAGGTACAGCCAGAAGATCAGGATGGCCACCCCGGCGAAGGCGCCGTAGGTCTTGCCGTAGTTCCCGAACTTCGCGACGTAGAACGAGAAGCCGACCGAGGCGGCGAGGAAAATGACCGAGCCGACCACGCCGCCCGGGCTGACCCACTGCCAGCGGGGGGCGGGCCGGTTCGGGCCGAGGTAGTAGAAGACGGAGAAGAGCAGCGAGACCGCCACGACCGTGATGACCCAGCGGATGACCGTCCACGCGAAGACGAAGGCCGTCCCCGCGAAGGGGGCGTGGGACTGGATGCCGGCGCCGATGGGCGCGCCGAACACCAGCAGCGCGGCGGCGACCCCGCCGAGCACGACCGTCGCAAGCATCAGCGGGAACGTGTACAGCCGCTTGGGTACGAACGTGCGTTCCTGCCCGACGTCGTAGGCGATGTCGAGCCCGGTCTCCAGGGCGGCCATGCCGCCCGAGGCGCTCCAGACCGCCACGACCACGCCGATGATCAGCGCGACAAGCGAGCCGGACGCCGATCGGCTCGTGGCCGACTGCACGGCCTGGGTGAACACGCCCGCCGCTCCCGGCGGCAGCGCCTTGTCCAAGCCGTTGACCAGCCGGGTGACGGTACCCCCGCCCACGCGCGCCAGGCTGGTCAGGCCGAGCAGCGCGATCAGCGCCGGGAACAAGGCGAGGAACCAGTGGTAGGCGAGGCTCCCGGCCGTCATCGTGCAGCGGTCGGCCTTGAACTCCCTCATGGCCCGCTTGAGCGTGCGCCGCCAGCCGGCGCCGCCGAGTTCAAGCGGAGTGTCCGGGCCGCCAACGACGCTGCGCCGCGGCGGGATTACGTCCGTTTCCCTTGCCGAGCCGGCCCGGGCGGCGGTATCGCGATCGTTGGCTGAGCGACGCACGTCAGGCCCCCCTCGTTTTTTCCGGCTGGCTGTCATCCCCCGGCCATGCGCCGGTTAGCTTCCTGGTGCCCGCCGCCGCCCCGCGGCCCGGCGCGGCCTTGACCATGGACAGAACCTTGATCATCGCCGTCTCCGTTGCCAGCTGACCACGAAGATCGCGACGACGATCCCGGCGGCGGCCAGCGACAGCGGCGCCCACTGCTCGCGGCCCTTCTTGGCGCCAAGCGCGACCGCCTGCCGCGCGCGGGCGGGTGCGGTCCGCCGTGCCTCGACCCCGGCGCGCTTCAGCCGGCCGGCCAGCTCGGCGGCCTCGGCTCTGGCCCGGGTCTTGACGTCCAGCTTGGCGGCCAACTGCTCCACGGTGGCGCCCAGGTGCTCCCTGGTCCGCTCGATTTCCTCCCTGATCTGCTCCGCGTCATCGCCCGCGGGGCCGTGGATGACTTTTCCGACGACAGGGGGCTGGTTTCCCGCTGATTTCTCTGGCGGCGCGCTGCTCATGGCCGTCGCGCCCTTTCCCTGATCTCCTCTACGTCGGTCTTGACGCTTTCGACGGCCTGCGTGGGCATCGGCGGCGTGGCCTTGCGCACGTGGCTCCGGCCAAGCAGCGCGAGGACGGCGGCGACGACCAGCAGGGCCGCACCAACGATCAGGGCCGAGAGCCAGGCCTGGAGGGAGTGGCTGATGGCGATGATCGCGCAGGCGATCAGGCAGGCCACGCCGTAAAGGGCGACCAGCCCGCCGCCGCCGAGCATTCCCACGCCCCGGCCGGCCTGCTTGGCCTTGCCGCCCATCTCAAGCTGGGCGAGCTTCAGCTCGTCCCGTACGAGCACGGAGACCTGCTCGGCGACTTGCCTGACGAGCTCGCCGGTGGAGTGCTCGCCGGTGGAGTGCTCCTGGGTGGGCGCCTGGCCCGCGGCTTTCAGCTGACTCATGATCGTCCCTCCGCCTGAAAGCCTGCGGGCTACCCGCGCATCCGCTGTTCTAACACCGGATGCGCTCTCATCAGGAGGACTTCAGCTGCTTGACGTGCCGACGGCGTGCTCCATGGCTTCGGCGAGGAGGGTGACCGAGCGCAGCCGGTCTTCGATGCCGGACGCCTGGTGGACGACGATGAGCTCGTCGGCACCGGTCTTCTTCTGGAAGCCGTCGAGGTAGGCGCTCACCTCGCGCGGTGTGCCGACGGCGGAGTAGGTGAGCATGTGGTCCACGTGCACCGACGCGCCGCCTGCCAGCAGTTCGTCGGCCTGCTCGTCGGTGATCTCGGCCGGGCTGACGCCGAGCCTGCGGGCGAACAGGCTCACGGCGCGGGCCCGGCGCACCCGCTGGAACTGCGCCTTGGCCGCCTCGTCGGTGTCGGCGGCGGTCACGTTGACCCCGGCGATCACGTACGGTTCCGCGAGTTGCGCGGACGGCTTGAACTCGCTGCGGTAGGCCGCGATCGCCGCGTCGAGGTCGTCGGGAGCGAAGTGCGACGCGAACGCGTACGGCAGCCCGTACGCGCCGGCCAGCTGCGCGCCGAACAGGGATGATCCCAGGATGTACAGCGGGACCTTCGACCCCTTGCCGGGAATCGCGTCCACCCCGGGCACCCGGCTGGCGCCGGCCAGGTACGCCTGGAGCTCGAGCACGTCGCGCGGGAACGCCTCGGCGGTCCGCGGGTCGCGGCGCAGCGCGTACGTCGTGTTCTGGTCGGACCCCGGAGCCCGGCCAAGGCCCAGGTCGATCCGGCCGGGATACATCGCCTCAAGCGTGCCGAACTGCTCCGCGATCGTCAGCGGCGAGTGGTTCGGCAGCATGATGCCGCCGGAGCCGAGCCTGATGCGCGACGTCTGCGCGCCGATGTGCGCGATCAGCACGCTGGTGGCGGAGGACGCGATGGACGGCATGTTGTGATGCTCGGCGTACCAGACGCGCTGGTAGCCGAATTCCTCGGCTCGCTTGGCGAGCGCGACGCTCGCGGCGAAGCTCTCGCTCGCGGTCTGGCCGCGGGCAATGGGCGCCAGGTCCAGGATTGACAGGCGGGCACGCATCTTTAATGATCACCTCTCCCGGACGTCCTCAACGCCGGGAGGCGAGATCCTATGCCGTGTTACCCGCGCGGTTACCCGCGCGCGGCTTCGCGCAGCGCCCGGTAGAGCAGCCGCGGGTCGCCGAGCCGGCGCCTGAGCTCGCGTTCGAGTCCGGCGATCGGGTACAGGTTCTGCGGTGCGCGGGAGTCCTTGTAGCTGGCGGAGGCGAACCGGCCGAGCGCGCGCTGGCTGAGCCCGGCGAGCCCGGTCACCTCGGCGACCGGCAGGTCGGCCGGGCACTCGATGCGGACCACGCCGGCCCACGGGGCGCCCGCGGGACCGGGCAGCCGCAGGTACCAGCTGTGCCGGTCCCAGCTCGTGCCCATGAGGAAGACCGGGGTGCGCTGACCCGGGGCGAGGGTGCCGACCAGCGCGTTCAGCTCGGGCGGCAGGTACGTCGCGTGGTGTGACTTGATGTAACCGAGCGCGCGGGGCAGCCGCTCGCGGCCGCGCAGCGGCCCGTCGACGATCAGCAGGTCGCTCGCGCTCTGCGCGGGGTGCCCGGCGGGCGCGGGGAGTGCGTCACCGGACAGGCCGCGCGCCTCGGTAGCCGCGATCTTCTCCACGTCGGCCAGCTTGACCTGAAGCGACTGGGACAGCGTGGGCATGACTGGCGCGCCTGGCCGCTTGACCGTCACGTGGTGCGCCTGGTACCCGCCGGCCCTGGTGCGGATGTCGCGCGCGTGCGGCGCGACCGAGAACAGGCCCCGGCGCAGCTTCGTGACCACCAGGTGCGCGCCCGCCGCGCAGCAGCAGACCACACCGGCGGCGTACGACGCGCAAAGGGCCGCCGTCGGCTCGTCCGTCGCGTCCGCCTTGGCCTCGTCGGCCGGGCGGTCGCCCCGCGACGGTCCCCCGCCCCCCGACGGTCCCCCGCCCCCCGACGGCCCATCGCCCCGCCACGGGCCCCCGCCCCGCGACGGGTCGCCGTCGATCCAGACCTGGGCCTCGACCCGGCGCACGCCGTCGACGAACAGCAGCGCCTCGGGCCGCGGGCCCGCGGGGTCCTGGTCGATGGGCCGCCAGCTGTCCACCGGCAGTTCAACGCCGGCGTCGATCCGCGCGGTGGACTCCTCGAGCTGCCCTTCAAGCTCAAGGCTGGCGCCGTAGCTGGGATCCCAGCCGTCGACGCTGAAGCTCATGCCCGGTCGCGCCCGGGTGACAGGCTCGGTCATCGCTGCTCCGTTTCCGCCGCGGGCAGGCCCTCGCGCGTGATGGTCGAGGTCCGGGCGTTCCTGGTGACCCGGAACCGGACCGGGACGCGCTCGGCGAGTTCGGCCACGTGGGTGACCACGCCGACCATCCGGTCGCCCTGGGCGAGCGCCTCGAGCGTGGTGGCCACGATCTCCAGGGTCTCGGCGTCCAGGGTGCCGAACCCCTCGTCGAGGAAGATCGAGTCGAGGCGGGCCGCGCCCGCGGCCGCCAGGGCGGAGATCTGCGAGGAAAGCGCGAGCGCGAGCGCCAGTGACGCCTGGAAGGTCTCACCGCCGGACAGCGTGCGCACCGAGCGGCGCGCGTCCGCGTCACCGTGGTCGATGACGAACAGGTCGCCCTTGTCGTGGGTGAGGTCGAACTGGCCGCTCGACAGCGCCGCGAGCGTCTGCGAGGCAGCCGCCACCAGGTCGTCCAGGGCCTCGCTGACCAGCCACTGCGGGAACTGCCTGGCCTGTAGCAGGTTGCCCAGCAGGTGCGCGACCTGCTGCTCTTCCTGCGCGCCGCGCTGCCTGGCGGTCAGGTCGGCCGCCTGGGCGCGGCGTTCCGCGACCCGCCTGGTGGCCGCCCTCGCCCCGGCGAGCGCGCCGGTCACGGCGGCGGCGGCCGAGGCGGCGACCTCTTCCCGCGGCAGGTCGAGGCCGGCGCTCGCCAGCTCGGCGCTCAGCCGGCCAGCCAGCTCGTCGATGCCCGCGCGGGCGGTTTCCGCCTCCCGCGCGGCGGCGCCGGCCTCCTGCTCGCGCACCTTGACCTGGCCAGCCGCCCAGGTCACCAGGTCGGTCCAGCCGTCGAGCAGGCCGCGGCCGTCGAGGGCGGGCGCCCCGAGGGCGACCACGCGGTCCCTGGCGGCGGAGAGCTGGCCGCGCGCCGCGCGCTCGGCCGACTCCAGCGTCGCGAGTGCCGCCTCGCCGCGCGCGCGCTCGGCCCGCGCGGCCCGCAGCGAATCGCCCGCCTCGACGGCCGCGGCCTCAAGCCGGGCCAGCAGCGCCAGTTGCTCGGTGATCTGCTCGTCGGCCGGCGCGTCGCGCAGGAGTTCGCCAAGGTCGGCGGCCCGAGCGGTCGCCTGACGAAGCCGTTCCCTGGCCCGCTGGTCGTCGTCTGACGCCTGCTTGGCCCCGGCCCGCAGCCGGTCAACGGCCCGTTCCGCGTCGCCGAACTCGGCCGTGCGCCGCGTCCGCTCGCGGATGGCGGCGGACTCCGCGTCGCGCGCCTGGTCAAGCGCGGCCGCCCGGGTCCGTGCCTGCTCCTGCGCCCACCGGGCCAGGGCGGCCCAGCCGTCGGCCAGGCCCGCGCCCTCCACGGACGGCGCCCCGAGTTCGACCAGGGGGTCGCGGGCGGTGCGCAGCGTGGACCGCGCGGCGGTCAGCGCGTCCTCGGTCCTGGCCTGGCGCGCCTGCGCGGCCCGGTCCTGCGCCCGCGCCGCCTGGGCCGCGGTGGCGGCCTGCTCGGCGGCCTGCTCCGTGGCGCGCCGCGCCCGCGCCAGGCCAGAGACCTCGGCAAGCGCGGCGGCCAGCATCTCGTCATCGCCCGCGCCCTCCGCCTCACCCGCCCCGAGGACGGCCGCCGGGCGCGCGGACGCGCCGGCCGCCTGCGCGGTGGCGACCGCGCGGGCGGCGGGCAGCGGGAAGGCGGCCAGCGGCCCGGCGAGTACGTCGGCCAGGCCGCCGGCCAGGGCCGTCCACCGCGTGCTGCCCGCCTCCAGGTCCCGCTCGGCCTTGATGGCGGCGCTGTCGGCCGCGCGGGCGGCGATCTGCGCGGCGGTGACCGCGCGGTCCGCCTCCGCCAGGCCCGTCTGGGCGGCGTCGACGGCGTGGGCGGGCAGCGGGGCGGGCAGCGTCGCCACGGTCTGCTCGCACACCGGGCACGGCTCCCCCGCGACCAGGTGCGGCCGCAGCCCGGCGACGACGTGGGCCCGCCGGGCCTCATCAAGCTCCGCCTGGCACTGAACGCGGGCCTGCTGCGCGGCGGACAGCGCGCCGTCGGCCGCCTCCCGCGCGGCGGCGGCCAGCGCCGCGGCCCGCTCCGCGGCGTCGCGCCCGGCCAGCAGGGTCCTCAGGTCGCCAAGGTCGCGATGGGCCTGGGCCAGCGCCGCTTCCTTGGGTGCGGCGGCGCGTGCCTGCCTGGCCTCCGCATCGGCGCGCTCGGCTTCCTCCAGGGCGGCCGCCGCGGCGGCGACCCCGCTTGCCGCGGCCCTGCGTTGCTCGTCGAGCGGGGCGACGTTGACCGGGACGGACACCCGCGCCAGCCTGGCGTGCTCGGCGCCGAGCGCGGCGACCTGCTCCGCCGCGGCCTCGGCCGCGCGGGCTGCCTGGTCCCGGTGAACGCGCGCGTCGTCCAGGTCGGCGGCGGCGGCGGCCACGGCGGCCGCCGCCGTCGCGGAGCGCGCACCGAGCTCGGCGACCTCGGCGGCCAGCCCGGGCATGGCCGCCTGGTGGCTTGCGTGCTCGGCGCGGTGCGCGCGGGCCAGCTCGAGCGGCGCCCGGGCCGGGCCGCCGGCCAGCGCGGCCCTGGCGGCGCCGTCGGCGTCCTCGGCCCGCCGCTCGGCGGCCTTGCGCTCCGCCAGGCCCGCCCTGGCGGCCGTCACGTCCGCGTCGAGCGTGCCCGTGCCCTCGGGCACGCGCAGCGCCGACAGCGCGGCCGCCTCGGCCCGCAGCCGCCGCAGCCGTTCGTCCGCGGCGGCCAGATCGCCGCGCCTCGCGGCGATCAGCGGCAGGGCGCCGGTCACCCGCTCGCCGAGGGCGGCGAGGGCGGCCTCGGCGGCGCGTGCGCGCTGCTCCGCCTCGGCGGTGGCGTCGGCGTAGCCGAGCAGCTCCTCGGCGTAGGTGCTCGCGCGCTGCCCGGCCACGCTGGCCCGCTGGTTGGCCTTCGCCATCATCAGCCGGTAGTGCTCGGCGCCGAGCAGCCGCAGCAGGATGTCCTGCCGTTCGCTCGGCTTGGCGTGCAGGAAGGCGGCGAACTGGCCCTGCGGCAGCACCACGCACTCGACGAAGTCCTCGTACTTCAGGCCGAGCAGCCTCTCGACGGCCTCGTTGACGCCGTCGAGGTCCTTGGCCATGGGGAACGTCTGGTCGCCGGGCCGGGCGAGGCCGTAGGGGTCGGCGAGCCGCTCAAGGCTGGCGGCGCGCTGGTTGACCGTGGCGCCGGTGCGGCGCAGTTCGCGGGCGACGACGTAGCGCTGCTTGTCGACCTCGAAGACGAGCTTGACCGTGCCGCGGGCGACGGTGGGCGCGAGCGCGAGCGAGACCATGCCCTTGCGGCCCCAGCGCGGCACCGACCCGTACAGGGCGAACGTCATCGCGTCGATCACCGTGGACTTGCCCGAGCCGGTCGGGCCGACCAGGGCGAAGAAGTCGGCGTCGGCGAAGTCGACGCGCGCCTCGTCCCTGAAGGAGGCGAAGCCGTGCAGGTCGAGCGCGATCGGACGCATGGATTGTCCTTCCTTCTCAGCCAGCAGGAGACGGCGCGGGAGACGGCATCGTAGACAGCTCCGCGCTGTCGGTCGCGGTGACCTCGTCGTGCAGCTCGCCGAACAGGGCGGCCACCCGCGGGTCGGTCACGTCCCTGGCCGCGCAGTAGTCGGCGAACAGCTGGGCCGGGGTCCGCGCGGTCCGCGCCGCACCCGAACGGGGCGCCTGGTCCGCCTGGGGGGCGAACTCCGGGTCGATGCGGACCTCAAGCGCGTTCGGCAGCAGCTCGACCGTGTCGTCGCGCAGCCCCGCGCGGGTCGCCTCGCGCAGGTAGACCCGCAGGTAGTCGTCTTCGAAGTCGCCGGACCTGGCCTCAAGCTCGGCGAGCGTGCCGTGCACGGTCCGCAGCCGGCGCCCGGCGGTCACCGGGACGTCGGTGACGCGGGCGGGGACACCAGGCGCGGCCTCGACCAGGCAGACCACGCTGGTGTTGTCCTGCTCGCCGAAGTCCACCGCCAGCGGCGCGCCGCTGTAGTGCACCGGCGCCGGCGCGGGCAGCGCCTGCCGCCGGTGCAGGTGGCCGAGCGCCACGTAGTGCGCGGCGATCGGGAACACGCTGGCGGGCACGCTGTACTCGAATATCGACTGCGCGGACCGCTCGCCGCCGCCGAAGGTGCCGCCGACGCAGGTGATGTGGGACATGACCAGGTTGACCGTGTCAGCGGAGAAAGCGCTGGTCAGCGACCCGATGACCTGGCGGACCTGCTCGTCGTAGGCGCGGACGTTCTCCGACGGGGTGTTCGCGACGATCTCGGCGGCGCGCACCGCGTAGCGCTGTGACAGGAACGGCAGCACCGCGACCTGCGTGCCCGCGCCGTCGGAGCGCGCGGCGAACCGGATCACGCCGCCGCGGCCGGCGGGCCGGACGGCGCCCGCGAGCGTGATGCCGGCGACGCCCATCAGCGGCCGGTAGGCCTCGAAGGTCGGCCCGTGGTCGTGGTTGCCCGCGATCACGATCACCTCGGCGCCCGCCGCCCGCATCCGCAGCAGCGCCTGGACCACGACCTGCTGCGCCGCCGCCGACGGCGCCGACAGGTCGTAGACGTCCCCCGCCACCAGGACCGCGTCGACCTCGTTGGCCTCGGCGATGCCCGCGATCTCGGCGAGGACGGCGCGCTGCTCGTCGAGGCGGTCGCGGCCCTTGAGCGTCTTGCCGACGTGCCAGTCGGCGGTGTGCAGGAACTTCATCCGGGCCTCCTGGCTCAGAACGGCGGGATGTCGTCTTCCGGCGGCAGCCGGGACATGAGGCCGGCCGCCGGCCTGGCCGACGCCCCCCTGATCGGCCCGCCGCACTCCGACAGCCGGGTCGCCCAGGCGGGGAACGGGAACTCGATCGCGAGCGGCACCGGGATCTGCGGCTGGGAGACGAACATCGCGCCGGGCTTGGCGATCGTGGCGCGGACCCGCATCGAGGCGGGCAGGAAGCCGTACTCGGGCCGGCCCGCCTCGGCCGAGTCGAGCCGGCCGACCACCCGGATCGCCGAGTTGGACACGATGCGCCGCTCGACCTCGCTCGCGGTCTGCTGCGCGCCGATCAGGATGATGCCGAGCGACCGGCCGCGCTCGGCGATGTCGAGCAGCACGTCCTTGATCGGCGAGCTGCCCTCGCGCGGCGCGTACTTGTTCAGCTCGTCGATCATCGTGAACAGCAGGCCGCCCGCGCCCGCGTCCTCCTTGCGCGCGGTCTCCGCGGCGAGCACCACGCCGACCACGAAGCGCTGCGCCCGCTCGGGCAGGTTGTGCAGGTCGACGACGGTGAGCTGCTGGTCGGAGGTCGAGATCTGACGGCGCGGCACGTCGGTGAGGTCCGCGCGGATGATCGCGGCAAGCGGCCGCAGCGACGAGCGCAGCCGACGGACGAACGCGTTGACCGTGCCGGTGCCGGTGACCGGGCCGGCCCAGTCGGCGCGGGTGTCGTCGTCGAGCAGCCGGTCGACGATCAGGTTGACCAGGTTCTCGTAGGTCGACACGACCACGCCGTCGATCTTCACGGCGCCGTTGGTCCCGTAGGGCTCGGCGTCCCGCCGCAGCCGGGCGGCGACCTGGTGGATCACGATCGTGTACTGCTGCCGGTCGTCCTCGGAGTCGGCGAACACGTAGGGCAGCAGCTGCCGCTCGCAGAACTCCGCGATCGTCCACCAGAACGGCTCGACGCCGCTGGTGCGCCCGGTCACGTTGGGCCGGCCGGTGGTGTCGTCGGGGATCGGCGGCGCCCAGAAGCCGGCCGAGGCGAACGCCTCGGCCGGCAGGCCGAGGTCGGCGTACTGGGCCCGCAGGTCGTCGTCGAGGCGCGCGTTGGGCTGGTCGAGGAAGAGCAGGTCCTCCCCCTTGACGCTGAAGACCAGGGCCTTCGCGTTGACGGCACGCTCGCGCAGCGCACCGGAGCGGAAGATCGAGTGCAGCAGGAACAGCGCGAAGCTGGTCTTCGTGGCCACGCCGGAGATGCCGCTGATCGACACGTGGGCGCCCCGGGTGCCGTCGAGGAACTCCATGTTGACGAAGATCGGCGCGCCGTCACGGCCGCGGCCGACCGGGACCTTGTTGGCCATCTGGTCGAAGTACAGCGCCTGGGCCCGTTCGGTGCCGGTGGCGCGCCTGACCACCTCGCCCGGGCGCGGCGGCACGTAGACCTCCGGCTCCACCCGGGTGGTGCTGACCTCGGCGATCTCCTGCGTCCTGGCCGGCAGCACGCCCTCGGAGATGAGGAAGACGTCGGAGCCGAAGCTAGCGCCCTCCTGCCTGGCCCGCACCTGCGTGACGATGCCGCTGGTCAGCACGGGACCGACGCCAGGGACCGGCCGCAGCGTCACCACCACGTCGTCAAGCTGGAGGTACGAGGTCTCGTCGAGGGCGACGGCGAACTGGAGCGGCGTCGAGTCCTCGGTCCCGGCCACCAGCCCGACCGCGTCCGCCGGACGCACCGGTCCCTCAGGGACGACGCTTGACGCGACGTGATCGACCACAGACTCAAACCCCCGCTGGTGAAAACGAACCAGGACCCAGAAAGCCAATGCGTAACACCCTAGAGGGTGGCGCCGACAATCGCCCCCGCCACGCGCGCAAAGGACGGCGGCCGGCTCCCCCGGCGTTAACCGCGTCCCGGTGCCGGGAACATGCCCAGCAGGCGGCCCAGGAAGGGCCTGGCGCACCACGGGGGCGCGCCGGCCACTCGCGCAACGAGCGTAC
>Ga0335075_10016307_pt1 | contig 11110 bp, 11 predicted proteins | sample Lox_Sample_24_FD_206723 | JGI IMG/M metagenome (GOLD analysis project Ga0335075, IMG submission 206723) | Soil microbial communities from Loxahatchee National Wildlife Refuge, Florida, United States - Lox_Sample_2.4 | ecosystem: Environmental > Terrestrial > Soil > Wetlands | place: USA... | reverse complement strand
GTTCTACACGCATCACACCGATATGCGACACACCCAGCTATGGCGGCACAGCAAGGACTGCTTTCACCGGATGATCGAGCGCAACGACGCTGCGGTCGAGCGCTTGGACATTCACTTTGAGGGGGCGGAGTTACCGGCCTACTTCGTCTCTGGCGGCGAGGGCCGCCGTCCCACCCTGATCGCCCTGGGCGGCTTCGACTCCACCTTGGAGGAACTGTATTGCTGGATCGGCGCCGCGGCACCGGCTTATGGCTGGAACTGCCTGATGTTCGAGGGCCCTGGACAATGGGGTGCGCTGAAAACCAACCCGGGTTTGGTATTTCGTCCCGATTACGAAAAGCCCGTTGGGGCCGTGGTGGACTACCTGCTCGATCGCGCCGACGTCGATCCCGGCAAGCTGGCCATCATCGGGTACTCGATGGGCGGCTACCTGGCCACCCGAGGCGCGCTCGACCAACGCATCCGCGCCTGCATCCCCAATTCCCTGGTCGTCGACTGCGGCGCGGCCGCACGAGCCGGGATGAAGGGGCTGCTGAAGAGCAACGCCTTCATGGATGTGGCGTTCAAAGCATTGATGAAGTTCAACACCCCGGCCCGCTGGGGCTTTCAGCACTCCGAATGGACACTCGGCATCCAGAACGCACACGAATGGGTACAGGTCTACCAGCCTTACACCATCAAAGGCCTTGCCGAGCACTACCATCACCCAATGCTGTTCTTGTTCAGCGAGGACGACATTCACGATGCTGCGGCACCATCGGCCGACATCATCATCGACATGCTCGATTTCATGCTCGACCTGAAAAGCGACCGCTATATGCGCCTGTTCACCCGCACTGAGGGCGCTTCAAGCCACTGTCAAATGGGCGGCTTGAGTTACGCCCAAGCAGCCATCTTCGACTGGCTGAATCACGTCCTCGTCGGCGGCCCTTCACCGGCATCGGCCGCACCCGCGGCCGCTGACCTCTTCGTCCACCAATTCGCCAAATACGCAGGCCAAAAAGGAGAAACAAAGGCCAGACAATTACTCGACGTCGCTCGTTTAATATAGAGCGTGGTCCGTGACTAGACGCGGATCTTGCCCTCTGCAGCTGCCAACCCGATGTCACTGCGAAAGTGACTTCCGGGCAATCGAATTGACTTGAGGATGTCGTACGCAGCGGAACGCGCTGCGGATAGGTCGGCCCCGGTGCCGACCACCGAAAGCACCCGGCCGCCTGAAGATACGATCGCGCCGTCGTCGCGACGGGCCGTTCCGGCATGCAGGACACCCGCGGCCTCCGAGCCGACGATCACGTCACCGACTCGTGGCCGGCTCGGATAGTTTTCCGCCGCCAGCACCACCGTCACGGCCGCACCGTCGCGCCAATGCAACTCGCCGAAACTGGCCAGCTCGCCGGCGGCTGTCGCATACAGCAACTGACCTAGCGGTGATTCGAGCAATGCCAGCACCGACTGCGTTTCCGGATCGCCGAACCGGCAGTTGAATTCGATCACCGCCGGCCCATTGGACGTAACCGCCAGCCCGGCGTATAGCAAACCGGAAAACGGGTTGCCGCGCCGGACCAGCTCCACCGCAACAGGTTCCGCGATGTCGGTGACCATCGTCCGGTAGACGTCTGAGGGTAGCCACGGCACCGGCGCATAGGCGCCCATGCCGCCGGTGTTGGGGCCGGTGTCACCGTCACCGACCCGCTTGAAGTCCTGCGCGGCCAGCAGTGGCACGACGGTCTTGCCGTCGACGAGGCAGAACAGCGACACTTCGGGACCGTCGAGAAAGGACTCCAGCAACACCGGGTGCCCGGACTCGAGCAGGCTCGCGGCATGAGCACGGGCGGCCTCTCGGCTCTGCGTGACCACCACACCCTTGCCGGCGGCCAGCCGGTCGTCTTTGACCACCCAGGCATGATCGCCCACAGCCGGTCCGAACCGGTCCAGCGCTGCATCCAAACACGCTGGACTGTCGACGATCTCGCTCGACGCAGTACGGACACCGGCCGCCGCCATCACATCCTTGGCGAAGGCTTTGGAACCTTCGATCTGGGCCGCCGCCTTGCTGGGCCCGAAGCAAGCGATGCCGGCGTCGCGCACGGCGTCGGCCACGCCGAGCACCAGTGGGACCTCGGGGCCGATGACCACCAGGTCGGCCCGAACCTGTCGGGCCAAGGCGACGACGTCATCGCCCGAAGTGATATCGACGTCGTGCTGGACGGCTATTGATACGGTCCCTGCGTTACCCGGTGCGATGGCCAGCGCTTCGACCTGAGGATCGTCGCGGAGAGCCAACAGCAAGGCATGTTCGCGGGCACCGGACCCGATCACCAGGACGCGCACGAAACGTCACTCTAGCGGGCTAGAGCCGTTAATCACCCGAGTGCATCTTCAACGCGGCATCCACGTTGGCCTTCTTGTCCTCGACTGCGCCCTTCGCCGCGGCTTTCTTCCGCTTGGCCACGACGGTGTCGACCGCGCCGTTGAGCGCTGACCCCAGCGGAAAGCCGAGATAGTGGGTCAGGAAGACGGCCATCTCCTTGAGTTCGGTCTCGGTGAGTTCCCCGTTGAGCAGCGCCGCATTGATTTGGATCTCGGCCAGGTCGCGGTTTCCGACCGCGGTCACCGCCGTCAACGTCATGATGCGCTTGTCGCGCATCGACAGGCCCGGCCTGCTCCAGATGGTGCCGAACAGGTGGTCGACGGTCAGATCGAAGTACGCATCGCCCTCGATGTTGGGCATCTCCCAGCCATAGACCTCGTTCATCTTCGCGAGGCCTTTACTGCGCAATTCGTCCATCACGCCTCTTTCTCTGTGTGCGGCACTCCGAGGCCGGCCGCCAACCGCTCGTAGGCCAAGTGAGCGAGCGGCAGGTCGACTGATACGGCCTCGCCCAAAGCCAGCGCGAGGCTCAGGTCCTTTTCGCCCAGGCCGCGGGTGTGCAGGAAAGGCTGGTAAAGGAAGTTATCCGGCTCAAGGTCTTTCATATCGTCGCGGACTATGATGGCACCTGGGCCGCCGGTGAGGGCGTCGGTGTGGCGCACTACCCGACCCAAAGCCTGCAGATCCAGCCCGGTGGCCTCGGCAAGCTTCATGGCCTCACACGCCGCGACGTACGAGGTGAACGTCAACATGTTGCGGGCCAACTTCATTCGGGTACCGGCACCCGGCTCACCGGCATGGATGACCACCGATGCCCAGTGTTTGAACGCCGGCTTGATCCGCTCGTACACCTCGCGGTCGGCGCCCACCATGGTTGCCAGCTCGCCCTTCGCAGCAGCAGCCGCGCCGCCGCTGACGGGAGCATCGACGACATGAATCCCCTGCTGTTTGTATTCGCGAGCCAGTTCGACAGCAGTGGCGTCGCTGATGGTCGAGTGGATTGCGATGACCGTTCCGGGCTTGGCGTGTGCCGCCAGCTCGCCGACGACCGCGCGCACCTGCTCGTCGTTCAGCACGGTGACGCTGATGATATCGGCGACAGCGACGTCGGCGACGCTGTCGGCGAGGCTTGCGCCCTTCTCGGCCAGTGGCGTCATCGCCTCAGTCCTAATGTCGTAAACCGTCAGCCCGCCTGGCCATTCGCTCATCTTCTTGGCCATCGGCGTACCCATATTGCCCAGCCCGATGTAGCCGAGCTTCAGTTGATCCGTCATGACCGAATTACCTGCCCGCCGTCGACATTGAAGATCTGCCCGGTGATCCACGATGCCTCATCGGACAACAGGAATAGGCACATTCCGACCAGATCCTCAGGAGTCCCCATCCGCGACAGCGGAAGACCCTTGACGATGTCATCGACAATCTCCTTGGGCGTGGTGGTCCGATTCGCCTCGGTATCAATGGGTCCCGGCGCGATGGCGTTGATCCGGATCTTCTGGCCACCCAGTTCGCGGGAGAGCTGCTGGGTCAATCCGTTGATGCCTACCTTGGCCAGGCCGTAGAAATTCGCGTACAACCACGCCGCGGTGGACGACTGGTTGACGATCGCGCCGCCGCCGCGCTTGGCCATCTTCTTGTACACCGCCCGGGTGCACCACAGCGCGCCGTCGAGGTTCACGCTCATGAATCGCTTGTAGTACTCGGGGTCGACGGTGAGCAGGAAATCCAGCTTCATGCCGCCGAAGATCGCGGCGTTGTTTACCAGGTAGTCGATTCCGCCGAACTCGGCCAGTGTTCGGTCGGCCATGTTCTTGGCCGACGCTGGGTCGGAAACGTCGACCGGGATGGACAGGGCGGTGCCGCCGTCGGCGACGATCTGCTTGGCCACCCCAACGGCTGCCTCCGCATTGATGTCGGCGACCACCACCGCCGCGCCCTCGCGGGCCAGCGCCTCGGCGTACGCCTGACCTATGCCGCCACCCGCCCCGGTGACGATGGCGACTTTGTTCTCAAACCGCATGTCTTCCTCTCCGGCCGAGTGGCCACTTATCGCACGCTAATTGCGGAATTCTGTGCCATAACTGGCCACTCGCGGATTACGTAGCTGTCGCAATGGTTTTGACTTCCAGATACTCCTCGAAGCCGGCCAGGCCCATCTCCCGTCCGTTGCCGGACTGCTTGTAGCCGCCGAACGGCGCGTCGGCCGAATACCACACGCCGCCATTGACATTGACCGTCCCGACCCGCATGCGCGATGCGAACTTCGCGGCTCGCTCGGGGTCGGCGCTGAACACCGTGCCGGACAAGCCATATGGCGAGTCGTTGGCGATCCGCAGCGCGTCGTCGTCGCCGTCGTGGGCAATCACCGTCAGCACCGGACCGAAGATCTCCTCCCGCGCGGGCCTGGCGTCATTGGTCAGGCCGGCGATCACGGTGGGCTCGATGAAGAAACCGGCGTCTCGATCGGCCGGCCGGCCGCCGCCGCACGCGAAGGTCCCGCCTTCGGCGATCGCGAGATCGAGGTAACTCTGCACGCGATCGCGTTGGCGTGCCGAAATCAACGGCCCGCATACGGTTCCGGGGTCGTTGGGGTCGCCCGGCTTGATCGATCCCATGGTGCCCGCGGCGATCGCGACGGCCTCGTCATAGCGGGCCCGCGGTACCACCAGCCGGGTAGTAATCGCACAGCCCTGCCCGGCGTGCATGGACGCGGTGAAGGCCGACACCGAGCATGCTCCGCCGAGATCGGCGTCGTCGAGCACGACGAACGCCGACTTGCCGCCGAGCTCCAAGAACACCTTCTTGATGGTGGCGGCGGCGTCACTCATCACGCTGCGCCCGGTGGCGGTGGAGCCGGTGAACGAAACCATGTCGACCCGAGGGTCTTTGGACAACAGCGCGCCCACGCCGTGGTCGCTCGAGGTGACGATGTTGACCACACCGGGTGGAAAGTCGGTGTGCTCGACGATCAGTTCGCCGAGTACCGCCGCGCACCACGGGGTGTCCGGTGCGGGCTTCAATACGATGGTGTTTCCGGCGGCCAACGCCGGCCCGAGCTTGGCCAGGTTGATCTGGTGCGGGAAGTTCCACGGGGTGATCGCGCCGACGACGCCGACGGCCTCGCGCGCGACGGTGCGCCGGGTCGGGATTCCTAACGGCGATGCCTCACCGAGGTCCTGGTTCCACTGGTAGGACTCGGCGGTGTCCGCCGCAAAGCTCAGGTCGCCGACCGGACCCTCCAATTGGGCAGCGGCCGTGAGCATCCGCGGCGCGCCGACCTCCGAAATCGTCAGGTCCCGCAACTCTTCGACATGTGCGCGCATCGCATCGCGCAGCTGGCGCACACAGCGCACCCGCAGTTCGGTATTGCGTGACCAGTCGGTCTGGTCGAACGCCCGCCGCGCCGCCTCGATGGCGCGGCCCATGTCCTCGGTGTCGGCATCAGCCGCGGCGCCCAGCACTTCCTCGGTCGCCGGGTTGAACGTTGGAAACGTGCCCGCGCCGCCGCTGGTCAGCTTGCCGTCGATCAGCAGCGCGCTAACGCCGTCGGCCAGCAATGCCATCTTCGCCTCCGCGCTTCGTCAAGGTGGACACTTGTCCGGAATGATTAGGTCGAACCATAGTCGCCGGGTCCGGCATAGTGCAAGGCCCGGTCTGCTGGGTAAAGCTCTGCAGACCGGTTTTCCAGGTATTTCCCCGAACAGGCTTGCCGAGTGCCGGGCGGATCGGATACTTTGGACAGGTGTCCAGCGATCCCGTGGTCGCGATCACTCCCAGCGCCGGCGGTCCGGCCGGGGAAGTGCAGCGCAACCGTCGCCAGGAAGAGACGTTCCGTAAGGTCCTGACCGCAGGTGTCGAGGTCCTGCGGGAGGGCTCCTATGCGGACCTAACGGTTCGTGCCGTGGCCGCCCGCGCCAAGGTCGCCCCCGCGACCGCCTACACCTACTTTTCGTCGAAAAACCACCTGATCGCCGAGGTCTACCTGGATCTGGTGCGACGGGTCCCCTACTTCACCGACGTCAATGTGCCGATGCCGACCCGCGTGGACAAGGCCTTGCGTCACCTGGCGCTGGTGGTGGCCGACGAGCCAGAGGTTGCCGCGGCGTGCACGACGGCCTTGCTCAGCGGCGGTGCAGACCCGGCGGTACGGTCCGTGCGCGACCGGATCGGCGCCGAAATCCACCGCCGCATCACGTCTGCCATCGGGCCCGACGCCGACCCCCGTACCGTCTCCGTACTCGAGATGGCGTTCTTCGGCGCGCTCGTCAACGCGGCTAGCGGGGCATACACGTATCACCAGATCGCCGACCACCTCGGCTACGCGGCCGGGCTCATCTTGACAACCGGGGAGAACCGATGACCGTTCAGATCGACAAGCCACCGCCCCCACTCCTGGATCCTTATGACTACGACTTTCACGAGGATCCCTATCCGTACTACCGGCGGCTGCGCGACGAGGCCCCGCTTTACCACAACAACGAGCTCGGCTTCTGGGCTTTGTCGCGACACAGCGACGTACACAAGGGTTTTCGCAACAGCACCACGCTGTCCAACCGCGACGGCGTCTCGCTCGACCCGGTGTCGCGCGGACCGCACGCGTCGAAGACGATGTCGTTTCTGGCGATGGACGATCCCGCCCATCTGCGGCTGCGCACGCTGGTTTCGAAGGGTTTCACGCCACGCCGGATCCGTGAACTCGAACCCCGAGTCACCGAGCTGGCCGTGCAACACCTCGACACCATGCTGGACAAGGCAGGCTCCGGCGAAACGGTGGACTATGTCGCGGAATTCGCCGGCAAGCTACCGATGGACGTCATCTCCGAACTGATGGGTGTGCCCGAACCTGACCGCGACCGGATCCGCGGCATGGCCGACGGCGTGATGCACCGCGAGGACGGGGTCAACGACGTGCCGGCCTCGGCGATCGAGGCGTCGCTCAACCTAATCGTCTACTACCAGGAGATGATCGCCGAGCGCCGCAAGAAGCTGACCGATGACCTGACCTCGGCGTTGCTGGAAGCCGAGATCGACGGCGACCGGCTCACCGACGAGGAAATCCTCGGGTTCATGTTCCTGATGGTGATCGCCGGCAACGAGACCACCACCAAACTTCTTGCCAATGCCGCCTTTTGGGGCCACAAGAACCCCGATCAGCTGACCCCCGTCTACAACGATCTGTCGCGTGTGCCGCTATGGGTCGAGGAAACCCTGCGCTACGACACGTCCAGCCAGATACTGGCCCGGACGGTGTCTGGAGAGCTCACCCTCTACGACACCACGATCCCCGAGGGGGACGTGCTGCTGCTGCTGCCCGGTTCGGGACACCGCGACGAGCGGGCGTTCGACAAGCCCGACGACTTCGTCATCGGGCGCGACATCGGTTCGAAGTTACTCAGTTTCGGTAGCGGCGCGCACTTCTGCCTGGGTGCCCACCTGGCCAGGATGGAAGCCCGGGTGGCGCTGACCGAAATGTTCAAGCGAATCCGCGGATATCGGGTCGACGAGGCCAACGCCGTCCGCGTCCATTCCAGCAATGTCCGCGGATTCGCCCATCTACCCATGACCGTGGAGGTCTGCTAAATGCCACGCTTCGACCCCCTGCCCGAACGTCGGCCGGCGATCGTGGCCGGCGCTTCCTCCGGCATCGGCGAAGCCACCGCCATCGAACTCGCGGCGCACGGCTTCCCGGTCGCCCTAGGCGCCCGCCGGGTCGAGAAGCTCAACGACATCGTGGGCAAGATCAACGCCGACGGCGGCGAGGCGGTCGGATTCCACCTGGACGTCACCGACCCTAACTCAGTGAAATCCTTTGTCGCGCAGTCGGTCGATGCGCTCGGCGCCATCGAGGTGCTGGTGACGGGAGCGGGCGACACGTACTTTGGCAAGCTCGCCGAGATCACCACCGACGAATTCGAGTCGCAGCTGCAGATCCACCTCGTCGGCGCCAACCGCCTGGCCGCCGCGGTGCTGCCTGGCATGCTCGAGCGTCAGCGCGGCGACCTGATCTTCGTGGGCTCGGATGTGGCGCTGCGCCAGCGGCCGCACATGGGTGCCTACGGCGCGGCCAAGGCCGCGCTGGTGGCCATGGTCACCAACTTCCAGATGGAGCTCGAGGGCACGGGCGTGCGGGCCTCGATCGTGCACCCCGGCCCGACCAAGACGTCGATGGGCTGGAGCCTGCCGGCCGAGAAAATCGGTCCCGCGCTGGAGGACTGGGCCAAATGGGGCCAAGCACGCCACGACTATTTCCTGCGGGCAGCCGACCTGGCACGAGCCATCACGTTCGTCGCGGAGACTCCGCGCGGTGGCTTCGTCGCGAACATGGAGCTTCAACCCGAAGCCCCGTTGGCCGACAACAAGGGTCGCCAGAAGCTCGCACTCGGTGAAGAAGGGATGCCGTCATGACGACAACTGCCACCGTGCCGAGGGTTTCCGGCGGCGAAGAAGAACACGGCCATCTCGAAGAGTTCCGGACCGATCCTATCGGCCTGATGCAGCGCACGCGGGACGAGTGTGGCGACGTGGGCTGGTTCCAGTTGGCCGACAAACACGTCACTCTGCTCTCCGGCTCAAACGCCAACGAGTTCTTCTTCCGTTCCACCGATGAGGATCTCGACCAGGCAGCGGCGTACCCCTTCATGGCGCCGATCTTCGGCAAGGGTGTGGTGTTCGATGCCAGCCCGGAGCGGCGCAAGGAGATGCTGCACAACTCGGCGCTGCGGGGCGAGCAGATGAAGGGCCACGCGGCCACCATCGAGGCCCAGGTCAAGGGGATGATCGCCGATTGGGGTGAGCAAGGCGAAATCGAACTGCTCGACTTCTTCTCCGAGCTGACCATCTACACGTCGACGGCCTGCCTGATCGGCGTGAAATTCCGCAATCAGCTCGATCACCGCTTCGCCGAGTACTACCACGAGTTGGAGCGCGGCACCGACCCACTGTGCTACGTCGACCCGTACCTGCCGATCGAAAGCTTTCGGCGTCGAGACGAGGCTCGCGTTAAACTTGTTGCGCTGGTTCAGGAGATCATGAATCAGCGCATCGCCAACCCGCCGGACGACAAGAGCGATCGCGACATGCTCGACGTGCTCGTATCGATCAGAGACGAGGAAGGCAATCCGCGATTCTCCGCCGACGAGGTCACCGGGATGTTCATCTCGCTGATGTTCGCCGGGCACCACACCAGTTCCGGGACCTCGGCGTGGACGCTCATCGAGCTGATCCGCCATCCCGACGTCTACGCCGAGGTGTTGGCCGAGCTTGACGAGCTCTACGCCGATGGCCAGGAGGTGAGTTTTCATGCGCTGCGGTCGATTCCGAAGCTGGACAATGTGGTCAAGGAGACCCTGCGCCTGCATCCGCCGCTGATCATCTTGATGCGCGTCGCCCAGGGCGAGTTCGAGGTGGAGGGCTTCCCGATTCACGACGGCGACTACGTCGCCGCCTCCCCGGCCATCTCGAACCGGATTCCCGAAGACTTTCCCGACCCGGACGCGTTCAAGCCCGATCGCTACAACAAGCCCGAGCAGGCCGACATCGTCAACCGGTGGACCTGGATTCCGTTCGGCGCCGGCCGCCACCGCTGTGTCGGCGCCGCCTTCGCCCAGATGCAGATCAAAGCGATCTTCTCGGTTCTGTTGCGCGAGTACGAATTCGAGATGGCACAACCCGCAGACAGCTACCACAACGACCACTCCAAGATGGTGGTCCAACTGGCCCGCCCCGCCAAGGTGCGCTACCGCCGACGTAACGCGAGCTGATCATGGGTTACCGCGTCGAAGCCGACTTGGATTTGTGCCAAGGCCACGCCATGTGCGAGCTGGAGGCGCCCGACTACTTTCGGGTGCCCAAACGCGGAAAAGTCGAGATCCTCGATGCTGAACCGCCCGACGAGGCTCGCGACGAAGTCGAACGGGCCGTCGAAATGTGCCCAACCCAAGCGTTATTCATCAAAGAGAAAGAAGACTAACGATGGCCTCACACTCACGAGCGGACCTCGAGGCATGGGTCGACCGCTGGCTGCAGGCGAACAAGGACTGCGAAAAAGCTGGTGACTGGCGACCATTGGGAGACTTCTATGCCGCCGACGCCACCTACGGCTGGAACATCGGTCCGAAGGAAGACGTGATGTGCGTTGGTGTCGACGAGATCCGCGACGTCGCGCTCGGCCTGGAAATGGAAGGCCTGGAGAACTGGGTGTATGAGTACCAGAAGGTGCTCATCGACGACAAGCAGGGCGAAATCGTCGGCTTCTGGAAGCAGATCGTCAACAAGACAGACGGCAGCCAGGACGAGATCTACGGCATCGGCGGCAGCTGGTTCCGTCTCAACGAGGACCGGCTCATCGAGTGGCAGCGTGACTTCTTCGACTTCGGCCACGTCGCGAAGATGTTCGCGTCCCTCATCGAGTCCGGCGACCTGAGCACCGGCATGCAGAAACGGATCGAACGCAGCCTGGCCGGGGAGCAGTTGCCCGGCTACTACCCGCTGGGACAGGCCCCCGTACCCATCTGGTGATCCCCCAACTGTTTACAACCGAGTGACGCACGTCATAATGGGCTGCGAATGAGAACACGTTCTAAATTGCCGTCCGGCCCAGGCCGGTCCCTTCGCCGACTGGAGGTCCTTCATGAAAACAAAAGGCGCGCTGATCTGGGAGTTCAACCAGCCATGGTCGATCGAGGAGATCGAAATCGGCGACCCGCAGAAGGACGAAGTCAAGATCCAGATGGAAGC
>Ga0335075_10016306_pt1 | contig 11110 bp, 15 predicted proteins | sample Lox_Sample_24_FD_206723 | JGI IMG/M metagenome (GOLD analysis project Ga0335075, IMG submission 206723) | Soil microbial communities from Loxahatchee National Wildlife Refuge, Florida, United States - Lox_Sample_2.4 | ecosystem: Environmental > Terrestrial > Soil > Wetlands | place: USA... | reverse complement strand
ACTATCTCAAGCAGGAGTTCACAACTGAAGAATTCGATCAATTGTGCTTCGAATTCGGTCTTGAACTCGACGAGGATGTACCTACTGCTCCTGATTACTTCTAACTTTTCGACTAGACCTCTGAGAATCCTGTTATAGTCAATGGGGTCCCGGAACGCCCAGTATTGAAGATTGAAGTCGCTGCGAATCGGTATGTTTCTGCTGTATCGCCTGGTTGACCTCTAGATATGATCTCCTTTGCTTCGAAGGGATTGCTCAAGCACTCTCTGTCTTCCAGGGCAAGTCCAAGCTTCCAAGATACAAGCTCTCGCAACCTGAGAAACTAGAGACTCTCACAATTCTGCCTAGTGTATGACTTTCTTCGAACTTGCTTAATGGTTAGACTATGAGTATTCGACCGTATGCTGCCGCGGCGATTCTCAGGGGCGTAAAGTTCACGGAAAGAAGATACCAATCTTTCATTGCCCTCCAGGATAAGCTGCATTCGAACCTTGCTCGAAATCGAACTCTTGTAGCCATCGGAACACATGATTTAACGAAAGTGAAAGGACCATTCACTTATGCAGCCCCACCACCCGAGGAGATTAGCTTCATCCCCCTCAATCAGACCAAGAAAATGAATGGAAAGCAATTGATGGAGTTCTACGAGGTATTTTAAGCAACAACACATCACTAACATCAGAATGATAAACACCTTGGCAAATTCTTGCACATCATTCGAGATTCGCCAGGATATCCGGTGATTTACGACTCCAAGGGCGAAGTGCTCTCTCTTCCTCCTATTATCAATAGTGATCTCACTAAAATCACACTTGACACACGCGACGTCTTCATTGAATGCACAGCTACAGATCAGACAAAACTTGAAATCGTCATCAACATAATGGTCTCCATGTTTTCTGTCTACGCTTCTGAACCTTTCACGTATTTTCCGCACAAAATTTGTCTAATGTAGTGTGGAACCCGTGCAAATCAAGTCAGATCACAATCACTGCTCTCGTCTTTGTCCCGATGTCAATCCTCGCTCTATGAGCACAGAAGTCTCCTATCTCAACGCCTGTACAGGCTTAGATCTCCTTCCAAATGAGCTATCATCCCTCCTGGAACGCATGTGCATTTTCGCCTCTCCATCAAAAACGAACAAGGATCTCCTAGATGTGGAAGTACCCATAACTCGAAGCGACATCTTGCACCAATGCGACCTAATGGAAGACGTTGCCATCGCACACGGGTACAACCGTCTTCCTCGTCCCAACTTCCTTCGAAGCGCCACAGTCGGAGCTCCTCTCCCTATGAACAAACTTGCCGATATTGTTCGTAGAGAAGTTGCCTTTGCCGGCTGGACTGAAGTCATGAGTCTTATCCTCTGCTCACGAAAGGAGAATTACGAATTATTGAGAAGGGAGGAAGATGGTACTGCGGTTGTCCTTGCAAATCCAAAGACGGAAGAGTATCAAGTTGTGCGGACAACTTTGTTGCCAGGTCTTTTGAAGACGTTGAAGGAGAATAGAGCTATGGGTGTGCCTGTGGGTGTTTTTGAGGTTAGTGATGTTGCTTTCAAGGATGATTCGCTGGAGAGGAAGGCTAGGAATGAGAGGAGATGGGGAGGTGTCTGGATCAATAAAACAGCAGGTTTTGAAGTTGTTCATGGCCTTCTCGATCGGTAGGACCTTTTCTATGCGTGAGCTAAGTTGCAGCGTAATGTTGGCATTAGATATCAAACCAATCTCGGCCAACGACAACATTGAAGGTTATTGGATTGAAGGACACGACGAGCCAACCTTCTTCCCCGGTCGAAGTGCAATTGTCAAGTATCGCACGCCTCACAGAAACGTGATTCAAATTGGATCTTTCGGGATACTTCATCCTGAAGTGCTTCGGAATTTCGATATCAGTTATCCTGGGTCGGCAGTAGAAATCAACTTAGAGCCTTTTCTCTGATTAGAATGCAACCAAGCGAAACTTGCATCAGCGGAATCGTTGAGATGCATTTCAAGCACTGAAAATAGAAGATTATAATGTAGTTCGATTCTGATACATCTCATAATTATCAAACCAATCTGTTATATCCATCCCTGCTTTGACCCATACGATGCACGCCCCCGAATTCCCCAGTATCCCTTGTTAATACTTGTACTTCGTACTATAATCCTTTGGCGATATCACCAATCCTCTTCCCTTCTTAGCACCTCTGTACACCGTCTCAATAACATCAATCATCTCCTGCTTATCCTCCAAAGCCCAATTAATCTTATTGTTGTTCCCCGTTCCCAAATCAATCATAATGTGTTTATTCCGGAAGAAAAACATGACTGTACATGGATCGTACAATTCGTACATTTTGTTGAAATCGGGGACTTCGTCGATATCAACGAGATAGAAGACGGCAAAGTTTTTGCATTTGTCTGCTATACGATAGAGCACTTCGTCTTGTTTCATACAGGTCTCGTCCCAGTCGCGGCCAAAGCGAATGACTACGACACGGTCGTCTTCGGACATGATGGCTTGGTCGACGTGCCAGCCGGTATGTAGATGTGGTAGCAGATAGGACATGTTGTCGTGGAAGGAAGAAACAAAGAATCGGTTGTGAAAGTCCGACCAAACAAAAGGCGACGATCTTCGACGCCTTCACCAAAAAGTTTGCGGAAAATTTCTGCCGTCGAACCTCGTATATTCCACTCGATCCACAAGCAACATGGATTATTTAGATTCAATTCTCGGTCTATGTCTCTTAGCGATGTTGGAGATTCTGTAAACTCTTCTTCTTCTCAGAACGACATACTCTAAGGGTCTGCCGTTGATGCGTTGTTTACGCTTCGGACGTGCTACCAAGATATGCAAAGCCAGGGTTCTAGAAGAATCCAAGCTCCGATTCAGCTCATGGATCACAGGCCTACCACCGGATAAGCAGCCTATAATAGGCTTGGAAATACATGCCCAGTTAGGCACGGAACGTAAACTTTTCTCTTGTATGTTCCCCAAAGTATCAATCTAACGGACCAGCAGCTCCAGCCGAAGTAAATGCTCCACCGAATAGTCGAGTTGCCTACCATGATATCGGCTTGCCTGGGTCTCTACCAGTATTAAACAAAGCAGCAGTTCTGCTAGCTGTGAAGGCTGCATTGGCTTTAGGTTGTACTATCAACCGTGAAAGCTCTTTCGATCGAAAACATTATCTCTACCAAGATCTACCGAACGGGTACCAAATAACTCAACAATATCGTAACTGTCCAGACAGTCGATGATGTCTTACTTTAGACCCTTTAGCAGAGAGTGGTGAAATTTTCCTCGACATTTTGGACGATTATACTAACATGTTGACCGCACAAGGTCGATTGCGAGTTCCAATAAGCAGAGTGCAACTCGAACAAGACACGGCAAAAACCATTACAGAAAATGTATTAGCAGCAATACCTATTCCAATGGACAACGCGAATGTCAAAAATGCTATATCCAGATTGTTTCTCGATCATAATCGAGCGGGAATGGCGTTAATTGAAATTATTACGCCGCCCGTATTGCCTACGCCAGAAATTGCTTCTTTAGCATTCTCGAAGATCATGAATATCTTGCGGAGTGCCAAGGTTAGTACGGTAACATTACATCTTGGAACTGTGAGATGTGACGTTAATGTCTCCTTGGGGCTCGGTGGTCCTCGTACGGAAATCAAGAATTTGAACAGTGTGAGGGCAGTACGAGAATCTTGTGCGTATGAGATTGACAAACAAAAACGTGCATTGCGGACCAACAAACCATTACAGTCATGTACAAAATCTTGGGATGGGAATCAAACAAAGGTACTGAGAGTGAAGGGCGGAGACCAGGACTATCGGTTTGCTATCGATTCAGTGATCTAGCTAATTGCAGATACCTTCCTGATGCGGATCTTCCTCCTGTTGTGATAGATGACGAATTTATACAGCGGGCGAGGGAGTCGTTGCCTCCGTCTTCTGATATCGCTGCTGTGACTTTGATTCGGCCTCCGTACAATTTACACCCTGACTACGCTAGCAAGCTGGCAGTGTCAACAGAGTTGTTGTCTTATTTCAATGCGGTGATCGCAGGTGCTAAGGACTTGAATCCACGATCAGTGGCTCACTGGTATCTTTCTTACTCCATCGGGGGCTGATGATGTAGGATCTTCGTCGGCCTACTTCCGGCTCTAGACAAATCGAAGCTGCGAATTGAGAGGAGCCCTTTTCCACCCCGGCACATGATCGACCTCCTCCGGCTTTACGTGGAACGTGTTCTGAATAGTTTAAACCCTCATGGGAAAAGCATCTAATGCATAGATCACTCAACGATGACATTACTCAATGCATATTTCCCCCCGAATCCGACTCTGCCGCTGTTGCCCAGTCGACATCCCCTCATGGAAACATTACGCACAGGACAGGCAAATGAAGCAAGACTTCGGGAAGCTGTGCGAAAGTTACTGAAAACGGAATTACCGTCGAAAATACGGGGGTTTAATTCGTTGATTCGATTTTTCATAGGAGAGATGATGAAAACGGGGCACCGGGCAAGTGATGTACAACTCATGCAGGCTATTTTGGAAGACGAAATTAAGGCTTGGGTAATTATGGAGCCTATGAAGAAGACTGGTTGGTTTAAATTGTCCCTTCGTAGCTTCGATGAGAAAATGGACGAAGCTATGGAAGATGAAAAGACTAAGAGAGGTGGTGAGATCTTGTAATAACAGCTCAAAAAGTATTGGCATTAGTTGAATGATGGTTCTAGCATGGCACACTGGACTTTACTGACAACGAGATCGGGTGGTGTAGAATATGTACGTTTTCGTTGCCAATGGACCTCTCTCATCTCTCGATGCCTCGATAGAGAATTTAATGCATTCGCAATTATAGGTAAATAGTGGATCTCTCAATACCAAGTGAATGATTCCATCCCTTAAAGATATTTTGCGCATCGACATGGACTCCATTAAGAACATGACTCAACTTCTTGCACAGCTTTTCAACGTCCCGCTTCTCCAAGTCTTCTCCAACCCATGCAGAAATTATCAAGCAGGTCGCATGAATACCATAGATTTCAGCCAACGACAGCAATGCTGCAGGCAATCCCTGGATCATATGAGGCGTTTGCAAGAGCGGTAGTTCATCTGATTCCTGCGGATGTTGGTGGGCGGCAATGCGAGCTTGAATATCGCGAGGAGTTGTTATACGACGATTTGAAAAGAGGGGATTACGGTCTGCTGGTTGTCCTCCGATTGCAGTTGGAGAGGTAGATGTACTGAGAAAAGATACTGGGATATTCGAAGGAACGGCTTTTGAAGATGTAAGGATTATGAGATTTGTGGGGTGAAAAGAGTTGAGGATGGAACGGGCCACAAAGGGAACGAATTCAAGTGCTGGTGGGTTGGGAATGGAAATCGTATAGATATTGTGTTCTGGATGATGATGTATTGACAAAGTCTCTGGGGTTTCATTCTGCACATTAGAAGAGACATTGGAAAAGTCATACGTTCTGAATTGCGATAGAACCAATCTCGCTGGCTTTGCCAAACACTTGGTCCACAGTGGAGAGCAGGTCCACACATACCACAAGTGGGATGTTCTTATCAATTTCATTCTTCAAAGTGACTGTCACATCCTCTGGCCCAACTAACTTCTGCTTCTTCGTCCCTGAAGATTGGTCATCTACATCCTGATATTCTGAGAGTTGTTGAGCAGATGGTTCGAGGTCATCCTCAGAAGCGGATTCGTCGTCGAACGTATAGCGAGGAGGAACAGGCTCAGGTTGAACTCTCTAGAAATCAGTATTTCGTACATACTCGACCTTACCATTTGCTTCAAACTCAACGAGCGGTTTAGACGAGATTCAAGAAGTGTGGAGACGGTGATCAGCGAGAGGCTTGAGATTCGTCATCTCTGCCAAGGGACCAAGTTTTCGTGGATAACGTAAGACGAATTGTGCCTGAGTCTCGCTGAGACGACAACGAGCTGGTTCTCCAGATAACCCACAAGTTCACAAGCTTCATGGTCTTCATGAAAGGTGTCATCAGTATTGTTGTTGGACTGCTTACACTGGTGCATGCGCGTGAGCAGATTGCCTTCTCTTTCCACCCCGAACAAGAACGTACTGTTGTTCCCCGCCATCATCAACCATGGTCCATTCTAGTGGCACAATCTCCACATACCTCGAACTGTACCCTTCTTTCGGTTCCTGAGCTATCGCAACATCATCGAGAAGTGTCGAAGCCTGGCGATGTTGTCGTAGTCAATAAAACTGCATCCACGCTCGCTGGCGTAAAAGGCGAAAAGGCGATTTTGGAGATCATCGGATATGATACTCAGGCACTAAGAGACAAGACAGAAGAACTCTGTTCGTCTTTGAAAGATCAGTCCAAGGCAATTGAAATTGAAGCAGAGTATGAAGTGGTACTCTCTTGCAAATTGTATGATGATAATGTACAGAGAAAACTTCACTATTCCGGCGACCCTTCAAATAGAATCGATTTCGTGATGATGTATTTCACCTATGCGGTCAGTGGTTAACTTCCAGGGGCGATGGTTATACTAAGAAGGAACGCAAGAAGTTCTTCAAAGATATGAATCGCATCACCCAAGATCTTTTCCAAGGCGACACCTTCAAATCAATTATTCCGGTACACTCTAGCCTGTGCGCTAATTGACCATTTAGATTCTGAATGTCTGGGCTGTATTCACACCATCCGTCGAATCAGGTATTGGAGTCAATGGACGTCCAAAAGACACTGTATTCGGCCTGTTCAGAGACGGTACCGAATTGAGAGCTATATTCCCTACCTACAAAGACGAAGCACGCAAAGTTTGTCGCTCAACAGGTCCATTCGCCTGCGACTATCCCATCCTCATCGGTAACGACGATTACTACGGCGGCCTAGGTGGTGAATTCGTCATCAGCACTTCCAGTATAACCTCCGGAACGATTGTCATCCGTCACGAATTAGGTCACAATTTGATTGATGTAGGAGAAGAATATGATGGCGGATGGGTTTATTCCGGTGTCAATGCAGCTCATTCGCTACCTCCTTCCTGGTCACATTGGTTAACCAATATTTCGGCAGCCTCACATGAAGAACGGAATCGTGTTATATTTCAGGAATATCCCTGGTTAGATCTATCTCCTGGGTCTTGGAGGAAAGTATTCTATACTGACGGACATGATGGTGGTTGGGAGAGAGTATATATTCAAGCAAGCGCATCGGGAGTTCCTGACCGAGAGGATTTGTGGGTTGGAATTGACGGGAATGAATTGGATTGGTATCCTACTGGAAACGATGACCGACGCTTCTTGGAGTGGCATTCAAAAAAAGGATTTGCGCCTGGTTTCCATGTGATTGAGTTTCGACAGAATACAAAGCCCAAGAAGGGACGGATGCCTCGACAGTTATGTAGTATTGAGATCATCGAGTACGGTGCTGAAGAAGAATTTCATCAGAAGAAGGGGTATATTGGGAATTTTCCAACTTACGATATCTATGGGAGGAAGACGTGGAGACCTACGAATGAGGGCTGTTTAATGAGGCACATGCAAGAGACTACTTTCTGCAATGTTTGTCAGGAAGGTCTATGGACAAATCTGATGCGTCGCTTGGTATCACTCCATCTTGATGTTGTTAATGCAAGCATCTGATTGAGGCAATCAATCTCACTCCAGTCAAAGACGAAAACATGACTATTTCACTGCAGTTACTGGAATTTGGTCAATTGCGGCCTAGTCCGTTTGATGGTGAAAAATACAGAATTTCCTGGCGAAAGGATGGTGTGTTGTTCACAAAATATGACGATCAAGTTAAGATCAAGATCCCGATCTTTCAAGCTACGGGGACTTGGAAGGTTGAAGTTCAGTTATTGACCGATGAAGTACGGAAGGATTCAAATGGAGTACTCCAGGATTCGGCAGAGTTCGAAATTGAGTGAAGTAAAGATATGAACGCTCTCATTCTTTTAGCACCATTGTGTAGGAATATAGGGATAGGTGGTAAAATTGAGTGAGGATTAAAGCGGTGCTCGCAATTGAGTGTGCCAAAAATCATGTGCAGTTGATTGAAATTGTGGGCGCTGGGGCGGTACCTGGAGAAAATGGAGGGTCCTGCGCCGAATCAGAGCGCTGCTGTTTGTTTCAGACACAGCGGTGGCCGCCGACGTCAATTGGAGTGAATTTGTGTGCAGTACAGTGGCATTGAGGTAGCACCCAGGACGGCCGAATGACAGATCGGGACGCCACACCTGCCGAATTTGGAAGGATTCTCGCCGTATCACACGCAAATTGTCAACCATGCGACCTGCTAATTGGCCGCACTTTAAGACTAAACACTGTTTAATCGCACAAGACCTGGGGACCCCTTCGGCGAAAAGAGCTTCGCTCCGATCGGGATATACTATCCACGGGCTAATGTTACTCTGCCCAAAATGGGTCGTGACTCGGCCAATTCGTATATAAAGACATGCAATCCCTCAGATTAGAGTTCATCAGAATCCCAGAAACGCACAAGCATACAAGTCTACATACAAACAATCACATCAATCTCACAATGGGCAAGAAGTCGCAAAAGTTTTGGGCCAAAGTCAGATATCAGTGTGGAGATCGCATGCTGATTACCATTGTCGTCGTCTCCTGTCTCGTTTTCATCATCGCCTTCGCCTGTCTCTGCATATAAACCCCGCGGGGTTATGCGATCTCACACGCTCGAGTTCGGCGAATGTGCCTTCGATCGATATCAGTTCGTTTCCCACTTCCCTACAACTCAATTGACACCGAGAATATCTCACATCACTGAGAGGCGATCGGCGTCCCCCGACGTGTTGAATCGGACGTTATTTGTTTGTGGCAAGGATATCAGGCGTGTACATCAGAACTAAGGGCCATGGAATGGAACTTTGGGTAGATAGAATAAGGGTATTATAATGGAATATATGCGTTATACATAACATCCATATCCCCATTTGCCAATTCTGAAGACCGTAGAACCCTGCCCCATTCTAAATTCTATCTAAATCCCACCAGGCGCAGGCGGCACCTCCTCCCCGCGTTCATGCACCTCTTCAATAGGCACATTCACATTCGCTTCCTCAATCTCCTTATCCTCCTTACCACCCATCATCCCCCACATCCATCCAACAAGATTCTTCCTCTTCGGCTTATCCACAGTACTTTCCTCCATCGCCATCTGAACACTCGGTCTTCCAGCGAGCGCACTAGGAGGCGGCGTCTCCCCCTTCAGTTCACCACCCAAAAAGCCTTGTTTCTGCGCTTTAACATACTCCTTTGCCCGCAAAAGTTGAACACGTCGTTTGGTTTTGGCATATTTCACATCCCACTTTTGTTTAGCAGCCAACCAGCGTTTTGTAGGCCCGGAATGGATCACACAGATTTGCTCGGGAGGAATATTGAGAGCGGGAATTTCCGATTCAGGTTCCATTTGGCGCATTATGCCGTGGGTGGAGACTCGTTGGCGGATCATATTGTCGATGAAGTCGGGGATTAAGCCGGTTACGGTGATTTTGGGAGCAGCGATTGCTTGGAAGGTGGAGCCTTTTGTGGAGACTGTTGCACTGCGCTCTAAAGATGGAGGGGCCTGGTCTGCTGATGGACGGGAGGTACACCAGATTCCGAAGTTGGCTATGGAGCGATACATGTATTTTGCTGGGCGGGTGAAAGATAATGTGGGAGTGACCTGAAGTCAGAATAGAAAGAGAGATGGAAAGTACGTGAGCGCAGTCATCAAAGACTTGAAGGAATACCTTCGTTCCTCCATATTTCCCAACGTTTTGTTTCTGTTTCGGGTGTTTGTCGAGGTGCACTGAGGACGTCGGATACTTGGACGGTTGCGCAGCTTTGTGAGCGACATACGTGATCTCATCTCGAAGAAGTTCCCCGCCTCCAGCAATCTATTAGTGTCAGCAATGAAATAAACTAATACATACGATCAAAAGCGGACACAATCCGCCTAGCGAAGCCTGTGTTACTGGTGAGAGTAACGGATGATCCAACACCTCATTTGGCGCAATCATCTGGATCTGATCCTTCACTTCAATAGTTTTCCCATCCACTTCCACTTTAGGTACTTCTGCAGCACGACCCATTTTCAATTTCTCATTTGGAGTTTCAGGACCTTCATTGACTTTATATCCCTGTGCCTCATGTTGTGTCTCCTCCGCAAGTGTGTTGATACTAGGTAAATCTGCCTGCGAGCCACTTGGCCAAGATCTCCGTAAGCGTTCTAGATCCTCAAGTGTAGGAGGTGGCCATGCTAAACTAGGTCTGTGATGGAAACCCCAATTCGGAATATAATCAGAGCCATTTTCGTCCAATATGGAAGGGAACGAATGCATTAGATCGACCCATGGAGAGATTAACATCCCACCGGCAGGTAATGGAAGTTCAACATCTCGAATTAAACACAGCAAACCCAAAATCAATCCTGCTCCAGCTGAATCTCCAGAAATCAAGATTTCTCCAGCAGGGATGTGACAAGTATCCAGTAGATAGATATAGGCAGATAATATATCCAATACCGCGCATGGGAAAGGATATTGTGGAGCGAGGCGATACCTAGGAGCAAATGCACGACAATTCAGCTTACGTGCATGTCGTTGAATCTGATATCTCTCAGTTGCGACACTGTTGAAGAAGTATGCGCCGCCGTGAACATATAACAATGTCCTTTTTGGCACAGAGTTGGGATTTCGCTTGCGTTTGTTGTAGTGACTTCTCATTTCGATCCACTCCCCTTTGAGCGGCTTAGCGCGCCATTGCCACCATGTCGGTCCGCCAATTTGCGCTATTCCGGCTGGGCCTAGATAGGAAGAGAGTATAGACGCTGCCTTTTCAATGTCGCTTTTAGGGATGGTGGGAGTCGTAAGGTATACCCATCGAGGGTTCGGAATGTAACCTGAAGTGAATGCTTGTAAATCCTCAACTCTGTGATGACTTGCATGTTCTGAATAGGTTAGCTGCATGTTCCGGACTAAGGGAATTGGGAGAACGTACTTAGGAACTGACGAATAAGGTTTACTCCTTCATGATAGGAGAGTTGCTTTTTGGCTGGATGTCTCTTTTTGTGCTCCTTCGAAGTGGTATAGTGATTGAAGAATGTACCGACAAC
>Ga0335075_10016305_pt1 | contig 11112 bp, 8 predicted proteins | sample Lox_Sample_24_FD_206723 | JGI IMG/M metagenome (GOLD analysis project Ga0335075, IMG submission 206723) | Soil microbial communities from Loxahatchee National Wildlife Refuge, Florida, United States - Lox_Sample_2.4 | ecosystem: Environmental > Terrestrial > Soil > Wetlands | place: USA: Florida... | reverse complement strand
GGCAGTGGCCCGCTCCTCGGCAGCGGCCCGGCCCGCGGCACCGGCACCGGCACTGGCACCGCCTTCAGCCGCAGCCCTGCCGTCGGGCGGCCAGTCGGCCAAAGCCGACGCCCCGGCCCCGGCCCCGGCCCCGGCCCGGAGTGCGGCCCCGGCCCCGGCCCGGAGCGCGGCGCCGGCCGCCGACGCCAAGCCGTCGGACGCTAAGCCGTCCGACGGCAAGCCCGCGGCCGCCAAGCCCACGCCACCGGCCGTCGCGCTGCCGACGCCAGCCGAGGCGCCCGTCGCCGTCGCCGCCGGCCACGCCGATGGCAAGCAAGCAGCAGGCCAGGGGCAGAAAGCCAGCCCGTCGGCGGGCGGCCGGGAGGAAACGGCCGGCCGGGAGGCAGCAGCCGCCCGGGAGGCACCAGCCGCCCCGGATGCAGCACCGGGGCAGAAGTCAGCCGCCAGCCGGGTCGACGCCGAGCAGGCGGACGAGACGGGGGCCATGGCCGACGCGGGTCACGAGCCGACGCTGGTGCCCAGCGCCAAGCCTTCCGCGGCAGCGGACGCCGCGGCCGTCGCATCGGCCGATGCCGGCCGATGCGAGCCTGCCTCGGCCGATGCCTCGCCAGCGAGCGTTCCGCACGTCGAGGCCACGTCGAACCACCTGGCCGACGAGGACGCCGTTTCTCCTGACGAGACCGTGGCCGCCGTTGACGCGGTGTCGGCGGTCGAGCCGCCCCAGCCGCCGGACGGGGTCGAGGACGATGTCGACGCGTCGACGCCGGAAGCCGACGCGGACGTCGCCGAGCGCGTCGCCGCCAGCGTCGCCACGTCCGGCCTTGACGACCCGGCCGACCCCAAGCCCGCGGCCGACCCCAAGTCGCCTGGCGGTTCCGGGGCCCCGGCCGAGCCCACGCTGCCACGAGACCCGCGGCCGTCCGGACTCAAGCAGCAGCCGAAGCAGAAGCCGGCTCCGTCGTTCACCGCCGCCAAGCCCGGGGAGCGGCCGCCCACACCGACGTTCTCGGCCGCCCGGCCCGACCAGGCCGGCACCGCGCAGCGGACGCCGAAGGCCGCCCCTTCGGCCGGCCCCCCGAAGGCGCCGGCCGCCGCATCGAACGCGGGCGCGCCGTCTTACTGGCCAGCCCCCGCCGGGGCGGCGACGCCGGGCGGTTCGTGGTCCGCTCCGGCGCCCGCCGCGGCGGGCGCGCAGTACGGCTCCTACTCGGGCGCGCCGACGCCGTCGGCCAGCCCTCAGTACGCCGGGCCCTCGCAGCCCTACACCGACCTGGCCGCGCAGTACGCGCCCGGCGGGACCGGTGGGTCCGGGCGGCGCCGGGGCGGCGCCCGCCGCTGGGTCATCCTGGCGATCTGCGCCGTGCTGGTGGCGGCCGCGATCGGCGCGGGGACCGCGCTCGCCCTGCGGCACAACGGCGGCAGCAGCGGCGACGGGACGACGTCGGTGGTCAAGGGCACCGACCCCACCACCAAGTTCGCCTCGGTGAACGCGCTCAACGCCGCCTCGACCGCGCTGCCCGCGGGCTGGACCGCCAAGACCGTGACCCCGTCGGCGGGCGACACCGCGGCCGGGTTCACGATCGACGTGCCGCCGGGGTGGACCGAGAAGCCAAGCGGGCTCGCGACGTACTTCTACGGCCCGCACAACATGGTCCTCGACATCGACCTGACCGCGCACCAGGACCCGGGCAACATGGTCGCCGAGGCCGAGCGGATCGAGAAGGAGTCGATCGCGGCCGGGCGGTTTCCCGACTACAAGCGCCAGCAGCTGACGGCGGTGCCCGTGCGCGGCACCCACGGGGCGTTCTGGCAGTTCACCTGGTCGCTGAACGGTCTCGCGGTGCGCACCGACGACATCTTGTTCGTGCTGTCGACGTCGGCGGGCGATCAGTCCTACGCGTGCTACCTGCGGGCGCCGGACAACGGCTGGGGCAGCACCTACCTGCCGATCTTCGACAAGATCCTGCCGACGTTCGCCCCCGTCACCGACTAGTACCAGCCGTCGGCCTGCTCATGGGCCCAGGCACCGCAGGGCGAACCGTAACGGCCGTGGATGTAGGTCAGGCCCCAGTGGATCTGGGTCGCCGGGTTGGTCTGCCAGTCGGGGCCGGCGCTCGCCATCAGCGAGCCCGACAGCGCCTGGGGGATGCCGTAGGCGCCGGAACTCGGGTTCTCGGCGGTGACGTCCCAGCCGCTCTCACGCTCCCACAGCGGCTCCAGGCAGGTGAACTGGCTGCTCGACCAGCCGAACTGGCGCAGCGTCTGCTCGGCGATCTGCCGCGGCGAACCCGACGGCTCGGCTGCCCGCCGCGCCTCGGCGGCGGCCTTAGCGGCGGCCGTCTTAGCGGCAGCGGCCTTAGCGGCAGCGGCCTGGCTCGCGGCCACCTTGGCGGCGGTGACGTCCTCGCCGTGCTGCAGGCTGAACCGCGCGCGCTGGGAGTCGATCACGAGCTGGGCCTCGCTCAGCGTTGCCGCTGGCGGCGCCGTGGCGCCGTGCTGGCGGCCCGCGACCGTCACGTAGGCGTCGGCACTGGCGACCGTGGCGCTACCGACCGCAGTGCTCCCCGCCGCGGCGGCACCGTGGCCGGGCAGTGTCCCGGCCGCCGCGCCGGCCGCGATCGCGAGCGCGAGCGTGCCCGCGGCGGCGGCGGCCGTCGCCGTGGATCGGCGGGACGACAGGGAGCGCTTGGGGGAAAGGAAGGAGGGCAGGGTAAAACGGCGTGACAACAGGGAACCTTGGGTAGCTCGCGGCGATCCGCGATCTGCTTTCACCCCTGACGCGATGGCGCTCGCGCTGGGGGAGCGCGGCGCGCGACGGCTCGCGGACTCCGACGCGGGGGCTGGGCGTCGGGGCTGCTAGGGGAACAGCATCAGAACACGCGAGCGGGGGTGCTGTCAGTTGCTAACGAGGCTTGTAACAATCGTTTGCGGTGACCGCATTCCCCGCGGGCGGGCTTAGTAGTACCCGAAGTTCACTTCGTTCTGCCAGGCCGCGCACGGCGTGCCATAGGTCGACTTGATGTAGTAGAGGCCCCACTTGATCTGGGTGGTGGGGTCGGTCAGGTAGTCGGAGCCGAACATCGCCATCTTGTCGGCCGGCAGCGACTGCGGGATGCCGTAGGCGCCGGACGACGGGTTGTCGGCGTACACGTTCCAGCCGCTCTCCTGCTGCCACAGGTCGTACAGGCACTGCCACTGGCCCGAGACCGAGAACCCGTAGTCGGCCAGCTCTTCCTTGCCGATCGTCTCGGCCGTGGTCGGGTCGGCCGGCGGCGCCGAGCCGGTGATGCCGGTGCCGGTCTGGATGCCGGAGTCGCTCGACTCGTTCGCGGCCGTCTGCTCGGCGTCGAGGACCTGGGTCGGGTCGGCCGTGGCGGGCTTGGCCGCCACCGTCAGCGTCTCGGCCGCGTTGTTCATCGCGATGATCGTCGCCCGCTCTTGCTCGAGCGCGCTCACCTGGCTGCTCTGGCCGAGGGAGTCGATCGATGAGAAGAGCCCGCTCGCGCCGCTGCCGCTCTTGTTCGTCACCCGGGCCGCCACCAGCACCCCGACGACGAGCAGAATCGCCATCAGCAGGGCCGGGACGACCACACCGGTCCGGTGGAACAGACCGCGCTTCTTCTTGCGCGCGCTCCGCGACCCGACCGGTGAGATTGGATCAGCGACCGGAGCCGCAGGCTCGTAGTCGCTCTCCGGCGCCGACGTGGTGGCATCGAGCATCGCCGTCCGGTGTCGTGACAAAGCAGTCCCTTCCGGTGCAGGTCGTGCATCACCGCACCCATCTACCGCTGCCGAACCACGATGCCAGAAAGAAACATCGGCCGTCCGCGAGTTCACGAAGAAAGGCGCGCGGTTCTGCTTACCATTCTGTGACGCGAATCACGGGACAATAACACGCACCGTAATCGCCCTCATGACAGGAGCCGCGAACTAAGACATGATCGGCCCCATGACCAACGAAGCGGACCACTCAACCGACTCGGGCGCGGCCGACCCGTTTGCCCGTGCAGCCGCCAGTGCAGCCGCGCTGAAGCGCCTTACCGGAGCCGACGGCTTCGACGCGGCGGTGGTGCTTGGCTCGGGCTGGCTGGCCGCCGCCGACGCGATCGGGGCGCCGGAAGCGGAAATGTCCATTGCGGATCTGGGCGGGTTTGAGCAACCGACGGTAAAGGGCCACACACCGTCCGTTCGATATATAAGAAAGGGCCAGCTCCGCGTCCTGCTGTACCTCGGACGAATTCATCTGTACGAAGGACACCATCCGCACGCGGTGGCGCACGGAGTGCGCACCGCGATCGCGGCCGGCTGCCGGACCATCGTGCTCACCAACGCGGCCGGCGCCGTCAACCCGGACTACACGGTCGGCGAGCCGGTGCTGATCAGCGACCACCTCAACCTCACCGGCCGGTCACCGTTGGCCGGGCCGCTGCCGGACGACGCGCCGATCCGTTTCACCGACCTGACCGAGACGTACTCGGCCCGGCTCAGGGGACTGGCCAGGAAGCTCGACCCGGCGCTGGCCGAGGGCGTCTATGCCGCCCTGCCCGGGCCCCACTTCGAGACCCCGGCCGAGATCAGGATGCTGCGGACGGCCGGCGCCGACCTGGTCGGCATGTCGACCGCGCTCGAGGCGATCGCGGCCAGGCACCTAGGGGCGAAGGTGCTCGGCATCTCGATCGCCAGCAACCCGGCCGCCGGGTTGTCGCCCGAGCCGATCAACCACCAGGACGTGCTGGCCGCGACCCAGGGAGCGGCCGCCCGCGTCGGCCGGCTGCTGGCGGAGCTGCTCCCGCTGGCCGACCGTGGCTGAGCCGACCGGGGGTAAGCCGGCCGGGGGTAAGCCGGCCGCGGCCGAGCCAACCGCGACCATGCCAACCGCGACCATGCCAACCGCGACCATGCCAACCACGGCTGAGCCGCCCGTGCGGATCGGCGCGCTCGCGCCGCTGACCCGGCCGGGCTGGGCCGAGGCCGGGCGGCACCTGGTGGCCGGCCTCGAGCTGGCGGCGGGCGACGTCAACGCGGCCGGCGGCGTCGCCGGACGGCCGCTCGAGCTGGTGATCGCGGACACCGCGGCCGACCCCGCCAAGGCCGTGGCGGCGATCGACGACCTGGCCCGACAGGGCGTGGCGGCGCTGGCGGGCGAGTACCACAGCGTGGTCGCGCGCGCCGCCGCGGCTCGGGCCGACACCCTCGGCCTGCCGTTCCTGTGCTCGTCGGCGGTGCTCGACGCGCTGACCGAGGCGCCCACGGACTGGGTCGCCAGGCTCGCGCCCGCGCAGTCCCGCGGCTGGCGGATCTACGCCGACTTCCTGGCCGGGGCGGGCCACCGGCGGATCGCGGTGGCGGCCCAGCCGAGCGTCTACTGGGCGGCGGGGACCCGGATCCTGCGCGACCGCCTCGCCGAGCACGGCGCCGCCGCCATCGAGCTCGACCCGCGCTCGCTCGACCCGGCCGAGGTCGCCGATGAGCTCGCCCGGCACCGCGCGACCGCGGTGCTGCTGCTGACCGGGTACCCGGAGCCCGCGGTGCCGATCGTGACCGCCATCCGGCGCGACCAGCGGGTATCGGAGGTGCTGATCGGGGCGCCCGCGGGGCAGCCGGAGCTGCCGGGCTGGGCGAGCTCGCTCGGCGTCGACGGGGCCGGGATCCCGTTCCTGCGCTACCTGCCCGGACAGCTCGGCCCGCTCGGGCGGCGGGTCGAGGCGGACCTGCGCGGCCGGCTCGGGCAGCCGCCCTCGTTCGTCGCGTTCGAGGGCTACGACGCGATCACCGCGCTGGCCGACCTGCTCCGGGTAGACGGCGCCGACCGGGCGCGCACCGCCCCCTCGTGGTCACGGGTGGACGTCGATGGCACCCGCGGCCGGATCCGGTTCTCCCGCGTCCCGGGGATCAGCGTCTGGCGGTGGGCGTGGCCGCCGATCCAGGTCGTCGACCGTGACCCGGCCGCGCCCGGCCGCTTCCGGGTCCTGGCGGACGGCTGACGCCCGGGCCGCTTCGGCCAGGTCCGGTTCGGGCAGCCAGTCCGCGCCGGGCCGGAACTCCAGCCAGCGGGAGGACCGTCCGGCCGCGTCGAACGCCGCCAGCAGCTCGGCCAGCCGCGGGTGGTGCTCGCCCCGGCGCCAGATCAGCGACCAGGCGTAGAGCGGGGTCGGTTCGACGATCGGTATCGCCGTGACCCCGATCCCGGCGGGCGGCGGCAGGTCGGCCGGGAGGAGCGAGAAGGACCGCGGGCCGGCCGCGATGCGGTCGAGGAACTCTGCCAGCCCGAGGTTGGGCCCGGCCGCACGGTCGGCGACGCCGAACCGATCGGCGAACCGGGCCAGGTAGTCGAGCCTGCTGGCGGCGGCCGGGAGGACCAGCGTGCTGCCGGCCAGGTCGGCCGGGCGGACCGAGTCACGTCCCGCCAGCGGGTGGCCGGCGCTGACGACGGCGTCGAGCGGCTCGAGCCTGACTAGCCGCCGGGCGATCCCGTCGAGCGCCCGGTCGGCGTCGCCTGGGTGCACCCGACCGAACCCGACGTCGATCTCGCCCCGGGACAGGGCTGACACCGCCGACGGCAGGTCGCGCGCCCGGCCCAGCTCCGGGTCGAGGCCGGGGGCGTGCTCGAGGGCCTGCCTGACCGTGCGCAGGGGCGCGTACAGATGTCCCCACACGTCGACTCGAAGCGCGCGCTCGACCCGTCGCGCCACCGCCACGGCCAGGTCCCCGGCTGCCAGCAGTCGCCGGGCCGGGGGGAGGAACCGGCGCCCGGCCGCGGTCAGCGACACCCCGGCCGCGCTGCGGGCGAGCAGCCGGACGCCAAGCTCGGCTTCCAGTCGCGCCACCCGTTTGGACAGCCCCTGCTGACTGACCGACAACGCGGCCGCGGCCCGGCCGAAATGACCTTCGTCGGCCACCACGACGAACGCCCGCACCCGGGCCAGATCCAGGTCCACAGCCAGTCACCTCGCTCGACAACCTATGGCTGTCGAACCGGCGCGATGGCTGTTGGATTCCCGCGCCAGCCGGCGGTTTGCTGTCAGCGGCGGAACGCACGGGAGGCAAGGGGGAATCGATGCAGGCACTGCTGCCAGCAGGCCGACCTCACCTGGTCGGCGCGGGCGAGGTGGACCAGCCCGCGCCCGGACCCGGCCAGGCGGCCATCCGGGTTGAGGCCTTTTCCGTCAACCGGGGCGAGACCTTCCTACTGGACGATCCGCCGCCCGGCTGGCGGCCGGGCAAGGACATCGCCGGCCGCGTCACCGCGGCCGCGGCCGACGGCTCAGGCCCGGCCGTCGGGGCCCGGGTCGTCGCGCACCCGCCGTCCGGCGGCTGGGCACAGTACGCGGTGGTCGACACCGGCTCGATCGCCGAGCTGCCGCCCGAGATCCCCGCCATCACCGCCGCCGCCTTGCCGCTGGCGGGCCTGACCGCGCTGCGGATGCTGCGGCTGGCGGGCGACGTGACCGGCCGCCGGATCCTGCTCACCGGCGCGTCCGGCGGCGTCGGCCACTACGTGGTCGAGCTGGCGGCCAACGCCGGGGCCGAGGTGACCGCGATCTCGGCCGGGCCGAGCCGGGGCGCCCGGCTGGCCGAACTCGGCGCCACCGCGGTCGTCGGCCAGGTGGCCGACGCGATCGGGCCGTTCGATCTGGTCCTCGAGTCGGTCGGCGGCGACGTCTTCCCGCAGGCGCTGGCGCGGCTGGCGCCGGGCGGCACGCTGATCTGGTTCGGCCAGGCCAGCCGCGAGCCGGTGACGCTCAGCTTCTTCGACCTGCTGAACCACCAGCCATCGGCCACGATCAGGCACTTCAGCTACGCCGACTCGCCGCCCTACGGGGCCGACCTCGCGATCTTGGTCCGGCTGGTCGCCCGCGGCCTGCTGCATCCGGAGATCGGACGCATCGCCGACTGGTCCGATACCGCCCGGACGCTGGCCGACCTGCGGGACCGCCGCATCCGCGGCAATGCCGTGCTCACCGTGAACTAACGACTAACAGGGAGAAACTCGTGACTACCGACCCCAAGAGCGTCGTCATCCGCTACATCGAGGCCGCCCGCGACGGCATGTCGGCGGTGATCCGCGACAGCTTCGCCGCCGATGCGACCTGGGAGTACCCGGGCGAGCTGCCGTTGTCAGGCACCTACCGGGGCGTCGACGAGATCGTCGGCACCTTCCTCAGCGGCGCGGCCGAGCTGATGGCCCCCGGCACTCGGGTCACGATCGAGCTGGTCGGCGCCATCGCCGACGGCGACCAGGTGGCGGCCGAGTGGACGTCGCGGGCGATCAGCCGCAACGGCACCCCGTACCACAATCGCAACGTCGGCATCTTCACCGTCCGCGACGGCAAGATCGTCTCGGTCCGCGAGTACACCGACACCCTGCACGCGGCGCGGGCGCTGTTCGCTGGGTAATCGGGTGGGCTAGGCTCCGCACATGGCGCAGGTGCACCGTCTCACCCGGCCGGACGCGCGGCGGATCGCCGTTCGGGCACAGCTGCTGACCGGACAACGTCCACCCGATCTGCTCGCCGTGGTCCGCCAGCTGACGATGCTCCAGCTCGACCCGGTCAGCGCGATCGCGCCAAGCGCCGACCTGGTCGCCTGGTCCAGGCTCGGGCCGGCCTACCAGCCCAAGCACCTGCAGGCGGCGGTCGCGGACCGGGACCTGATCGAGCTGCTCGCGTTCCTGCGCCCGGCCGAGGACCTCGCGCTGTACCGGGCCGACATGGCCGCGTGGGGCGACCACGTCGACGCGAGCGAGTGGCGGGCCTACCGGCGCGACTGGGTCGCGGCCAACGACCGGTGCCGCCTCGACATCCTCGCCCGGCTCGGCCGCGAGGGGCCGTTGCCGTCCCGCGAGCTGCCCGACACGTGCGACAAGCCGTGGGAGTCGACCGGCTGGACCAACAACAAGAACATCACCAAGCTGCTCGACTTCATGGTCGGCCGGGGCGAGGTCGCGGTCGCCGGGCGCAAGGGCCGGGAGCGGCTGTGGGATCTGGCCGAGCGGGTCTACCCCGACCACCCGGTCGTCCCGGCGGCCGAGGCCGGGCGGGAGCGGGACCGCCGCCGGCTGCGCGCGCTCGGCATCGCCCGGCTGACCGGGCCGGCCCTCCCCGGCGAGCCCGCGGTGGTGACGGAGGCGGCGGGCGAGCCCGCGGTCATCGACGGCGTCCGCGGCGAGTGGCGGGTCGACCCGGCCTATCTGGACGGGCCGGACGGGCTGACCGCTCCGTTCGAGCCCCGGGCGGCGCTGCTGTCGCCGTTCGACCGGCTGGTGCACGACCGGGTCCGGGCAGCCGACCTGTTCGAGTTCGAGTACCAGCTTGAGATGTACAAGCCGGCCGCCAAGCGCCGCTGGGGGTACTACGCTCTGCCGATCCTGTACGGCGACCGGCTGGTCGGCAAGCTCGACGCGACCGCCGACAGGAAGACCGGGGTGTTCACGGTCAACGCGGTCCACCAGGACGTCCCGTTCAGCCCGCCGATGGCGGCCGCGATCGAGGCCGAGATCGGCGACCTCGCCGCCTGGCTGAACCTCGAGCTGGCGCGACCGGACTGAGGCGCCGCTAGAACCCGATCGTGAGCGACCCGGTCTGCAGCGCGCCGGCGGTGGCCAGCGGCTGGCTGGTGGTCACGTCGGTCATCGTGATCGGCACCGCCGCCGTCACCAGGTTGGCGATCGAGAGCAGAACCGAGCTCACCGTGGTCGGGGTGAAGCAGAGCGGGATGCCGACCAGGTCACCGCAGAGCTTGGTCGCGTACAGCGTCATCCCGTCGCTGAAGCCGAGCGACGGGCTGCTGGTGTCGGTCGTCAGCCCGCCTTCGGTCACCGCGACGGTGACGTCGCCCGACAGGTCGGCCGAGCTGGCGGTGAACTCCATCATCTCCTGGCTGCCGCCGCCGGCCACCGGGATGCTCACGTTGCCCTGGTACTGGAAGTCGGACAGCGAGACCGACCCGGCCGACAGCACCGAGGTGGCGGCCGGGGCGGTGATCGACGACGGGTCGGCCGCGAACTTCTCGGCCGCCTTCTTGTCCTGGCCGGGGGTGGACGCGCCGCTGGCGGACGGCGACGGGCTGGCCGACGTCGACGGCGACGGCGTCGGGGACGAGGTCGCGGTTCCGGTCTGACCGGGCGTCGGGGTCGCCGACGGGCTGCCGGAGGGCGTCGGCGCGGCCGGCGACGACGTGGTCGGCGTCGGAGTCGGAGCGGGATCGGAGGCACTGGAGCTCGGCGTCGGCGTCGGGCTCGGCGAGGACGACGGCAGGCAGAGGATGCCGAGGATGCAGTTACCCGAGTCGGGCGTCGTCGCCGCCTGCGCCGCCCCGCTGGTGCCGAGCATCCCCGCCACCAGCACGGCCGGCATCGCCGCGACCGCGAGCAGCCGGGTTCCGGCCGTACCGCGGACGCCGCCGTCGAGGGCGCTGCCCTCGGGAACTGCGGCGGTCTCCTCGGCGATGGTGGCGGTGCCCTCCCACTCCGAGTGCGGCTCCGCGGGCGGGCCGGAGACCAGGTCGAGACCCGGGGACCGCTCGTCGCCGCGGCCGTCTTGGTGCTCGGGGGCGTCGTCGGCGGACGGCCCGTCCGGCGCCGGGTCGACCGAGGCGGGCTCGGCCGGCACCCAGGCGAACGCGAGCGCGCCGCCGATGATCGCCAGCAGCATCCCGAGCACGAACCCGCCCAGGTTGGAAGCGGGGAATGAGATGATCCCGAGCACGATCCCGGCGATCCCGTAGAACACCCGGTGGGTCGGGTTAACCCACAAGACGATGCCCGCCACGATCAGCAGGATGCCGATCAGCACGCCGAAGACCCCGCCGATGCCGATGTAGATCACCAGCTTGATCTGCCCCTTGACCAGCACCCCGGTGAGCGGCAGGGCCAGCAGTTCGAGGCCGGACAGCACCAGCAGCAGGCCGCCCCAGAACGGGCGGCTCCGGCGCCAGGCCCGGTAGCGGGCGCGCGATCCCCGGCGGACGGCCGCCCGCCGGGTCGCGGTCGGCGGCGCGGGCTCCGCGGTTCCTGCGGGCAGGCGGCTGGTATCCGCGTCCGCCTCCGGGGCGGAACCCGCGTCGTCAGTCGTCATGCGCTCAGCAGCCCCCGCCGAAGCCGAGGCGGAGGTC
>Ga0335075_10016304_pt1 | contig 11112 bp, 6 predicted proteins | sample Lox_Sample_24_FD_206723 | JGI IMG/M metagenome (GOLD analysis project Ga0335075, IMG submission 206723) | Soil microbial communities from Loxahatchee National Wildlife Refuge, Florida, United States - Lox_Sample_2.4 | ecosystem: Environmental > Terrestrial > Soil > Wetlands | place: USA: Florida... | reverse complement strand
GAACCGTATCCAAATCAAGAACTTGCCTCATCTTCATCAACCAGATCCGGGAGAAGATCGGCGTCATGTTCGGCAATCCGGAAACCACCACCGGCGGCCGCGCCCTCAAGTTCTACTCCTCGGTGCGCATCGACATCCGCCGCATCGCCGCCATCAAGGAAGGCGACGTGGCGGTGGGCAATCGCACCAAGGTCAAGATCGTCAAAAACAAGGTCGCCGCGCCTTTCCGCGAGGCCGAGTTTGACATCCTCTACGGTGAAGGTATCTCCCGCGAGGGCGACGTGCTCGATCTGGCCGTCACCAACAACATCGTCGAGAAGAGCGGGGCGTGGTTCAGCTACTCCGGCGACCGCATCGGCCAGGGCCGCGAAAACGTTCGCCAGTTCCTCAAGGACAATCGCGACACCTTCGCCAAAATCGACACCCAGCTCCGGCAGAAGCTCGGCATTGTGACGAAAGCGGCAACTCCTGACCCGCCGGCGGTTCCGCCGAACGGCGCAGCCCATGCGCAGGAAGCAGTTCGTCCTGCGGCGCGGCGACAATAGCTGGCTGAGCCTCACAACAGCAGAAAGCCCCTCATTCGAGGGGCTTTTCTCATTCCTGGGACCGGTCTCCACCCCTATTGCCTCTCTGAGAACTCCTGCGCCCCGGCTCAATGTCCCTGCGCTGCCATTACTCAGGCATCCCTGCGTAACCCTTCACTCATCTCAATCCTCACGATTGACTGCCAGGTCAGGGTCTGCTCGTTGTTCCCTGCTCCTTCTCTCGGCCCCGACAATGACTTTGAATCAGCAGCTCGAGACTGGCGACGGGCTCGCCACCTCCCTCGGCCATCGGAATGGCGCATCGGCCAGGCACAGCCACGTGGCGCACTTCTATACGAGTGACCCAGTGCTTGTTGTTGAAGTCAGCCAGTCCCTCAGCAACTCCCTGGGTGCCGGCGGCTCTGCCGTCATTATCGCGACCCCTGCGCACATTGAGGCATTCGAGCAGCAACTCACCCTGCGCGGATTCGATCTGCGGCGCATCGCCCGTCAGGGTCGCTGGCTTGCCCTCGACGCGGCCGCGACCCTGAACACTTTTATGGATCACGGTTGGCCCGACGAAAAGAAGTTTGCGTCGCAGATGAATGCTGTTCTGGATCGCGTTTCCGCCGGAGCGGCCGCTGTGAATGGCGCGCGCGAGCCGTACATCGCCGGTTACGGCGAAATGGTCTCGGTTCTCTGGGAGCAGGGCAAAACCAGCGCATCCCTCCGTCTCGAAGAGCTCTGGAACCGCCTCCTCCGCGGACGCCCATTTCACCTCTCCTGCGGATGGCCAATGCGCCTTTTCCCGAGCGAAGCCGACAGCATATCGATTCGACGGATCTGCGCATTGCACACCGGTGTCTCGAATGTGCACAGCAGCATCAGCGGCAGCCATCCCAGGCGCGACGGCAGCCTGTGGCAGCTGAAGGCACGCGCGCTGCTGCAGAATGTCTCGCACATCGCCCGGCAGACCCTCGGCTTCTATCGGGAGGCTGATTCCGTGGCCGCCATGCCCATCACAGTCTCCGGAGCGATTGACGAGGTGCTCGCCGTGCACGAGCACCGTCTCCGCGATCGCGAAATCGAGCTGCGTCGCTTCATTCGGCCCGATGCGCGCGTCGTCGCGCCCCTCGGCGAGTTCAAGCACATCCTCTCATGCCTCATCGCCAACGCCATCGACGCGTCGGTTCCCGGTAACGAGATCACGCTCAGCGCATGGAAGGCTCGCCACCCGGTTACGGGCGTCCAGGGAATTCGCCTCAGCGTCGTCGATCAGGGCATCGGCATTCCCGACGCCATCATTCGCGACGTCTTCACTCCGTTCTTCGCCACCACGCGCGACATCAACATCGGTCTTGGCCTCTGGGTCGTTAAAGATATCCTCGACCGCCGGGGCGGCTCCATCCGCTGCCGCAGCCGCGTCGCCCAGCCCTCCGGCACAGTGATGATGGTTTTCCTGCCCAGCGAGCAACTCCAGATCGAAGCCGCCGCCTGACCGTCCGGCTTTCGCTCACAGTCCCTCGCTAACAGTCTTTTGCTTTCCACTCTTCGCTTGCAGCGCCTGGCTGCCTGCGTTTCGCCGACCGTTTCTCGCTTACAGCTTTTCACTCCCAGCTATTGTTTCTTCCCAAGGCTCAGCGTAAAACGCAGCCCCGTCCGGTAGTTCAGCGGCAGCGACGGATACCCGATCGGGCCGATGTGCTGGCTGCTGGTCAGGTTGTCGATTTGGGTGTAGATCGCCATCCACGGCTTGTACTGGTAGCTCGCTCCCAAATCCACTTTCGTGTAGCCGTAATCGAGATTCCGATTGGGCATCAGCAGCGTGTTCCCGAAGTTCACATCGTCGCCGCCGAGATAGGTCGAGTCATCGCTGGGGCTGGCATACGCCATATCGACGACCCCGGTCCACTTCTTTCCGGTATAGATCGCGTCGGCAAACGCCGTGTGCGGCGGCCGCCGGAAAGGCCGCGCCGCAACCAGCGGTGAATAGTCGCCGATCGGAATCGTCGGGAAGTTCGGGTTATAGCTGGGTCCCGGCGAATAGCAGGTCACGGGTGAGTTGGCCGGACAAACGAAGTTGTCCGACGAGAACGACCTCTGCACGGCCGCCTGCAGATACGTATAGCCCGCGCGCAGGAACAGATTCTTCCCCACTCCGTAGTTCACCTCGCCCTCGGCGCCCTGCGCCCGGTACGACTGCGAGTTCAGGTCCAGCTCGTAGGCGCCGCTGTTGTTCAGGAACGCTTCGAAGCTTTGCAGTTGTGACGCCGACAGATTCGGCAGCAGCGCAGGCAATGCGGCCGCCGGCACATCCTCCGTCTGATTGCCGAATTCGTTGTGGAAATACGTGCCCCGTACAGCTATTTTTTCGCTGAACAGGCTCTGCTCGAAGCCGCCGTCGTAAGTGCGCGACTGCTGCGCGCCAATCGGCGTGATGCCGTATTGTTGCGCACTCGCCAGGCCGCCGTTGTTCGCCATAAACGTGTAGAGCGACCCAAACTGCTCGTCGAGCGTTGGTTCCTGATAGCCGCGCGCAAAATTGAAGTTCAGCTTCGTGCCGCGGAATCCCCTTCCCGGACGCACCAGGTAGTACGACGCGCCCACGCGCGGCGTGCCCACCGTGCCGAACAGCCCGTTCTTCTCCACGTTTCCCGCCGCCGTATAGAACAGTCGGCTTTTGAACTGGCCACCCACCTGCGCCTGATAGTCGTAATTCTCGCGCTCCAGCGTCTGGTGAATCCCGTACGCCTGCTCGCCCTCGAGCCCGCGCTCATCCTCGTAGCGGAAGCCCGCCACCACGGCCAGATGCGGCCCGTGCACGTAATTCATCTGCGCGAACAGATCGTCGCGATTGGAATCGAGCGCGAGATCGTTCGGATACACTCCGAAATCCGCCGGGCTATAGTTCATCAGTGTGCGGCCGGAAACGGAATATCCATTGGCACCCCTCACGGTCACATCATGGCCGTAGTAGTTTCCCGCGCCGAAATAGGGTCCGGTCAGCAAATATCCCGCTGGAAACCACTGCTGGCTCTCCTCGCGTTTCCGTACCAGCCCGTAGCGCACATAGGCATGCAGATTGTCGCGGAAAGTATGGCTGATGGTGCCCGATCCGTAGCTGTCCTGATCCAGTTCCTTCCCGTCGTTGGGAGTCAGATCGAACGAGTAGCCGCCGTTGGCCCCCGGCAATCCCGTCGCGGAATCGCTGTTGTGCGCGGTCACGCGAATCTCGGTGTTCGCCGACCAGCTCCACCCCACGTTCGCGACGGACGTGTCGTCGTGGTACTCATCCCACGGAATGGCATTGCCGCTCTGAAATGCCGAGAATCCGCCGTAGTAATCGAGCTTCCGCCTCATGCCGCCCAGCTGCACCTGGTTTTTGTAGCTGCCGAATCCGCCGGCCTCGCCCTGATACAGCAGCGAGGGAAACTGCGTGCTCCCCCGCGGCGTCGTCAGCGCCACCACCCCCGCCGACGCGTCCGACCCGTATAGCACCGAGTTGGGCCCGCGATACGCCTCCACGCTTTCGAGGCCCATCGTCGCCACATTGCCGAAGTCGAAGCGCCCCCCGACGTCTTCCACCGGAACTCCGTCGAGCACCACGCGATTGGCCGTCGAATTTCCGCCGCGCACAAAGACCGACGTCACGCCGCCATGCTGGCCCTGCTGCACCACGGTGAGCCCAGGAATTTGCCGCAGCGCATCGACGATGTCAGCCCGGTTCTCATACTGCAACGAACCGATACCCGTGACGGATCCGGTAGTCTGCGCCTGCGGCTGCGGAACCCCCGTCGGCGTCACCACCACCGACTGCCGCACCCACTCCGGCTCCAGCACGATGTTCTGTTCCACATCGTCCAGCTGCCTTCCGTAGAAGCTCTGTGTCTGCAGTTGCCGAAACGAGTGCCCCGACGCCAGCACGTAGAAACGTCCCGACTGCGAGCTCACCAATGTGTACCCGCCGTCGAATCCGGTTCTGCCCACCCGGATCACATTGCCGTCCTGCACCAGCGCCACGGTCGCATTGGCGATCGGCACGCCCAGCGGATCGGTCACAGTGCCATGCACGCTTACGGCATACGAGGTCGCCGCGAAGCCAAGCCAGCCCAAAAAGATCAGGAAGCGGCGCGCAGGCCGCGAAGCGTGTGTCATAGTTCCTCTGCTCCCCTCGGAGCGTGGTGTGTCTGGCACGCGGGACCGGTCTCCTGACTTGCGCGTCGATCCTTCAAAATCGAGCCGCCCGCCTTCCCGGAACCCTGCGGTTCCAGTGGCATCTTCGGACGGCCTGTTTCCGGGTCTCAAAACACCAGACGCAGAAACACGCGCTTACAGTTGCGGGGCAGTGGCGGATTTTCACCGCCTTCCCGAGCATCCCACGGCAGCATTAGGTTTACGCGAACACGCCCGCGGAACTCCTCCCGCCGCGCCCTCGCGCCTTCAATTCCAGCTGATGCGCCGGAAACCTCGTTATAAATCCTCGCCTCGGGCAAGTCAAAGCCGGCAGTAGTTCGGCAGGTGCCCCGCGCTTGTCGGCATCGTCTCCGATGATATCCGCGCCGAAGCGGCAGTTGCCTGACGGCCAGCCCTCTGCGACTCTTATTGCCAGGCCTGAGGCCCGCACTCATGTTCCTTGACCGGCAGGACGTCCTTTACGCTCTTCGCTCCGCCAAACGCACGCCGCTGCTCACCACTGTCGTCGTGCTTGCGCTCTCCGTCGGCATCGGCCTCAATGCAGGCGTTTTTTCCATCCTCAATCCGCTCGTCCTGCAGCCACGAACCAGCAAAGACCCCGCAACCTTCGCACAGATCTTTGCGCAATATCAGGGTTGGTATCAAGCCGCATCGCAGTACTCCACCTTCACGGCCGAAGATTTCGAAGCGATCCGGGCTCAGTCTCACTCCCTGAGCGCTGTTGCCGCATCGGCGAAGTCGTCTGCGTTCCTCGACGATGCCCGTCAGCAAGGCCAGTTGCTTTTGGTCACTCCAGACTATTTCCGCGTCTACGGAATCGATCCGCCGCTATTGGGCCGCTATTTTCTCCCTCCTGAACTCACACCCGATTCCGCGACCCATGTCGCCGTACTGAGCGAGCACTCCTGGAAGAATCTCTATGCGTCCGACCCGCACATCGTCGGGCGCGTCATCCATGTCAACCGCCAGCCCTTCACGATCATCGGCGTCATGCCCGACAGCGCGGCCAGCATCGGCGCCGGCGGCGTGCTCCTCCCCTGGTCGATGCAGCCGCTCCTCACCCACGGCTCCAATGCGTTTCATGACCCCGGCTGGCTTTGGCTCAACGTGGCCGGCCGCCTTCGTCCCGGCTCCTCCCGCGCCGATGCTCAGGCGGAAATCCAGTCCATCCTGACTCAGCGCGACCGTTTTTACCACGACCAGAAAGTCTTCACCCCAGATCGCAAAACCACTATCCTCGTCACCGATGGAGCCTTCATCCACAATCCATCCAATGGATTTCGCTCTGCCACCGTCCTGTTTCTCATCATGGGGCCGCTCACGCTGGTGCTCCTCCTGGCGTGTTCCAACGTCACCATGGTCTTTCTCTCGCGATCCCTCGTGCGCCGCGGAGAAATGGCGGTCCGCCTCGCCCTCGGCGCCGGCCGCGCCCGCCTGCTGCGTATGCTCGCCCTCGAAAGCCTCCTCACAGCAGCCGTCGCCGGTGTTCTCAGCATCCTGCTCGCCGAGCGCATCCCGCGTCTGCTGATGAGTTCCATTGACCCGGTCGAAGGGCCGGCGTTCGCATCGGTCATGCGTCCTGACTGGACCGTCTTCGGCTACCTCGCCGGCCTCGTTCTTCTCGCCGCCGCCGCTTCCGCGCTGGCGCCTATGCGCGAGTCCTTTCGTCTCGATCTGGTAACAGAGCTGAAAGGACGCGAGGGCTCGGCGACCGTGCGCTCGCGCACCACCGCGGCGCTCGTCGTGGTCCAGATCGCGATGAGCTTCGTCCTCCTCGTCGCTGCTGTTCTCTTCGCGCGTCTGCCTTTCTCCATCCTGCATTTCGATTGCGGATTTGAGACCCACCACCTCATGACCGTCCCGCTGGAAATCGATCTGCCGCCCTACACCGACGCGACGGCGCGGGATTTCTATCGTTCGCTGGAAGGGCGGATCCGCGCGATTCCCGGCGTTCAGTCCTTGGCGTATGCCAGCCTGGCGCCGTTCTCGACCGCCTCGCTCGACGAGGTGCGGATCGACAACCGTGGCAAAGGACAGGGCCGTCCCGCCGCCATCGATTCTGTCTCGCCGGTCTTCTTCGCGGCCTTCGGCGTTGCCGTCCTGCACGGACGCGCCTTCCAGTTATCCGATCTGCCGGCCACGGGCACCGGTTCCGTCGCCCTGGTCTCCGCGTCCTTCGCGAAAGCGTTCTGGGGCAATAGCGATCCCCTCGGCAAAGTCGTCATCACCCCCGATAACCGCCGCCTCGTCGTCATCGGCATCGCCCGCGACACCCGCTCCGAGCAGTTCGGCGTCCTCGACGGTCCCCGCCTCTACACGCTGCGCGACCCTGCCTCGCTCACTGGCGGCCTGTACGTTCGCTTCTCCGGCGATCAGAAGCCCATTGCCTCGGCCATCGAAGACGCCGTGCGCGCTCTCGATCCGTCACAGGTCGAACCGCCTTCTACCATCTGGGATTTCCTTGAGACCGGCGCCACCGAGATCGGTTCTCTGGCTCGCATCATCATTTTTATGGCCGGTGTCGCGGTCCTCCTTGCCATCACCGGCGTTCATGGAGTCCTCACCTTCGCCATCCGCCGCCGCACCCGCGAATTCGGCATTCAAATGATGCTCGGCGCCACCCGGCAGCGTGTCTTCCGCACGGTCCTCGTTGGAGGACTGGGCCAGATCGCCCTGGGTCTTTTCTGCGGTGTCGTCCTCTGCATACCCGCGGCCTGGGCCTTCCTGCGCATGACGGAGGGAAGCTGGCTCCGCGTCGACACATTCGACGTAACCCTCTACTGCGTCTCGGCTGTTATCCTCCTGGCCGTGTCATTGGCTGCGATGTTCCTGCCTGCGCTGCGCGCCACCCAGGTCGATCCCATGCAGGCTTTGCGCAGCGAATAGAACTCCTCACCGCACGAGAGGCAAATACGCCGGCACGCGCTGTCGATACTCATCGAACGCATCGCCAAAGCGCGCCGCCAGCAGCCTGTCTTCCGAACGCACGCGAATCTCAGTCCCCACCAGGAACACGACCACCGCGGCTGCAAACATGGGCCACCATGTCCAGCAGAATCCAGTAGCCAGGACCATCCCCAGCATCGACGTGTAGATCGGATGCCGAATCCACCCGTACGGCCCAGTGCGCACCAATTCATGATCGTCGCGCAGCGCTGCCTGATAGCGCCACTGCTTCCCGAGATGCCGCGTCGCGCACCAGACCAGCGCCACCGAAGGTGGCCCGATCGCCATTGAAATCGCCAGCTCCCACGAGTGCTTATGAAAGCCTGTGGGCCGCACATAAGTCCACAGCAGAGCGAATCCGAGCATCACGAGCCCGATTCCAATGCGCGATTGCGGTGCGCCCGCCTGCTTCCTCGAATTCGCGGCCTGTCGGCTCGGCTTTACAAACGCCAGAGACCACATAACCCAGCACACGAGCAACTCTGCAAACGCCACAATCCAAAGCATGCCCCGCGATTATAGGCGCGCGTATGGCGGCAGAACGCCAATATCGGATTGACCTGGTCCGCATTTTGCCCTAGAATCAGTCCATGGTTATGCCCTCGATGTCGGCGATGTGCTGCGCTTGTTGTTGCGCGCTGCGCCGGACTTCTGGGTGAACCTTCTCCTCGATAGCACCCCAAAAGCCCGCGCTCCAGCCCTCCGCTGACGCGGGTTTTTTATTGCCCGCCGATGCGCACCCCGTAACCCTCCCCTTCCGAAACGGAGCCATCATGGCGGATTTAGCAGTGCAGAAAGAAACCAAAGCGCAGAAGGCCGAGCGCCTCAAGAACGCGAAGAACCCCTGGCACGCTCTCGACGAAATCCGCGCCTTCGCGAGTGACGGCCGCTCGTCGATCCCGGAAGAATGGAACACGTACTTCCGCTGGTGGGGCATCTACACCCAGGGCGACGGCCTCGGCGTGACCGGCGGCAAAGGCGGCGAAGGCAAGGCCACCGAGTACTTCATGCTCCGCGTGCCGCTGCCCAACGGCATTCTGCGCGTCGATCAGGCACGCGCCCTCGCAGGCATCGCCCGCCGTCACGGCCGCAATCTTGCTGACATCACCGTTCGCCAAAACATACAGTTCCACTGGCTCACGATCGAGTCGCTGCCCGAAATCATTGAGACCCTCGACGCTATCGGCCTCTCTCCGCGCGGCGCCTGTGGCGACGTGGTGCGCAACGTCACCGGATGCCCGCTGGCCGGCATCGCGCACGACGAGCTGATCGACGCCTCTCCGCTAGCGCTTGAAATCACCCGCCTTTTGCGTGGAAACGACGAGTTCTACAACCTGCCGCGCAAGTTCAAGATCTCCGTCACTGGCTGCCCCTCGTGGTGCAATTACCCGGAGATCAACGACATCGCGCTGACCGCGGTGCAACGCGGCAACGAAGTCGGCTACTCCGTCCGCGTCGGCGGCGGCCTCTCCAATGAGCCGCACCTCGCCGTGCGCCTCAACGCCTTTGTCCGCCAGGATCAGGCCCTCGCCGTCGTCCGCGCCATCACGGAAATCTTCCGCGACCAGCAGGGGCTGCGCGAAAGCCGCGACCGAGCCCGCATGAAGTATCTCTTCACCAAAGAAGGCTGGACCGCCGAGCGCTTCCTTTTTGAGATCGAAAGCCGCCTCGGCTACACGCTCGATCCCGCCGTCGACGAAATCGTTCCCGACGACATCCTGCGCGACCACGCCGGCATTCATCGCCAGCGGCATCCCGGCCTCAGCCACGTCGGCGCCAGCGTGCTCCGCGGACGTCTCACCGGCGATCAGCTCGCTGCAGTCGCCGACCTCGCCGATCGCTTCGGCAGCACCGAAAGCGGAAGCCTCGGCGAGCTGCGGCTGACGGCGATGCAGAACCTGATCGTCGTGAACATTCCCAACAACAACGCGCGTGAGCTGGCGCGCGAGCTCGAGCGCCTCGGTCTGCACGTCGAAGGCTCCAGCTTCTGGCGCGGCGGCGTTGCCTGCACCGGCACAGAGTTCTGCAAACTCGCCATCACCGAGACCAAGGGCTTCCTGCGCTGGCTCGTCGACGAGATGGAAGAACGCCTGCCGCAGTTCGATCAGCAGCTCCGACTCCACGTCACCGGCTGCCCTAACAGCTGCGGCCAGCACTGGATCGCCGACATCGGCCTCGAAGGCAAGAAGATCAAATACGAAGGCCAGCTCACCGACGCCTACTACTTCTGCGTCGGCGGCTCCGTCGGCAAGCACGCTGCCACCGCGCGCCCCGTGGGCTTCCGCACCCCGGCCGTTCTGGTGCCCGAAGCCATCGAGCGCCTGCTGCGCCGCTACCTCGACGAGCGCGGGCCCGGCGAGAATCTCCGTGCGTACTTCGCTCGCCGCACCAACGACGAGATCCGCGCGATCCTGGCCGGCGAGGTTCTCGCTCCCGTCGAGCGCGATCTGCCCTCCGGCCGCGTGCCGATCGAACTGGCGAGTTGAAGGAGCGCCGATGACTCTGCTGCCCATCTGGATTCGCCTCGAACGCCGCCCCGTCCTCGTCGTCGGCGCGGGCACGGTCGCGCTCGCGAAGATCGAGAGCCTGCGCTCGACCGGCGCCGCGATCACCGTCGTCGCCCCGGCAGCGGCTCCGCAGTTTCACGAGCTGGTGGAGAATGGCGAGGTTAGCTGGCATCCGCGCACATTTGAGCCCGAGGACCTCGACGGAGCCTTTCTCGTGATCGCGGCGACCAACGATTCCGAAGTGAATCGCACCGTCTACGAAGAAGCGCTGCGCCGCAATGTGCTCTGTAACGCCGTCGACGATCCGCCCAACTGCGATTTCTACTTCGGTTCGGTGGTCACCCGCGGCGATCTTCAGGTTGCCATCTCCACCGCCGGCGAAAGTCCCGCGCTCGCGCAGCACCTGCGCCGCGAAATCGACGAGCAGCTCCCGCACGATCTCGGCCCGTGGCTCTTCGAACTTGGCAAAATGCGCCGCGAGATTCGCACCACCGCACCGGCAGGACCTGAGCGCAATCTGCTGTTGCACGAGCTGGCCCAGCGGCACCTGTGCGACTCCCCCGCCTGCCCCACGCGACAGTTCGCGCACGAGCGCATCGAGAAGCTGAAAACAGAAGCACTGCAGAAAGCCGAGGTCTCCGCATGACCACAGCAAAACCTGGCAATGTTTATCTCGTCGGCGCCGGCCCCGGCGATCCCGAGCTGCTCACGCTGAAAGCCGTGCGCCTGCTTGCCTCCGCCGACGTCGTTCTGCACGACGACCTCGTCCCGCAACCCGTGCTCGCCCACGCGGCGAACGCCCTCGTCATCAACGTTGGCAAGCGCTGCGGCCGCAAGAATCTCACCCAGGAACAGATCGACGCCATGATGGTAGCTCACGCGCGCCGCGGGCTCTCCGTCGTGCGCCTCAAGTGCGGCGATCCGCTCGTCTTCGGACGAGC
>Ga0335075_10016303_pt1 | contig 11112 bp, 11 predicted proteins | sample Lox_Sample_24_FD_206723 | JGI IMG/M metagenome (GOLD analysis project Ga0335075, IMG submission 206723) | Soil microbial communities from Loxahatchee National Wildlife Refuge, Florida, United States - Lox_Sample_2.4 | ecosystem: Environmental > Terrestrial > Soil > Wetlands | place: USA... | reverse complement strand
CAATTCGCCGTGGCCATCTAATTCGAAGATCGCGCTGTACACGCAAGTTCGAGTCGACCTCGATGAAGCCGAACTTGAACAGGACGCCGCGCTCGAACCAGAGGACTAGCCGGCCGCGCTGGTCGGCATCTCATTCCACAGCCGTCCATCGAGTTCGCGGCCCAACGCTTTTGGCGTCCGACCGCCCCACTGTTTGAAGAAGAACGCGACGTCGAAGTCCTTGCACGCGTCGCGGATGTCGCGTACCCAGTTGACGTCGACCGGCCGGTAGTTTGCGCCAGACTCGCCGCCAGCGATCACCCAGTGGATGCCTTCAAGGTTTATGCCGTCAAGCGGACCGAGAAGGGGTTCGCAGGACAAGAATCGGACCGCCGCCGGAACCTCACGAAGGTGATCTACTCGGGACAATGCATCACGGTTCTCGACCGACACTCCCATCCAAAGATTCGTTGGCCAGTCTAGCTTTTCGGCAACGCGGCGAAGCCTGAGACTGCGCTTGGTGAGCACCTGGTACGTGTGTTGCGGGGTATCACGACAGACGTCGAACACATCGCGGATGAATCCGACCGGTACGCGGGCGTGAAAGAGGTCGGACATCGAGTTGACGAACACCACCCGGGGCTGGCGCCAACGGTGCGGCTCGTCGAGCGACTGAGGGTGGACCGTCACGCCGAACCCGGGCCCGGATGTACGTGGGTCGCCATCGTTCTGATATTTGGCTGACCCCATGGCTTTCAAGCGTTTGGCCAGCGTCATCGCATAGCAGTGATCACAACCTGTGGAGACGCGGTCACATCCGGTGACGGGGTTCCAGGTCGCTTCTGTCCACTCGATAGCTGATCGGGCCGCCATAATTCCCCTTGGTTCGAACGTACGTTCGATAGCCGGACTGTATCCGAGATTCACGGTAAAACACAACGATGTAACTCTTGTGAGACACGGCCTGGTTGTCAGGCACTCAACCTAGCGGGGAAGCCACGGTCGGAAAGTCCATTCCGTCGGAGGCGGTGGCTTGGAAACTCGATAGTGACCACCAGTAGACGCCAGCTGCGGTCTCGGGGTTGGTGTCGGCTTCGATCAGGCTGCGTACTGCCACATCTGGGCGGACCTGCTTGCCTGCGAGATGTCGAGAGTGGGCCGCCAGGCGGCCGACGTGACAGCGACCTGCTGCTATCGGGCGTCGGCGATCTTCTTGACTCGCTCGTCGACCGGACGACCGGTCTTTTTGCTGGCTGTGACGGCGGCTTGGGCGGCGGCTTTACGGACGGTCAAGCTGCGGCCCGCTTTCGGGCGCTGGGGGTGGCTGTCGCTGTCGGTCGTTGCCATCGATCATGCCCCCCAGGTCGTCTAGGGCCGTGTGTGCGCGCGTGCGCCCGGTGGTAGGTGTTCATGCCGCGCCGATGATCCGTTTCGACCAGCTCAGCGCGACGTAGCTGATCGGTACTTTACGACGTCAGGTCGGTCCCATGCGTGGGCCATGACTTCGGGGTCGTCGAGATCGCGGATGGAGTCGGCGAATCTGCGCAAGTCCTCGCCCATCACCCGGTGACTGTTGGCCACGACATCCGAATCCGGGGCCTCCTCGTTGGTCATGCCCGCCAGCGTAATCTGCCGCAACGGGTAGCGAGCCCGGTCCATCGGGATCCACAGCTGACCTTCCAGTTCTCCTCGATCCTGGACGACGACGATGTGCGGATTGAAGAGGGACGCAGCCACGCTTCTCGATTGAACCAACGATTTTCGTGTTGCTCGATCGGCTGGCCACAAATTTGGACACGAAACGCGGCGAAACCGGGGCGTACAAGCGGGACGGGGCGCGACAAGCCGGACCGCCGAACGGCGCTGGCCTGCACTTATGAGACTAAACGCGACAGGAAAGACCGCGACCGGCTAGCTCATAACCCAGAGGTCGCAGGTTCGAATCCTGTCCCCGCTACCAGTCGAAACGGCCCCCGGAAACTTCTCCGGGGGCCGTTTTCACGCCTGATGGGACCCTTCGGTGCGCCCATAACCGGCCACAACGACTGGGTGAGGAGTGTGGCGTTCAGCCCCGATGGGCAACTGCTGGTCTCTGGCAGCATAGATAAAACTGTACGGTTGTGGCCCGCCGTCGCCAGCCGCGAGGACTTGTGCGCAAAACTCACCGACAACATGAGCCGAAAGCAGTGGCGCGAGTGGCTATCTCCCGACATCCCCTACATGAAGATCTGCGAGGACCTGCCGATCCCGCCCGACGAGCCGGAGGCAGATTAGCTCAACCCGATGATGCCGCCGGCGCAGCAGCGGCGTTTCTTCGCGCAGATGCTCCGGCCTGCGTGCGGCAGGCACGGCATCGAAGGCGTCGTAAGCGAGTTGCAGTTCTCGTGAGCTTCAGCAGCGCGGCTGATGGGGGTGGCGCATCCAGGTGATGATGCTTTTTGGGCGGGGGATCGCGGCCAGCTCAGTATGAGCCGTTTGATGCGCATGTCGGGCGGTGCATGCAGTTTGAGCGCATTAATCGTCCCCAACTGGTACACGCCGGGGACGACTAAAGCTCCGTGCGTGGTCGGGCACCGTGCCACTCGCCCACACCTCGGCCATTGAGCGAGCACAGCGCTGATGCAGTGCGTGCGGCCGCGGGTGGCTGCTATCGGCCCGCGCAAAACTCACAGCCGTGCAGCAGGGAAACAACAGCACAGCCCGCGGGCGGCCGATCCACCCGTCTGCGTGATTCGGGCCGAAAGCCCGCACAGCCGCAACATGGTGGCGACAATCGAGGCGTGCCCGCGTCGGAGCCGTCGAACCGGCACACTGCGTGCGGACAGTGTCCGGTGCGGCCAACCTGGCCGCGGTGACAACGGGGGAGCGATGACACCCATGGCCAAACGCGCCGATCTCATCCTTTCCGGCGGCGGTGTCAAAGGCATCGGACTCGTCGGTGCCGCGGTGGCGCTGATGGACGCCGGGTACCGCATCCAGCGGGTGTCGGGCACGTCGGCCGGCTCCATCGTCGGCGCCGTCATCGCCGCCGCGTCGCAGCACGAGGACATGACCGGCGCGGACGTCAAAGACCTCGCGCTGAGTCTGGATTACCGCAAATTCCTCGACCCCGGACCGGCCGAACGTTTCCCGCTCCTCGGCCCGGCGTCGGCGGTCCTGCGCGGCACCGGCATCTACCGCGGTGACTACGCCCGCGACTGGGTCCGCAGCGAACTGAAAAACCTCGGCGTCACCACGTTCGGTGACCTCGCCTACGAAGGCGACCATGCACTGCCGCCGGAGCGGCGATACAAGCTGGTGGTCACCGCCACGGATCTGACCACCAGCCAGATGGTGCGGCTACCGTGGGACTACCGGCGTGTCTACGGCCTGGATCCCGATGAGCAGCCGGTCGCCGATGCGGTGCGCGCGTCGATGTCGATCCCGTTCTTCTTCAAACCGGTGACAATCACCAGCGCCAGCGGGCTGACGTCCACGCTGGTCGACGGCGGACTGGTGTCGAACTTTCCGATCGACTCCCTGGACCGGACCGACGGGAAGAGGCCGCGCTGGCCCAGCTTCGGGATCACCGTGCTGCCGACGGCGCCGCGGTTGAGCACCACACTGAAGACCGCGCTGGACCTGGCGCGTCTCGGCGCGCCGCCGCTGCTGTTGAGTCTCATCGCCGCCGCGCTCTTCGCCCACGACCAGACCTATCTCAACCAGCCGTGGGTCAGCAGCCGCGCCATCCGGCTGGACGCGCCGGAGGTCGGCGTCATCGACTTCGGCATCTCCAAGAAAGCGACCGAGGCGTTCTACGAGAAAAGCTACGCGGCCGCCCGACAGTTCCTGTCCGGCTGGGATTGGGAAGCGTATCTGACGTATTGGCGCTGACGGCAACGCCTGTCGGCGCGCCACCGTCGTTGCCGGATTGCGCGATCCTGGCCGTGAACAGCGCGCGATGTCAGTGGGTTGCGATGACGCGGCTGCACCATGCCGACAGCTGGACACGCAGGCCCGGCAGCATTCGAACACGACGCGGTGAGCGAGCCAATAGGCTGAGGCGATGTCGGTGGGCAGCGGGTGGCTGGCGGGCTTCGATGAGGCGACGCTGGACGGCTCGGCGCTGGCCGGTTTTGATGAGTCGGCGCCGTCGGCGCCCTACCGCCGTTCGCAGTGTCTGACCTTTCTCAAGACCGCCGACCGGTGGGGCGGGTTTTCCAACATGGCGTCCGGTTTTCCGCTGGTGGTCAACGGGATAACGATCCGCAACTCCGAGGCCCTCTATCAGGCGTGCCGGTTTCCGCACCGCCCAGAGGTGCAGCGCGAAATCATCGCGCAGACCAACCCGATGGTCGCGAAGATGAAATCGCGGAAATACCGCCAAGATTCGCGACCAGATTTCTTCGCGCTGGCGGTGCCGATCATGTGGTGGTCGTTGCGCGTCAAACTGGCGTGCAACGCCGCAACGTTCGCACGGCTGCTGCAAGCGAGCGAGGGCCGGGTCATCGTGGAAGAAAGCTCCCGCGATGCCTACTGGGGCGCGGTGCCGAACAAAGACGATGCGGCAATCCTTTTCGGCCGCAACGTCCTTGGCCGATTGCTGGTGCTGCTGGGGCACACGCTCGACGACAACGGTGTGGACGCCATGCGTGTGGTGCCCCCGCTCCCGGTTGTGGATTTCCTGCTCTATGGGGAGCCGATCCGCGCCGTGCGGCTCCCCGAGTGACCCGGGTTTCGTCCGAAATGCGTTGCGCCGCTGGGATGCCCGTTGATTTCGCGACCGCGAGCGGACAGCTCCTACCACACCGTGGGTTTCCGGCATGGAGTTGTTCCTCGCGCCGGCGATCGATCGAGGTCGACAACCGATCTGAGCCCTGCGCCGACGGCAACGGGCGCCCCGGGCGATAGGCAACACACTCAAAGCGGCGGACCCAAGCCCGACCGCCCACCGACGCCGGCATAGCCACTGTCGACGAGCAAGCTGCGCGGTCCGCCCGCGAAGGATTCCAGCTAACCCGCGGCTGCCAGCCGAAATGTGTACCCATTGACGCGATAGGTCGTAGTCGCGGGCAACCTCGCTTTGCTGCGTCCCTCCAGCACCACCGCAGTGATGACCAGCTGCGCCTTCGACATGGCCGACCACTCGAAACGGCCCTCGGAGAACGCTCCGGGGGCCGTTTTCATGCCGGGGCCGTGTTAGCGCGTCAAGTGCGAGTTCACCGACATACACCCAGAATTGGTCGCCGCTTCGTCGCCCGACGAGATACCCGAATGGGATTTGAGCGGGGCCGTGCCAGCAAACGAGTCTGCGGCAACCTGGTGAGGCGGGCGGCTAGCCAGCTGGTCCGGGCGGCGGTGGCGCTCCCAACGTGATCGGCGGCAGCCCAGGGATCTCGATTACCAGCGGGGGAGGAGGGGCTGGTGCGCTTGGACCGTCAGCCGCAACAATCGGCCCGCGCTGCACCGGAGCCGGCGGCGGTGGCGGCGCAATTCCGTTGCTGATGTTGATCGTGATGATCGAGCCAGGGATGATTTGACCGCTCGGCGTGGTCCCGACCACGGCACCATAGGGCTCGTAGCTGTTGACCGCGGCGGGCTGGTCGGCGACCTGGAAACCGGCGTCCTTAAGGCGCTGCCGCGCCGCGTCCACTTTCAGGCCGGACACATCGGGTACCCGGCCGCCCGACGCGCCGTCGACGTAGCGCGGATCGGTGGGCGGCAGATGCACCTCGCCGAAATCGGTGGCGATGGGCTTCATCGCCTCGAACCAGGTGCGGGCGGGTTCGCTGCCGCCATACAGGTCACCGCGGCCACACCTGCGCAGTGGGAATGAACAGATGCCCGAGGGTGTGCCGGTGTCGTCGAAGATGTAGTTCGCCGCCGCGTAATGGTTGGTGAAGCCGACGAATCCCGAAGATCGATGCGACTCAGTGGTGCCGGTCTTGCTCGACAGCGGCAGGGTCCAACCCACCGCGCCGGCCGAGCCCGCTGCGGTGCCGGCACCCTGGTCGTCCTTGCTCAAAGCATTAGCGAGCGTGGTCGCCAGTCCTTTCGGTACCACCTGGTCACACGTCTCGGTGGTCACGGACACCCGGTTGCCCCTGCGGTCGACGATCTTGTCGATCGGGCTCGGCGGACACCATATGCCGCCGGACGCGAGCGTCGCCGCGACATTGGAGAGCTCGAGCGCGTTGAGCTGGAACGGACCCAAAGTGAACGAGCCCATGTTTTGTTGCTTGATCAAATCGGCCAAGCTTTCGCCGCTCGTCGGGTCGTAGATGCGCGCCGTTCCCGGAAGCGCGTAGGACCGCAGCCCCAGCCGGACTGCCATGTCGACCGCCCGCGGCACCCCGATGAGCTGGATCAGCCGCGCGAACGCGGTGTTCGGCGAGGTGGCCAGCGCATCGGTGACGTTCATCGAACCGCGGTAGCGGCCCGCATTTGCCACGCACCAGGTTTCCTTCGGACAGCCGGGCGTATCGCTGCTGCCCAAGCCTTTGGCTTGAAAGAAGCCCGGCACCTGCAGCTGAGTGTTGATACCCATGCCGAGCTCTAACGCCGCCGCCGTGGTGAAGATCTTAAAGATCGAGCCTGCCCCATCACCGACTAGCGAGAAGGGCTGTGGCTCCACCGTTTCGTGCGCGTCGCCGTTGAGACCATAGGTGCGGTTGCTGGCCATCGCGATCACCCGATGCGCGTCCTTGCCGGGCGTGATCACGCTCATCACGCTGGCGATGCCGTCGAGCGTCGGGCTGGCGAATTTGTCGATGGCCTGTTTGACCGACGTCTGCACCTTCGGGTCCAGCGTCGTGCGGATCAGATAACCGCCGCGGGCAACCTGCTCCTTGCTGATGCCGGCCCGCGCGAGGTAGTCGAGCACATAGTCACAAAAGAAGCCTCGATCGCCGGCTGAGACGCAGCCACCCGGCAGCACATTCGGGTGGGGTAGCACGCCCAGTGGCTCGGCTTCGGCGGCACGCAATTCGTCGGAGTATTGTGGGAGATTGTCGATCATGGTGTCCAGCACCACGTTTCGCCGCTGCAGTGCCCCCTCGGGGTTGGTGTACGGGTCGAGCGCGCTCGTCGACTTCAGCATGCCGGCCAGCAGCGCGGCCTGCTGCCAGTTCAGCTGCGAGGCGTTGACGCCGAAGTAGGTCTGAGCGGCATCCTGCACACCGAACGCGCCGTTGCCGAACGACACCAAGTTGAGGTAGCGGGTGAGGATCTCTGCTTTGGAGAGTTTCTCGTCGAGCGTCAAGGCTATCCGGATCTCGCGCAGTTTGCGCGCTGGCGTGATTTCCACAGCGGCTCGCCTCTCGGCGTCGGTCTGCGCGGTCACCAGCAACTGGTAGTTCTTGACGTACTGCTGTTCGATGGTCGATCCGCCGCGGGTGTCGAGGTTGCCTGACAGGTAGCCGGATAGGCCGGTCAGCGTGCCCGGCCAGTCCACCCCGTTGTGCTCAGCGAACCGCTTGTCCTCGATCGACACGATTGCCAGCTTCATCGTGTTGGCGATCTGCTCGGTGGGGACCTCGAACCGTCGCTGGGAATACAGCCAGGCGATCGGGTTTCCCGCGGAGTCGACCATCGTCGAGACCTGCGGGACGTCACCTTCGAGGATTTGTGCGGACTCGTCGGCGACAACGTCGAAGGCGCGGTTGAACAACAGCCCAATACCGCCCGCGACTGGGAACATCGAAGCGGCCGCCAGCAGCCCGGCCAACAGGCAGCATCCCGCGAGCCTGGCGACCGTTGCCGAAGTCGGCGCGCGCTCCGACATACCTGAAGTATCCTCGGCCTGGCCCGAGATTGCGGCGAATCCTCACAACGGATCGCCTTTGATGTCGCGGTATTTCATGTATACGGCGGCGGCCAGATCACGCGAAGGCAGTCCACGGCGCTATTGCGGAGGGGGTGGCGGCGCCGGTGGTACGGCTCCGTCACATCCGCCGGGCGGGGCTGGCTGGGGGACCGCTCCACCACCCACAACACACTGAAGGCCCGGCGAAAGGAGTCCATACGGGTGTCCGATCATCGGCCCTCCGTACTGAATGAGTGCCAGTACGAGCCGTCGGGTTAAGGAACCCCGTCGCAATAAGCGAGAGAGATCTGCGACCCAATATCACCGCCGGGGCAGTAGCCGGCTGCGTGTTGGGCATGTGCGGGTTGGGGGCAGGGTCAGCGTGAGCCGGTGCAGCAGATCGCCGATTGTGGCTATGAGCGCACGAACGGGCACCATCGAGGTCGGAGTTCAGCTTCTGACTAGTTTTGTGCGGGTGCTGATGTGGGTTAAGAAGCTTCTTATCGCGCCGGCGGGTGGGGCGCGCCCGCCCACCCAGATCGCTCGAAGCTCGCGCCGTAAGTCCAAGTGGGAGACAGTGATCGCGCTCAGTCGGCCCACCGCCAAGTCGTCGCCCACCGCGAGCCGGCTCATGGCCGCGGGCCCCGCGCCAGCGAGGACGGCGGCGCGCATCGCCGCGGCCGTCGGCAGCTCGAGCACCGGTGGGGCCTGTTGCACGTCGTCGCCTAAAGTTCGACGTAGCGCGACAGCCAATGAAATGCGAATGCCTGCGCGGGGTTCGCGAGTAACCAGTGGTGTTTCTGCCAGCTCGCGGGCGCTCACCACTCGTGAATTCCGTGCCCACTTGTGACTCGGTGGCACCACGATTACAAGTTCGTCGTGTCCCACCACACAGCTACCCAATTCCGCGGGCAAACCCGGTTGCTCGACGAAACCAAGATCAGTGGCGGCGTCGCGAACCGCCGCAATCGCGCGCACGCCGTTGGTCACAGTTAGGTCTACTTTAGGAACGCTGCCAGTCTGCTGAGAGTTGGCTGCTTGCAAGGACAACAGCCAGTGCGGCATCAGGTGCTCGACTATCGTCGGGCTGGCCGCCACCTTGATCCGCTGGCAGCCTTCCTCTCGAAGCGAGCCCAGATTCGCGTCGATGTCGTGGGCGACTTCGAGCAAGCGGGATGCCCACTGCGCCATGGCGTTACCGGCTGAAGTCAGTGTTGAGCCCCGCGTCGTTCGAGCCGCCAATGTTAGCCCAGCCTTGGCTTCCATCGCTGCCAGCCGCCTCGACACTGCCTGTTGGGTCAACCCCAGTTCGCGAGCAGCACTGCCGAGGCTGCCCGTCTCAGCGATCGCCAAGAAGACCTCGAACGACTCGAGGTCGGGCATGCGCGAGCTGAGTGCCATGGTGAATGGATAAAAACACACTTAGCTTGCGGGTAGCTGGAAATTTGGTTCGAGTTAGATATGCGGCCATCTTTGCCCGACCAGGCCCCCACGCACCTAATTGCCTTGCTATCGAAGCCGGATCATGGCCGCGTGGGTAGCTGGACACAATCAAACCGTGTGGCATCACAACATCAAAGCACCTACTGACACTTCACTCAGAGGCGAACGATATAACCATGATCCGTCGTCGGAGCTTCGATTTACCGTGGGAACCCATCCATGGCAGTTCCGCCGGCGCCGTTTTCGTTGGCGGTCGCAGCGCGAATAGTGGTTTCGTTCAGACGTCGACCGACTGGTCTGGGAGCTAGCAATGGATTTCGGAATGACGCCGCCCGAGATCAACTCTGGGCGCATGTACTGCGGTCCCGGTCCGGGATCGATGGTCGAAGCGGCTGTGGCCTGGGATCGCGAGGCTGCCTGCCTGAATGATGAAGCGGGACAGTGGCGTGCGATGACCTCGAAGCTGACGACGGCAGCCTTCCAGGCCGCGGCGCCCTACATATCATGGCTGAACGCCGCCGCCACCGAGGCCGCGCACGCGGCTACTCAGGCAGCAGCGGCGGCGAGCGCCCACGAGTTGGCCCGCGCCGCAATGGTGGCCCCGGAGGTGATCAACACCAACCGCTCAAAGCTGGTATCTCTGGCTACCACAAATTGCCTGGGCCAAAAGAGCGCAACGATCGCGGACACCGACGCCGAGTACGAAAAGATGTGGGCCGACGACGCCGATGTTATGTACGCTTACGCTCGCGCTTCGGCCGACGTGTCAACGCTGACGCCATTCGGCTCGCCACCGCCCGCTATCGACGCGGACCGATCGGCGCGCCAAGATGCAGGTGGCTCTAAGCCATCCTGGGCGCTGGAATCGGCAGTGGATGTCGTGGCGTCTGGCGAACAAGTGATGGCAGCGATCCCAAAAGCGTTGCAGGGACTGTTGTCATCACCGCAAACATCCTTGGATGACTATCTGTCGTCAGTGACAACGTCGCTGTCACAGATGAGTTCGCTGTCCGGGCGACCCGACAGCGCTGTTAGCAACCTGAACTGCCTTAATAGGGCTGCGGTACTGCAGAAGACAGCGACGTTGATGTTCTCATCGCAAAATCGATGTCGTGCCGGCGGCGAAGCGTTTGCCGCTGGTTTCGGTCTCGGGCGGTCGATCGGGGCGTTGTCGGTACCGGGGCGTTGGGTGACGGAGGCGACGATCGATTCCGACACCGTGGAGCTTCCGCGGAGTTGGGAGCCGATCCATCTGGTCCACGCCACAGCAAGACAACTTCCTGGCGAGGCTGACTAGTCCCGAAAGTCGGGTAATCGAAATTGGCGGCGAGTGCGACGTCGCCAGTTGCGAATTACATTGAGTGCCAAGTTATTGCTAAGCCACCCAATGCTATTGCGATCGGCCGAGAAGGGTTGGGATGTTCGACTTCGGCGTGTTACCGCCAGAAATCAATTCCGGTCGCATGTATTCGGGTCCGGGTTCCGGACCGATGTTGGCCGCTGCGACGGCCTGGGATGAGCTTGCCGGAGAACTGGGCGCGGCGTCTTCCGGCTACAGCTCGGTAATTTCTGAACTAACCAGTGCGCCATGGGTGGGGCCGTCATCGGCATCAATGGTGGCCGCGGTTGCGCCCTACGTGAGCTGGCTTGGTGCTGCGGCCTCCCAGGCCGAGGACACCGCAGGCCAGGCTCGGGCCGCAGCCGCGGCCTTCGATGCCGCGTTTGCGATGACTGTGCCTCCGCCGGTGATCGCGCTCAACCGGGCTCTCTTGATGGCGCTGATCGCAACCAACTTCTTCGGACAGAACACCCCGGCGATCGCCACGACCGAGGCCCAGTACATGGAAATGTGGGCTCAAGACGCCACCGCCATGTACGGCTACACCGCCTCCTCGGCGACCGCTTCG
>Ga0335075_10016302_pt1 | contig 11113 bp, 9 predicted proteins | sample Lox_Sample_24_FD_206723 | JGI IMG/M metagenome (GOLD analysis project Ga0335075, IMG submission 206723) | Soil microbial communities from Loxahatchee National Wildlife Refuge, Florida, United States - Lox_Sample_2.4 | ecosystem: Environmental > Terrestrial > Soil > Wetlands | place: USA: Florida... | reverse complement strand
GCGCTTTCTCGAGGACGTCCCCACCGGTACGCGCGTCGGGATCGTGACCTTCGCCAGCGAAGCGCTGCTGGTGCAGCCCCCCACGACCGATCTCGATGCCGTGCGTGACGCGCTCGCGCGCATTCCGGCGCCCAACGGTGCGACGGCGATTGGTGATGCGCTCGCGCTCGCACAGGAGGCGATGCCTTCGCACGGGCATCGCGTGGTCGTGCTCATGACCGACGGCGTGAACAACCGGGGCCGCGACCCAGTTGCGGCGGCGCTGGCGCTCGGGAGCAGCGGCATCGGCGTCTACACCGTCGGCGTCGGCACCGCCGGCAGCGGCGAGCTCATCGAAGGGACCAACGAAGTCGCCGATCTCGACGAAGAGACGCTGCGCGCAATCGCGCAAGACGCCGGCGGCTTCTATGTTCCGGCGCGCGACGCCGGCGCGTTGCGGGACGCCTTCCATACGCTTGCGCGCGCGACGGTCTGGGAGCCGCACGCGCGCGACGAGAGCTTTCCATTCGCGGTGAGCGGCGGTTTTCTCGTCCTCGCAACCCTCCTTGGGGGTCTTTCGATTGGGAAGATTCCATGAGCGAGCACGTGTAGCGATGGACGCTCGTATCTCGTACGAAACCGGCGTCCTCGACGAGCGCGCGGTTGCGCCCGATCCATTCGTTCAGTTCGAGGCGTGGCTGCAGGCCGCCGTCGACGCGGGGTTTCGCGAGCCGGGAGCGATGACGGTGGCGACGGTTGCGGCGGACGGACGGCCGTCTGCACGCGTCGTCCTCTTGCGCGGTATCGATGAGCGCGGTTTGGTGTTCTTCACCAACTACGAGAGCCGCAAAGGCCTCGAGATCGCGCAGCGATCCGATGTCGCGCTGCTCTTTTATTGGGATCGCCTCGAGCGGCAAGTGCGCATCGAAGGAAGCGCGGCGAAGGTCTCGCCGGCCGAGTCCGACGCGTATTTTGCGAGCCGTCCGCGGGGGCATCGCCTCGCGGCTTGGGCGTCCCGGCAGAGCACGGTCGTCCGCGATCGCGCCTGGCTCGAAGCGCAAGTCGCCGCCTGCGAGTCGCGCTTCGCGCACGGCGACGTCGAGCGGCCGCCGTATTGGGGCGGCTATCGCGTGACGCCCACACGCTTTGAGTTTTGGCAAGGACGGCCCAATCGTCTGCACGATCGGATCGTCTACGTCCGTGATGGATCCCGGTGGCGGATCGAACGCCTCTCGCCGTAATCCCCCTGGTCGGAGCAGGCGGAGAGCCCGTTCATTTCGCGCAGACGCTGCGCGCGCACGGCCTCGGCTATCTGCCGCCGAACAGCATCGACGACCGCTGCACACAGCTGACGACGGCGCTCGATCTCGGTGGCCGGGTCTACCCGCTGCGGATCGTGCAACGCGGTGCGGCGCTTGCGATCGGGACGAACGGACGGCTGCCGTCAGCGCAGCGGCGCGCGCAAATCGTCGCGCAGGTGCGCACGGTCTTCTCGCTCGACGATGACCTCTCGCCGCTCTACGCCCGGGTCGCCGACGACGAAGCGTTGCGCTGGATCCGGAGCGGCGCCGGGCGCCTCTTGCGCAGCCCCACGGCTTTCGAAGATGTGGTGCGCACCATCTGCACGACCAACTGCGCCTGGTCAGGGACGGAGCGGATGATCGGGGCGCTGGTGCGTCACCTCGGTGCCGGTGGGATCGCCTTTCCAAGCGCGGAGGCGGTGGCGGCAGCGGACGATACGTTCTTCACCGGCCTCGCCCGCGCGGGGTATCGGGGCCCCTACCTGCGCGAGCTCGCCCGCCGGGTCGCCGAGCGGGAGATCGATCTGGAAGCCTGGCGGGCGGCGCCCGGCTCCGAACTCTCCGACGCGCAGCTGGAGGAGCGTCTGCGCACGCTACCGGGCGTTGGGCCGTACGCGGCCGCGCACATCATGATGCTCTTCGGGCGCCATTCGCGGCTCGTCCTCGACTCCTGGACCCGCCCAACCTACGCCCGCTTGCTCGGGCGCAAGCATGTCTCCGACCGTACCATCCTGCGCCGTTTCGCCCGCTATGGTTCCTTTGCAGGGTTAGCGTTTTGGATGACCCTTTGGCGCTCGCGCCTACGCGCCGTCGCCGGGACGGCCGATACAGGACGGTAACGATTCGGTTCGGATGCTGGTATTGGCTATGCGGATCGGCTATCGTGAGGACGATAATAGTTGCGCTTCTAAATGGGGGCCTCTTTTGAATTCCGTCGCACGTTCCTACGCGATGTTGCTCGCCGCTACCACGGCGCTGGCCGCATGCAGCGGCGGCGCTGGAAGTAGCCTTCCGCCCGCCGGCCAGGGGCCGGCCGAGAGCGTGGCCGCTTCGTCGGTCAAAGCGCAGATATTGACGCCGGTAACCGCGACCTATTCGTACGCGAACGGCACGTTCACGATCACCAACACCTCCGGTGGAACGGTCAACATCTCCAACATGGAGTTCACGTTCTCGTACAGCGCGGCGATCTCCGATTTCTGGGGCGAGCCGTGGATGGCATGGAGCGGGAGCGCCAGCGGTGGTACGTACACGCTGACCGGCGGAAACACCAAAGGCTGGACGAACGGCTCCACCCTCACGGTGATCTTCACGCCGAGTAAATCCGCGCCTGCGCCGACGAATCCGCAACTGTACATCGTCGGTTCCGCAGCTGCGTCGCCGACACCAACGGCAACCGCAAAGGCGACATCCACGCCAAGCGCAGCGCCGACGCCGACGGCAAGTGCGGTGCCGACATCAACAGCAAGTGCGGTGCCAACGCCAACGTCAACGCCAACGTCAACGCCGACGTCAACGCCGACATCGACACCAACCGCGACACCGAGAGCCACGCCGACACCGACGCCGACGCCGACGTCGACCGCGACCCCGAGTGTGCTCGCCGTCATGACCGAGGTGAACAACTATTGGCAGGCGCACAATGCGCCGGCCGACGACAATTGGGACGGCGCGACCTATTGGTTGGGCGATGTAGCGGCGTATGAGGCGACCGGCAACCAGAGTTACTTGAGCTCGGCGCTCTCATGGGCGAGCAGCTATTCCTACAACTTGCTCGCGGTCAGCTCTACAGAGCCGCTCTACAACGCGCAAGCCGCCGGACAAGTCTACATCGCACTTGGACAGATCGAAGATGCCCCTTCCGATTACACCCATATCAACAAGAGCATCGACGGGCTGGTGACGAGTTCGGGAAGTAACGCGTGGCCAATCGCCGACGCGATCAACATGTCGATGCCCGACTTCGCGGAGCTGGGTGTGATCAACGGCGAGACGAGCTATTTCTCGAAGATGTATGCCGAGTTCAGCACGACCGAGGGCCAGCTCTACGACAGCTCGGTGCACCTCTGGTGGCGCGACAGCGATTATGTCGGAACGAGCACCTATTGGTCGCGGGGCAACGGATGGGTATTCGCGGCGCTGGCAAAGACGCTCGCGGTTTTACCGACCAGCGATCCCCACTGCGCGACCTACGTACAAATCTTCCAGAATATGGCTGCGGAACTCGCGAGCGTGCAGCGCTCTGACGGATTCTGGAATTCGAGCCTCACCGATCCAAGTGATTACGGCGGCCCGGAGACCAGCGGAACGGCGCTCTTTACCTACGGCATGGCCTGGGGCATCAACAACGGCATCCTGAGTAGCGCCACGTACCTCCCCGTCGTGCAGCGCGCGTGGAACGGGATGGTGAGCACGGCGGTGCAGCCCTCGGGATTCCTCGGCTACGTGCAGGCCGTTGGCTCGGCTCCCGGTCCGTCGTCGTCGTCCAGTACGGCCGACTTCGGTGTCGGCGCCTTCTTGCTCGCTGGTCGGCAGGTGGCGCTCCTCCCGTAGGCGGCATTCCCCGCCGAGGACTCCCGCCGGCCTCGCCTAATCCACGCCAGAATGTCCCGGCGTAATATTCTCGTCATCGGCTCAGGCCCAATCGTCATCGGCCAAGCCGCGGAATTCGATTACGCCGGTGTTCAAGCGTGCCGTGCCTTGCGTGAAGAAGGCCACCGCGTCATCCTGGTCAACTCCAATCCCGCGACGATCATGACGGATCCCGAGGTTGCCGATGCGGTCTATCTCGAGCCGCTCACGGCGTCGTCGCTCGAAGCGATCATCGCGCAAGAGCGTCCCGACGCCATCCTGCCGACGCTCGGTGGCCAGACCGGCCTCAACCTCGCCGTCGAGCTCTCCGAGCGCGGCACGATCGAGCGTTACGGGGTCGAGCTCCTCGGGACGCCCGTCGCCACCATCAAACTCGCCGAGGACCGCGCGCTTTTCAAAGAGGCGATGCTCGCGATCGGCGAGCCGGTCCCGATCAGCATCATCGTCACCGACATCGAGAGCGGGGTCGCCTTCGCGCAGGAATACGGTTATCCGCTGGTCGTGCGTCCGGCATACACGCTTGGCGGGACCGGCGGCGGTGTCGTGCGCGACGAGGCGCAGTTGCGCGAGACGCTGGCGTCGGGTCTGAGTGCCTCGCTGATCGGTCAGGCACTGCTCGAAACCTCGCTGCTCGGCTGGAAGGAAGTCGAATACGAAGTCATTCGCGACCGCGCCGACAACTGCATCATCGTCTGCAACATGGAGAACATCGATCCCGTCGGCGTCCATACGGGTGACTCCATCGTCGTCGCTCCGTCGCAGACGCTCTCCGACGTCGAGTATCAGACCCTGCGCAGCGCCAGCCTCAACGTCATCCGCGCGCTCAAGGTGCAGGGCGGTTGCAACATCCAGTTCGCGCTTCATCCCGAGCGCCTGGAATACATGATCATCGAAGTCAATCCGCGCGTGAGCCGGAGCTCGGCGCTCGCTTCGAAAGCGACGGGGTATCCGATCGCCAAGATCGCCACCAAAATCGCCCTCGGTCAGACGCTCGACAACATTCCCAATCCCGTCACCGGCGTGACGAAAGCGGCCTACGAGCCGACCCTCGATTACGTGGTGGTCAAGATTCCGCGCTGGCCCTTCGACAAGTTTCCACGCGCCGACACGCGCTTGGGCACACAGATGAAATCGACTGGCGAAGCGATGGGAATCGGGCGCACCTTTGCGGCTGCTTTGATCAAGGCGGTGCGCGGGCTCGATCTCGGGCGCGAGGCGCTCACTGGTGGTCCCCTGCAAGACTGGTCGCAAGACGAGCTGGACGAAGTGATCGCCGAGCCGACGCACGAGCGGCTCTTCGCCGTCGGTGAGTCGTTACGGCGCGGCGTGAGCATCGAGTCGATCGCGCAGGCCTCGCGCATCGATCCGTTCTGGTTACACGAATTTCGCGAACTCGTCGACCTCGAGGAGCGGCTCCGCGGGACGCCGAGCGAAGCGGATCTGCAGCAAGCGCACGCGTTCGGCTACTCCACGCGGATGGCGCCCTATGGAGACCGTGCGAGTTTTCGTATGGTCGATACGGCCGCTGCGGAGTTTCCGGCGCGCTCGCCGTATTACTACCTTTCGCATTTCGAGCAGGACGAGATGCGTAAACCGGCCCGCGAGGCCGTCGTCGTCGTCGGCAGCGGACCGATTCGCATTGGCCAAGGGATCGAGTTCGACTACTCGTGCGTGCACGCGGCTTGGGCGTTGCGAGCGGCCGGGCGTGCGGCGGTCGTGGTGAACAACAATCCCGAGACGGTTTCGACCGACTTCGATATCTCCGACGCACTCGTCTTCGAGCCGCCGGGCGCAGACGAAGTGCAGGCTGCCTACGATGCGACCGGCGCGATTGGCGTCATGCTTGCTTTCGGTGGTCAAACCGCCATCAATTTGGCCGAAGAGCTCGCACGACGCGGTGTGCGCATCATCGGCAGCGACCGCACGAGCCTGGATATGGCGGAAGATCGCGACAAGTTCGACGACGCGTTACAGCGCCTCGGCGTCGCGCGCCCGCGCGGACGGGCGGCAACGACCTTCCGTCAAGCGCGCACGATCGCGCGGGAGCTAGGATTTCCGGTCTTGGTGCGGCCTTCGTACGTGCTTGGCGGACGTGGTATGGAGATCGTGTACAACGAAGGCCAATTGGCAGCCTACGTCGAGACCGCACCGCCGCCGAGTGTGTCGTCGCCGCTGCTGGTCGACAAGTACCTCCCCGGGCTCGAACTCGAGGTCGACGCCGTCTACGACGGCGAGGATATTCTCATCCCCGGCATCTTTGAACACATCGAGCGCGCGGGGATTCATTCGGGCGACTCCATCAGCGTCTATCCGACGCAGACGATCGACTCCGCCATGGAGCAGCGCATCTGTGAGGTGACCCGCGCGATCGCTCACGAACTGCGCACGCGCGGCCTCATCAACATCCAGTTCGTCTTACACGACGGCGAGTTGCTGATCATCGAGGCCAACCCGCGCGCGAGCCGCACCGTCCCGATCATCTGCAAAGCTACCGGTGTCAATCTCGTGGCCGCCGCAACGCGCGTCGCGCTCGGCGAGAAGCTGCGGAATATGGGATATGGTACGGGGCTGCTGCCGCGTGTGCCGTTCGTCGTGGTCAAAGTGCCGGTCTTCTCGTTTGCCAAGATGCGTGGGGTGGAGACGATCCTGGGGCCCGAGATGAAATCGACCGGCGAAGTGCTGGGCATCGACGACACCTTTGCCGGTGCGCTGCGCAAGGGTTTCATCGCGGCCGGGATGCGGCGCAAGCACGGCCGCATCTTGGTCTCGATCTCCGAGAGCGAGAAGCGCGAGTCGGTCGAGATTCTGCGCCGCTACGCGGAGTGCGGCTACACGCTGGTCGCAACGGCCGGCACCCACGAGATGTTGCAGCGCGCCGGCATCCCCTCCGAGCGAATCAACAAGATCAGCGAGGGCTCACCGCACGTCTTGGATGCCATTGCGACGCACTCGCTCGATTTGGTGATCAACAATGCTGCCGGTCCGCGTGAGCTCAGCGACGGCTACCGCATCCGGCGTGCTGCGGTGGAGGCGGGGATTCCGTCGCTCACCAGTCTGGACACGGCGCGTGCCCTTGCCAGTGCGATGGAGTCGACGTCGGGGCCACCGCGTCCGCTCCAAGCGTACCAAGCTGCTCAGCGCGAACTGACGCTCGCTGGGCCGTCGCTTGCCGTTCCCTCGACGGAGCGCTAGCAGCCGGATGGTTTGAGTGCTGAGGCGCGGGGGTACGTGAATTTCCGCGGGTGAACGGTTTGCTGCGCATTGGAGTTGTGGAGTTACCTGGGGCGTGCCGATAGACGAGTGGTCGCAGGAGCGAGCCGACGGCCAACTCACCGGACGGCTGGAACGGCGTCACTTCGTGCACTTTTATGGGACCGACGACGAGACGCTGGCCCGTAACGTCGCGCTCTTCCTCGCCGACGGCCTCGTTCGCGGGGACGGGTTGCTGGTGATCTCCTCCTCCGCGCACGCGGACCTGATTCGCCGGCGTCTCGAGCGGCCCGCGGCTCACGCTCGCAGCGCCACGGCCGCCGACTTCGTCTTTCTCCCTGCGCGCGAGACGCTTGAGCGGATCACCGTGCGAGGCCAACCTGACTGGGCGCTCTTCGAGTCGCTGCTCCTGTGCGCCGTGCGTGCAGCACAGGGCGAAGAGCCGTACCGAAAGGTGCGCGTCTTCGGTGAGACGGTCGGCCTCCTGTGGTCGGAAGGGAGGCTCTCGGCCGCCGCGCGGCTCGAAAGCTTTTGGAACCGTCTGCTCGTTGCGCAGCGCCTGGAGTTGTACTGCGCGTACCCGATCGACATTTTTAGTGGGGAGTTCCAACTAGGGCCCATCGACGGCGTGCTCTGTGGCCACACCCACGTGGTGCCGACGTTGGCGCACGGGAGCCTCGAAGAGGTCTTAGAGCGTGGCCTGCGCGACGTCCTTGGTCCGCGCGCCGTGGCGGTGTGCAAGGTGATGAACGAAGACTTCCGCCCCGCGTGGGCGACGCTCCCGCCCGGGGAAGCGAAGATACTCTGGTTGCGCAATCATCTTCCCGAGCAAGCCGAGCGTGTGCTCTCACGCGCACGCTGGTACTACGATCAAGCATGCGCTAGCGCGCATACGCTGATGCCAACCTCTTGATGTGCGGGTGTTTCCGTTCTTGAACATTGCGGTAGGGGGAGAGCGACTGCTAGATACATTTTCGTGCGTAGTGAGTGGGGTTGGGTGTGCTGTCGGAGTCGAACGTGCCTGAGGAAATGAGCTGGGATCAGCTGATCGAGCGGGCCGAGCGGCGTCACTTCGTGCAGTTTTACGGTAACGATGCGCAAGCGCTGGCGGGCAACGTTGCGCTCTATCTCGCCGAAGGCCTGGCACGAGGTGAAGGCCTCGTCGTCGTCGCCACCCCCAAACACTATGAGTTGTTTTTGCAACATCTGACTCGCGTATCCGAACGCGTACGGCTTGCACTGCGCGAAAACGCTATCGTCTTCGTCTCTGCCGCCGAACTCCTGGCAAAGATCGTTGCCGGCGGCGGCCCACAGTGGAGCGTCTTCGAGCCGGCGGTGCGCGAAGCGTTGCGCCTGGCCCGCGGAGCACAAACCAAACGCAAAGTACGTGCCTACGGCGAGATGGTCGGCCTTCTGTGGGAAGAGGGGCGCCGCGCGGAAGCAGAGCAGCTCGAAGACTTCTGGAATCGCCTCTTCGCGACCGAGTTCTTCGAGTTGTACTGCGCGTATCCAATCGACGTCTTCGGCGGTGACTTTCAGCTCGGATCGGTCGATACGATCTGTTGTAACCATACGCACGTCGTCCCGGCGCGGCCCGACGACGGCTTGGAGGAGGCGCTCGAACGGGGAATGCACGAGGTACTCGGCTCGCGCCTGGAGCCGTTGCGCGTGCTCATGAAGAGCAATTTCCGTCCGGCGTGGGCTGCGCTTCCCAAGGGGGAGTCGGTCATTCTCTGGCTGCGAAACAACCTGCCCGAACAAGCCGAACAGATTCTCGCACGCGCACACACGTATTACAAAGCGCGCACCACGGCCGCCTACACGCGCGATTCCGGCTAACTCCGCCCCGCTCCGGAAGCGAGGTGCGGCGTGCCACGCTGTTGGCTAGGAGGAGACGCCCTGTCTAAGGATGTGACCTGGGAGCAGCTCATCGACCGCGTAGAGCATCGCCACTGCGTCCATCTCTACGGAGACGATCACGATGCGCTGGCGCGCAGCGCCTCGCTGTACCTGGGTGAGGGCTTGGACCGCAAAGAAGGTGTGCTCGTGGTGGCGACGCCGGCGCATCGCGACGACATCGTCGCATATCTCGCGCGAAGCGGCCGGGCGCAGGTGCTGCACGAGATCGTCTTCGTCTCCGCCGCCTCCACCCTCGAGCGCATCGGCACGGGGGGCGAGCTCCAGTGGCATCTCTTCGAATCGGTGGTCACTGCGGCAATGCGTGATGCCCAGGGCGATCGCCCTTTTCGCAACGTGCGCGTCTTCGGCGAAATGGTTGGCTTGCTCTGGGCTGCCCGGCGCTTTTCCGAGGTGCAGCAACTCGAAGGCTTTTGGAATCGCCTACTCGCCTCGCAGCGCTTCGATCTGTACTGTGCGTATCCGCTCGACATCTTCAGCGGCGACTTTCAATTCGGTAAGGTGGACGCGATCCTCTCGGGGCACTCGCACCTGCTTCCGTTGTCTCCCGACAACCGCCTGGAAGAGGCGGTGGAACGGGGAATGCATGTGGTCCTCGGCTCGCGCATGGAGGCGATTCGTGAACTGATGAGCGGCGGTCTGCCGCACGCGGGAGCGGCGTTACCGCCCGGCGAGGCCGCGATCCTTTGGCTGCGCAACAACCTGCCCGAAGAGGCCGAGGCGATCATCGCCTGCGCACGCGCGCACTACGAGGCCGGCGCGCGCGCGGCCAAGCACGCGCGGCACTCGGCTAGCGAATCCGCTTGAAGAAGCCCTCTGCGTCAGGGAGTGGTTCGTAGGCCCCCGCGTGCGGGGTCACGCCGAGCGCCGAGACGCCGCCGAAGGTGACGATGCCGAGTCGTGCGAGGCTTTGGTAGATCGTACGATGCGCGCGATACGCCGCGGCGGGACCGTAGAAGGAGAAGATGCCGCGCGCGATGATCAGATGAAACTCATTGAATGAACCGTCGCTCGGAAGGTGGTGTTTCGAGAAGACGATGTTCTCGCGGAGCTCCGGGACGAATCGCGCACCGTCGCGCTCTTGTTGCACGTAACGCCCGAAGTCGTAGCGGCCGCCGGATTCGGCGTAGAGATGACCGGCTTCTTGCACGGCCTCCGCCGCGAGGAAACCGCCTTGGGCGCGTTCGTAGGCGGTATGCGTCGGTTTGGTCGTGTAGATGCGCGTACGCGATTCGAGCCCATGCTCGCGGAGCAAGATTGCCACCGAATAGGCATCGCTCGCGCTTCCGATGATCCAGGTTCGGACGGCGGGGAACGTGCGCAACCAGGGGACAACCGCACGGGCGAGTGTCTGAAAGAAGGCCGGGTCGGTGAAAGGGACCGATGGGCGCGAGGTCAGCGCATCGAGCAGACGCGTGAGCACCTGCTGATCGTGGAGCGAGCGCTCGAGCAGACCCGTCACCGTCGACAGTCCTTCTGCGCGTACGCGCTCGGCGACGCGCCGTTTGACCATCGTAATAGCGTATTCGCGAAAGTCGTATCCGGTCAACCGGTACAGACTATCGAGAAGTATCGCGAGTTCGAGCTCCGCGATCTCCGCAGATGGCGCCGAGGGGGACGACATCCCGGCCGTCGCGGCCGACGGCTCGTTCACGATCACGCTGGGACGTTCAGCCAGACGCGGATCAGGCGCACGAGCTGGTCGACGTCGACCGGCTTGCTGACGTAATCGGAAGCTCCGGCCGCCAGCGAGGCCTCACGGTCGCCTTTCATCGCCTTTGCGGTGAGCGCGATGATCGGCATCGATTTCCACGCTTCGCCGGCACGAATGCGGCGGATTGTCTCGTACCCGTCCATCTCCGGCATCATGATATCCATGAGGACTAGGTTGATGTCCGGGCGCCGCTTGAGCAGTGCGAGGGCCTCTGCTCCGCTTTCGGCCGGGAGCACCGTGACCCGGTATTCCTCGAGCGCGGTTCGGAGTGCGTAGATGTTACGCGCGTCGTCGTCGACGATCATCACCGTAATGCCCTCGAGCGAGGCACCGGCGGTCTGAATCCCCGCGAACCGGTTCGCGTCGGGTAAGCGCACCTGGACCTGGTTGAGAAAATACG
>Ga0335075_10016301_pt1 | contig 11114 bp, 8 predicted proteins | sample Lox_Sample_24_FD_206723 | JGI IMG/M metagenome (GOLD analysis project Ga0335075, IMG submission 206723) | Soil microbial communities from Loxahatchee National Wildlife Refuge, Florida, United States - Lox_Sample_2.4 | ecosystem: Environmental > Terrestrial > Soil > Wetlands | place: USA: Florida... | reverse complement strand
AAGGACCGCAGCCGTCTTTCGCCGGTCCGCCCGCCGCCATCGCGACCGACCCCGCGCACGTTACGCCCGTCTTCGACTGCGCTCTCGGCGGAATCGCCGTGAAGTGCCTGCTCGATTCGGGAAACTCCGGACTGTCCGTAAGCTCGGAACTCGCGGCGCGTCTGGACGCTCCGGTCATCGGAACGTTTCAGGTCGCAGGCGGCCTCGGGGGGTACTCCACGCAGGTCGTCCGCGCGGGACCGCTGCAGGTCGGTAACGCGCGCTTTCCGGAGGCCAACTACGTCGTTTTGAGCGACGTGAGCCACTACGGCTACGACGTCGTGCTGGGAGCCGACGTTCTCGCGGAAACGATCGTCGAGCTCAACCCGCGCAGCCACACGCTTCGCTTCGACGCGGCTCCCGCCAATTGGCCGATCAGCCTGCCGCTCTCGTTCCAGCACTTCGTGCCGGTCGTCAGCGTGCAGCTCGGCAGCGTCGACGCCAAGCTCGCGATCGACACGGGGGACGAATCGAACATCAACCTTTCCTACGACTTTTACGAAAAGCATCCGACGCTGTTCACCGCCACCGAAAGGCGGCTCGTCGCCGGCGTGGGCGGTTCGAGCGTTCAGCTCATCGGGCAGATCCCCGACGTAACGATCGGCACGTATAAAACCGGACCGCAAGCCATCGGAACGACGCAGACTCTGCAGGGAACGGCCTTCGGCCATCTGGGCGCCGCGTTTCTCAGCCAGTTCGACGTACAGCTCGACTACATGGCGGCCGAGTTGCACTTGCTGCCCCTCTAAGCGCTTACACCAGCCTTCGCAGCCGGCCGGCGGGCAAAGCGGCCTCGGCGCCCGCACGAAGACGCCTCAGTTCGAATCTTCCTTGGGCGGCGGCTCGTTGAGAACCAGCCAGTACAGGCCGACGCGGCGAACCGCCTCGACGAACTCGTTGAAGTCGACCGGCTTGCGGACGTAGCTGTTCGTTCCCAGCCGGTAGCCTTCGAGCAAATCCTCCTCCTGTTTGCTCGAAGTCAGGATGACCGTCGGAATCCGGCGCGTGCGTTCGTCCGCACGAATCCGCTCGAGCACCTCGAGTCCCGGAACCTTCGGCAGCTTCAAATCGAGCAGGATTGCCTGAGGCAGGCGGTGCCCGCCGCGCTCGCCGGAGAACAGAAAGTCGCACGCCTCGGCACCGTCGCGCAGTACGACGATCTCGTTGGCGATGCGATTCTTCGCGAACGTCCGCCGCGTCAGCTCGATGTCGCCCTGGTTGTGCTCGATGAGCAGGATGTACGGGTTCATGCCGTCCCGGATGGCGGCGGCGAGGAGAAGCCGAAGTGCGCCCGCGCGTCCCCGTGGCCGCCGGCGCCGCACGCAAGAAAGCTGTCCTCTCTACGCTCGAGAACGAGCGCCACGTTCGGTCGTGGGACCGTCGCCTCTCTCGACGTTGCTTCCGGCATCGTCGCCTCCGGCGGAACGCTTCTCCGCATCCACGCGAACCCCTTACGCCGGCGCAGGGGAGCGGGACGCCGCGGGCCAAGCGCGTTGCGATGGCGTGGCCTTCTCAACCGTTCGTGACGCTCGCAGCCGCCGTCTGTTCGGCGCTCGCGACCGCGCCCGCCGGCGCCGCCGCGCTCTCCGGTTTGACGCTGGACCCGTGCACGGTCGTCGCCGTCCAGATGATGGAGACGGTCGACTCAAGCGAGGCGCGGCCCGGCGATTTCTTCAGATTTGAGACGATCAACGCGGTTACTCAAGGTGCGCGGGTCGTGGTCCCGGCGCGGACGATGGGCTACGGAATCGTCGCGATCGCATCGCCGGCGGGGCGCGGCGGGCACGCCGGAACCCTGGTTCTGGAACCGCTGTACCTCGTGATGCCGAACGGAACGCGGGTCGGCGTGGTGCTCAACCACAATACGGATTCCTTAGAATCGTCGGGCGCCAGCGACAGCATTCCGGGCTATCTCGGGGCCATTCCGATCCCGGGCGTGGGTGCGGCGATCGGCGTATTCGACTACTTCCATCACGGCAAGAACGTGGTCGTCAAACGAGGCACGACGTTCACCATCTTTCCGAGCGACGATCCGTCGGTCGAGCGTTGCCAGGATCACCCGGCGTATTAGACCTCGAAACTAAACTTCCAAACCGTGCGCGGTTGCGATACGAACGCAATTGCGGCCTTCGTGCTTGGCTCGATAGAGCGCGTCGTCCGCGTCGGCGACTAATTTGAGCGCCGAGTCCCCGGTCGACGGGACGCGCGCGGCCAAGCCGATGCTCACCGTAATGCCGCCGTCGCTCTCGACCGTGCGCCGGATATGCTCGGCCAGGGCTTGCGCGCGAGTCGCGTCGAGGTTGACGAGAATGGCGCCGAACTCTTCGCCGCCGTAGCGAGCAAAGCAGTCGCCGGCGCGCCGCAGCACCGACGCGCACAGGGCGGCGACGCGGCGCAGGCACTCGTCGCCGACTTGATGCCCGCGCGTGTCGTTGAGCCGCTTGAAGTGGTCGACGTCGATCATGAGCACGGCGAGCGGAAACTGCGCTCGCCGCGCGACGTTCCAGAGCCGTTCGAGCGTCTCGTCGAACGTCCGGCGGTTTGCGACGCCGGTCAAACCGTCGAGGTAGGCCAAACGCTCCACCCGCCCGCGTCCGGCCGCGACGCCGCGGTTACGGAGAACGACCGCGACGGCGAAGAACGCCGTTTGCCAGAGCGTGCCCGCCTCGAAAACGGGAACCGGTCCGAACGCGCCGGCGGCGAGGGTCGCGACGCCCGCCCCCACGAGGCCCGCGAGAAACGCGCTCGCGATCGCTCGGCTTTCGTGCGCCATCGACCGGACGCCGATGATCGCCAACGCCGCAACCAGCGCGCCCGCGGCCACGCGATCGAAGACTGCGAAGCGGCGCAGCCACTCGGGATTCTCCACAAACGCCAGCAAGACGTTCACGCCCAGCAGGCCGATCGTGACCTGGCCCACGGCCGTGTCGTATCGCATCGTTCGCAGCAGCATCAATCCGAGGACGACGGTGTTCACGAGGTACAACGCGATCAGGAACGCGTGCGCGGCGGGCGCGCCGCCGGCGAGCTGCTGCAGTTCGATCGCCGCCAGCACGAGCGCAAACACCGCAAACGCGGCGCTCGCCGCCGAGCGGAGGGCGGCCGCGGCGACGGCGTTGAGCAGCGCGGTCGCACAGTAGAACCCTGCCAGCGCGGTCCAGACCGAGACCGGCGTCGTTTCCGCAATCATCATTTCGGACAGCGCTCGTCGATCCACGCCGCGGCGACGCGCTCGAGCACGCCGCGGCGCTCGCGGTGCGGGCTGTGACCGCAGCGGGCCAGCAGCACGCGATCGACCGGTGCGGGCGCTTGCCGCGCGATCGCTTCGAGCTGCGCGGCGGTTCCGTATTCGTCCTCGATCCCTTGCACGAGCAGCGCCGGAGCGGTCAGCCGGCGGACGTACTCCTCGATGTTCCATTGCGCGAACTCAACGGAAAGCCACACGTCGTTCCAACCGTAGAACGTGCGATCGACGTCGCCGTGGTACGGCGCCATCCGCTCGCGCAGTCCGCCGCGCTCGTACTCGCCTTTGATCGAAGCGATGCTGCCGACGCTGAGCGGCTCGACGAACACGTGCGGCGCTTCGAGCAGCAGACCGCGCACCATCGACGGGTGACCGGCCGCGAAGATCAGCGCGATGGAGCCGCCGTCGCTCTGACCGACGACGACGGTTTCGTCGATTTCGAGGGCCTCGAGCAGCGACGGCAGCGTCGCCAATGCCTCGTCGTGCATGTAGCTCGCCGCACGTCGCTCGCGCAGCGGCGTCGAGAACCCGTTCCCGTAACGCGAATAGACGAGAGCGCCGCAGCCCGTGAGCTGCGCGAGCGTGGCCGGGAAATCGCGCCAGAGCGCGACCGACCCCAGCCCTTCGTGCAGGAAGACCAGCGTCGGCAGGGCGGGCCGCGATGCCGGAATTCTGACGAATTCCAACTCGCGCCCGCCGATAGCGATGCGATGTAGCGCCGTCATCGAACGGCTAGATTCTGCCGAAGCGCTCCCATCCCCGGCCCGCCGCGCGCTCGCGGAACCGCGCGGCAATCGTCCATGCGGCGAGGCCGGAATCCGCGTCCAGCGAGCGGTCGCCCGTTTGGGCGCCACGGCGGGCGGCAGATTGCAGCGTCAGCGTTTCGCTTTGGCTCGCCCGGCGGAGCGGAACCGCACCGAAACGCCCGCTGGAGTAATCGTAGTACGCCGTCAGGCTTTGCGTGACGGTGCTGCATACCGCGCCCACCGACGATGCCGAATACGTTCGGGCCTCGAGGCGTTCGAGCGTGCCGGCGGCGGGGTCGACTTGGCGGACGACGCGCGTGACGACGTTGCCCGACGCGCCGTACTTTGCCGGCACCTTGCAGTTCGCAGGGAACGGCGTACCGGTTGAAATCGAATCGGTCTCCGAATACAGCTTCGAGGGCGCGAACCACGCCGGGATCGTCAGGCTTTGCGCCGACCCGCCGGCGTAGACGTAGACGACTTCGATCGTGCCGCCGACGGGCGCCCCAAGCTGGATCGAAGCGATGCCGCTAGCCGTCAACAAGCTGCCGGCGTAACGCGCCGCGCCGCTATCCGATACCGTCGCGTCGAGCTCGCAATCGCCCGAGTATCCGCACGGCGCCGCATATCGCACGCGCTCGGTGTAGCCTCCCGCCGCGTCGTAGTCGGCGTGCGTTTGCGTTCCGTCGGCGCCGTAGCGCGCGTACGAGAGCCGAGCGCCGTTCGACCATCCGGCGCCGTTGCGTTGCGGCTGCTCGCCGGTGACGGGTGGTACCGGATAGCGATAGATCGACGTGGTTGCGTTTTGTTCGATGCGGCTTCCGTATAAGAGCTGCGGCACGACTCCGCCGGCCGACGGGCCGTCTCCGCGCCAGGCCTCGGCATGCCAGGTTGCGGGCGCATCGCCGTGGGCCGTCTGAACGCTGCCGTAGTCGAGCGCGCCCGGCTCGGAAGCGTACGGATAAGGCGTTGCGCTCACGGTTACGGTTTGAGAAACGGCGGCTCGCGACCCGACGCCGTTTTGCGTCTGCGTCAGAAGGCCGGCGTACCGGAAGACGTCGCCGGCACTCACCGTGCGCCGGCTTAGAGACGCCGGCGCCGCGCCGGAGGGCGCCGTTTGCGTTGGCGGCGGTAATGCGGCGCTGCAGCCGGCCGCACAGCAGAACAGCAACGCGGCGCAGGCGCCGTACGAACGAAGCGACATGAAGATCTCCTTACGAGCGAGTCGCGTTTCGTTGTACCGCGCGGCGATGGCGCCGCATTGACCGCGGGGTTGCCGCGAGATGTTAGTTCGGGATTGCGGTCGGTAGCGGGGCCGGCGACGGCGTCGGATTGACGACGATGGCAAACGGCGTGCCGTTCCCGGTCGGCGCGGGTGCCGGGCAGTTCGGATCGTCGACCGAGATCTGCGTCGATCCGGCGCTCTTGGCCGTGAAGTCGGCTCGTTGCGCCGGCGGCGGCCAATCCGGCTGCGGCGACGAGTAGTCTTGCAACGGTGACGGCGACACGGTCGCGACCGACGTGTCCGCGGACGTCAAGGTTATCGAATCCGGCAAAGAGCACCAGAAATACGCCCAATACGTTTGACCGACTTCGTTGAACGTCACGCGATATTGCACGTAGAAGTCCGGCGGCGGTGCGGCGGGGCACGCCGTCGCCGCCGATTGGCCGGTTTGTTGCGGCAACTGCTCGGTCAACTGCGCGCCGTTGTTTCCCGGATCCGTGAAGAACACGACCTGCGGGAGCGGCGAAGGCACCGCGTCGACGACGTAGCTGTTACTCTCCGCATAGGGGAAAGGACCGGCGTAGCGTTCGTGAGCGCCGGTAGCGAAGACGGCGTTCCCGCAGAGCACGACGTAGTAGCTCGACCACGTGTCGCTGTCTTCGTAGACCGTGGGCAGCAGCGTCGACGCAGACGTCACGCCGGTCGTCGAAATCGTCAGCGGGGTAGCGACGTCGGGATTGCCGGAGGGATACGGACCGGGCGAGACCGGTACGCCGTCGATCGTCATCTGGTGGAACCGCGCGTAGACGGCAACGTTGGCCGGCATGACCGAGACCGTGCCGGAGGCGGTCGCGTTGCCCGCGCCGCACGGATTTCCGCGCGCACTCGCAGCGACGACGTTGCCCTTGGGCGCGTAAGCGAAGCGCAATACCGGTCCGGAACTCAGCGCCATCGCGTGCCCGGCGACGACGTGCGCGCGGCCGTCCTTCAACGCGAGCTTCACCTTCGAGATGCCGGCGTAGAGCGTCTGCGCGCCGTGCGCGCCGGTGACGACGAGCGCCCGCCCGAAGTTCGGCAGGGCCGGATAGTATCGCGCCGTCCCGGTCATCGCCGACAAGACGTTCTTCTTGGCGGGATACGCGAAGTCGACCGCGCTGTACGCGTAGCGCGTTCCCTTGGACGTCGCGAGCAACTCGCCGAACGCGGTCGCGACGACCGGTTTTCCCGATACCGGGCTCGTCAAACCGGCGCGCATCGGACAGGGCGCGTGCGCGTCGGCGGCCGGACGGAGAAGCGGTGCGAGATCGCTCGCAGGAAGCGCGGAGTCTCCTCCGCGGACCGAACACGCGCCGATTGCCACGACGGCAACCGCGGCCAGGAGGCGCCGGTGCATCTCCCATCAATTCGGCCGGAGGATTCCCGAGCCTTAGATTTCAACCACGCCGCGTGATCGGATTCGGTCCCGCGGTCTGCACCGGCTTGGCCTCCGCCGAACGGCGCGAGTGGCTCGTTACCAACGGTTTGGGCGGGTTCGCCTCGGGCACGATTGCCGGAACGCTCACGCGCCGGTATCACGGGCTGCTGATAGCCGCGGCGCGGCCGCCGGTCGGGCGCCGGCTGATGGTCGCGAAGATCGAAGAGACGGCCGGCTACCTCGGGGGCGCCTACGACTTGGCCGCCAACCGCTGGAACGACGACTATCTCTCGCCGCTCGGATTTACGCTGATCGAGCGCTTCGATCTGGAAGGCACCATGCCGGTCTGGCAGTTCGCGTTTGCCGACGCGCTTGTCGAAAAGCGCGTGTGGATGGAACACGGCGAGAACGCCGTCTTCGTCGAATACCGGATCGTGCGTGCCGCAGCCCCGGTCGACTTGACGCTGCGCGCGCTGGTCAACGATCGCGACTTTCATGCCAACACGCACGCGGGCGAGCGGATCGTCGAGGTCGAGGCCGTCGAAGGCGGCCTGCACGTCGCGGCGCAAGTCGAAGGCGGCCTTCCGTTGACGGTCCGAGCGCCCGGCGCGGAGTGCACGATCGAAAGCGTTTGGTACCGCGACTTCGTGCTCGCGGAAGAGACGCGCCGCGGACTCGACGATCGCGACGACCATCTCTGCGCCGGCCGGTTTCGCATATCGCTGCAGGCGGGCGAATCGGTCACCGTCGTCGCCCGAACGGGGTTGCCCGTGCCTGCCGAGGACGCCGGCGCGTCGCTGGAACGCTTTCGAGGCAGGGCGAAGACGTTGCTCGACGCCTGGCACGGTACGCAAAACGCCGCCGGCGCGCCGCCGTGGATGGCGCAATGCGTGCTGGCAGCCGACCAATTCGTCGTCGCTCGCGCCGTCGAAGACGATCCGGAGGCGCGCTCGATCGTCGCCGGATATCACTGGTTCGGGGACTGGGGCCGCGACACCGCGATCGCCCTCCCGGGCTTGACGCTGACGACCGGCCGTCCGGACGTCGCAAAAAATATTCTGCTGGCCTTCGCGCGCTACATGGACGGCGGCATGCTGCCGAACTTCTTTCCCGACTCCGGCTCGGCGCCGGAGTACAACGCCGCCGACGCGGCGCTATGGTACGTCGAAGCCGTCGCACGTTACGTCGACGCGACCGGCGACCGCGAAATCCTGGAACGGCTGATGCCCGCGCTGCGTCAGATCGCCGATGCGTACCGGAAGGGCACGCGCTACGGGATCCACGTCGATCCCGACGACGGACTCGTCGTCGCCGCCGCGCCCGGAGTACAGCTTACGTGGATGGATGCGAAAGTCGGCGATTGGGTCGTCACGCCGCGCATGGGCAAACCGGTCGAAATCTCGGCCTTGTGGTACAACGCGCTGCGCCGGTTGGCACGCCTTGCCGAGCTGGCCGGAACCGATCCCAAAGAGTTCGAGCGGCCGGCCGACGCGGTGCGTTTCGATCGCTTCTGGAACGCGCCCGCGGGCTATTGCTTCGACGTCTTGGACACGCCCAGCGGCAACGACGCCACCCTGCGGCCGAACCAGCTCTTTGCGGCGTCGCTGCGGCACAGCGCGCTCGACCCGCAGCGGCGGCGCGCCATCGTCGACGCGTGCGCCGCGCGGCTGGTCACACCGGCTGGTATCCGCACCCTTCCACCGGACGATCCGCGCTTCGCTCCGCGTTACGAGGGGACGCCCCGACAGCGGGACGCCGCCTACCATCAAGGCACCGCGTGGGCCTGGCTGCTCGGCGCGTTCGCAGTCGCGCACGCTCGCGCCTACGGCGACCTCGCGATCGCGCGCTCGTTCTTGCAGCCGCTCGCCGACCGGCTCGGCGATTACGGCATAGGCAGCGTCGCAGAGATTGCCGACGCAACCGCGCCCTTTACCCCGCGGGGCGCGATCGCGCAGGCGTGGTCCGTCGCCGAGCTCCTGCGCGGCTGGAACGACGTCGCGATCGTCGTCCAAAGGGGTTCGGCTTCGCCGAGCCGACAATAACGCCGTGCTGCTTGCCGCCCACTGGGCCGATCCGTTTGCTTTCCTGGGCATGCACGCCGAACGGGACGGTATCGTCGTTCGCGCTTCGCTCCCGCGCGCCCAGCGCGCCTTCGTGCGCCGCCGCGACGACGACTCGTCGCTCGAGGAGCTCGAGCGCATCGACGCCGACGGGCTGTTCGAGCGTCGCTTCCCGGACACGTGGCGTTACGACTATCTTCTCGTCGCGGACGAACCCGAAGGACGCCGCACCTTCGAAGACGCCTATCGCTTCGGCCCTTTGCTCGGCGCCGTCGACGCCCATCTCATCGCCGAAGGCACCCATCAGCGGCTCTGGAACGTGTTGGGCGCGCACCTTCGTACGGTCGACGGCGTCGCGGGGGTCGCGTTCGCGGTCTGGGCACCCAACGCGTCGCGGGTCAGCGTGGTCGCGGACTTCAACGGCTGGGACGGACGAACTCATCCGATGCGCAAGCGCGTCGAATGCGGCGTGTGGGAGATCTTCGTTCCCGGTGCCGCTGCCGGCGCGCGTTACAAGTTCGAGTTGGAAGGTCCGGGCGGCGAGCTGCTTCCGCTCAAGGCGGACCCGTTGGCGCGGCACGCCGAACTGAGGCCGGCCAACGCTTCGATCGTCGCCGCACCTTCGGCGGTGGAGTGGACTGACTCCCAATGGATGAGCCGGCGTGCCGATTCCGTCCGACCGGACGCGCCGGTCTCGATCTACGAAGCGCACCTCGGCTCGTGGCGGCGCGGCGAAGGGCATCGCTTCCTTTCATACCGCGAGCTCGCCGAGCAACTGCTGCCATACGTCGCGGATCTCGGCTTCACGCACGTCGAACTGCTTCCGATCGCCGAGCACCCGTTCGACGGATCGTGGGGCTATCAGCCGACGGGAATGTACGCGCCGACCAGCCGCTACGGCGACCCCGACGACTTTCGCCGGTTCGTCGATCGCGCGCACGCGCTCGGGCTCGGCGTCATACTCGACTGGGTCCCCGGACACTTTCCCAGCGACGCCTACGGGCTGGCTTTCTTCGACGGCACGTATCTCTACGAATACGGCGATCCGCGCCGGGGCTTTCAGCCCGACTGGAATACGCTCATCTACAATCACGGCCGGCGCGAAGTCGCAAACTTTCTCATCGCGAGCGCACTCTACTGGCTCGAGGAGTTTCACGTCGACGGCTTACGCGTCGACGCGGTCGCTTCGATGCTCTACCTCGACTATAGCCGTCGCGAAGGCGAGTGGGTGCCGAACCGGTTCGGCGGCAACGAAAACGTCGAAGCCGTCGAGTTCCTGCAGCGGCTCAACCTCACCGTGACGCAACGGCATCCCGACGTCGCCACCGTCGCCGAAGAGTCGACGTCGTGGCCGATGGTTACCGGACCCGTGGCCGACGGAGGGCTCGGCTTTTCGTACAAGTGGAACATGGGCTGGATGCACGACACGCTGCGTTACTTTGCCTACGATCCCGTCTACCGCAAGTTCCATCAGAACGACTTGACCTTCGGGCTGCTGTACGCGTTCGGCGAGCGCTACGTCTTACCGCTCTCGCACGACGAGGTCGTGCACGGGAAGCGCGCCCTCGTCGAGAAGATGGCTGGAGATCGCTGGCAGCGGTTCGCCAATCTGCGCGCGCTGCTGGCGCTCATGTTCGCGCATCCCGGGAAAAAGCTGCTCTTCATGGGCGACGAGCTGGGCGCGACGCACGAGTGGGATCACGACGCGCAGCTCGACTGGGGCCTCCTGGGCGACGGGCTGCATGCGGGCGTGTCGAAGCTCGTGCGCGATTGCAACCGCCTTTATCGCGACCTGCCGGCGCTCCACGAGCAAGACGCGACGTCGCGCGGCTTTGCCTGGATCGATTGTCAGGACGCACAGAACAGCGTCGTGGCCTTTCTACGCTCGGCTGGCGACGCTGAATTCGCCGTCGCGGCGCTCAACGCGACGCCGGTCGTGCGCTACGCGTACCGCCTCGGCGTTCCCCGTGCCGGCGCCTATCGCGAGATCTTGAATACCGACTCGCGTTATTACGGAGGGAGCGACGTCGGCAACTGGGGCGAGCTGGCAACGCAAGACGTTCCGGCGCACGGGTACGAGCAATCGCTCAGCCTGACGCTGCCGCCGCTGGCGACGGTGGTGCTGCTGCCGCCCGCGGGCTCGGAGTCCACCGTCTGATGCTCGCTTCTAAACGCGCCGCGGTTCTGCCGGGGCGCCCGTATCCGCTGGGCGCAACTTGGAACGGCTCCGGCGTGAACTTCGCGCTTTTTTCCGAAAACGCCGAGCGCGTCGAGCTGGCCGTGTTCGACGCCCGCGGCCGTCGCGAGGTCGCGCGAATACCGCTGCCCGAGTACACCGATTCCGTCTGGCACGGGTATCTGCCCGACGCTCGTCCCGGCATGCTCT
>Ga0335075_10016299_pt1 | contig 11115 bp, 7 predicted proteins | sample Lox_Sample_24_FD_206723 | JGI IMG/M metagenome (GOLD analysis project Ga0335075, IMG submission 206723) | Soil microbial communities from Loxahatchee National Wildlife Refuge, Florida, United States - Lox_Sample_2.4 | ecosystem: Environmental > Terrestrial > Soil > Wetlands | place: USA: Florida... | reverse complement strand
GAACACCACTTTTTAAGCGCCACCGACCGTAACGCAATGCATTTATCCATGTATTCATACATAAAAACGCATCCCAGCGCATCCCACGAGGGCAGCCAGCCAGCCAAGCAAGCACCTCCCTAACCCCAAGTCCCACCGCCACCCCCCCTACCCTGCCGCTTCTGCGCACTCAGCCTCCAATCATCCTCCCCCGCAAACTTATTATAAAGCGGCTGGATCCTCTCCGCCTTCTTCCTTTTGCTCAACCTGTCACTCGGCGCAACCTTAAAGAACGTCGGCGCCGCCTCAACCAGCCATTTCGGCTCTATCGCGCTCGTGCAATGCATATATTCCTTGCTCGTAAGCACCAAAGTATGATAAATAACCCATTCGGCTTGTTTGCCGAACAGAGCGGATGAGGGATGTAGATAGACGGGGGTGCCTTCTACGAGCGTCTTGTACCCCTCAGAAGGGTCTTTGCGCGCGCTGTTGCGGAAGAAGCCGCTGCACAGGGCTTGGCGGACTTTTTGGGTGTTGCGCCCACAGGAGACGATGGAGTGTTTGTAGCGTTCCATGATCTTGACGAGTTGGTCGCGGACGTCTTTAGCACGGCGCATGGAGCGGGCTTGGATGAAGTTTTCGAAGCACCAGGGGTTGGCGAACTTGTTTTGTTTCCAACCGTTGTAGACGTTCAGAAGGGTGAGGTGATCGCCGTGTGGGTCGTGGAATTTGGCTTTCTTTTGGTCGGCTTGGGTTTGTTTTTCTTTGGGACGGTAGAAGACGGTAGGGATGGAGAGCATGGCTACTATAGAGAGGACTTCGTCGGAGCAGCCGAGCTCGACGGCTGCGATGAGGACTTTGGCAAGGGAGGGTTCCATGGGGAAGTCAGCCATTTTGCGGCCGAGACGAGTTAGGAGGCCTTCATCATCAAGAGCTGAAAGAGCGTACAGCTCCTCGAGGGCCGTCAACATGGTGTTGGTGGGTGGCGGGTCCATGAAATCGAAGTGTAACAAGTCGTTGATACCCATTGCTTTGAGCATAAGGATTGTATGAGACAAATTCTGCCGTTGAATCTCAGGGATAGAGGTAGGCAGCATCTCCGACTGAAAAGCTGCTTCCGTATAGAGACGGAAACATTTCCCTGGTCCAGTTCGCCCCGCACGGCCAGCACGTTGCTTAGCTTGAGCTTGCGAGATAGGGGTTACAACCAGAGAATCCATGCCAAGTTTTGGATCATAAGCGTTCTGCTTGACGAAACCAGGGTCTATGACATAATAAATATGGTCTATCGTGATGGATGTTTCCGCAATATTTGTAGCAATGACAACCTTTCGACTGCCAGGAGGTGCTGGCTCAAAGATTCTGCTCTGCATCTCACTAGGCAATGCTGAATAAACAGGGAGGATAATCAACTCTGGCACGCTAGGACCAAGAGCCTTCATCCGCTCAAATAGAATCTCACAGCTGGTGTCAATCTCTTCTTGCCCAGTTAAGAAAAGAAGAATATCTCCAGGAGGTTCTGTTAGATGAATTTGCATGACCGTGACAAGCGCCGCATCGAGATAGTCGGTCTCTGGCTCTCGTGAGTACATGATCTCAACAGGAAATGTTCGTCCTGGAATTGAGAAGATGGGACATTCATTAAAATATGCTGAAAACTTGTCAGCATCGAGCGTGGCTGATGTGACAATAACTTTCAAGTCTGGCCGACGCTTTAGGGTCTTCTTGAGCAGTGCAAACAATACATCTGTTGCGATTGTTCTTTCGTGCGCCTCATCCAACATTATAACTGAGTATCGCTTCAGATCAGGATCCATTAGGACCTCTCGTTGTAACATGCCGTCCGTCATGTATTTTATCTTCGTTGCAGGACTCGTCATATCTTCAAAACGGATGGTATACCCAACCTCCTGACCAAGCCGACATCCGACCTCTTCAGCAACACGTTTGGCAACGGACATGGCTGCAACACGACGTGGTTGTGTACATCCAATCATCCCATTATTGGCGAACCCTGATTCTGCCAGATATTGCGTCAATTGTGTTGTCTTGCCCGACCCGGTATCACCAACAACAATCAACAATTGATTTTCTTGCACGGCCTTTATGAGCTCGGAACGGAATCTATAGACTGGAAGTGACTCTCGTTGTTGTTTGATAGTCATATCTGTTCGTCGACCGAGTGATTGGTCCTTGCTTTGAGTAACCCTCTTCCACTCAGGAATCACGTCATTTCCGGGATTGGTCTTGACACTGCGAAGGTCGCTAGCGAATTTACGTTGATCAGGGGCCGCCATTGGATCTTGCCATTGTGCTGATAAGTCAATCTTTGATCCTTCTTCCGCAGCTTTGTCTTGGGCTTCTTGTTGTCTCAATTCTCGTCGATCCTTTGCCAAAGTAGTCCCAGCCATCGCTGCTCGATTGAGAGACCCATCCGGAGCCTTGACAACTCGTATAGGTGATAGCTCTAACGATTGCTTGGTCTGACCAGCCAGGAATGGGGGCTCATCGTCTCTTAATTCGATGTCAACATCTTCTTCCAACTCCAACTCCCCTTCACCGTTCAAAGTAGCATTATAATCCTCATCAAGATCCGGATAATCAGATGCCTTAACCACCCCTGATGCGATGAGCTGCCTAATCTCCCAACGCTCAGGCGACGTCATTCGCTTTTTGGCTTTCCGGGGGCCGCCTGAATCTTCTTCAAACCCCACTTCCCTATCATCGATTAAATTACCATAACCGTTCCTTGCACCGCCAAGTCTCTCCATATTTGCACCTGATTGTATGCGGACCTGTGGCGCAAGATCCCTCCCGGTCTCTTGGTCCACGTCCTTCATAGAAAGGCCTATCCTATTTCCCTCAATCTTGATCACTTTCACCTTCACCGGCTGCCCTCTTGACACGAGATCAGATGGATGATTGACTCGAGAGCCTTCCATAAGCGCAGACACATGCACAAGTCCATCGACCTTGCCTTTGACCCCATGAATGTTTACAAAAGCTCCAAAATCCTTGACACCAGTGATATGCCCGTCATAGACTTTGTACAGTATTGGCTCGTCATCAACTTCCGATATGGGAGGGCGCTTAAAATATTCATCATCTTCTTGCCGCCTTCGTCGACTATCCTTATGATCGTTTCGTGACCTGCTATATCCATTCTCGTCATCGTAGTACTCCTTCCTCCGCTCTCTTGTCTCGTCCAGGCCACTTGAGAACGATAGTCGTCTACCTTTCCAGCCCCGACCCTGCTCCCTCTCATTATTCTCGTCATCTGGACTTCGACTGCGTTTGCGGCTCGGTTTCGTAGACTTCTCAATCCTAGCTTTGCCCTCCAAATTCTCCAACAACGCAAGCGTATCGTCGATTGCATCCATCTCCACGTCCTTGGCATGGCCGTTACTCTTATCCTCCACAAAATCGTCATCCCAGGGTATCTCTCTATCCGGTAACGCTAAGCCCTTAAACACTCTCGTCTTCTCATCCACCTTTCTTCGTTCATCTTCAGCCGGCTCCACCGCGCCGTTCTTGCGTCCTTTGAACTTCGGATGCATAGCCAAGACGAGGCGATCCACGCTCTCGATCAAGCTCTGCGGGAAGTCTGCGCCTATGGCTTCGAGCTTCTTCTTGAACTCGTCTAGGGACCTGCATTGTGAATGTTGTGCGATGACGAACTCGGCAAGGGTCTTATCACTGATCCCAAGATGGTTCTGCAGCTCTGAAGTCACTTTGGAGACTAGAGACAACAGTTCGAGGGATTCCAGGTCGTCCATGTTGGGTGGTTTGGGGCTATCGTCGCCGCCGAGAAATTTGAGATGTGGCGGCGATAGTGGCGCTTAAATAAGCGCAAGCGAAACATAGGAAGACTCATGGCCAGAAGAAAATCGAAGCTTAGTCTTACATTCTGATTACGTTTGGGATTTTAGGACATCCGCTAGGGTATATCACAGTCACATACAGTTCATAAGTGATCATTTCATATTTAGCTGGCAAGGCGAAATCTCAATGGATTTATTGATCACTTAGCCTACTTTAGCTACACAACAATCCAGATGAGCCGCCCTAAGGTAGGCTCTAAGCATAAAGCTAATATTACAATCCGTGCATCTTCAACTGCACAGCGCAATATCTGAATTCCCAGAAACTTTGGCTATTCCACAAACTGAAGCCCTCGACGAACAGACCTTGCATCCAGGCCCATGATCGCATTGCAATAGACATCTCATGGATGAGATGTTGCTTGGTCAGTAAATCACTGCCGCCGGAAGCCACCTTGGGGAGCACTCCGCCCATCAAAAGGCGCACCATATGCCATCTCCGGCCCCTGTTGAAACGCGCTCATGGGCATTCCAGGTCCCGGTCCACCCATAAACCCCGGTGGCGGCATCATGAAACCCGGAGGCGGAGGAGGCATGTTGCGCGGCCCAGCACCAAGCATGCCATCTGGTAGTCCTTGAGGAGGACCGAAGCCGCCTCCCATGGCACCTCCAGCGCCTATGGGAAAGCCTGGAGGAAACATGTTTTGCGGCATCCCTGGCATACCACGGCTGTTTGGGCCGCCCGGAAGACCAGGAGGTGGCGCGATATGACGCTGCTGTTGGGACATGGGTGGTGGAAGTTGGGCATTGGGGGCGCCCCAGCCGGGAGGGAGCTGGTCGAGACCTGGAGGGGGCCGTTGGAGGATTTGAGTCGGTTGAGGAGGGGCTTGAGAGCGGGGCAGAGGATTACCTTCATGCTGGGTTGGAGGAGGGCCACGTTGGAAGAGAGCCTCATCATAGAATCCGGGTGGGATATCTGGACGTCTCTGTTGGCGCTGTGATGCACTTCGCTCACGTTGTTCTCTTTGCTGCATTTCTTGTTCGCGATCAGCCATTTGCTGCTGTGTTTGCCGATCTGGTTGTTGCTGTGGTGGCATTCGCAGCATTATCTGCTCCATTCTCATAGGTTCAGGCGCTGCGCGTGCCTGTTGCATAAGGCCCATCAAAAATTCTGCATTACGATTTGGTCCTTGCTCTGGGCGACTTGAGGATTGGCTCAATGCATTTTGACGTTGATTAACAAGCTCTTGAAGCACCTGCTCTGGCCGAGCTGATGGTTGGCTGACTGAAGTTTGTCGCTGTCCTAGTAGGTCCTGTAGGGCTTGCTGGGAGTCACGAGTGGTGGATCTAGGAGGTTCTGGGCGCTCAACCCGGTACTGCTGGAAAGCATCTTGCATTGCAAGCGGAGTGACTGGCTGCTTTTCTTGAGGCGGTTGCTTTGGTAGCGGAGGTGCCGTAGCTACTGGGGCCGAACTTGGCGCTCCGAAACTTTGGCTTTGCAATTTCTGTAACAGTCTTTGAAAGTCCTCCTTCTCCTTACTCGCTTGAGCATTATTCTCCTGTTGGGGGAGTGCTGGCACAGGTGGGGGTGGTTCAGTTTGGCGACGTTGGGGATCTTCTTGAGGAGCAAAGAAAGAGGTAAACCGTGAAGACTTGCCCGAAGTCTTTGCCTTCACTACCCCCTCCTTTTTCGACCCGATTGCAGCTTCGGAGTCTCCTTCTTGCTTCGGATTAGCCCATAGCCCGAAGAACTTGTCGGGGCCAGTATCCATGATTAGTGGTGTCTCGACTTTGGGCTTTTCCAAGCCAGAGGATGAGCTCTGGCCATCATTCTCATTGGACTCGACCTTTGGTGTCGCCTCTTCTACTGGTGTACTGCCACTACCAGCTTTCATCCTCTCTTTCCACTTTTGGAAGTCCTCTTGAGTATGTGCATGTTTCTTTTCTTCCGCTGGTTCGTCCATCCATTCAGGGTCTCGCTCTTGCCGTCTGTCCTTGTCCCATCGGCGATCTCCCCGGTCATCGCTTCTGTCACCACCACGGTCTCCGGCCTTATCTTCACGCTCCTTTTCCCTCCATCCTCGACTCCGGTCCACAAATTTATCTCCATTGCTCTTTCGATCTCCCGGAAGTGAGGGAGTATCGTTGCTTTCTTTGAACCATGAAGGTTCGTTTCTCCCTCTGCCGGCCCCATTCCGTCTTGATCCCCCTTCTTGCTCCTGATCTCCATCCTTATCTCGCGAAAACGTATCGAATCCTCTTGCAGGCCTTTCTTTCGGGTCTCGATCATCACGATCCCTGAACCTCCTGTCACCACCCATGCGCCCATTGAATCGCTCAGCGCCCTCATTACCAAAGCTTTTGCGTGGCTTAACAGTGCTCCATCCATCACTATCTTGGTCACCTTCTCCACGCTTTGTACGCAAATTGTTGCCTCGCCCATCTCGTACACGATCGTCTTCCGCATCGCCTACTTTTCGAGAGCTATACCGATCTCGTGAGTCTGGATCTCTCGCCATTGATGGTCTGTCAGATGAATCGAGTGATTTATTATTATTTCGTATTGAGGTTGCAGAGGCAAAGGACGTCTTAGGGGGTCCAAGAATTATGTCATCCGGGTCTGTGATCCTTTAGTATCATACGCATTCGCTTTCCTTGCGAGAATACATACTTGCAGTCCCTCTTGAGATATGTCTTTCTAAGGCAGGCCTACGGTTCGTCTGATCTAACAGAGGAAGCTTCGATCTATCTGAGTGTACCCTGTCAGGGTGCGCGGCTTTCGATTGATTCCGAACATTGTCCGAAGGCGGTCTGAAGGACTTTAGTACAAACACCACTACTGTCAAAGCAAGGCCCGAGCTGCCAATATAACTTACCCCATCCATTCTTCTGCAGGAGGCAAACCGGGCGGCTTTATGACCAGCGGCGACTCGCGCAGCCGCGTGAGCTGTTCAGGTGTGTATCGGATACCCATTGTGGTGTCCAAAGTTTATTTGCATACAAATAGCTATAATATCATGAGGACGGAGTCTGCAATATATTGGACGCGTTCGCCGACTTTGTGAGTCGGCAAGCTGTGGTTCCAAGATACCCAACAGGAAGTGAATGTTCAGTGAATGTCGTAGAGAGACTCTTGCTGGGCACTCGACACGGCCGCTGAATGCAAAAGTATGTTTAGGTGCTATGAATTCTCTGTTAGGTGCGGAGACGCGCGCTGGTATTCCAATCTTATGTCAGGATAACACAAGGCGACGCAGGCGTGCGCAGGAGGAGTTGTAGGCAAATTAGTAAAGTGGATTTGAAGGAGTCGTTGTACACAGAGCGTTTGAGTATTATTTGATAGATTGCGGCGGCGATTATGTTTAGTCGGCGTCTGGGTACTGGTGATGTATGAAGAGCAATTCGGGCTGTCGTACTCTGTAGCATTCCTCGATTTCAGCGCAAGCCATTTCCCATCATGCGCTGAATCAAATGATAAGCGAAGGCGGTGTGTCCAGGCAGCACCGGTCTAGTCATTTAATTCTCACGTGAGTAGAAATGGCTCCGATATTAGAGACATCCTGTGCAGGCAGAAATGGATTAGACGATTTTTAGCCTTTCATATATAATGGTGATGTGATTTGAAGCTTTATTTTTCTTACCTTTCGTAAACCTCGTACATGCTGCCGTTATACAAGCGTACACCCTCGTGGCTGTTCCCAATGCTCAAACGACTCCGGCAAAAGAGGATTGTTCAGAAAATGTCTATTTGACAGCTTCACTGCTTGAATAGGTTCGAGGAACTCTTTGGCGCCATTTCGTTACGGACTCAGTCTAGAAATCTTCCAGCCCTCCTTCCCTCCCACCTTTTCATAAGCAAACCGATCATGTAACCTACTCTCCCTACCCTGCCAGAATTCCACCCTTTCTGGGATGACTCTCAAGCCACCCCAGAACTCCGGAACAGGAATCTTTTCTTGTCCCTCAAATTTCTCCTCCACCTCTTTAACCCAACCTTCTAAAACATGCCTCCCTTCAATAACTTGACTCTGCCTACTCGCCCAAGCCCCAATCTTGCTCCCTCTAACCCTCGTATCAAAATAAACCTGACTCTCCTCCCTCGTTAGCCGCTCCACCCGTCCTTCAACCCTAACCTGACGTTCCAACTCCCGCCATAAGAAAGCCAAGCTCGCCCAGGGATTACTTTCAACATCTTTAGCTTTCTGGCTAGTTTCCCAGTTGCTATATATGACAAACCCTCGAGAGTCGAGTTCTTTTAGATATACGAAGCGGCTGGAGACGCGGCCGGAGGGTAAGGATGCGGTGGAAAGGCAGACGGTTTCGGGTTGGTAGACGGAGTTGGCTTGGGCGTGCGCGAACCAGGCGTGAAATTGGACCAGGGGGTCAGAGACTAGCTGAGAGCATTCGAGTGCACCTTTGGTAAATTGTCCGGCTTGAGCGTTGATTAGGGAACCGGCGGGAGCGACTGTAAATTAGCACGGGCACAGTAATGTAGTTGAAGAAAAGACTTGCAGATGAGTTTTGATGCTTGTTGGGGAGGGTGGAGGGCCATTCTGCGGGCAGGGTTGAAATTTAAGAATGATGTGATTCGCATTGACTGTATCTTCGTCTCAACTGTTTTTGACCAGAACTGGAGGGGTCGTGGCCATTGAGTGGAGGAGATGAAAGACATCCTTGTAGATGTAGAGAAGCTGCGGCCGCTAGCGTCAGGCTGATGACACAAGGCCGAGGCCTATTGTTAGCCAGCACTATGAGAATCAGCTTTCTATTCCCAGTAACCATTTTATTTATTCTGCAACGTTATTCTACCATATATTACAGAAGACTGTTCATGGCTGCACCGGTATGTATATAGAAATTCCTCTATTTGAATCTTGTAGAACAAGAGTGTAACCTCACACGTTCATACAAGGCTGAGGAAGCGCAGCTCAACAGCCCTATTTTGGATCAAGCACAGAGTCCGGTACGGTGTTTAATCTATGCTAGGTGACAGCGTAACAAGGCTGAATCTCAGCTCGCCACCTGGAGCTTCCTGTTCTCTCTGCAAAAACTTCCTCACACTCAGATCCAATGCTTTCTCACTCAGCACATCATCCTCGGGATCTAAGACACCCCTATCGAGTGGACCCTTTCTCCGTCCGTCAAGCTCCCATAAATGATTTGTGTTCCGATCTTTCACAAAACAGACGTAGTGTAAATCGACGTTATCTTCTGCGTCTGGGGCGCTTGTTTGGCCTTGCAATGCGGCACTTTGATGTGCATTTTCGAGCGCTTCGGAGTTGTAGAGGAGGTCTGCACGCTCAGTAGGTGCGAGTGGTATCGCGTCATGAATGAGCTTCGCAAGATCTGACTGAGGCTCTGCAAAGGCATAAGTTAGCTATCGCAGACGCAAGCAGTTGACGGGAGCCGTACCAATAAAGTCCTTCGCGACACCATTACTAACAGCATGTAGTAGCCCCATAAGGCCACAAGCATTCCCGATTGTTTGTCTGTACCAGATTACCGGTTCTTGTGCACCTTTCCCCTCATACAATGGCCGCTGCGCATCTTCTTCCGTCCGATATTTCTCGTAGGTTGTGCTGACGGGGAATACAAGTAAAAGGGCGTTCGCTGGTCTTGGCACAAACGCAAGGAGATCTGGATCATCGATACTGAATACATCGTGGAAAGAAAGGGATTGCAACAAGCCGAGCTTGTGTACCAAAGCATTCATGACTTCCGGATTATTCTCTGTTCACTCAACTTAGCATTTATCTCTCTAAAGACGTGGAATAAGAAGAAAAGGTTAGGCAGAGACATACCCAGAGGTATAAATCTTTTCCTCCCAATAGGGACGTCAGGATTATCAATTGGCTGGGATGGAAGCATTGCTTCTGCCAACACCGTTCTAGGTTACTTGGAAATGAAATCGAGGTTGAACGGCCTGTATAAGAACTTCCTGGTGCGTGCCTTGATTAAATGGGAGAGGAAACGCGGTTCAAAATTAACTCTAAAAAACACAACCCCGTTTTCAGAGTTGCTGATTGATGACTGGGCCGAAACTACCCCACATTGTCGGCGAAACTCTAATCCGTAAACTTTTTCACAACGACAAATCCTGTTGAGATATAGTCTATGGAAGTCTGGATTTGATCTTTAAAACGATGAGTCTACAATACAAAGAGGGAAAACTCAAAGCTAACAATTAATTCTGTGATACTGTATCCATTTTTCTAATAGACATAATGAATACGAAGGCGGAGGCAAAAAGTATCTGACTATTTTTAGCGAGACAAAAATTAGATAAATTATCTTGCTTAGGCTCTGCAATCACTACAACTTAGGGCTTAATTGCTAAATCACAGCGCTCGCACGGGTCGGTCGCGTTTTCCAACCAACTTTGAGTAGGGTGAATATTGCCAATCTACAACACCACAACACAATATAATGCTATATAAAATTTGATGCAAAGACTATTTATATGGTCTTTATGTCTGAGAATTAATATAAACATGTTTGGCATTGTAGTTGTGCTACAGTACTAATCCACGTTAATTATTTAATTATTTAGACGTTCCAGATATTTTTTGCCGCCGCCTTCGTACCACAAAAACTAATGCTCAACGTCCGACCCTTTTTGAACAATACTAAGACATGGCTGGGCCAAATTTATATCTTCCGTTGCTATTCTTCAGGTTCTCTTCTCCAACATCTCCTTAGCATGCTCCACTCCTAGTATCTGTACTCTGCATCACCATAGAAGATCGTATTGACGTTGCTAATGCTATTTGGGTCCACGCTGGTTCCTTCTGGCCCAAACTGCCATATTTGGTCTGCAGCTAGGCTACTTTTGAAAAAAGTAGCTTGCCAAGGTGCCTCAGTGGCGGTGTGTTATCCGGGAAAGGTGTACCATACTCCTCAAGGATCACTAGTTCATTGGCCTTCTTGCCGATGGCATCATGCTGCTCGATCCACTGTGCCCTGTTAGATATTTTGTCCATGATGTAACAGAATGGAGACGTACCTCGTTACCCCATGTATAATTATAACCCCAAGAATTAGGATATAAGTGGAGAACACCATAGTCCAATGTTTTGATCTGCAAATTCAGGGCAAAGTCGACACCCTCAATCGCACTATAAGCATATGACCCATCGCCACAACCATCAACAGGAGATAGCGAATCCCCATCAACTAGAGTGACCATGTGATCAGAGTCGAGAGTTCTGATGTGCTCGGAGGTTTCGGTGGCCCAGTTATAGATGGTGCTCGTGGGGCAGCCATGACATCTTGGTTTATTGCCAAGTTCCCATGCAAAGATGGCGGTTGATTTCTT
>Ga0335075_10016297_pt1 | contig 11116 bp, 17 predicted proteins | sample Lox_Sample_24_FD_206723 | JGI IMG/M metagenome (GOLD analysis project Ga0335075, IMG submission 206723) | Soil microbial communities from Loxahatchee National Wildlife Refuge, Florida, United States - Lox_Sample_2.4 | ecosystem: Environmental > Terrestrial > Soil > Wetlands | place: USA... | reverse complement strand
CCACTGACGTCCACTCAAGTGTGACACGAGTAGAAAACGCCAACTTCGCGTGTTGAGATATTTCCATCCCCGATCAAATAATTTTTAAGTATAACGGCTAGAAGCTTTTTCATCTTGTTTATCACAGGTTGGATAACTCTGGCAGCCATGGCGCCCATGTTGCCCCCAGATATAATCCTTTTAATCTGCGAGGAGTTGGGCAACCAACGCGCTTTTGGAACGTTGTTGAACACGGCCCTTTCAAGCAAGCAAATTGCACCATCAGCTCTGCTCTGGTTGTATAGGTACTGTGACTCTAAAATTTTATTCTTGTGGCATTCTATTCCAACGGAATCCGGCCGAATATACTTTTCACGCTACATATGAGTTTAATCAGTACTAATATCTGTCAAGGATACATAATACTTCATCGATAAGGACGGGCGAGAATACTGAAGACGAAATGCCCAAAGTCGGAACAGGACACAGTGCGATTTCGAGGTGGTCGTTACAATGGAGGTCAATCATTCTTTCAAGTCTTGGGGAGACCGCGTACCCGTACTGTCTGTACATTCGTACACTCGACCTAACAAACTTGAACGATCTATTTGACGATCCGGTCTTCAAGAGGTACTTCGAAGATCGCTTCTTTGAAGGCGGCATGAGTGTTTTAAAGAAGTCGCCAGGCGCAACTACAAGAAGGCCAAAGCTGAACATCAATTCAGTCGCTGTTGTTGACATGGTTGGTGAATTAATATCTAAGTACGCGGGTGACTCTGCGGAGCGCAACGGAGGTACTGCCGCGCTAGAAGAGCTCAGTGGAGAGATACAGAAAGATTCATTACCTAAATGGATTCGACGGCTCCCGAGACTTAGGTCCTTGACGTTATGGAAGGGTTTTGTTCTCAATAAGATCGTGGCAGACGCCATAAGAGACCACTGCCCGGACTTCGAGTCCCTGACTCTTTATTATGGCCTCGGAGCCGAACTGGATGCTAACTTGTCTTACTTCTTTATGGGATTAAGATCTAATACTCTGCGCTCGCTATCGATTGTCAGCTACCATGACGCCGGTCCTCACACCTTTCTAGCACTCAATAATCACCATGCTTCTCTGAAGCATTTGTCACTAGGAAACTTGCAAGGTCCCGCTCTCAGTTCTTTGTACTTGCTGAGAGGATGTACTGCTATCGAGACTCTCGACTTACAAGATCTGGATGGCAGGACTGATTTGGAAACCACTGAAAATGATGTCTTCCTTGAGTTCATATCCTGGCTTACTAGCTGCAAACGGTTGAAGAATATCAGTCTAAGTAACTTCTTCAATGGCCCTCGAATCTTGACGTCAGTCTGTCTCGAAGACGCAATCAAACTTGACAGTCTCCATCTGGCCAAATATAGTCTGGCAGGCAATCAAGATTTCCATCGGGCTCTTGCGCACCAGACTAGCCTCACATCGTTGCACCTCAAAGGAGATGCCGAGGAGTTTTTCCGCGACGACATTGATACTCTGGTGACCTGTCTGGGCAAGCTGAAGAATCTAAAGTATCTTAACATACTTGATATCTCAGACTACTTTCGGACTTCTGAGATCCAACTTCTTGCATTGAACCTTCCAAAGGTAGAGTCCTCCTCCATTTCGATTTCTCACAGGACACTATCTTCTGTGTCACAATCTTTGCGAGATTCTGTTTGTTTCCTACCAAGTGTTCCAAGTGCTGGGCATCGCCCATGCAGAATTAGGTTCTGCTCAATTTACAACTGTCTTCTCAGATGTTAGAAGTCGACTGACCCGCCTTCACTGCACAGCTCGAAGACCTCCGAGTTGGCGGCTACGACGTCACAGACGAAGTATGGCGCGGAATCCGAACACTCCCCAATCTCCGCAGCCTCTCCTTCCATGCCGTGACATCCTTCACCTACGGCGGCATCATGAACTACATCTCGACGCTGCAGCCAACTAACGCCGGTCTGCAGTTATCCATCATGTGCGCCGATATCAATAGCAACCTTGAACCGCACGAAATCTCCAATATCAGAGACGCACTCGCGGCGAAGGTGGATGGAAAGTTCGATTTTGTCCTGTATCGCGAGGCAGAGTCAAACTTCTCAACGGATAGCGATTGACAAAAGTTGCTATTGCTATAGAGCTCCTAACAAGAGATTTGGCAGACGTCACAATGTGGTTAGGAGAGTACTGGTGGGAGTATGTACTCGGCTGAATGTCGCACACACAATTGTAGGAGGGGACACATATATAGCGCAGACGCGTTTTCAAACTAACGACGAATTCAACGGCGGTGTTAAATGGGCTTGACCTGGCTGGCTGGCAGGCATAGACGCTCTAAAGCTACCGAGGGAAAGCAAGACGCATGGCTGAAGCTTTAATCATAATGCCATCACATCTCTTCAGCCCTCTTTTGAGTGAGGGGGCTCTGCTCGTCGATTTATCGTCTTGAATGATCAAAATTCTGGTGGGATATGAGAATTGAATTCAAGGGTTGGAGAAGAATGTGTACCGTATTAATCCAACCTCATCAGTAGTAAGGGGAAAAAAAGAAAAATTATGATTTGATCCTCTTTGGAAACAGCGCATAGTTACAAAACAAGGTTACTCAATCAAGCCTGGTGCGATTCTGAGAGCGTGAGCGGGTGCTTAATTACATCATCATCCATTCACCCACGCAGGCCAAGCATAAACATGTGAAGTACAGCTACTTTTCATTGCCTCTTTCCCTATCTCTGCCTTCCATCCACCACCTTGCTCTCTCTTCTCATGCATGCAATTTGATATACACAGTCGCAGTAAGCGCAGGTAGAGCGCGGACCGACCTAAAAGTACGGCCGCGAAGAGGATGAATCGAGCCACAACTCGCAATGCGCGTGGAAAATCAAGCATCATAGGAAAGCAAACTTGAAGACGACTCCGTGTATGCAGCGTCCAAGCTTGAGAGAAAAGGAAAATGAGGGACCTAAAAGCCAAGCCTCTATGATTTGTAACGCGCGAGCATGCCATGTTCAAGACGCCAATGATGGAAAGACAAGCCGAGCTAAAATCAGATATGCAACCGCTAGCAACCCAGCAACCTCCCGCCCGCCTTATCCTTATCCTGAGAGAGAAGGGAAGCGTCATCAAGCCGTGAGTGGAATGAACCGAAAAGTGTGCCGACGACGTCTAGGAGAATCATGGGAGGACACCGATGAAATGCAATAAGCGGCCCATATGATACAAAAGTGCAATCGTGAACCTAATTAAGCTTATCCTCCATCTGGTCCGAGTATGACCACGTGATCGATCCGAGTTTGAGCATTATCTAGTGGGAAGGAAATGCCAGCCTAGTGTTCATACTTCGGTGCGCCGGTACCATTATCTATTCAACGTGTTAGCATCGCTCTGCCATTTGGACAATTAGGTGTAATGACGTTGGCTGTACATCTGGTTTGGAGCGCCGTATGGGGATGCCGGATAGCCAGAGTACATGTGGTTGTTACTGTACTCCTGCAGCTGTTGGACACCACCAGGTGGAGCTTGGTATTGGCCAGGGACTTGAGCACCAGGTTGGTAGCCAATAGGAGGAAGTTGGACTTGCTGGCGACCGCCCTGCTGATAGCCGGGAGGAGGTTGAGTGTTGTCGCCAGGAGGACCATCGGCAGGGTTGGCTTGAGCGGCGGCAGCTCGAGCACGTTCCTCCTCAGCCTTTCGCTGGTTCTCCTCCTCCTTCTTACGTGCTTTCCATTCCTTGCGAATCTCCTTGAATTCTGCGAGAGACACGGGTTAGTGCATGAAGGTTTAGGCGAAGGGTAAGGCGGTCCCAAGAACTCGGGACACCCATGCTAGCGCCCGAGACTTGAATGAAGTTATCCCCAATCCATGTCGGGTAAGCCAGTAGAGGGCATCCCGTGCGCCGTGGGATGCATAAACTAAAAGAATCTCGACCAAGCCGCCTTAATGCAGATTTCAATGCTCAAAACAAAAGAAACGCAGGACATGACTAAAATAGGTCCTACTATTTGGGATGAAACACTGTGAGTTCGATTGGACATACCTTCAGGAGTACGCTTTTGACCATGCGACTGCATCGTAACATGTGCATTTAAGTGATTTAAAGTGCCATAAGCCTTCTCGCAGCCATTCCATCCGCACTTGTACATACGCTCAATTTCTTCATATCTTCGTCGAGGACGTTTGTGCTGCTGTGCACCAGGAATCGGAACGAACGAATAAACCTGTGAAAGAGGGTGCTGTTCAGAGTCAGCGTTCTTTTCAAATGTGGGCTCCAAGAAATGCTTATGATTCAGAAAACGCCATGTAAAGCTCAGCGACACCGAATCACGTAGTGGCATGGCACACTGCCTGAAACGGTGCTGATACAATCGATGCGTCCTGGCACTTGAGAGGAAACCCTGGCAGAATATCCTCAACTATGCGGTAGAAGCGAATATGTGTTTCGGTACTATATAGCAAATAACTCACTTGTCCTGGGCGAGAGCCCGCTGGAGCAGCCGAAGTGGGGGTACTCACGCCGGTGGTCTGGTATGGGGCAGGAATGCCATGGTGCGGTTGCTGACCATAGCCAGCCCAGTCTGGTCGTGGTTGCGCGTACATCGGACCGCCTGGGTGCTGCGGGTAGCCGTGCGACATCTCTTGCTGGGGTGGGTAGGGAGAGTATTGACCGCCGTGAGGGGGGTAAGTAGGACTCGAAGCTGCAATTGAAGGATCTATAGGTACATCGGCGTCAGACTTTATTTGCTGATTGTGATGGCTTGAGCGCCCATCTTGCAAAGGCATGGACGGACTTGTTGTTTGCGCCATACTTCCACTGCTACCGCTATGGTTGCTAGAGGGATAGTATTGCTGACGCTGAATATGTTCTGGAAAAGTACTTGAACGCGCCGAAGTAGGATGAACACTGTATTCGGAGGTTGGAGTTGCAGAGGAGAAGTTGTTATTGCTTTGGATGGCAGACGCGTGATCTGCAGGAGTTCCTTCAGATTGAGTGTCGTTGAACGCACTTGGATAGGGCGAATGCAAACCTGACTGCGAGTACTCTGGAGCACCCCGTTCCATAGAACTTCGAGGAGATCTGTTCGCAAACGCGCTGAGCAGTGAGCTCAAGACTGCCTCACCGTCGTACTCTTCGACCTCGGTGGTGGTACGTAAAGAATTGGTGATTGATGAGTGTAGTGTGGACACCAAGGACATACTACAGCAGTAAAGTCTGTAGTCTATCTAAGACGGTCCACACGCATGCACCTAGATAGTCGACAGGTACCGATACGCGGTCTGCGGGGAGTTTGGAAACTTGTGTACTTCTGGTGGGCGACGATCACGAAGCGCAGCAGTAGTCCAAGCCACGGATGAATATTTGAGGTGGCAGGGTATGGTTTAGTAACGAGGCGGCAACTTGGGTTGGTGGGCGGGGCGAAGCTTTAAAATGAAAAAAGCGACTTGTACCGAGGAAGGTAAGAGTAATGCGTAGTGAGAAACACCCCTGGTCAGAGAAGGGAACCTTCCACGCCTTCTCCGAACTACGGCGCACGCAAATAGAGTAGTGTGGATCCGACTAATGCGTAATGCACTTGGACTATTCACTTGTCGTCACAGTTCTGAGCCTGGTCGGTAACGGATTCTTCGATGGCGAACTTTTTGGGCGTAAGGGTAGAAGTTCTGGTGGTGGCACTACCCTGTTCTGGCCTCAACCATGTGTGGAAAGCGGCAATCTGCTGCAGAATAAGGCCCTAGGCGTGATGCGGTTGGTTGAAGGCTTTTTCGCTGAATCTGGGTTGCCGGTGGGGGAAACCTTGCCTTTCCAGGAAATGCCGGACTTCGACAGCGGAAAAGGCGAACTAAGGATAGTTTGCAGGCAGACGTGTGTGTAGTTGGAAAATCTATGGCGTAGGGAGCGGGCAGTAGTAGTAGCCTAGTCGTAGTGTGGGTCGGCGCCGTGGTACTGTTCCGTATGTGAAAGGAAAAAAAAAAAAAAGGGTAGCGTGTGCTTCCGAGTGCAGATCAGGAGCTTATTCACTAGTCGAGCACACTCTAGTGTCTAGACTGCAGATCGCGAAGCCGAACCCACTCAAGACGTGCAAAGACTTGGTTTAATGAGCAGCTGTGGGCCCGGGTGTTTTGGGCCGAGTCACTTTTTGGCCACTAAGATCTGACGAATTGTAACCCTGATAGCTTCAGATCTGAGCGACTCCTAATGTAAAGTCGAAAGCCACAAATTCGGCTTTAATCGGTGGTGAGGTGTTATGTGCCACAGGAATCGTGATATTCACCTTTTATCTGCTGAGAATTGAGGTTTGAGTGCTAGCAGAACCGGAATCTGCAGTGGTCCAAACCTTAAACCCTCGTCAATTCAAGAGAGTGGGCGCAGACCGTGCAGTTAGATCTATCACTGGTCTAACCTCTTCCGTGGAAGCAGAAAGTGTTCTTCTCCTGTGTTCTTGTTCGTCGATGTCCTAAATCCTGATGAATGTCTATCGACGCGAGTCCTAGTTAACTAACAGTTGAGCGTTTCTGTGACGCGATGCGCGGGAACCCCTAAGGAGGCGTTGCCGCTGCTTGACAGCCCCGTCGAAGTGTCAGTGACTGGAAGAGTGCACTTCGTTGTCGATCACGAAGCTTGTGCTTAAGGTTATGGGGAATGGGCCGGAGAAACTGACGCGCTGGCGCGTTTGCCTCTAAGTCTAGTGCGCGAGATTTTGTCGCAGTGAAAATCGGGTGACGCGTTTGGGCTTCCTTCGTTAATCTCGATCTTGAAAAGGGTGGGCGGTAGTAAGGTAGACTGTGCCGATGAGTCTGGAGTCTAGTGTGAGGCTGTCGGAAGGTGATCGAGGCTTTGTTTGAGGTGGAATGGAAGGATGGTTAAAGTTTAGGCCGTCAAAGGAAATCGCTCTCGGGAAAGAATTTCACGCAGTCACAAGTCGAGCCTTAGCCGTTTCGAGGGAACGGTGCAGTGAAATGCGATGTTCCGACCTGTTTCCTGAAATTTCAACTATGAGTCAGGATACTTCGTTAAAAAAGGTTGCTATTCATCCAAAATATCCTGTCTCTGTACGGTAAGTCCTCCTGTTGCCTCTGCGCAATAATAACGCGACAAGATGAAGCGATACAGAAGGCTCTGCTCTGTCAACGACTTCGTTCACTTTTCTCATCAGAGATGACGACGATGATGATATTGAATAACAAAAGACACTAACAGATAATGTGCGTCGAACTAGTCCCGGAAGTATTACTCGGGACTAACCCAAAAGGCTTCGTGTGCTCGTCTACCGCGACAAATGATGCTATGTATCGGCCTCGATGGGAAGGGGTGTGGACTTGGGATGGGGGTGGGGGCGACGCTTGCGATGCAGGACCAAGCTCACGGAAGCGATTCAAATTCAAGGAGATGTCAATATCTCTGCCCTGCCTTGCGAACAGGATGATGCTCGTTGACCGTTCCAAGTTGCAAGCCACGACGAACGAGTGATTTGAGCAATTGAACAGCTGATCCTGGCCAGAACCCTGGCGCGCACTGTTATTCCCCTCTTTATCGGAAGCACACTGCCGTAGAGTTCCCCGTCGGTGTCTGAAAGTGATATGAATGGTACCTTTGGATCGTAAACTATCTCAGTAGTCTCTGAGACCCTGGCTAGATATGTTGGTTTAGTGTCATATATAATGGGAGGTTGGGTGTCTGTGTGTGCACTTTTGGGCGCATCATACGGGCAGCAGCGGCGACAAATCCGCGATGAGGAAAAACAGGGTCGAGCAACTGCCTTGGATTGTGGTGGCTTCATGCATCAAGTGGAGGCAGGGTATGGTGAACAGGGGACACAGATGCCAGGGGTGGACGTTCCTCTGCAAACGCCTGCTTCGTCGGTGGCACGCCTGTAATGTAAATACACAGACTGCAAAATCTAACGAATCTCACGCCCCATCAAACTCCAATTCAGAAGCATGAGCGGACAAAATTGAGGAAAATGATGGTTAATAGCCTGACAAGCAACGAGAACCAAATCAGAATTTTCAAAGAAGGGCCTTGTTAGTGAGCGGGAAAGGCATGCCTGTCCGATTGTACCCTCCACGTCGCCCTGTCTTTGCAAGCAAGTCTTCCCTCTTGCCCCTGCGAATGGTACGCGCCCACGATGTCGGTGGCGGAAGTCTCTCTCTCATCGTTGTTCGGTGCGGTCACAAATTCAGGATCCATATGGATTTGATATTCATCCCCCATCTTACGTTGATTGCTAGGTTGAATTCTAAGCTCGGCAGTATTTACACTTTACATTTCGAGAACCGGCTGAATTCGTCTCTTGGTTTAGAGGTTCACACTCTTCGCTTAGAGAACTCCAGCTTTTGCTTGCACCGTTGCCCAGGGTGTAGTTCCGCTGAAATGGTAATCAACGAGAATACTTTTTGAGATTCAGGAGTTATGTCGCCTTCAACACGGCAGATCTTTCGCACTACCACAATACAAACTCTCCCGATATTTTCCCTTCAATCCTTTTTCCCCTTGGCTGATCCATAGTCCGACAGCAAACCCAGTGTTGCCCTGCTGCATCGTGGAAAATTCCGACTGGCGGTGAGAGGGCATCCGCGACAGCCGTCTAATGATTAGGTATTTCCGTAAGCAAAGAGCCAGAGGAGGATAATGACTGTTCTCCACACACATCTGCTGATCACTCCCTTGGCCGCGCAATGTACTTCCTTTGGATCGAAAACCCGAGCCGGCAGTCACATTTCGGCGCTTTTTCCTTTTGGGAAGGCGATAAAATAAATGAGATTGCGCGTAAGTCTACCGGTTTCAGAGGAGTGAGATGGGCTTGCATTTGGGATACCCCCATGGCTTGCTCGCAAAGGGAGTTTTATGGGAAAGTTGATGCGAAGTTGGAAGTGAAGAGGTTGGAAAGTGAAGTACAAAGAACAGTTGCAGTCAGTATAACCTATGCTGCTAAAATGATCGCGGGCAGAGGCTAGCTAGGGCGCGATGCCATAGCTTCACCCAGCATCGTGGTAACGACGATAGCATGTGGCCAGCCTGTCTCTGCTAGTAATGGATTATCCTCGATCACGGTTCAGCCTAGAATTATGCGAGCTGCGGATAAACCAGTCATTGTGGGTTAGGTAGCAGCTAACCCAGAGGAGGCGAGTGCCAAGCGCGCTCAAATGACGCGAGGTGAACTATCACTTTTTCTATACTCCCACCTCAAGAATGCATTTTGAATGCGACAGCGACATCAACGACGACGACGACGACGACGACGACGACGACAACAACAACAACAAAAAAGCCACCCACCACACCACGCCGTGTACCATACCCTGTACAATCAAAACCTTGGCAGCACGCATGCCTGACTCTGTCAGGACTTGTCATCAGCGATGAATCCCTAATCTGAGCAAGTCAATGGCGCTGCCACAGTCACATGCAGAAATAGAGATGCCAATTCCGGTCAACAAGTCTAGACCGCCCTGGTTCCCTCTCGCAGAGCAGGGGCTCAGACGCACAAACCGTCACGGAAAACGTAACGAGATGCAGAGAAGCCTGACGTCAGTTTGCCAATCACCATGAGAATCGTCGATGGCAAGTCGTAGTGCGGAGCCGTGTCGCCGAAAAAACGTTCCCTTGCCTGGCTGAACGGGGCACGAGCAGCAGGTAAGACATCATTACGAGATTGCAGCGGCAATGGAAGGGCCTATGGCAGGGCCGGTGGGGATTCTGGAAGATCAATGATTGATACCTCGTAATACTCGTAATAATAAATAACGTCCGTAAATGATAGGGCACACTCGGTAGTTCTTGCATGTACGAAAACAGCGAGCCACCTCACCACGCGCTCGCACACACGCACGCACCTGATCGCTCAGCCAAAGAATTTAGCTAGTTTCGATCGTTTAAAGTTTAGTTAGCTGCAAGTCAATTTGGATGAAGAAGGGAAAAGGCATGAAGTCCCCTGATCTGTGTTCTATCGGTGTTCTATCTCTTCCCGTTTTCAAATGCATGCCCTGCGAATTTTGATAATTTATTATTCATCATCATCGGGTACGGTAACCCCAGGCATATATCAACATGTCCATGTTTTATTTATGATCCCGTCTCCGACTTCCCATGCACGCCCCAGCATATGATATCTCCTTGAAAAAAAACCCCACAAACCACGAATCACGCCAACACATTCTGCCTACCAGGCCGATTGATGCGCGACATAGCATTATGGCTCTGCAGGCCGTCTGGGTCTGCCTTGTCTACCAGCCGTCCCCAGCCGGGCGCATTTTGCTCTTCTTGAACAACCTACGGTAAAAGAGCTCACTGGTATACGTTAAGGATCGGGTATCCCGTACCTTTCGTAACCTGACTCTGGCCCCCATTAACAGATACATATCTCACTCAGTAATCCATCCTTCCCTTATTCATCCTGCACAAAATATCTAATCCCCTCATCTCCACCTTTCCCCGACCCGATTTCCGGGTCATAGGCACTGCTGTCATGCAAGCCTCCCAGCATTGCTTCCCAACATACGCGCCCCCCCCAAACCTGATTTATCGCCCTCCGGGCCCCCGTCAATTGGCTAGCCAAACGAATTGAGCGCCTTCAAAACCACCCAGAACCGCCTTGGGCGCGTGCATCATTAATAGACTCTCTATTGTTTCCCTATGCCAGACATGGGAAGTCCATCCCCTTATTCCTCAACCCCCTTCACAACCCGCATGAGTGAGACCTCTAGATACAGTAATCCCTCTGCCACTACTCGCAACCACCATCCGCTCTAAGAAGTGATCGGCGATCCATGCCCGTGCGAAATGGGTATTACTCTCCACGTGTCTTTCGGTGTCTGACCACCGCCGACAAAGCCACGAGGTTTTTCAGTCTTTGTAGAAAGCACGGACTTTCGAGTTACGATTTCTTCACCAATCTTCAAGAAATTGGCCTGAAATGTCTGACTTATCTTGCTTCTTAAGCCCCTTAGCCGGCGCCCTATAGACATGCAAGCTAGGCCCCCTATTCTGTCACAATGGGGCGTTGCGTATTTGAATTTCGTTCATGGCGATTTCTTGTTTGCTAAGGACAATGCCAATGCAGACATGCACTACCAAGAATTGTCCATTCCTCTTTGACGAGTCAAAGTTTATTCCGGCAAACATACGGGAGT